>ERZ791630.770-NODE-770-length-10899-cov-2.16654_pt1 | contig 10899 bp, 9 predicted proteins | sample MGYA00510264_ERZ791630 | MGnify/ENA primary metagenome ERZ791630 (study PRJEB30046, sample SAMN00715150) | human gut metagenome | study: EMG produced TPA metagenomics assembly of the A metagenome-wide association study of gut microbiota in type 2... | reverse complement strand
TGAACGGGGGCTTCTACAACTTCAGCCACTTCTTCAACAACCGGTGCGCTAACAACAGGTTCGACAGCGGCGGCGACAGGGACCTCAGTCACCATCGGCTGCACTTGTACTTCTTCCTGTTCGCGCTGCTCTTCGACCTGTACATCTTGCGGACGTACAATTGGATAGCGGATCCAGACTTTGCCAGAGGCCAGTTCCGGAGATGCGCACGCTACGGTCAACGGCATTGGCGATTGGGTTGGATAACGCTCGTCACGATGGCGCCGACGACGCTGACCACTCACGCGCAGGTGACGAGGCGAGCGGCGAGAACGACGCGGCATGCCACCGTTGTCACGGTTATCAGCATTGTTCTCTTCTTGCTGTTCTGGTGCAGTTTGCGCTACGACTGGCAGCGGGACTTTCACCAGTTCTGTGCGTGGAGCTGGCGCTTCCTGAACAATTGGTTCGGCAGCGACAGTTTCTTCAACCACTGGTGCGACTACCGCTTCTTCGGCTACGCTTTGCTCGTAACGCACTTTCTGATTGAGCTGACGCTGTTTACGACGCGGCTGAACCGGACGTACACGTTCTTCCTGTTCGGTTTCCTGAACAGATTGCTCTTCAACATTCAGCGCCTTCGCTTCTTGTTGCGCCTGACGTTTATCATCGTTACGGCGGCGGCTACGTTCACGACGCGGCGCTTGCTGCTCGTCGGTGGTACGTGCTTTTTCCGTTACCTCAGCCTGCTGACGGCTCTCACGCGTCTCGGCAGTCTGCTGCTGTGCCTGGCGACGATTACGACGGTTTTCTTCGCGATTATCGCTGCCTTCTGTACGTTCACTACGGGTATCGCGGCGCTCATTACGGTCACGGCGGTTGTTCTGACGAGGCTTGCGACGATCCTGTTGACGTTCCGGTTTCGCTTCTGCTTTCGGTGCTGGTTGCTCGGCCGGTTTGGTTTCTTCACCACCGCTGAACAGCGCTTTCAGTGCGCCGAAGAAGCGGCTCAACAACCCTGGTTGTGCAGGAGATGCTGGTGTTGCCGTTGCAGCTTTAGGTGCTGGGGCTACAACAGGCGCGGCAGGTTCAGCTGGGGTTGGAGCTGGCGGCACATCCGGCATGGCAAAGGTTGCCAGCGCAGGTTGTTCAGGACGCTTACGTTCAGCGAACTCTTCTTCAGACGGCAGCGCCATCGCTTCTTCATGCAGCTTCGGCAGCATGTAGCTTAAGGTTGGAGTTTCTTCCCCTTTACGCACGCGCAGCACATGGTAGTGCGGGGTTTCCATCTGATCGTTTGGCACAATCACACAGCGCACGCCGTCCTGACGAGTTTCAATCGCATTCACTGCAGAACGTTTTTCATTCAGCAGGTAAGACGCGATTGGCACAGGAACAATGGCGTGAACTTCCTGAGTGTTCTCTTTCAGCGCTTCTTCTTCGATCAGACGCAGAATAGAGAGCGACAACGATTCGTTGTCACGCACGGTACCGGTACCGGAGCAGCGCGGGCAGACGTGATGGCTGGATTCACCCAGTGATGGGCTCAGACGCTGACGGGACATTTCCAGCAGGCCAAAGCGAGAAATATGGCTGATTTGAATACGCGCCCGGTCCTGACGCACCGCTTCACGCAGACGGTTTTCTACCGCACGCTGGTGGCGTACTGGCGTCATGTCGATGAAGTCGATAACAATCAGGCCGCCGAGGTCACGCAGGCGCAGCTGACGAGCAATCTCATCGGCAGCTTCGAGGTTGGTGTTAAACGCGGTTTCTTCGATATCGCCGCCGCGGGTCGCGCGTGCGGAGTTGATGTCGATGGCGGTTAACGCTTCGGTGCTGTCGATAACAATGGAACCACCGGATGGCAGACGAACTTCACGCTGGAAGGCGGACTCAATCTGTGACTCGATCTGGTAGTGGCTGAACAGCGGGATCTCGCCGGTGTACAGTTTGATTTTGCTGCTGAAATCCGGGCGACCTAATGCAGCGATATGCTGGCGTGCCAGTTCGAGCACTTTCGGGTTATCGATAAGGATTTCGCCGATGTCCTGACGTAAGTAATCGCGGAATGCGCGAACGATTACGTTGCTCTCCTGATGAATCAGGAACGGAGCTGGGCGGCTTTCAGCGGCTTTTTTGATGGCTTCCCAGTGTTTCAGACGGAAGCTTAAATCCCATTGCAGCGCCTCAGCAGATTTGCCGACGCCAGCGGTGCGCACGATAAGCCCCATGCCTTCCGGCAGTTCAAGGCTTGCCAGTGCTTCTTTTAATTCGGTACGGTCGTCGCCTTCGATACGACGAGAAATGCCACCCGCGCGCGGGTTGTTCGGCATCAGAACCAGATAGCTACCCGCCAGACTGATAAAGGTGGTTAATGCCGCGCCTTTGTTGCCGCGCTCTTCTTTATCGATCTGAACAATGACTTCCTGACCTTCACGCAACACATCTTTAATGTTGGGACGACCATGAGCACTGTAGTTAGCAGGGAAATATTCGCGGGCAATTTCTTTTAGTGGGAGGAAACCGTGACGTTCAGCGCCGTAATCAACAAAAGCAGCTTCCAGACTCGGTTCAATGCGGGTGATTTTACCTTTGTAGATGTTTGCCTTTTTCTGCTCGTGCCCTGGACTTTCGATATCCAGGTCATACAGACGCTGCCCATCTACAAGGGCAACGCGCAACTCTTCCTGCTGAGTTGCGTTGATTAACATTCTTTTCATCGTAACTTACTCATTATTCTTACATTGACGACTAAGCTGCGGGCAAAGTAACGCCTTTCCGGGTGTGAACCGATGGCCTCGTGTCTAGTCGCGTCGCCAACCTCACGGTTATCGTCAGCTCAAAGAGGCGCAGAGTGTCGGTTGCCCGTTTTTCATGCGGAAAAACAGCGCAATTATCAAAGAAACAGACTGGGTATTACTCTCCAGAAATATTTCCATCTACCGGTAAGGACTGCAACCCGCAGCCCGCTAACTGCCTGAAAGATCAATACGTCTTACGCCATTGCTGCGTGGATGATCGGTCGGGCAAAATGGGTTATTCCGTAAAATTTCTTGTTTTAACAAGGATGGACACGGAAACGGCCTCATTATTCCACTGCAAGCCTTGTTATAGCAAGATGACTTTTACCATTTATCACCCGCTTACTCACAGTTTTTTCACTTCTTGCTGGTGATTGGTTTAATAACCATCAATAAAGTGATCACGTAGTGAAGTAATAAGGTGCAAAACTAAATATAAGCATAGAAAAATGAGTGGCGCGAATCCTGTTGGCTAATTAGAATCGCCCACCATGAAAACAGAGACTCCATCCGTAAAAATTGTTGCTATCACCGCTGACGAAGCGGGGCAACGTATCGATAACTTTTTGCGTACCCAATTGAAAGGCGTACCAAAAAGTATGATTTACCGTATTTTGCGTAAAGGCGAAGTGCGGGTGAACAAAAAACGTATTAAGCCTGAATATAAACTCGAAGCGGGTGATGAAGTACGTATCCCACCGGTTCGCGTTGCTGAGCGGGAAGAAGAGGCGGTTTCGCCACATCTGCAAAAGGTGGCAGCGCTGGCGGACGTCATCTTATATGAAGATGACCATATCCTGGTGCTGAATAAACCTTCCGGTACGGCGGTACATGGCGGCAGTGGTTTAAGCTTCGGCGTTATCGAAGGTTTGCGGGCGTTGCGCCCGGAAGCGCGGTTCCTTGAACTGGTTCATCGTCTTGACCGGGACACCTCAGGTGTGTTGCTGGTAGCGAAAAAACGCTCGGCGTTGCGTTCTCTGCATGAGCAATTACGTGAAAAAGGGATGCAAAAAGATTACCTGGCGCTGGTGCGCGGTCAGTGGCAGTCGCATGTGAAGAGCGTTCAAGCGCCGTTACTGAAAAATATTCTGCAAAGCGGCGAACGTATCGTGCGTGTGAGTCAGGAAGGCAAACCGTCGGAAACACGCTTTAAAGTGGAAGAACGCTATGCATTTGCCACCCTGGTGCGTTGTAGCCCGGTAACAGGGCGTACTCATCAGATCCGTGTGCATACACAGTATGCGGGTCATCCGATTGCCTTTGACGATCGCTACGGTGACCGTGAATTTGACAGACAGCTCACTGAAGCCGGCACGGGATTAAATCGTCTGTTCCTGCACGCCGCAGCGTTGAAGTTTACCCATCCGGGGACCGGTGAGGTGATGCGTATCGAAGCGCCGATGGATGATGGTTTGAAGCGTTGTTTGCAAAAGCTGCGTAACGCGCGCTAATACGAGCATATAAGCATGATAATGGGCGGTTGGCCTGATAAGGCGTTTACGCCGCATCAGGCCCGCAGCACCGATTGCCGGATGCGACGTAACCGCATCCGGCGCAAACAACTATCCCATCAGCGGGTTTTTCCCTTCCCGACGTAACATCTGACACAGCGCGATTAGCGGTAAACCAACCAGCGTGTTAGGATCACGCCCCTCTAAACGCTCAAACAGAGTAATGCCAAATCCTTCACTCTTAAAGCTACCCGCGCAGTGCAGGGGATGCTCTTTACGCACGTAATTATCAATCTCCGCCTCGCTCAGGTGACGGAAATGGACGTCAAAAGGCTCCACTTCTGTTTGTAGATGCCCATTCGCCGAATTAAACAACGCCAGTCCAGTATAGAAGGTGACGATATTGCCGCTGGCTTTGCGTAATTGCAGACGGGCATTTTCTTCCGTTAACGGTTTACCGGTGATTTCGCCATCAAGAACACATACCTGGTCTGAACCAATAATTAAATGATCCGGATAACGTGACGCCAGAGATTGTGCTTTTTCTTGTGCCAGTCGAAGCACCAACTGTCGCGGTGATTCGTCGCTGCGTGGGGTTTCGTCGACCTCTGGTGCTGCACATTCAAAAGAGATTTGCAGTTTTTCCAGAAGAGCGCGACGCCAGGGCGAAGTGGAGGCTAAAATAAGTTTAGGCATATTTTTTTCCATCAGATATAGCGTATTGATGATAGCCATTTTAAACTATGCGCTTCGTTTTGCAGGTTGATGTTCGTTATCAGCACTGAACGAAAATAAAGCAGTAACCCGCAATGTGTGCGAATTATTGGCAAAAGGCAACCACAGGCTGCCTTTTTCTTTGACTCTATGACGTTACAAAGTTAATATGCGCGCCCTATGCAAAAGGTAAAATTACCCCTGACTCTCGATCCGGTTCGTACGGCTCAAAAACGCCTTGATTACCAGGGTATCTATACCCCTGATCAGGTTGAGCGCGTCGCCGAATCCGTAGTCAGTGTGGACAGTGATGTGGAATGCTCCATGTCGTTCGCTATCGATAACCAACGTCTCGCAGTGTTAAACGGCGATGCGAAGGTGACGGTAACGCTCGAGTGTCAGCGTTGCGGGAAGCCGTTTACTCATCAGGTCTACACAACGTATTGTTTTAGTCCTGTGCGTTCAGACGAACAGGCTGAAGCACTGCCGGAAGCGTATGAACCGATTGAGGTTAACGAATTCGGTGAAATCGATCTGCTTGCAATGGTTGAAGATGAAATCATCCTCGCCTTGCCGGTAGTTCCGGTGCATGATTCTGAACACTGTGAAGTGTCCGAAGCGGACATGGTCTTTGGTGAACTGCCTGAAGAAGCGCAAAAGCCAAACCCATTTGCCGTATTAGCCAGCTTAAAGCGTAAGTAATTGGTGCTCCCCGTTGGATCGGGGATAAACCGTAATTGAGGAGTAAGGTCCATGGCCGTACAACAGAATAAACCAACCCGTTCCAAACGTGGCATGCGTCGTTCCCATGACGCGCTGACCGCAGTCACCAGCCTGTCTGTAGACAAAACTTCTGGTGAAAAACACCTGCGTCACCACATCACTGCCGACGGTTACTACCGCGGCCGCAAGGTCATCGCTAAGTAATCACGCGTCTGCGTGATGAAGCTTAGTGAGGATTTTCCCCAGGCAACTGGGGAAAGACCAAACCGGGCGGCGACGATACCTTGACACGTCTAACCCTGGCGTTAGATGTCATGGGACGGGTTTTGGCCCCTTCGGTGAGGGGCCCTGCACCATGGCAGGCACTGAATTCTAATTCGCAACTCACTCTTCTTTTAGTCGGCAATCCCGACGCCATCACGCCATTACTTGCTAAAGCTGACTTTGAACAACGTTCGCGTCTGCAGATTATTCCTGCGCAGTCAGTTATCGCCAGTGATGCCCGGCCTTCGCAAGCTATCCGCGCCAGTCGTGGGAGTTCAATGCGCGTGGCCCTGGAGCTGGTGAAAGAAGGTCGAGCGCAAGCCTGTGTCAGTGCCGGTAATACCGGGGCGCTGATGGGGCTGGCAAAATTATTACTCAAGCCCCTGGAGGGGATTGAGCGTCCGGCGCTGGTGACGGTATTACCGCATCAGCAAAAGGGCAAAACGGTGGTCCTCGATTTAGGGGCCAACGTCGATTGTGACAGTACAATGTTGGTGCAATTTGCCATTATGGGCTCAGTTCTGGCTGAAGAGGTGGTGGAAATTCCCAATCCTCGCGTGGCGTTGCTCAATATTGGTGAAGAAGAAGTAAAGGGTCTCGACAGTATTCGGGATGCCTCAGCGGTGCTTAAAACAATCCCTTCTATCAATTATATCGGCTATCTTGAAGCCAATGAGTTGTTAACTGGCAAGACAGATGTGCTGGTTTGTGACGGCTTTACAGGAAATGTCACATTAAAGACGATGGAAGGTGTTGTCAGGATGTTCCTTTCTCTGCTGAAATCTCAGGGTGAAGGGAAAAAACGGTCGTGGTGGCTACTGTTATTAAAGCGTTGGCTACAAAAGAGCCTGACGAGGCGATTCAGTCACCTCAACCCCGACCAGTATAACGGCGCCTGTCTGTTAGGATTGCGCGGCACGGTGATAAAAAGTCATGGTGCAGCCAATCAGCGAGCTTTTGCGGTCGCGATTGAACAGGCAGTGCAGGCGGTGCAGCGACAAGTTCCTCAGCGAATTGCCGCTCGCCTGGAATCTGTATACCCAGCTGGTTTTGAGCTGCTGGACGGTGGCAAAAGCGGAACTCTGCGGTAGCAGGACGCTGCCAGCGAACTCGCAGTTTGCAAGTGACGGTATATAACCGAAAAGTGACTGAGCGTACATGTATACGAAGATTATTGGTACTGGCAGCTATCTGCCCGAACAAGTGCGGACAAACGCCGATTTGGAAAAAATGGTGGACACCTCTGACGAGTGGATTGTCACTCGTACCGGTATCCGCGAACGCCACATTGCCGCGCCAAACGAAACCGTTTCAACCATGGGCTTTGAAGCGGCGACACGCGCAATTGAGATGGCGGGCATTGAGAAAGACCAGATTGGCCTGATCGTTGTGGCAACGACTTCTGCTACGCACGCTTTCCCGAGCGCAGCTTGTCAGATTCAAAGCATGCTGGGCATTAAAGGTTGCCCGGCATTTGACGTTGCAGCAGCCTGCGCAGGTTTCACCTATGCATTAAGCGTAGCCGATCAATACGTGAAATCTGGGGCGGTGAAGTATGCTCTGGTCGTCGGTTCCGATGTACTGGCGCGCACCTGCGATCCAACAGATCGTGGGACTATTATTATTTTTGGCGATGGCGCGGGCGCTGCGGTGCTGGCTGCCTCTGAAGAGCCGGGAATCATCTCCACCCATCTGCATGCCGACGGTAGCTATGGTGAGTTGCTGACGCTGCCTAATGCTGACCGTGTGAATCCAGAGAATTCAATTCATCTGACGATGGCGGGCAACGAAGTCTTCAAGGTTGCGGTAACAGAACTGGCGCACATCGTTGATGAGACGCTGACGGCTTATAATCTTGACCGTTCTCAACTGGACTGGCTGGTTCCGCATCAGGCTAACCTGCGTATTATCAGTGCAACAGCGAAAAAACTCGGCATGTCGATGGACAATGTCGTGGTGACGCTGGATCGCCACGGTAATACCTCTGCGGCCTCTGTCCCGTGCGCGCTGGATGAAGCTGTACGCGACGGGCGCATTAAGCCGGGGCAGTTGGTTCTGCTTGAAGCCTTTGGCGGTGGATTCACCTGGGGCTCCGCGCTGGTTCGTTTCTAGGATAAGGATTAAAACATGACGCAATTTGCATTTGTGTTCCCTGGACAGGGTTCTCAAACCGTTGGAATGCTGGCTGATATGGCGGCGAGCTATCCAATTGTCGAAGAAACGTTTGCTGAAGCTTCTGCGGCGCTGGGCTACGACCTGTGGGCGCTGACCCAGCAGGGGCCAGCTGAAGAACTGAATAAAACCTGGCAAACCCAGCCAGCGCTGTTGACTGCATCTGTTGCGCTGTATCGCGTATGGCAGCAGCAGGGCGGTAAAGCACCGGCAATGATGGCCGGTCACAGCCTGGGGGAATACTCCGCACTGGTATGCGCTGGCGTGATTGATTTCGCTGATGCGGTGCGTCTGGTTGAGATGCGCGGTAAGTTTATGCAAGAAGCCGTACCGGAAGGAACGGGCGCTATGGCGGCAATCATCGGTCTGGATGATGCGTCTATTGCGAAAGCGTGTGAAGAAGCTGCAGAAGGTCAGGTCGTTTCTCCGGTAAACTTTAACTCTCCGGGACAGGTGGTTATTGCTGGTCATAAAGAAGCAGTTGAGCGTGCTGGCGCTGCCTGTAAAGCTGCGGGCGCAAAACGCGCTCTGCCGTTACCAGTGAGCGTACCGTCTCACTGTGCGCTGATGAAACCAGCAGCCGACAAACTGGCAGTAGAATTAGCGAAAATCACCTTTAACGCACCAACAGTTCCTGTTGTGAATAACGTTGATGTGAAATGCGAAACCAATGGTGATGCCATCCGTGACGCACTGGTACGTCAGTTGTATAACCCGGTTCAGTGGACGAAGTCTGTTGAATACATGGCAGCGCAAGGCGTAGAACATCTCTATGAAGTCGGCCCGGGCAAAGTGCTTACTGGCCTGACGAAACGCATTGTCGACACCCTGACCGCCTCGGCGCTGAACGAACCTTCAGCGATGGCAGCGGCGCTCGAGCTTTAAAAGAGGAAAATCATGAATTTTGAAGGAAAAATCGCACTGGTAACCGGTGCAAGCCGCGGAATTGGCCGCGCAATTGCTGAAACGCTCGCAGCCCGTGGCGCGAAAGTTATTGGCACTGCGACCAGTGAAAATGGCGCTCAGGCGATCAGTGATTATTTAGGTGCCAACGGCAAAGGTCTGATGTTGAATGTGACCGACCCGGCATCTATCGAATCTGTTCTGGAAAAAATTCGCGCAGAATTTGGTGAAGTGGATATCCTGGTCAATAATGCCGGTATCACTCGTGATAACCTGTTAATGCGAATGAAAGATGAAGAGTGGAACGATATTATCGAAACTAACCTTTCATCTGTTTTCCGTCTGTCAAAAGCGGTAATGCGCGCTATGATGAAAAAGCGTCATGGTCGTATTATCACTATCGGTTCTGTGGTTGGTACCATGGGAAATGGCGGTCAGGCCAACTACGCTGCGGCGAAAGCGGGCTTGATCGGCTTCAGTAAATCACTGGCGCGCGAAGTTGCGTCACGCGGTATTACTGTAAACGTTGTTGCTCCGGGCTTTATTGAAACGGACATGACACGTGCGCTGAGCGATGACCAGCGTGCGGGTATCCTGGCGCAGGTTCCTGCGGGTCGCCTCGGCGGCGCACAGGAAATCGCCAACGCGGTTGCATTCCTGGCATCCGACGAAGCAGCTTACATCACGGGTGAAACTTTGCATGTGAACGGCGGGATGTACATGGTCTGACCGCGATTTGCACAAAATGCTCATGTTGCGCGCAGTCTGCGTGGTTATGAGTAATAATTAGTGCAAAATGATTTGCGTTATTGGGGGGTAAGGCCTCAAAATAACGTAAAATCGTGGTAAGACCTGCCGGGATTTAGTTGCAAATTTTTCAACATTTTATACACTACGAAAACCATCGCGAAAGCGAGTTTTGATAGGAAATTTAAGAGTATGAGCACTATCGAAGAACGCGTTAAGAAAATTATCGGCGAACAGCTGGGCGTTAAGCAGGAAGAAGTTACCAACAATGCTTCTTTCGTTGAAGACCTGGGCGCGGATTCTCTTGACACCGTTGAGCTGGTAATGGCTCTGGAAGAAGAGTTTGATACTGAGATTCCGGACGAAGAAGCTGAGAAAATCACCACCGTTCAGGCTGCCATTGATTACATCAACGGCCACCAGGCGTAAGTGAACATCTCCAGGCGGTCGTTCGACCGCCTGAGTTTTATCTTTTTGTCCCACTAGAATCATTTTTTCCCTCCCTGGAGGACAAACGTGTCTAAGCGTCGTGTAGTTGTGACCGGACTGGGCATGTTGTCTCCTGTCGGCAATACCGTAGAGTCTACCTGGAAAGCTCTGCTTGCCGGTCAGAGTGGCATCAGCCTAATCGACCATTTCGATACTAGCGCCTATGCAACGAAATTTGCTGGCTTAGTAAAGGATTTTAACTGTGAGGACATTATCTCGCGCAAAGAACAGCGCAAGATGGATGCCTTCATTCAATATGGAATTGTCGCTGGCGTTCAGGCCATGCAGGATTCTGGCCTTGAAATAACGGAAGAGAACGCAACCCGCATTGGTGCCGCAATTGGCTCCGGGATTGGCGGCCTCGGACTGATCGAAGAAAACCACACATCTCTGATGAACGGTGGTCCACGTAAGATCAGCCCATTCTTCGTTCCGTCAACGATTGTGAACATGGTGGCAGGTCATCTGACTATCATGTATGGCCTGCGTGGCCCGAGCATCTCTATCGCGACCGCCTGTACTTCCGGCGTGCACAACATTGGCCATGCTGCGCGTATTATCGCGTATGGCGATGCTGACGTGATGGTTGCAGGTGGCGCAGAGAAAGCCAGTACGCCGCTGGGCGTTGGTGGTTTTGGCGCGGCACGTGCAGC
>ERZ791630.761-NODE-761-length-11052-cov-3.80813_pt1 | contig 11052 bp, 9 predicted proteins | sample MGYA00510264_ERZ791630 | MGnify/ENA primary metagenome ERZ791630 (study PRJEB30046, sample SAMN00715150) | human gut metagenome | study: EMG produced TPA metagenomics assembly of the A metagenome-wide association study of gut microbiota in type 2... | reverse complement strand
CTTGCTGGTTAGTCAAAACCATGGAAACATTCTGTGTCATACGTGACAAGATCTTGGCTGTCGACTGGAAAATATCATCAATGTTACGACGACGTTCATTATACCAGCCATCTATTAATGCCATATCATTATCTGTCAATGTCCCCGGTTCAATCAGGGCATCTACATAAAAACGATAAGCCTGAGCAGATGGAATACGTCCCGCTGAAGTATGCGGCTGTTCCAAATAACCCAGAAGCTCAAGGTCTGACATCTCATTACGGATCGTTGCCGGGCTGAGCCCTAAGTCATACTTGCGGGCAATAGTACGTGAACCAACCGGCTCAGCTGATGAAATGTAGTCTTCTATGATAATCTGCAGGATCTTTTTCTTTCTTTCGTTTAACACGATCCCACCTCCAACTCGATTGTTAGCACTCATCTCATTAGAGTGCTAACATCTTGGTATTAGAATAGCACTGACCTTAACAGTTGTCAACCAATTTTTCTTACTTCACAAAGATTTCAAAAATTTCATTGCTAAAGCGCATCCCTTGCTCCGTCAGCCTCATCCGCCTATGCTCAATATCACAGAATACTAAATTTCCTCTAATAAATTTTTCTAATTCAACCCCAAATTCTAACATTACATCACAGCCAAAACGTTGTTCAGTTTCTATCAAATCTATCCCTACCGTCGTCCGTAAACCCATAAATAAATATTCTGACAGCTGCATTTCTTTTGTCAGATCTTCAAAGCCTCCACAACTTTTGCCACTTTGAATACTTTCAATATAATCAGTTACAGAATCTGTTGCTGTAAAACGTTGACTGCCATTAAAGCTGCAGGCGGAACTGCCAAAAGACAAATACGGCAGATAATGCCAGTAAACAAGGTTATGCCTTGACTCCTGACCTGACACTGCATAATTTGAAATCTCATATCTATGCAGTCCCTGTGCTTCCAGATACTCCTGTACCAATTCATACATTGCCAGCTGACAATCTTCGTCCGGCAACTCAACTTTTCCTTTGTCCAGCATACCTGCCAAAGGCGTATTTTTTTCAATCGTCAAACCATATACCGACAAATGCTGCAACCCTGCCGCTGTTAAATTCTGCAGACTGGTCTTCAGCGTTTGAAGGGACTGCTCCGGCAAGCCATAAATAAGGTCAGCACTGACTCGTGTAAAACCAGCCTTCTCTGCCATTGTAATAGCGTCTAAAGCCTCGTTGGCCGTATGTATCCTGCCAACAGCCCGAAGTTCGGCATCGTTAAGACTTTGAACACCAAAGCTTATACGATCAAATCCCAAATCTTTAAAAAAACGCAGCTTATCCAAATCGGCAGTACCGGGATTAACTTCAATCGTTGCCTCTGCCGGCTGCAGCCAGCATCCATTTTTTTGCAAAGCTTCTACCAGTTTCGCCAAAAGCTTTTCCGAAAGCAACGAGGGAGTCCCGCCGCCAAAATACAGCGTGGCCTGATCTGCAATAGTCACTTCATTGCTGCGCATCATTATTTCACTGCAGACAGCATCAACATACTTTTCCATAGTTTCTGTATCAGCACCTGCATATGAAGCAAAGTCACAATATAAACATTTTTGCAAGCAAAAAGGGGTATGTATATATACCCCCTGGATTTGTTCCCATTTTTGCATTTTAATCCATCTTCAAAATCGCCATAAAAGCTTCTTGCGGCAGCTCTACACTGCCGACCTGCTTCATGCGTTTCTTACCTTCTTTTTGTTTTTCCAACAATTTGCGCTTGCGGCTGATATCACCGCCATAACACTTAGCCAATACGTCTTTGCGCATCGCTCTTACATTTTCGCGGGCAATAACTTTATTACCTATGGCAGCCTGTACAGGTATCTCAAACATCTGACGCGGAATAAGACTGCGCAGTTTTTCTACCAGCTGACGTCCCCTGGAAACAGCTTTTTCACGGTGTACTATAGCTGACAGGGCATCCACCGGTTCTCCATTCAGCAAAATATCTACCTTTACCAAGCTGGAAGCACGATAACCGGCCAGCTCATAGTCCAAAGAAGCATAACCTCTGGTTACTGACTTCAACCGATCAAAATAATCATAAATTATCTCACTAAGTGGAAGTGCATAGTGAATCATAACACGTGTTTCATCTAAATAGGTCATATTTTCATACTCACCGCGTTTTTCCTGAGAAAGCTCCATTACTGCACCAACATAGTCTTTAGGTACAATAATTGTAGCGTTAACGTAAGGTTCTTCTACATGGTCGATCACTGTTGGATCAGGGAAATTAGACGGATTATCAACCAATTCCACATCACCATTGGTGCGAAATACCTGGTAAATAACGTTTGGAGCCGTTGTAATCAGCGTTAGATTATATTCACGCTCCAGACGTTCCTTGATAACATCCATATGCAGCAGACCTAAAAAGCCACAGCGAAAACCAAATCCAAGCGCTACTGATGTTTCCGGTTCAAAAACCAGTGAGGCATCGTTGAGCTGTAGTTTTTCAAGCGCATCCCGTAAATTATCATAATCTGAGTTTTCTACCGGATACAGACCACAGAAAACCATCGGCGTAGCTTTACGATAACCAGGCAGTGCTTCGGCTGCCGGATTATTGGCATCAGTAACTGTATCCCCGACACGTGCGTCTTTAACATTTTTGATTGCCGCAGCAAAAAATCCAACCTGCCCAACCTCCAATGAATCAACATTAACAAGATTAGGTTTAAAAACACCAACCTCTGTTACTTCAAATTCAGCATTGGTAGCCATCATTTTAATTTTCATACCAGGTTTTATACGTCCGTCAATAACACGCACATATAAAACGACACCCTTATACGCATCAAATTTAGAATCAAATACCAAAGCTTTTAAAGGGCTGTCACTTATACCGGAAGGTGCCGGTACCTTAGCAACAATAGCTTCAAGTACATCTTCAATACCCAAACCTGTCTTCGCACTCGTCAAAACGGCCTCTGATGCATCGATCCCGATAACCTCTTCTATCTCATGCTTGACTCGGTCAGGATCAGCACTGGGAAGATCGACTTTATTAATAACCGGGATAATTTCCAAATCATTATCTAAAGCCAAATAGACATTAGCCAAAGTCTGAGCTTCAATCCCCTGCGTAGCATCAATAACAAGCAAAGCACCTTCGCATGCAGCTAAAGCTCTCGATACCTCATATGTAAAATCAACATGCCCTGGAGTATCAATGAAATTAAGCATGTACTCTTCGCCATTCTTAGCCTTATAGCTGCTGCGCACGGCCTGCGCTTTGATTGTAATACCGCGTTCACGTTCAAGGTCCATTGAATCGAGGATCTGTGCTTCCATCTCGCGTTTAGTTAAAGTACCGGTATATTCTATCAATCTGTCTGCCAAAGTAGATTTACCGTGATCGATATGGGCAATTATAGAAAAATTACGGATCTTATTCTGGTCCATCATATTCTCCTTCATATATAATCTTGCTAAAGCGGAACATCCGCCGTAAATTCACTGCAAAATATTATATCATTTTTGCCGGTAATTAAGCAAATACTAACTCTTATTAGTAAAGCACTTATAAATAAAAGCTGCTGTAACAAAAAATATTTATGTTAAAGATTATGAAAGTATATATAATGGTATTTTTAGTCACTTCACAAATAATTTACAGCAAATCAAAGCATCAACCTGTTACAATATAAGTAATAATAAAAGAATTATTACAAGAAAGGAAGTTATATTATGGATACCTTAACCGCTATTGCAACCCGCCGCTCTACCAGAGTCTACAAACCAGAACAAATAAGCGATTCCCAGCTGCAAACAGTTTTAGCCGCCGGCTGGGCTTCTCCTGTTGGTCATGGAGCATATGACGAACTATATATTTCTGTTGTGCAAAATCCCAAAATTCTCGAAAACTTTGCAGAATACTGCGGTCAAGCTTTCGGAAACCCCAAATACAATCCGTTTTACGGCGCCCCTACTTTAATCGTCATTTCAGCTAAGCCTAAAGATGACGGCCAGATGGTTTACATAGCTGATGTTGGCTGTATTCTTGAAAATATGCAATTGGCTGCTACTGATATCGGCCTTGGTTCAGTTTATCTTTGGGCTCTTTTAAATCGTATTCCGCAAAGTCCTCAATTTGTAGCCAGCCTTGAACTGCCGGAAGGCTTCAAACCTGTTTCAGCTTTGGCCTTGGGTTATCCGGCCAAACCGCTTGAAAAACGTTCTTTTGCCGACATTAAACCCGAGCGTATCGCTACCAAAATTATCAAATAAAGTCTTTTGTGGAATAATTTGCAGAAATCCCTTGCAGAATTAACTCCTTCGTGGTAGAATACTTTAGTAAACGTATTTAATTGTAGGAGGTGAATTCGTTGCCGAACATTAAATCTTCCATTCGTAGTGTAAAAACCGACGCAGAACGTCGTGCAAAAAATGCTCCGATCAAGGCTGCTATCCGCAATGCAGCTCGTAAAGTAGTTGCTGTAACCGAGACCGGCTCTCCAGAAGAAGCAAAAGCAACTTTTGCAACTGCAACCGGTTTGATTGATAAAGCTTCTCGTAAAGGTATTATCCATAAGAATGCTGCAAACCGCAAAAAATCAAGACTTGCTAAAAAAGTCAATGCTATGGACTAATCTCTACAGCGATTAAAGCCTGCTCTTTTGAGCAGGCTTTTTATTTTCTCCAAAACACGCTTTATCTCATCTTAATTAAAGCTTTCGTTATTTTATTTTTGCTTTAGTTTATATATTTCATTCATATCTTAAAAGTGCTATAATATTATAAATATACCCTAACAGACAGGAATGATACATATGGCTGACTATAGCACTGATAATTTAAAACAATCTCAACAATTCTTACAGGCATATGATAAGTTATATTCTTTTAAAAATACTTTTTATGATCTTCTTGCCAGTTTAGAAAAAACACTTGGTCTCACAGAATATTTATCTCATATTTCTGTGATTCAACTGCGCAACGAAAAACATTTTCAGGCTGCTTTTCACTATCCAAATGAAGCCCTTTCCCAACAGCAGTCTTTGTTAAGCCATAAAGCTCACCTTATCGCAAAAAAGTTAAAGCTCAAGACTGAAATCAACTGCAAAGATTTCAGTCACATATTAACAGAATGCGGTTACAACGATAATATAAGACCAACCACAGTTTATCCGCTGCGATTTGACGATTATCTCTATGGTTTTGCAGCTTTAGAATTAAACGAAAAAGCAATCAATTTTCAGCAATTCAGCACTGACAGTTTAACTGCTGTTGTAAATATATTATGCGCATATTTTGTAAAAAAGCATGCCTTTGAACAAACTGCATTACAGCAGAAAGTCTATACTTCAATTATCAATGGCATGAATAACCTCATCTACGTAACTGATATCCACACTAATAAAATTCTCTTCATGAACCAAACGATGAAAGACCGTTTTGCCTTAAAAGCACCTGAAGGTAAAATATGCTGGCAGGTATTGCAGCAGAACATGTCCCAACGCTGTAACTTCTGCCCTGTTTCCAAATTACTGCGTGATCCGTCTTCTAATAAGACTATTCACTGGGAAGAAGTCAATTCTAAAACCGGACGTATTTACGAAAACCATGACAGCCTTATTAATTGGTTTGATGGCTCAATCGTACATCTGCAGCAATCTATAGATATAACAGATTCAAAAAAAGCTTTCCATGATGCCTGTTTTGATGAACTGACCAATACACTGACCAGACGTGCAGGCAAAGAGCTTCTGGAAAAATTGATTAAAGCAGCTCATCAGAATTGCCACGGTTTTATAACCTGTATGTTTGATATAAACTCACTCAAACAGGTCAATGACAATTATGGACACAGTGAAGGCGATAAGCTTATTATCACTATATGCCAGACTGTAAAAAAATACCTGGGCAGCGGCGATATATTTTTCCGGCTCAGCGGCGATGAATTTATTGTCGTTTTTACAGAACATTCGCTGCAAAATGTTAAGGAAATACTGCAAAAAGTCCTAATTGAACTAAAAAATTCAGCACAAAAAAATGCTCTGCCCTATGAACCATCTTTCACCTATGGGCTTTTAGAAATTCAGTCTACAAGCAATTACTCTCTTACTGATATTTTAAACCGTGTCGACGAAAAAATGTATGAGCAGAAACGTTCTTACCATATACTTAAACGCCAGCAGGACGCTGGCCTGCAAAAACAGTCTGACCCGTCTGAAAAAAACAGTTTTTCTTATCAGGCACAATATCTCTACGATGCTTTAGTTAACAGCACCGACGATTATCTCTACGTCTGTGACGTCCAAAGTGATGTTTTCCATTATCCCAAAACCATGGTTGAAGAATTTGCTCTGCCTGGCGAATACATCAAAAATGCTGCCGCCATCTGGGGTGCCAAGGTTCATCCAGATGATCAAAGCGCTTTTTTAGCATCCAACCAGGAAATTTTAGACGGACGCGCCAACATTCACTATGTTGAATATCGTGCTCAAAACAAAGAAGGTAAATGGATTTGGGTGCGCTGCCGCGGACAGATGCAATATAACGAGCAGGGTGAAGCAATTCTCTTTGCCGGTTTTATCAAAAAGCTTGGCGAAAATTATAAACAGCAGCTGCCTTAACGTAAAAAAAGCTCATTCCAAAAAGGAATGAGCTTTTAATATTTTATAGATGAGTGCGTGCTATCTGCCTAACCAAGAACGAGTACTTTTTTTAACAGCTTCCTTATCAACTTCCACATGATTTGGAGCGTACATCAGCAAATTTTCGCTGACCTTAGAAACAGTTGCGCCAATAATGTAACTTACACCGTTCAAATAGTCAAAAATACGGTTTTTCATTGCAGAATCAACAGCATCGAAAGATACCATCAGTGTCGCACCGCTCATTAAAGAATCAGCATACTCGCGTACGTCGCTGAATTGACGCGGAGAGCGCACCAAAATATCCATATGACCGCCTTTAACTAAGTACGGACCGCTATAAACTTGATCTTCTTCTACATCGCTATGCCAAAGCTTACGTGCAGCATTTTTTAAATCCATCTTTTACGCCTCCAAACGTCCTTGTTGTCAGATATGCTAACTGCCTACTTCTACATAAATTCTCAAAATCCTTCTTTTTTTAGAAAAATTTTTATTTTTGTATTATTATGCTTTGTTACGGGAACGCTGACGACCACGCTCAACACGATCAAGAATCTTTTTACGCATCCGAATATTCTTCGGAGTAACTTCAACCAGTTCATCATCGTTGATATGCTCCAAAGCCTGCTCTAAAGAGAAAGTCTTAGGCGGAATCAGACGAATAGTATCATCGCTGCCGCTGGCACGCATATTGCTGACATGTTTCTTTTTACAGGGATTGACATCCATATCATCATCACGGCTGTTTTCACCAATGATCTGCCCTTCATAGACCTGTTCGCCAGGAATGATGAACATATTCCCGCGTTCCTGCGCGTTGCCTATACCGTAGGATGTAGTTTCGCCGTTTTCAAAAGCAACCAGGCTGCCTCTTGTACGTCCGGGGATCTCACCTTTATAATCAGCATAACCTGCGAACACATGATTCATAACACCGTTACCTTTAGTATCTGTCAGGAACTGGTTACGGAAACCAATAAGTCCGCGGGCGGGGATCACAAATTCCATACGCAGGTAGCCGGCCATCTCTGTCATGTTAGTCAGTTCAGCCTTACGCAGTCCCAGCCCTTCCATAACAGCTCCCATAAATTCCTGCGGAACGTCAATTGTTAAAGCTTCCATAGGCTCCTGTAAAGTACCGGTTTCATCATGATGCATGATTACTTTAGGTTTGCCGACCTGCAGCTCATAACCTTCACGGCGCATAGTTTCGATCAATACAGACAAATGCAGCTCACCACGTCCGGAAACAATAAATGCATCTGGACTTTCGGTTTCTTCTAAACGCATCGAAACATTAGTTTTGATTTCTTTAAACAAACGGTCACGAAGATGACGACTGGTAACATATTCACCTTCACGACCTGCAAAAGGACTGTTATTAACAGAGAATACCATCGACAGCGTAGGCTCATCAATACTGATGCCTTTTAATTTTTCAGGACTTTCTGCATCAGCGATAGTATCGCCGATATTGGCATCTGCCAAACCGATCAAAGCAACGATGTCGCCTGCTCCAACTTCCTGCGTCTCAGCACGTTTCAAGCCTTCATAGGTATACAGACGGCCGATCTTCGCTTTACGCTCGCCCTCTTCATCCATCAAAGTAATAGTTTCACCGTTATGGATAGTACCGCGGATCACACGACCGACAACGATACGTCCTACATAATCATCATAATCCAAGGTATTGACCAGCATTTGCAAAGGTGCGTCTACTTCAACATCCGGAGCGGGAATATTTTCCAAAATCACTTTGAACAAAGCTTCTAAATTGTCGCTTTCTTCTTCCATAGTTAATTTAGCAATACCATTACGGGCAGAAGTCAATACTACCGGGAATTCCAGTTGATCATCATCAGCACCAAGCTCAATGAAAAGGTCTAAAACTTCATCAATAACCTCTTCAACACGTTGGTCAGGACGGTCAATTTTATTGATAACTACAATTGGTTTCAGATGCTGTTCAAGCGCTTTGCGCAAAACATACTTAGTCTGCGGCATAGGCCCTTCATAAGCATCAACCAGCAATAATACGCCATCGACCATAGTAAGCACGCGTTCAACTTCACCGCCGAAATCAGCATGGCCGGGGGTATCAAGAATATTGATTTTAGTATCTTTGTGCATAACAGCTGTATTTTTAGCTAAAATAGTAATACCGCGTTCACGTTCCAAAGCGTTGGAATCCATTACACGTTCTTCGACATGCTCGTTAGCACGGAAAATACCGCTTTGTTTGAGCATTGCGTCTACGAGGGTAGTCTTGCCATGGTCAACGTGGGCAATAATGGCAATATTGCGTAAATCATTTCTTAACATAAATCCTATCTTCCTCTCTTTTGAGCAGACGGCATACCGCCTGTAAATCCAAACCGAGCTATGCCATATACAACAAAAGCCTGCGGTCAAATAAAACTACTCTAAAATTAATGAAGGATGCTTGTCAATAAGCATCCTTCACTATGACTAATTAATTATATTCTTTTTAACTTACTATGTCAACAAAAACCGCTATTTTACTATACCGGGGAGCCATGTAGCTATCTCCGGGAAGAAACACAGCAGCAAAATTTCCAGCGCCATAATAATGCCAAAAGGAATAACACCTTTGATGATCTGTGTCATTTTACTATCTGGGCTGATGCCCTGCAAAACAAACAGATTCATTCCAACCGGCGGCGTGATAAGAGCCAGCTCCAGATTGATCAACATCACAACATTGAACCAGATCGGATCGAAGCCCAATTTCATGATAATAGGATACAAAATCGGCAAAGTGATAAAAATAATGGAGATAGATTCCAAAATACATCCCAAAACCAACAGCAGAATATTAATTGCGATAAAGACTATCCACCGGCTGGTTTCCATTTCGGCAACCAGGCTCGTCAAAGCCTGCGGAACCTGCAGAATAGTTAAAACGAAACCAAATAAAGTTGCGCCGATCATAATCGCGAAAATCATCGAAGTCGTTTTGACTGTATCCAGCAAAATTTCCGGCATATCCTTCAGACCAAGCGTACGGTAAATAACAAAAGTAATAAACAAACTGTAAACCGTACCTATAGCAGCAGCTTCAGTAGGAGTAAACGCTCCCGTATAAATACCGCCAACGACAAGCACCGGCAGCAGCAGTCCCCAAAAAGAACTTCTTAGCGCCTGAAAACGTTCCTCCCAGCTGGCCGCTTCCTGCAAAGGCAGCTTTCTTGAGCTGTAAACAACCACAGCAATAAACAGCAGTGTCAAAATAACCCCCGGTACAACGCCGGACATAAACAACTGACCTACCGATTCACCAGTAATAGCGCCATACAAAATCATTGGTATCGATGGCGGGATCAGAATGCCTAAGGTACCACCTGCTGCAACAGCTCCTAGAACTAACGTTCTTTCATAACCACGAGACAGCATCTCAGGAATGAAACGACCCCAAATAGTACGGGCGCAGGCAACAGACGAGCCTGTAATCGCAGCAAAAATTGCACAGGCAAAAACTGTAGCTACACCTAACCCCCCAGGCAAATGACGCAGCCATTTATTGCCCAGCTCAAATAAATCGTTGCCTACTTTGCCTGTTAAAAGAATCTGGCTCATTAAAATATATAACGGGACAGCCGTTAACACGAAATCATCCAAAGATTTGTAAGCCAAAATCGGTATCTGGGCCAAAGAAGATCCTCCGCCCATAAAAGCAAACATACCGAAAAGTCCCGCCGTTCCCAGTGAGAAGGCTACCGGCAGTCCCAAAACCAAAAGTCCCAGTAAGATAACGGTAAAAATAACAAGCATCTTATTCCGCCTCCTTACTGAATTCATCGCTGCTGATTTTTTGAATATCTATAAGCAGGGTACGTACAAACTGTAGTAGCAACAGCCCCATACCGATCGGCAGCGACATCTGAGGAATCCACATAGGAGTTCGCAGAGTACTTGGTGAAGTATTATCCATCTCATATGAAAGCAATGCCATATCCAAAGACTGCATTACAAATACGGCACAGAAAAAAATACCAACAATAGTTGTAAAAAGTTCGATATAACAACGGGTACGTGCTGATAAATGGCTTAAAACAATATCGACATGGATGTGCTTGCCAGCAGCATAAGTAACGGACATCCCTAAAAAACCTGCTACTAAAACACAATATACAGAAAGTTCTATTGACCATTCTGTCGGCGCATTGAACAAACCTCGCATCACAACTTCATAAAAGACCATCAACGCCGGCAGCAGCAATAGAATGCCGGCAATGACGCCAACTGCTTTAGTAATAGCGTTCAAAAATTTTTCATAGACCTCGAGCGCGCTTTTCAAGTCTTTTTCCTCTCATTCTTTTCCAAAATAAAAACCGCTGCCGCTTATGGCAGCGGTCAATTAAGAATTTATCTATTGTTTACTGCATATTTCGAT
>ERZ791630.757-NODE-757-length-11108-cov-2.00543_pt1 | contig 11108 bp, 21 predicted proteins | sample MGYA00510264_ERZ791630 | MGnify/ENA primary metagenome ERZ791630 (study PRJEB30046, sample SAMN00715150) | human gut metagenome | study: EMG produced TPA metagenomics assembly of the A metagenome-wide association study of gut microbiota in type 2... | reverse complement strand
CAACTGTAAAAACCAGTAGCCAGCACTGCCTGCGGAGGTGCCGTAGGCAATGCCTGTTGAAATTTTGTCCATGGATTTCATAGCCTCACCTCCGCACGGAACGGATGGCATAGTTATTATGTGTAGGCTTTCAGACACATCAATCAGAGCCTTAATTGATATATATGCTGGAGACGATGCAATATAAAAAGCTCGCCGTAGCGAGCTAATAAAATGTATTTCTCTGATATTATGTTTATTTGTATTAGCTCAGACTTGACATCACAGGTTTCGTATATAGAACATCATCAAATCTGTCAGTTTGCTATGAATGAGATATAGTAATTGAAGAGCTAACCTCGCATGTCAAAGCCAGATTTCTGAAAATCTCTGTAGACTTCCGGATTGTTGAAGGCCGGAAATTTGGCTTTATGAGCTGCGGACTTTATCGCTTCGCAATAGGCTTTATCACCGTTACTGGTAGATATTTTTAACGCCGTACCATCCTGAGAGAATTCCATATGCAACCTGCATTTTTTCCCTTTCCAGTTATGCGGCTCATCAAGTTTGGCATTAATTGCAGCTCTGATTCCCCGCGCTTGCGCCCCCCATTCATCCTGATCATCCCAGCGTCCTGAACTGCAACTACCTGTAGCAGTAGTTTTGTGGCAATCTGAAGGGTGTAAAGGTGTGCATCCCGCAACAAAACCGACCCAAAAAGTCAACATAACGATTTTCTTTAATCCCACTTCTTGCTCCTCAATCCATTAAAATCTCAGCAATAGTAGTTGTTACGTCCGCCACTGGCTCAGAGCTGACTATCCGCTAAATTTAGCTCAGTGCCGTAGCTGTGTCAGAACAAACCTAAGCCGAAACCGTTTATTACAAAACAATAAATATCAGGGTTTAAAATCCAGCACCCCATTTTGAAATACTTTATATACTTCCGGCGAAGGGGGGGCAGGTATATCAGCATTCTTTATCGCATTCATCGCTTCACGACATAAATCGAGGTCTCCACTTTCTCTTTTAACCTCCAGTAGAAGGCCATTCGGGGCCATATGCATTCTCAGTGTACACTCTTTTCCTGAATACTTACTCGCATCCCCGAACTGTTTTTCGATGGCGCTCTTGATTTGATGGGCATACAGACGGATATCCTCACTAACATCAGAAGTACGTTCAGATGAACTCACATACTGTGTCTCTATTGCTTTATCGGAGTAATATGATGTACGGTCATGATAATTTGTCGATACAGCATCAGTGCACCCGATAATAATCCCACTAATAATCAACGTAAGAATTGATGCGCTACGAAAACCCATTTTTCCTCACATATGTCATATAGTAAAGGATTATATATACCGTTGTTTTGGACGCTCAAACAGCGAATCAGATCAAATAAAACGCACATTTGTTAACATTTACACAAAGTCTGCGTGGGATATTCTGAAAGAATATCCATAATGTGGAGAGAATCTATTGAAGTGCATGGTGCCGGGTGCCTCCCGGTGAACAAAATGTTCGTGATACCTGTCGGCGACAGAAAAGGTTAATGGTATCACCCCACCGCACAGGGGGATTCACCATGCAGGAGTTTTCTTAGCAAACTCACTGCGCGCCCGGCAACTCCCAACCACATAAAATGCGGAGTTTGTGGTATTTATGCATATAACTCGCAGGAATTATCTTAAAAAACTGATGTCGATCCGGATTAAAAAGAAGCAGGTCATCATCAGATGACTGGAAAAAAGGAAAACAAAAAATACTCATCATACAGTTTTGATTGCAGGGATGAGCCTGCTATGCACAATATGCAGAATATAAGCAAGATAAAAATATGCAGGCATATTATTTCGGATTTTGTTATTAACACAACCTTTTTAATAATCATTTGGCATACAATAAACCAGCCCAAAAAGAACCGCCTAAACAGGCGGTTGGTCAATACAAAGGATGCTTCGTCTTTATTATAGTAATCTGAGGCGTCGGGTGTCTTGTATCAGACAACATATTGTCCCGCTAAACAGCGAATTACAAACCACCCTGCAATGATCTCTCATCTCATTTTATATGAGTTGACGACATCAGGATAACGCATCATCAGCCCCTGCCAAGAAATATCAAAACTCCCGCCAGCAATGTGTTATCACAATATTGTAAAAAAAACACAGCACCGAAACTATAACTGGTCTCTGTTATAATTTGGAGCAGAAAGACCAGTTGCCCAACTAGCAGCATTCTCCCCTGCTTTCCTGACGTAAAAAAACCGCATTGAGCGGTTTTTTTACGATGTCCATGTCTGCAATCCGCCTCGCGATACAGCTTTACGAAGCATAGCAAAATTGAAGCAGTTTATACGTAAGAAATCAAGCCATTTTCTCAGCAAATGATTCACGCATGGGAATATATAGGGCATACTCAGCAACAGCTAACCAATTAGCAATCCGTTTTTCGCATGTGCTAAAACACCACTCTGGGTGTGCATCATTTAGCAATTCAGCCATTTTGCGCTTAGTCATCCCCCGCCCTTCATAGCGTTGCCGGAGAATGCAAATCAATCCTGGATGCTCTGCCAGCACCTCACTTATGACTCGATCAATACATAACGCCTCTGCATCAGTACAATGCGCCAGCCAGCTCTTTTGCTTGCCGTTGATCATCTCTCGCAAAAACGCTTCCAGCTCAGCTTTCTCTATTCCCGCTTTTTTCATTCTGCGCAGGGCTTCATTAATGGCTGTTTTCGTCAGTTTTTTGGATGCCAACAACTGATTGAACATATTCCCTGACCTGCCACCGCCAATATACGACCAGCGCCCCCACATACGTAGTTTTCCCTGAATCCAGACACTTTCCAGCGTGGTGAGGCGAAGGTGTTCTCCGCTTTTTCCTGTATTCGTTGGGTAAATCATAAATGACCTTTCTTTCTCCAGATTTCTTGTGTGCGAAAAACCCCTTCAGCATGCATCAGGCGCAATTCTTCTTTGGTGTAATCGCTGGTTTTTACCCGCCCGTCGATTAGATCGTGGCATGAGCTACAGGCTATCGCCGCCTGCATATCGTGTGGTTTTGTCGCTGTTCCGCACGTCCCCGCCAGCCTGTAATGCGCCAGCACAGAGGTTTCGGGATTGTGATTGCAGTAGCCAGGGATTCTGATCTGGCATATCTGGCCTTTAGCCGCTTTACGTAAATTCACCATTACGCAAACTCCAGTAGTTGTGCGGCCACATTTTCAACTTCCTCCTGAGAGGAGAATTTACGGAACAGAATCCAGTTCCACAGCACATTCAGTACAGATTTATAAACCTGCTGAAACTCGACTTCGTCCATATTCGCAAAAGCGATGGATTTTGCCCGACGCCCACGGCTACCGTCCGGATAAATATGCTCGGTGTAAAATCCGGCCTGAATGGTTACCCACTCGCGGAAAGCCTCAAACGACTTTAGCAACGCCGTATCCCGGGTTCTACGAGTCGCAACGGTGTTAAGGTATTGCTCTGCGGCATCACTCAGGGCTGGCGTGTGTTCCCGACCAACTGATTCGCACAGGTAATCAACGAAACCAGACAGCAGTTCTCGTTCGCGAGGCGTGATCGCCCCACCGACCGGAGTCCAGTAATCGAATCCCAGTTGCAGGAGTTTGAAAAAACGCTTGTGGAATGCGTAGTTACGCACACGCTTAAAATCTGCGTGTATCCACTCACCTATTTTGATTTGATGCAGAAAATCGCAACTCTCCGGCGTCGCCGGGAGAAGTAAACCAGAAGAAGTTTGTTTGACCAGTTGTATATGCGCCATTTCTCAATCTCTCGATGGCGCAGTGCAGCAGATGCCAGTTGTTCAAGCTAGCACGCAAATTGTAAACCAGAATGCCAGGAAAAAACAAAACCCGCCGAAGCTGGTTGTGTGCGGTTGCGTTGAAGTCTCCTAGCCAAAGAGTAGCGGTGACCACTCCCCGCCGATAATCTTAGTTGTTTAATTTCGTAAGCTAACTAGGCTAAAAGCTCTCTGTTGTCTGCCTGTTGTACAATTAACAAAATGAACAACGAACTAGATATACCAACGCCAGAATGGTGCAACAAATCCCAAACAACACAGCAATGCAACAATAACATATGTTATTTTCCTCTCACGGGATTCAGTCCTGAATTCTCATAAAGCTAATCTTTTTTTAAAAACATACTGTTAGATCACATGCACTTTCTTTCTTAACATCGTTGACTTCGCATGCGAAGCGTTTAAAATCAACAATTTGCACTTAAGGTATTTATTTTCCCAAACACATAGAGAGTAAATTATGACTGAGAACACGACTCCAACAGCAGACTTTAGTCCTAGTAAAAGATTTTTTGTAAGTATGCTAACTCGAGATATCGACTTAAACGATGCCATACTTGATCTGCTTGATAACTGCGTCGATGGGGCTTTACGTACAATAAAAGACACAAAAAAAACTTCAAAACCATATGAAGGATTTTATGCGAAACTTACGATTAATAAAGATGTCTTTATTATAGAAGACAATTGCGGAGGTATCCCTAAAAGCTTCCGAGAATATGCTTTTAAAATGGGACGACCCCATCAAAAAGAAGAAGAAAATGAAGGCACCGTTGGCGTCTATGGTATTGGTATGAAAAGAGCCATTTTTAAAATGGGTAGAGATTGCTCAATACAATCGAATAATCCCGATGGCGCATTCACTGTAGATATAACACCTGATTGGATCGATGGTGATGGTTGGAAAATACCGATGCACGAGAGTGACTATGATAACAAAAATCCAACAGGCACAACTATAGAGATAAAAAAACTCCATTCTAATGTGGCACAAAAATTTAATGAGAGCACATATCTTACTGATCTCTTTTTACAGATAAAACACTCATTGTCATTTATTATTCAAAAAGGATTTAAAATAGAATTAAATGGAGTTGTTGTTGAACATAATCCGATTAACATCATAACTGATCATTCTAAAATAGAACCATACATATATAAAGCTAAAATAGACGATGTTGATATCGATTTAGTTGTTGGCTTCTATAAAAATTTAGAAGATGACAATGATGATGTTTTAGAAAAAAGGAGTTCTGATGATGCTGGATGGACTGTCATTTGCAATGACCGCGTTGTTCTATATTGTGATAAGACACATCTCACAGGTTGGGGCTTTGCTAATGTACCAAGGTTTCATACCCAATTTATAGCAATTTCTGGGGTTGTTCGCTTTACCAGTAAAAACCCAGAAAAATTACCAATAACAACAACGAAACGAGGTGTCGATCTTAGTTCTACATTGTACAATGATGTACGAAATAAAATGATTGAAGGGATGATGCATTTTATTCGATTCACCAATCAGTGGAAAGGTGAGCATCTTGAAGAAGGGAAAAAATTACTTAAGTCAGCTCAGTCACATGAAGCTCAATCTTTATTTGAAATTACCCCACAATCAACTCCAGAAGATAAAAAAAATAACTGGTCCAACCCTAATAGAAACAAAAATGAGTGGCGATATACACCTAAGCTGCCTACCCCAGTAAAAAAAAGCTCTACTGTACGAATAATCTTCACCAGAGAGAAAGAAGATGTTAAAATTTTATCTAAATATTTCTTTGGACATGAAGATGCTAGCGCTTCTGATGTGGGGATGCAATGCTTTGATACGGTGATTGAAGAGGTGAAGTGATGTCTGGACAATACATTCCCTATCACTTAAGGCATAATAAGTCTATTGATAGAGAGATTTTTCTCGAAAGCCTAAACCTCTTAAGCAAAAGACTAAATATTCAAGAATATACATATATAGGTTTTGGTGGTCCGATGCTTGAAGATTTTAGAATCATGCATAATCGTATCGCTCTTTCTGATATGATTTCTCTCGAAGAACAAGAGTCTACTCACATCAGACAAAAATATAATTTGCCTTATAATTGTATTGATTGTAAGCTAATATCAGCTCATGACTTTATTCTTGATTATAGTTTTTCTAAACCATCAATAACATGGTTAGACTATGCCTCCCCGAAAAAAATACAAACGGATCTAGATGATATACACTTACTAAGTACTAAAGTAAGCTCTTTTGATATTTTGAAGGTCACCTTCCCCATAAATCCTAGTTCTTATTACCAACGTAGAGTTGGAGAAAGTTTAGATATTTTTAAAGAAGCTTTTATTAATTCATTAAAATCATTGCTTGGGAAAAAGTATCTTGATTTTAATCTTCAGATATCAAATGCAGATCTTTCAGATCGTAAGATTAAAGCTCTTTTAATACGAATTATTACAAACGCTTTTAGATCAGCAATAGAACGTGGTCTTTCAGGACGTAAGGATAAGATTCAGTATTACCCATTATCCTTAAATCAATATAATGATGGCAGTCATACCATGTTGACAATATCAGGTTTTTTCTCCTCAGAACAAGAATATATAGAGTTATCTAAGGCATGCGACCTTTCTAACTGGCAATTTTATTCAACAAATTGGGAAGACGTGCAAGAAATAGCAATACCAACACTAACAATTAAAGAAAAGATAAATTTAGATAGTAAACTGCCTGATAAAGAAGCATATCAGGCAGCCGCTGAAGAGTTCTCTTTAAACGAAAATGAACGGGATAACTATTATAAATACTATAGGTTATACCCTAACTTCCAAAGAATTATGGTTTAAATATTCGGGCTGTACTCTTTTATTTAATAAATTGTACAGCCCCTTTAATATATATTCAGCAACTATTGGTGACACGCTATTTCCTATTTGTCTGAAACTATGCCATTTAGTTACATGAAAGCGAAACCAATCAGGGAAGCCTTGTAATCTAGCAGCTTCTCTTGGTGTAATCACTCTTGGATGATAAGGGTGGATCGGCCTGACGGCTTGAAAGCTTCCTTTATCTCTAGCGGTTCCCGCCCTTAAAGTCGGGCAAAAACCATTTGGATCTAATCTTGTAGATCTTGAAATTTTATCAGTTTCCCCAAAAGATAAGGAAGCATAACGCTCTTGGACGATTTTGCTATGTAATGTTCCGGTACATCCAGATATGATATTATTTTTTAACTTAGCGATCGATTCTGTATCACCAACATTCCGAGGGATCTGCCCCCATAATTTTTCATAAAATCCCCCTTTTCGATCTTTTTTAATTGTTCGCCAACTCTCAGAGTCTGATTGCCAATTGGCATCGATAATATCTGGTAATCCATACAAAGCATCTTTTACAGTAACCGGATCAATCATTTTAGGCATAAATACTTCATCTGAAATATCAAGCTTCAATGATTTTTTTACACCGATAAAAAAATATCTAGTTCGAATAGTTGGAGCACCATAATCAGATGCTTTTACCTTGATGGGATCAAGAATATCATAATCACCGCTAACCAAATTAAATGCTTTATTTCTAATGCCAGAATATTTCTCTTGCATAATACCTGGAACATTTTCTGCCAAAAAGAATAATGGCTGTAATTCTGATACTAAACGGTAGAAATGCATGTAAAGCTGATTCCTGCTATCATCAGGATTCCCCTTGCCTATTGAACTAAATCCTTGGCACGGAGGACCGCCAATAATACCATCTATGGGCATATCGTTTTTAAAAAAACCCTTAATTATTTCTGCATTTAGTAAAGAAACATCTTCTTGGACGTGCAAACTTCTTGGAAAATTAATTGCGTGAGTATTAATAGCATGTTGATCAATTTCAACTGCCATTTTAACATCAAATCCAGCACGTGCAGCACCAAGACTTAGACCTCCAACGCCAGAAAACAAATCTATTACATTCATATAGTTGCAACGTCTCTTATTAGTTTCTATGTATTATAACACAACTGTTCTTGATGTTTTAACCCCATAAGATAACCTCATAAAGGCTATCCCTTGAAAATACCGGATCGCATAAATTTAATCTTTCAAAACTACTTGTCTATTAATCGAGCAATTTAAGGTTGTTTTAGTCATGTCGATACCGACATAGTTAACTAAACCCATTTCATCGTCCAACAAATGGGGGTAATACACTTTGATTTATAGTCGGGTGGGTTTTTCTCTATCTGCCTTTGGTGTTCATGCCTGAGACAGATAGCCTCAAGCACCCGCTGCAATTCTACTTAACTCTCCTTTTCCCGCAAACCGTTTTTATCCCCAGCGGCAAATCGAATACACCACCAGCGCCACAGCCATTGCGATTCCTGCCGTTGTAAATGCCTCAGGCCAGTCATCGTAAAATATCCTCCACGCTTATCAGTCCGTTCCGCTCCAGATAACTCATCGCCTTATCCGGTAATTTGCAGTCTGGCTTCGCTTTCCTCAGTTGCCAGGTTAACTGCTTTACCAGCATGGTTAACTCATCGACCAGACGCTGATATCCCACTGGTTTGTATTCATGCAATTTACCGGCTGGCTCTGCTGCCAGCGATACCAGTGCGATTTCCAGAACAGCAATATCCATCTTATATGTGCGGATGATGTCATGGTCGATTGTGCCCGGTATGCACAGTCTCTGTGCTTCAATAGTCTCCTCTGCGTGAGCTATTAACTGCTCTCTGGTAAAAGTCGTCATGCCGTAGCCCCTTCTTGATATTTTTCAAACCAGAACACAACCGGCTCTGCTTCCAGCGATGCCAGCGCAATCCGTGCCAGTTCCATTTGTTCACCACGGGTAAGCCCGTTTTCAAGCGGATTTTTAATGAACAATTCAATACGTTCTTTGGTAATAGTGGTCATGTGTTACTCCTTAACCCGCAGTGCTTTCAACTGATGAGGGGAACAAAATCTTTTCATCAAACCCTGCATTCATATCATGGACAGCAACACACCAATCCATTGACGAACGATTATCAAGAGCCTCCATGATTTCATCCATGCGGCGCAGGTCATACAGGTAAATGCTTTTATCGCCAATGGTGTAAAAACCAATTTTTTTCGGTGATGGGCAGCGATCAAGAACGTCCTGTAATTCGTTCAACCATGCCCGTTCTTTTTTTGTTAAAGTTGCCATATCACTCTCCTTTCCCATGAAGCATAGCGGCGCGGCAGGCGTTCCATATTTCGGCAGCAATATCGCGCTCGCTATCGGTTAATTTGTACGTGAAAACATAGCCAGAGAGCATTTCTACGTTTTCCGGAGTTGCTTCTTCCGGCACTACCGGCGCTGGCAAGGCAGCGTGATAGTAGAGTGGCATAGTTTTGTACAGTGGTTCGCCAGGACTTCCGTCAACCTGATTCCATTCTTCAACCCAGGCATCAACAACCGCTTTGCTGGTTGATACATGTTCTTCTGAATCTACATTTTGTCCTGATATACAGAACATAACTGCCTCTGCTTCCAGCGATGCCAGAGCAATTTCATAAGCACGGCGCTCAATATTGTCTCGAACGTCCGCCGCTCTTTAATTTCTTTAATCAGTTCTTTGTCGGTAAAAGTGGTCATATCAATCTCCTTTGGTACCAATGTTTACAGCCTGGCAAGCCTCTTTGAGCACCCAGTCAACAGCGTCTTTCCATGCTCCGGTTTCGACTGGCGGATTCTCACGCTTTACCTGTTCATAGAAACGCACTGCTTTAATCAATCCTTCTGGTGTCAGTGGCACAGGCGGGACAGTGAATAAGGCCTGAATCTCATAGCTCGGCCTGTCGTTGCAATCCTCTTTTGTCGGGACATATTTCCAGTCACCAACCCACTGCTTCCCCTGAAAGTCTGTAACGCCTTTTTTCACGTAGCGATATCGCCATGCCACTGGTTTTGCCTGCCCTGCCTTTTCATGCCCTTCCTGATAATTAATCTCGCTCATTCATCGCCCCACTCATCACAATATGCTTCGACCGGTGTTTTCCCTGCTTCATAATCATCACGCCATGCTTCAGCATCAGCGGCACTTCTACCGCGTAACTCTGCATAATCCATTAACAGTTCATGCCATTCTTCAAAACTGGCGTTATATTTAGTTGAACCAAAATCAGCCATTTTGTTCTTCCTCTTCGTCTTTTATTTCGTGGTATGAGTAATTGCAGTAGTTAAAGAAAATATCTTTAGCTTCATCCTGTATTTCATCTGGTGTTGCATCATCATCCACTTCGAATTCATCCTCGAAATCTCCACCGGCTATTCCCGTTTCAATAATTATTTTGAATTTTCGCATTTCACTACCGCCCTTTCGGACGGCCTCCTGATGTTCTGAGGGTGCAGGAATCCCTCCGGTTAAGGATTTAATAAAAATCGTTTCTGATTTAAATCTTCAGTATTTAGTTGTTAGTCGGTTTATAGCCTTTATGCTTCGGCCTTATTTCTCAGCCATACACAAACCGGGCCATCTTCGGTGTCATGTATTGAACCAATAAACCATCCATTGCCCTCTGGTCGTTCCGGTTCCCATGCACCAATATCAGCATCACGCGCATCAAGGTCAGCACATCCTTCATCTCTGAAGCAGAGGACGTATTGAAGATTATTTTCCTCCATCCAGGCGTTAAACTCTTCCGTTGAAATATATTCCCGACCGTCACAGAATTTTTCATATTCAGGATGCGTCCAGCAGCCATATTCATCACGTACTACTGGTATTTCTTTGATTTCATTCATTTCTGTTCTCCCACGTTTTCAGACTTTCACCACAGAACGGACAAAATGAAACCCGAACTGGTAATTTAGAAAATTCACCGGAACGCAACATCACAAAATCAGGACCGCGAGTTAAACTCTCATTCCAGATTTTGTATATCAGCAGACCTTTTCGCATCGTGTATTCAGCATCATGCTCAAGGGACTTTGCCAGTGCTGCACATGGTTCTATCTTGTTGCCATTAACCTGGCATTTTGATTCACTCACCGCACCACCTCCTCAAAATTCCCCTGATAAAACGCCAGTACGCGCTGCATAACTTCGCTCTTCCGGCACTCGCGACAGATTATGTTCTGACGCCTGTCGTAGCGACGTATTTCTCCGTCAGGTAATAGCCAGATAAGGTCCGGATCAACCACAGATGGTTTCTTCAGCTTTGCCCTTGAGAGTTTTTTGCGGGCGTTTTGCCAGTCCTTGCGCGCCTGCTCAGACGGGAATACTCCGTAACCGGAATTGTAAACATCACCACTGGCGGCCAGCTCCATGCATAAACGA
>ERZ791630.756-NODE-756-length-11115-cov-6.12034_pt1 | contig 11115 bp, 8 predicted proteins | sample MGYA00510264_ERZ791630 | MGnify/ENA primary metagenome ERZ791630 (study PRJEB30046, sample SAMN00715150) | human gut metagenome | study: EMG produced TPA metagenomics assembly of the A metagenome-wide association study of gut microbiota in type 2... | reverse complement strand
ACGCGGGCTAATGAGCCCAGGCAGGCGGGACGATGAGTCCGCGTATGCGGGACGAGCTAAAGGACGAGGGAAAAGCTAATAAATAACCAATGTCAGACGGTTAAAGTACGGTAAGTCCGTTGTTAATAAACGAATGATCTACCGCTTAAGCAAGAAACCGGTTCGCTGACAGAGAGATTGAATTAGAAGTACGAAATAATAAATGTAAAATCCATGAGCGTAGAACCTGGAAAATGGGGTGTAATCTACAATCCCAAAGCAGGCACACGAAAAGTGCAGAAACGATGGAAAGAAATTAAAGAGTACATGGACTCTAAAGGGGTGTCATACGACTATGTGCAGTCCGAAGGTTTCGGTTCAGTAGAACGACTTGCCGGAATTTTGGCCAACAATGGTTACCGAACCATCGTAGTTGTGGGGGGAGACGGTGCACTTAATGACGCCATCAACGGCATTATGAGCTCGAATGCAGAAAAAAAAGACGAAATAGCCATTGGTATCATCCCTAACGGAATTGGAAACGACTTTGCCAGATATTGGGAACTGAACCTGGAATATAAGCAGGCAGTGGACTGGATCATTAACAACCGCCGAAAGAAAATAGATGTAGGTTACTGCAATTTTTACGATGGCGAGAAGCACCGGCGACGTTATTTCCTGAATGCCGTTAACATAGGGTTAGGGGCACGTATCGTAAAAATCACCGATCAAACCAAACGTTTCTGGGGCGTAAAGTTCCTCTCCTACCTGGCAGCTCTTTTCCTGTTGATATTCGAACGTAAGCTATATCGCTCACATCTCAAGATTAACGACGAACATATACGCGGCCGGATCATGACAGTCTGTGTAGGAAGCGCTACCGGATACGGACAAACTCCAAGCGCTGTTCCTTATAATGGCTGGTTAGATGTATCAGTCATCTACCGTCCTGAGTTCCTGCAAATAATATCCGGACTTTGGATGCTTATCCAGGGACGTATCCTGAATCATAAAGTCGTGAAGTCTTATCGCACCCGGAAAGTAAAGGTATTGCGTGCACAAAATGCCGCAGTCGACCTTGACGGACGTCTCCTGCCACGTCATTTTCCCATCGAAATAGGAATTATTCCGGAAGCAACCACATTGATTATACCCAATTGATAAAATATAAATGTTATGATAGAACAACTGAAAAACAATAAGACGGGAAACTTCTTCCTATTGGCCGGACCATGCGTTATCGAAGGTGAAGAGATGGCCATGCGAATTGCCGAAAGAATAGTAAACATCACCGATAAACTGGGAATTCCTTATGTATTCAAAGGTTCATATCGCAAAGCTAACCGCTCACGCATGGATTCATTCATGGGAATTGGTGATGAAAAGGCATTAAAGGTTCTCGAAAAAGTGCACAGAACCTTCGGAATACCTACCGTAACAGATATTCACGCTGCCGACGAAGCGGCCATAGCGGCCAGTTATGTAGATATTCTGCAAATCCCGGCCTTCTTGTGCCGACAGACGGACTTGCTGGTAGGCGCAGCTAAAACCGGAAAAACGATTAACATCAAAAAAGGACAGTTTCTCTCCCCACTCGCCATGCAATTTGCAGCCGACAAAGTGATAGAAGCCGGAAACAAGAACGTGATGCTGACTGAACGTGGAACAACATTTGGTTATCAGGACTTGGTGATTGATTACAGGGGTATACCGGAAATGCAATCTTTTGGTTATCCGGTCATTCTGGATGTAACCCACTCATTGCAACAACCTAATCAGACAAATGGAGTAACGGGAGGAATGCCGCAATTGATTGAGACGGTGGCCAAAGCCGGTATCGCTGTCGGTGTCGACGGACTTTTCATTGAAACGCACGAAAATCCCACAGTAGCCAAGAGTGACGGTGCCAATATGCTGAAGCTTGACCTATTGGAAGGATTATTGACTAAACTGGTGAAAATTAGAGAAGCGATTATGTGATTTACTTCCCGGCAATGCGACTGATAGAAAAAACAGAAACAAGATTATTCACCACAGAACGCACTGAAAGCACAGAATCTTGTACATAAAAACATCAAAACGAGAGTGTAATCAGTGTATACTGCGGTAGATAGAATTCAAAAACAGTATAGCAATGAAACATTTATTCCGTGGTTTACTTTTCGTTGCAGTCATCCTGTGCTGCAACTTCCAGCAGGCCTTTGCACAGCAAATGCCACCCATCCCTATCGACAAGAACGTACGTATCGGAAAGTTAGACAATGGTCTGACCTACTACATCCGTAAGAACAATCTGCCCGCCAACCGTGCCGACTTCTACATTGCCCAGAAAGTGGGCTCTATCCAAGAAGAAGAAAACCAACGTGGATTGGCACACTTTCTGGAACATATGTGTTTCAATGGAACCACTCACTTCCCGGGTGATGCGCTGAAACAGTATCTGGAACGTATCGGAGTAAAGTTCGGTGAGAATCTGAATGCATATACTGCCATCGACGAAACGGTTTACAACATCTCCAATGTACCGGTCAACACTCCCGGAGCAGTAGATTCTTGTTTACTGATCCTCCACGACTGGAGCAATGACCTGACCCTCGATCCGAAGGAAATTGATAAAGAACGAGGTGTCATCAATGAGGAATGGCGTACTCGTATGAGTGCCATGATGCGTATGCAAGAGAAACTTCTACCGATGATGTATCCGGGCGACAAATATGCCAACAGTTTCCCCATTGGAACCATGGACGTAGTGATGAACTTCAAACCACAAACACTGAGAGACTACTATGAAAAGTGGTACCGTCCGGACCTACAGGGAATCGTCATTGTCGGTGATATCGACGTAGATGCCGTAGAAGCCAAGATCAAAACAATGTTCGCTGATATTCCGGCACAGCCGAATGCCGCCGAACGTATCTATTATCCGGTTGCCGATAATAAAGAACCGATCATCTGTATCCTGAAAGATAAGGAACAGCCTTATGTACAGGTTCTTCTTTTCAATAAGCACGAAGCAATTCCTGACAATCAGAAAGGCAATGTGGACTACCTGATACAGCAGTATGCCAAGGATCTGATCAGCAGTATGCTGAACGCACGTTTAAATGAATTGGCACAAACGGCTAACCCGCCTTATATCTATGCCGGAACGGAAGACAGTCACTTTTTCGTATCCAAAACCAAGGATGCCTTTCTCGGAGTTGTGGTCTGCAAAGAAGACAGTATAGATAATGGTATCGCCACCCTGCTGCGCGAAATAGAACGTGCCCGCCAGTTCGGCTTCACCGAAACAGAATACAACCGTGCCCGTGCAGAATACTTACGCCAATTGGAATCGGCTTACAACGAACGGGATAAACAGAAAAATAATAAATATGTGGACGAATATGTCCGTCACTTCCTTGATAACGAACCAATACCGGGTATTGAAAACGAATATACTTTTATCAATCAGATAGCTCCAAATATTCCGGTGGCAGCAATCAACCAATTGATGAAAGGGCTTATTACGGACAATAATCAGGTAGTAGCTCTTTTCGCTCCTGAAAAAGAAGGTCTGAAACTGCCTTCCGAAGCGACCATAAACAAACTGCTGAAAGATGCAAAAGCGGAGAAACTGACTGCTTATGTAGACAAGGTATCAGACGAACCTTTGATGGCCGAAGCTCCGAAAGGGGGGAAAATTGTTTCCGAAACGAAAGATGATATCTTTGGAACAACTACTCTGACTCTATCCAACGGAGTAAAAGTAATTATAAAAAAGACCGATTTCAAAGCAGACGAAATCCGTATGAAAGGTGTCAGTCTGGGAGGCAGTTCTTTATTCCCCGATTCGGAAATCATTAATATAAGTGGTCTGGATGCTGTCGGCGCCGGTGGTTTAGGTAACTTCAGTGCAGTAGATCTTGAGAAAGTGCTTGCCGGAAAGAAAGCATCGGTTAATTACAATATCTCACTCACGACCGAAAACGTTTCAGGAAGTTGCTCTCCCAAAGATTTTGAAACGATGATGCAGCTCACTTACCTCACATTCACCGCCCCGCGCAGAGACAACGATGCATTTGCATCTTATAAAAGTCGTAGTAAAGCCACGTTAAAGAATCAAGAACTGAATCCGGATGTGACATTCAGTGACTCTATACAAGCCGGTATTTATATGAATCATCCGAGAGCCAGACGCATAAAAGCCGATATGGTGGATCAGATGGATTACAATAAGATTCTGTCTATGTATCAGGATCGTTTTAAAGATGCAAGCGACTTCACATTCATCTTTGTCGGTAACGTAGATGTAGAAAAGATGAAACCAGTCATTGCAGAATATCTGGGTGCACTCCCTGCCATCAATCGTCAGGAGACTTTTAAAGATAACAAAATAGAAGTGCGTCAGGGCATTTACAAGAACGAATTCACCAAGAAGCAGGAAACGCCCAAAGCTTCGGTATTCGTTTACTATAGCGGAGACTGCAAATATGATCTGAGAAACAACCTTCTGCTCGGCATGACAAGCCAGATACTCGATCTGGTTTACACAGAAAAAGTACGTGAAGACGAGGGAGGTACCTATGGAGTATACGTAGGTGGAAGGTTACAAAAATATCCCAAAGAAAAAATATTTTTGCAGATTATCTTCGATACAGCCCCCGATAAGAAAGAGAAATTGATGAAAATCATCTTTGACGAGATAACCAACATAGCGAAAACCGGTCCGTCAGAAACCAACTTGAATAAGGTGAAAGAGTACATGCTGAAAAAGCATACCGAGGACCTGAAAGAGAATAGCTACTGGTTGGGAAGTATCGACGAATACCTGTATACCGGCGTTAACCGTGTGAATGACTACGAAAAGATAGTCAACAGCATTACGGTAAATGATATCCGGAAATTCGCAGACGACCTGTTCAAACAAAAGAACGAGGTGGAAGTGACAATGGTCAGTGCGGAAAATGAATAATCAATCCTAAAAGCAAAGAGCATCAAAAAATCTTTTCCACCACAGATTTCACAGATTAGAATCACAGTCATTCAAAATCCGAGAATGAAACTCAGACAATGAAAACCGGTGTAATCTGTGGTGGTTTTGCTCTCCCCCCTCCTCCCTTAAACTATAACAAACTATGCTATTCAACGAATTGCGTCGACACGGTAAACTTGCTGCCAAACGGCATCCGATGTACGAAAAGAATAAAATCGGCAAATACATCATGTATGCCTCCTTTATTTTCTGGGGTGCTTACTTTATATTTATTGGCATCGGTCTGGCAAAAGCCATCAGCACAGAAGTTCCCAATATGGAAGCCTATCATATTTTGAATAGTGGACTGATATTTGCGCTTGCCCTGGACTTTGTAATACGTTTCCCCTTCCAAAAAACTCCTACACAAGAAGTAAAGCCTTACCTGCTACTTCCGGTAAAACGAAGCCGTATACTCGACTTTCTGCTTCTCCGCCACGGACTCAGCTCTTTCAATCTTATCTGGCTGTTCCTGTTCGTGCCGTTCGCAGCACTCACAGTCTTTCCTTTTTATGGAATATCAGGAGTTCTCACTTACAGCATCGGCATTTGGTTACTGATGGTTTTCAACGGATATTGGTATCTGCTTTGCCGTACGCTGATTAACGAACATATTTGGTGGGTGTTACTTCCCATCGTTGTCTACAGTGGAATTGCCATCGCTATTTTTATTCCCAAAACGGAATTTATAAGTGACTTTTTCATGAATCTGGGAGAAGGTTATATCGAAGGAAATCTACTTGCTTACCTGGGTACATTGGCAGCCACTGTTCTGATATGGTGTATCAACCGTAAAGTGATGACCGGTTTAATATACAACGAAATCAATAAAGTAGAAGACACAAAAGTAAAAACCGTATCCGAATACCGTTTTCTGGAACGTTACGGAGAGGTGGGCGAATACATGCGCCTGGAGTTGAAAATGCTCCTACGAAACAAACGCTGTAAGGCCTCACTCCGATCGGTAGCAATGCTCGTAATCATCTTCTCCATCATACTGAGTTTCAGCAGTACGTATGACCACATGAAGAGTTTTGTCCTGGTATACTCTTTCCTTGGATTCGGTATGGTGATTCTGATACAACTTATGGGATTTGAAGGAAACTATATCGACGGACTGATGACTCGCAAAGAATCTATCAAAAGCCTGTTGACAGCCAAATATTATATCTATAGCTTGGCGGAAATCATTCCGCTGATCCTGCTGATACCGGCTTTTGTGATGGGAAAAGCCAGCCTGCTGGGTGCTGTCGCACTAATCTTTCTGACAACAGGTCCTGTCTATTGCATCTTGTTCCAACTGGCGGTATACAACCATAAAACCGTACCACTCAATGAAAGCATCACAGGCAAACAAAGCATGAATACCGGAATGCAGATGTTAATCAGTTTCGGACTTTTCATCGTACCAACCACACTCTATGGTACGCTCCCCATGCTGCTGGGACAAACATGGGCCTACATTGTTATATTAATCATCGGATTAGGCTTCACCCTGACCTCCCCTATGTGGATAAACAATGTATATGTCCGTTTCATGCAACGCCGCTACGAAAATATGGAAGGATTCAGAGATAGTAAATAACGATTCAATATTTATCAAACAAAAAAGAATATGATTACCATACATAACCTCCGAAAAAATTTCGGTACCCAAACAGCCATCGATATCGATAGCTACACAATCAATCAAGGAGAAATGATTGGCCTGGTAGGTAACAACGGAGCCGGGAAAACAACTTTATTCCGTTTAATGCTGGATTTGCTGAAAGCTGACTCCGGAGAGGTCATTATTAATGACATCCATGTGAATCAAAGTGAAGACTGGAAAAGTTTCACCGGTGCATTTATCGATGATGGTTTTCTGATCGGCTACCTGACTCCGGAGGAGTATTTCTATTTCATCGGCAAAATGTATGGACTGAAAAAAGAGGAGGTAGATGAACGTTTGATCCCTTTCGAACGTTTTATGAACGGAGAAGTACTGGGACAAAAGAAGTTTATTCGTAATTTTTCCGCAGGAAATAAGCAAAAAATAGGAATCATATCGGCCATGTTGCATTATCCCAAATTGATAATTTTGGATGAACCATTCAACTTTCTCGATCCGAGTTCGCAATCCGTAATCAAGCACCTGCTGAAAAAGTATAATGAAGAACATAATGCCACAGTCATCATTTCGAGCCATAATCTGAACCACACGGTGGATGTTTGTCCCCGCATCGCAGTACTTGAACATGGAATTATCATCCGTGACATTGTGAACGAGAATAATTCGGCTGAAAAAGAACTGGAAGATTACTTTAATGTAGAAGAATAAAAAACGTATGAAGAGACATCTTTTTAATCTGTTGCTCCTTACTGCTTTGGTTGTCAGCCTGAGTGCTTGCCGCACTTCTGTCCCCAGACTTGATTATAAGGCACTCGCCCGCGCTTCTGTACGCCTGGGTGTGGACATCGGAATGGAAGATAATCACAAACTTTATCTGGAGGCGGCCCAGTGGATAGGTACCCCTTACCGGGGAGGTGGGGAGACGAAACGTGGTACTGACTGCTCGGGAATGACTTGCCAGATTTATAAAAAGGTGTATCACATCAAACTGCAACGAAGTACAGACGGCCAGAAGAAAGAGAGCAGCAAAGTTGCCCGTCGGAATCTTCGGGAAGGTGATCTGGTATTTTTCAGCAGCCGGAAATCGCGCAGAAAAGTAGCCCACGTAGGCATCTATCTCAAGGATGGAAAGTTTGTTCATGCCAGCACCAGCCAAGGGGTAATTGTCAGCAGCCTCAATGAGCCTTATTACCGTACCCATTGGATATCGGGAGGCAGAGTGCGCAAATAAGCTTTATTAAAATAAAAAAATCACTATCTTTGCCGAAAATTCCGCAAATGAAATACACGGTTTATTTATTCGACTTTGACTATACGTTAGCAGACTCTTCACGCGGTATCGTAACCTGCTTCAGAAGTGTGCTCAAGAGACACGGCTACACCGGTGTCACCGATGATACCATTAAACGTACCATTGGGAAAACGCTTGAAGAATCATTCAGCATCCTTACAGGAATTACTGACGCCAGTCAACTGGAAGCATTCAGACAAGAGTATTCAAAAGAGGCAGATGTATATATGAATGCAAACACCATCCTTTTCCCGGATACTCTCCCCACGCTTACATACCTGAAAAAACAAGGGGCCCGTATCGGAATCATTTCAACCAAATACCGGTTCCGGATACTGAGTTTCCTGAAAAATCACATGCCGGATGATTGGTTTGACATTATTATCGGAGGTGAAGATGTGACACATCATAAACCCGATCCTGAAGGTTTGTTACTTGCCATCGGCCGATTGAAGGCATGCCCCGAAGAAGTATTATACATCGGTGACAGTACAGTGGATGCAGGAACGGCCGCCGCTGCCGGAGTTTCTTTTGCCGGCGTTACCAGCGGTATGACCACTGCCGAAGAGTTTCAGGCTTATCCCTACGACAGAATCATCAGTTCTCTTGGTCAGCTAATTTCCGTTCCGGACGACAAAGCCGACTGTTCGCTCTGAGCAATCAACCAGATGTCATCCATTCGCCGAATAACGGTGCGAAAAGAAAGCAAACATCCGTTTTTTATAACAGAGTCCTTGTCCGTTTCCAATGTTAGGAGAGAAGAAGAAAGCCAAACGAAGGCTTTTGGAGCCAGAGAGCCGGGCTTCCGAGGTTGAAGAGCCGGGCTTTTTGCGAAAAGAAGCAGGCATTTTAGCAAAAAGAAGTAAGCATTTACCCGGAAAGAAGTAAGCATTTACCAAAAATGTCCTTGTGTTTTGAAAATATCTCCTATTGTTTTCTCCAATATCTCCTATTGTTATTCAAAATCCGGCTTGAAAGGAAAACTCCATCTTCCGGTTGGCACCCGCAGGCAGAGCTTTCTGGAATGACAGAATAACCGGGATACGATCCCATCCGCAACACTTTCACCGCCATCAAGACATCTTTTCTTTCCTCATGCATACAATCAATCAAAAATCCAAAGAAATATGTCATCAGAAAAATCCTGTAGAACGCGTTTTTTCATTCGGGCAAGCGTCCCGTCCGAAATAAACGATTCTGAGGAGTTCCGATTATCAAAGTGACAGAATGAATAAAGTCATATTCCATTTAGTAATCAACCTTCTAACTGCCCTTGCCTGAAAGAAGAAAAAGAGTAAAATAACATACTGAACAACAAAAAAGAAAAAGAAAAACTTGTCCGAAACAAATAAAAGCAGTAATTTTGTGCCCTGATTATTCCGCACCGGGTTTGAGCAAGTGTTTTTTAAGTGATTAAAGACCACCCGACGGAGCTAACTTACATTTATTTATATAAGATGTACGCAATTGTAGAAATCAACGGTCAGCAATTTAAAGCTGAAGCTGGCCAGAAATTGTTCGTTCACCACATTCAGAATGCTGAGAATGGTGCAACTGTAGAATTTGACAAAGTTCTTTTGGTAGACAAAGACGGAAACGTTACTGTAGGTGCTCCTACTGTAGACGGTGCAAAAGTAGTTTGCCAGATTGTTTCAAGCCTGGTTAAAGGTGACAAAGTACTTGTTTTCCACAAGAAAAGAAGAAAAGGTCACAGAAAGTTGAACGGTCACCGTCAGCAGTTCACAGAGTTAACAATTACTGAAGTAGTAGCTTAATCAATTTTTAAAAGTAAGAAGAAATGGCACATAAGAAAGGTGTCGGTAGTTCTAAGAACGGCCGCGAATCACAAAGTAAAAGATTAGGCGTTAAGATATTTGGTGGCGAAGCTTGCAAAGCAGGTAACATCATCGTTCGTCAAAGAGGTACTGAATTCCATCCGGGTGAAAACATCGGAATGGGTAAAGACCACACTCTTTTCGCTTTAGTAGATGGTACAGTTAAATTTAAAGTAGGTAGAGAAGACAGAAGATATGTTTCTATCATCCCTGCTGAAGCAACAGAAGCATAAATTTCCGGAGTTTAAAGGAAATTATAAGAAATTGAAGAAAGAGATGCAATCGGTTGATTGCGTCTCTTTTCTTTTTTATACAAGACGTATCCTCTTATCTTATTTTTATATATCTTTGTAAACTCAAAGAAGAAAGTTCATAAATAAAGTATAGATATGCTTACCATTAAACAAATTACAGAAAACACAGATGCGGTAATCCGCGGTCTGGAAAAGAAACACTTCAAAGGGGCCAAAGAAACAATTGCCCAAGTGATTGAAGTGAATGACAAAAGACGTAATACACAAAACCAATTAGATAAAAACCTGGCAGAGGTAAATTCGCTCTCGAAAACCATCGGCCAGCTAATGAAAGAAGGAAAAAAGGAAGAAGCCGAAGCTGCAAAAACCCGTGTAGCCGAAATAAAGGAGACCAACAAAACACTACAGGCTGACATGGATCAGGCGGCCAACGACATGTTGAATCTGCTGTATACTATTCCCAATATTCCTTATGACAGCGTACCCGAGGGTGTTGGCGCCGAGGATAATGTTGTAGAAAAAATGGGAGGCATGGAAACTCAACTCCCAACAGATGCACTTCCTCACTGGGAGCTGGCTAAGAAATACGACCTGATCGATTTCGACCTGGGTGTAAAAATCACCGGTGCAGGTTTTCCGGTATACAAAGGTAAAGGTGCTCAATTGCAGCGTGCACTGATTAACTTTTTCCTGGATGAAGCACGTAAATCGGGATATACTGAAATCATGCCCCCAACGGTTGTCAATGCAGCTTCCGGTTACGGAACGGGACAACTTCCGGACAAAGAAGGACAAATGTACCACTGCGAAGTAGACGATCTTTATTTGATCCCGACAGCCGAAGTTCCGGTAACCAACATCTACCGTGACGTGATTCTGGATGAAAAACAACTTCCTATTAAAAACTGTGCTTACACACAGTGCTTCCGCCGTGAAGCCGGTTCCTACGGTAAAGATGTACGCGGCCTGAACCGTCTCCACGAATTTTCTAAAGTAGAATTGGTACGTATAGATAAGCCTGAGCACTCCCGCCAGTCACATCAGGAAATGCTGGATCACGTTGAAGGTTTGCTCCAGAAGTTAGAACTTCCTTACCGCATTCTCCGTCTTTGTGGCGGTGATATGAGTTT
>ERZ791630.750-NODE-750-length-11273-cov-3.00294_pt1 | contig 11273 bp, 6 predicted proteins | sample MGYA00510264_ERZ791630 | MGnify/ENA primary metagenome ERZ791630 (study PRJEB30046, sample SAMN00715150) | human gut metagenome | study: EMG produced TPA metagenomics assembly of the A metagenome-wide association study of gut microbiota in type 2... | reverse complement strand
AAAAATATCCTGCGCTCCTGCGTCGTGCGGTATTTTTATCTGAAATTCCTTGCCTACCGTTCGTCCATGCCCTGGGAGATGTACAAGAAAAAAGGAAAAAAAATGTTTCTATGCAGTTGAGGAGGGGCAGTTAGTCGGTACACATTCCCGGATTGCTGGTACATTCTGCAGATTTCGGGCAGTTGCTATCATGCACTTGGCAGGATCTAGGTTTCATCAGTTGGATATCCCTTATAATGTGATAGCAGATTCGGGCAGCCGGCTTCTTCCTGGATGAAACATTTGCTATCACTTTGTTCGAGCTGCAGTAGCTTGTCCGGAAGAATCGGCTATCAGTCTTTTACTCCGCAATCTGCAAGAGTTTACTGGCATCAAAGTTTTCCTTGAGAATTGAAATACCCAGTGTCATTTCAATCTTGTACAGTGTTTCCAGCGAAAGATTTTCGCGTCCTTTCAATACTTTTGAGATATACTGTTGACTGCAATTCATCATTTCCGCCAGTTGCTTCTGGTTGATTCCCAGTTCATCCATTTTGTCCAGCATCAACATGGCTATGCGCTGTGAATATCGGAGCCACATTTTGTTCTCCTGTCTATATTCCAGTGCTTCCCGCCATTTAGAAGGAGTTGTAGAAGCATATTTTTCCAACTTCTCAATGGTTGTTTTCATTTTATTATCCATATTTTTTTCTCCTATCATTAAAGTTCAGTCATATAATCAATAAATCCTGTATCATCAATAACGTTTTCCTGCAATAAGAAGTTTCGCACACGTTCCAATTTAGCAAGTTCCCTACTGGTATGCTCTCTTTCTTGCATTGTTGCCGTCAATTTGATGGCTCCGCCCGTGATGATGTACACTCCGGAGACCAATTTGATAGCATAGAGCCGCAGCCACGACGAATGACCGTATTTGCGTTTTAGCCTTGCTTTTTCTTTTTGCAGCATTGCGTCCGAAGCCTGATTATTATCCAACGGTCGGAATATCCGGTTTAAATCAGCTTCTGGGGAAATATCTAAAATGATACGTTGCAGTCGGTCACTGTCGTCGATTGTATCGCTAATAGCAATGTTTATATCTGATATTTTAAAATAAGCAATCAAATCACTGATATTCTCTATGAAAAAAGCCCGTAACCATTGTACATCGTCCCATTGGTCGATCGTTTTGATAAATTCGTTATCGGCATTTTCGTCGAATCGAACCGCCCACAATCTTCCATCTCCAGTTATCTTGTCGAATACCATATATTTCTTATTTGTTGTAACAAAGGTACGAAAAAAAGATGAGGTGTACAACTTATAAGTTGATTCTTTTAAGTTTCCTACTAGATTTTTATTTAGGTTTAGCTTCTGTCTGGTAAATAGTAGTATCAGTCTCCCACTCATTGATGTCCGGTTCCGGTAGTATTCCTCCCTGATTGTTGGTGCTATCTTGGTTGTGTGACAGTATTTCTGTTTTCTTATTATTTTCCGGTTCAGCGGGAAGCACAGGTTCGCATCCGCTCACCAAATGAACGATAATCATTACAAATATTATGATAGCTCCCGCCACAATATTTCCTTTTATATTCCGGTGTATTCCTCTCACGTATCTTTCTATTTGACTATAATTCTTTTGCATCTTTTATATTTTTTGAACTTCAAAGTTAATAAATAAAATGCAAGATTTATCGTTTTTTGTCACTTTAATTAGGTTTATCAGAAATAAAGAAGTACCTTTGTATTACAAATAAGAGTTCATTGATTTAGATAAAAAATGGAGTTCGTGATTTAGTCGGTGGCTAATTCGGTGACATTGACTAAAGAGAAGGCTCTGTAAATTATTGATAATAAGTGCGAAATAGCCCAAATGTTTTACGGCTATCATCCGCACACTTTCTATAGTATAAATAGACAAAAAAGCCTCTAAATGAATATTTAGAGGCTTTTTTATATCCTTTTCACAGGTTATTAAAAAATGCGGTAACATTCTCGGTGACGTGCGGGTCCCTTTCATGGTTACTTCTTTGTTTTATTCGCATGTTTGGCTATAAACTCCTTAGGTAGAATACCATAAGCTTTCTGGAATACACGAGTAAAATAGGAAGCTGTACTAAAACCTACACTATATGCAACCTCATTTACCCTCATATCGGTCTCCAACAATAATTGACAGGCTTTTCGCAGACGGTAATTCCGTAAATAATCGCCTGGTGTTACACCTCCTATGGCTTTAAGCTTTCTTTGTAGGTGAGAACGGCTGATATTGAAAATATCAGTTAGTGATTCTACCGAGAAATTTTCGTCTGCGATATGCTTTTCTATTTCTTCATTTAACTGACTCAGAAATAGCTCGTCATTTTTACTGGTAACTAATGCAGAGTAAGAAATAAAAGGAGAACGATTAAAAGCGTCAAGCACAGTTCTGCGATTCTCGAGTAAACTTATGATTTGCGCCTTCAGAAATGACACAGAAAACGGCTTTTCGATGAAAACATCCGCACCGGAGTGTAATCCTTCTATCTTAACTGCATTTTCAGTTTTAGCTGAAAGTAGAATGATTGGTATATGGTTATAATTGAGATCCGACTTCAATTTCTTAGTAAATGAGATACCGTCTATCCCTGGCATCATAATATCTGAGATTATAATATCATAGCTATTCTCTTCTAATAATAACATTGCTTCTTCGGCATTAAAAGCGGTATCGGCAGCATAGTCTTTGTGCAAAGAGTTCTTTATAAATGATGCCATTTCGATATTATCCTCGACAATCAGTATGCTGTTTTTGTTTTCTGACACACTTCTATCTTTTATTATTTCCTTTTCGAGAGGAATACTATCAAGTTCGGATTTATGCTGGTATAGAAGTGGTAAATCGGAAAAATTGAATATAAATGTAGCTCCCCCAGCTTCATTGTCTTTTACAGTAATATTACCGTTTAACATCTCTGCTAGTTTTTTAGCCAAAGATAATCCCAGGCCGGTACCCATTTTCCCACTATCATTTTGTACTTGATAAAAAGGATCAAATATCAGTTTCTTATAAGTATCAGAGACGCCATTGCCATTGTCTTCGACAAAAACAGAATAAGTTGCATCTTTATTCTTTACGAGAGATAAGACTATCTTATCTTTAGTATATTTGAGTGCATTTGTAAGCAAATTCCCTATTATTTTGATTAATGCATCTGTATCTGAATTTACTATAAATTCATCTTGAGGGAGCTGGAGAATAAAATCAATATGCTGCTTCTGCGCTGTTTTACTGATGCGTCCGTACAAATCCGTTAAGAGATGGCGCAAATCTACTCTTGCCGGATTTATAATATATTGAGTTGAGTCCATCTTTCTAAAATCCAGTAACTGATTAATCAAATCAGTCAACCTGTCACAATTCTTTTCGATTATCAATATATTCTCTTTAGTCTCAGGGCTTCCTTCTCCTGAATTAACAACTTCCTCCAAAGGCGCAGAGATTAAGCTCAGCGGAGTTCTTATTTCGTGAGCTATAGTAGTGAAGAAATCTATTTTCGATTTAAAAGATAAATTTTCCTGTTCGGTCTTGAATGCTTCCAATTGCTTTTCTTGTTTTGCCCGACTTTTCTTTATGTAAAATGAGATAATCAAATAAGCCATAACCAAAATCAAAACAACATATACAATCTTGGCAGGAATGGATAACCAAAACGGGGGTAATATCTCTATCTCCACTTTTGCCCCTTCTTCATTCCATAATTCGTCATTGTTAGAGCCTTTCACTCTGAATAAATATTTACCGGGAGATAAATTTACATAAGTCACACTTTGTTTATTTCCTACATAATTCCACTCTGTATCCGTTCTTTCCAACTTATATGCATATTTATTTTTCGAGTGTGCTATATAGCTTAAGCTTGTATAAGATATGGAAAAAGAGGACTTGTTATAGGGTAATATTATCTTTTGCTGCTTGTTTAATTTTTGCTGTATGGCTTCATTCAGTTCCGAATCTCCATTACCTAGAATATCAATCTGAGTTATTTCGATTGACGGCAAAACTGTATTCTTATTTTTATTGAGATCTTGTGGATAAAATGAACTGAACCCATTAATTCCGCCAAAGTAGAATTTTCCATTTAAAGCCTTATAACTTGATTTATAATTGAACTGGTTACTCTGCAATCCATCGTCCCTTGTATATAGTTTAATATTATGCAGATCTGATATGTTCATCCGGATTATTCCTTTATTCGAACTCATCCACCAATTGCCTTGTGGATCATCTAATATGCCATATATTACCCCATTGGGCAAACCATCAGTTTCGGATATATTCTTAAAACTATCGGTTTTATAATCGTAAAAGAAAATACCTTGTCCCTCGCTTGCGAATAACAAAGTTTTTTTAGAGTCAATATAAATATTAGTTAATTTACTCTCTTTCAATGGATTACTATTATCGCATATTGAATCGTAACATATCCATTCATTAGTTGGTATATGATATCTTATGACTCCTGAACCGTAAGTTGCTAACCATAGATTACCAAAATCATCCTCTTTTATGTCGTATATAAATTTCGAAGCCTGCTCTATGTTAATGAACTCATTTTTATACCTATCGTACTTATTCAATCCTGCATGAGTTCCTACATAAATATCTCCATTTTTAGTTTTACATAAGGCGTATATTCCATCATCATTAATACTGTTCTTCCTATCAGAACTGTGTTTGAATACAGATAAAGACTTCGTTTTAGTATTATATACATGAATCCCTCTCGCATAGGTACCTATCCATAGGTTATCTCCATCTATCAATAAAGCATGCACGTTATAGTACGATCCTTTTATCGGTTGAGTGATCGTTTGATCTTTCGTATTAAAGTAATTTACACCTCCATTTTCCGTAGCTATCCATAGATTCTCATTTTCATCTTCACAAAACTGTCTGATTGTCTTTCCCGATAAGGATCCGGACAAGATGTCGGGATAATAGGTGTCTATACTGAATACACTTGGACTTAAGTAATTTACTCCACCCGAATATGTACCAATCCATATTCCCCCTTCCCTATCTTTGTAGATTGAACCAATAGCCTGATCGCTCAAACTATGATAAGAATTAGGAATGTCGATTCGCTTGGATGTTCTATTTTCAATATCGAACATATATAATCCATTGTCTGATCCTACGAGCAGAGCATTGTCCCGATATTGGCAAATAGCCATAATACGTGTTACGGCAGAAGACTCTTTATTTGAACTCAGAAAAGTAGTATATGCATTTGACTGTTGTTTATATAAACGCAGACCTTTACCCCATGTTCCAAGCCATAAGTCACCATTGGTATCTTCGACGATTGTTTGTGTCTCATGCTCGGAGTTATCATAGAGACTATATAATCTTTCTATCGGATCAAAAAAGCCTGTATTTGAATTATACCTGAGCAATCCAAGTCTAGTACCTACCCATATATTATCAGAGGCATCTCCGTATATAGACCATACTATATTTGAGTCGAAATCATATCCGTTTACCCTCACCCTCTTCAGCTCATTCTTTTCGGGATTATAAGTATAAATACCTTGCGAATTGGTCCCTATCCATATATTTCCTTTGCCATCCTTAAAAATAGTGGTTACAGTATAGGTAATTTTAAAATTATCGGCAGTTGTATTTTCCACTTTTTCAAAAGTCTCGTCGGCTATGTCCATTATATAAAGTCCTGCTTCTGTACCTACATAGAGCTTATTATTATCACCCTCTATCATACAATGTATAATATTATTCCCTATCGTCTTCTCTTTCCGAGGATTATGTCTGAATACCTTGAAACTATTCCCATCGAATTTATTTAAACCATCTTTTGTCCCAAACCACATAAAACCTTTCGCATCTTGCATGATACAAAAGACAAAATTTGCAGAAAGTCCATTATCCACCTGCAACTTCTTGAAATGAAAATTAGAGTATCCCTGCGAAAAAGAGGCAATGCTATAAAGAGAGAGGCAAAGCAAGATGTACAAATAGTGATTTTTCATATAAAGAATGGTATAACGTGAAAGTTTCGACAAATATACGCTTTTATCAGTAGTGGAAAAATATCAATTATTATTTATTTATATCACATTTTAGTCAATATAGCTACAGAAACCTTTTATTGCCATTTTTTTACCCAAATATATCACCTCTGCAATAGTGAATTTATCTATTTTTGCCATCAATCAAGTTGAGAGCTTGTTAACCCTATTTTAATATAAAGATAAGTTTATAACCATATATTCAATACCATGGAAAAACTGACAAACAAGAAAATACCGCTTATCAAATATGCAGTAATCTTCCTTTCTTTTGGAAACAGCATTCAGGCTTCGCATTCCCTACAGCCTTTAAATATTTAAACTAATTACATACAAAAATCTATTATCAATGAAAACATTCCTTTTAAAAATTATTTTACTCTTTTCTTCCGTATCATCATTTGCGCAGTGGAAACCTGCGGGTGATAAAATTAAAACGGTTTGGGCAGAAAAAATTGACCCTAATAATGTTTTGCCAGAATACCCTCGTCCGATAATGGAACGCGATAAGTGGCAAAATCTGAATGGTTTGTGGGACTATGCCATTTTGCCTATGGGACAACAGGAACCTCAGACGTTCGATGGAAAAATTCTTGTTCCTTTTGCGGTAGAATCAAGCCTTTCAGGTGTCCAAAAAGAACTGGGTAAAGAAAAAGAGCTATGGTATAGACGTACGTTTACAATCCCCTCCGATTGGAAAAGCAAAAATGTAATACTACATTTCGGAGCAGTGGACTGGAAAGCAGAAGTTTACCTTAACAATATTAAAATAGGAAGTCACACTGGAGGATATACTCCTTTTTGCTTCGATGTAACCCCATTCCTTACTTCAGGAAATCAAAAACTGGTAGTTAAAGTATGGGATCCTACAAGCGATAGCTCTATACCAAGAGGCAAACAAGTGACTAATCCTAATGGAATATGGTACACACCTGTTTCAGGTATTTGGCAAACTGTCTGGTTGGAACCAGTAAATAACAAGCACATTGTCGGCATTACCCCCATTGCCAATATAGACAATAACAATTTAAAAGTGAAAGTGTGTACAAAGAATACGGAGTCATCTGATATTGTAGAAGTAAAACTAATGGATAACAATAAAGTGATCGCTTCGGCAAAAGGCGTTGTAGGACAGACATTGGATATCGCTATTCCGAATGCGAAACTTTGGTCGCCCGAATCTCCATTCCTCTACGATCTGGATGTTACCCTCATCGAAAGGGGAAAATCAGTAGATAAAGTCAGTAGTTATGCCGCAATGCGCAAGGTGTCGAAAAAACGCGATGCAAATGGCATAATACGTATACAATTGAATAACAAGGATATATTCCATTTTGGACCATTAGATCAGGGATGGTGGCCTGATGGACTTTATACAGCACCAACAGATGAAGCATTGAAATATGATATTGTGAAGACAAAAGACTTCGGATACAATATGATTCGCAAACATGTAAAAGTAGAACCAGCACGTTGGTATACTCATTGCGATCGTTTAGGTATACTGGTATGGCAAGATATGCCAAATGGCGACCAAGGACCTCATTGGGATATGCACCACTACTTTGATGGAAAAGAGGTTACGCGCTCTATCGAATCAGAACAAAATTTCCGCAAAGAATGGAAAGAAATAATGGATTATTTGATGCCATATCCGTCTATTGCTATATGGGTTCCATTCAATGAGGCATGGGGACAGTTCAAAACGCAAGAAATTACAGAATGGACGCAGTATTATGACCCATCACGTCTAGTAAACCCGGCAAGTGGCGGCAATCATTATCTTAAAGTTGGAGACATTCTCGATTTCCATAAATATCCTTCACCAGAGATGATGATGTATGATAACGAACGAATTACTGTTATCGGTGAATATGGAGGAATAGGTATGCCGCTTACAGATCATTTATGGCAACCAGATAAAAACTGGGGATATGTACAATTCAAGAGCGCAAAAGAAGTTACAGACGAATATGTGAAATACGGACGACAATTACTGAATTTGGTAAAAAGTGGAATATCCGGTGGTGTATACACACAAACTACAGATGTCGAAGGAGAAGTAAATGGCTTAATAACTTATGACAGAAAGGTTATTAAAGTAGAGGAAGATCGTATTAGAAAGATTAACCAGGAAATCATCAATTCACTGTCTGAATAAAGAAGGTATCAAAGGGATTAGACGAAGCAGAATAGTATTTCAAGTATAATAATAAATAGCTAAAACTATGTAAAACAACAAATTACGAATAAGTACAATCGAAAAATCGAACTATTAAATCACAATTTATTATCAATAAAAATAGTTATAATATGACTAATAGAATATGTAAACTATTAATGTTAACCGGTTTAATACTGCTATACGCAGGAAATACCACAAAAGGATTTGCTCAAACTGGTGTCACACAACAATCCCGAACAGAGAAAACTGTAAAAGGCACTGTGAAGGATGAGCAAGGTGAACCGTTGATTGGCGTGAGCGTTGCCATAAAAGGCACAACCAATGGCACAATCACGGATGCAGATGGAAAATTTTCCATCAGTTGCAACGGTGATGATATGTTAGTAATCTCGTATGTCGGTTTTAATACCATTGAGAGAAAAGCTGGAAACGCATCATTGCTTGCTCTTGTTATGAAAGAAGACTCGAAATTATTGGATGAAGTTATCGTTATCGGTTATGGTACTACTACCCGTAAACATGTGATAGGGGCAGTCGATCAGGTAAAAGATAAACTTATTAAAGATCGTCCGGTAGCCAACCTGACTCAGGCATTGCAAGGAGCATCACCGAGTCTCACTATCCAGCAACGTAGTATGAATCCGAATGACAACACGATGAATATTAATATTCGAGGTGTCAGTTCTATGAATAACAACGATCCTCTGATTGTTATAGACGGAATGATTGCCGATGATGTTAAAGCAATGAATATGCTTAACCCTAGTGATATAGAAAATGTTTCTATATTGAAAGATGCCGGTACAGCCGCCATTTATGGATCACGTTCATCCAATGGAGTCATACTGATTACCACAAAGAAAGGTCATTTGGATATGAAACCACAGGTATCTTTCAGCGCCTCCGTCGGATCACAAAATCCAGATATCTTATTGAAGCCGCTACCGGGTTATCAAAACGCATTGTTGCGCAATGACTCGTATGTAAACGCAGGAAAAGATCCTATTTATACTGCAGAGGAAATACATCAGTTTGCCAAAGGAGACAGTGAGTGGGGATATAAAGCGATACTGAAGAATGCTCTGCAACAAAGTTATAATTTAGGCGTACAAGGAGGCTCTAAATCTACCTCTTACAATATTTCTTTCGGATATTACGATCAGGAAAGTAACTATAAGGGACAGGATTTTGGTGTTAAGAGATACAATTTCAGAAGTAATATTGCAACTGACATTAAACGTTTGAAACTGACTGCATTATTGGCATACGACAGACAAGAAGGACGTTCGGACAGAGGTGGCTTGTGGTTGTCAGATGTAATGCGTGTACCAACATACAACACGTATGACATATATCCCGATGCAGATGGAAAATATTACAATACAGACATAACCACTGGAGGTAATTTCCTAGCCACCTTATATCATGGCGGTCTTACAACAAACAATGATGACCATTTTCAAGGGGTTGTATCCGGGGAACTAAACATTTGGAAAGGATTGAAAGCGAAAGCAGTATTAGGCTATGACCTAAGGTCGGAACACCGCCTTATAAAAAGACGTTATCACCCGGTATATGATTATATCGACAGGGATAAAATAACGAATGAGAGTGATAAGAAAGATTATAGTATTGAGGACTATAACGGAAAAATAACAATGTTGAATACCCAGTTCCTACTAGAATATAACCGTACTTTCAACAAAGTACATAATGTTACGGGGGTATTTGGATATACAACAGAGTCATTCCGCAGAGAAGCTAATGAGATAAAAAGAAAATATGTCGACCCTGATCTCTATACAGATACAGATGATACCGAAATAGATCCCGGCAGTTACAACACACCTGGTGGAACAGTAGAACGTGCTCTTCATTCGTGGTTAGGTCGTTTGGGCTATTCATATATGGACAAATACTATGTTGAAGTGAGTGGCCGTTACGACGGTTCATCATTGTTGGCAAAAGGACATCGATGGGCATTCTTCCCATCAGCGACTCTTGGATGGCGAATCTCAGAAGAAGAAATTTTCTCTTTCTGGAAAGAAAAAGTAGGCGACCTGAAAATTAGAAGTTCGTATGGTTTGTTGGGAACGCAGTCTGTGCCAGACTATCAGTATTTCACCACATACGATATTTACAAAAATCAATATGGATTTAATAAAACTCCGGTAACAGGTACAGGATATACCTTTGGCAATGAATCATTGTCATGGGAAAAGACAAAGACATTCAACATCGGTTTTGATGCTACTTTGCTGAAAAACACGTTGAGTCTATCTTTCGACTACTTCAATAAATACACTACCGATATTTTATTAGTTCCACAAACTCCGAGCACATTAGGAGGAGCCGTGCCCTATAAAAATATTGGAGAAATGAGAAACAGAGGATGGGAATTGTCTATCAACTATCGTCTGAATCATTCCGACTTTACTCATAACTTCGGATTCAATATAGGCGACTCTTTTAATAAAGTAATCAAATATGGCAAACAGGATATTTTTCAAGTCGACGGAATAGAACGTATTGTTCGCGAAGGCGTTCCTCTGCATAGTTATTACGGATTTAAAACAGATGGACTATATCAGAACGAAGAAGAAATACGGAATTCAGCAGTGTTTATTGGAGCAAACTTGTCACCCGGAGACGTGAAGTATGTAGATCGCAATGGAGACGGAGTTATAGATGACAACGACCGTTATATCTTGGGCAATGCTTTCCCTCGCTATATATTTGGATTCAACTATTTACTCAACTGGAAAGGGATTGATTTCAATATGCTGTGGCAAGGTGTAGGCAAACGCGATATGGCATTACGTGGCGAAATGGTTGAGCCATTTCATGGAAGTTATTATTTTGTCATGTTCGAACACCAGTTGGATTATTGGAGTCCGAGCAACACAGATGCCAAATATCCACGGCTGATAAATGATTATGCAACATCCTCGTATGCGAACAATTACCAGCATTCATCCGACAGAAACATTTATAATGCAGCATATCTGCGATTGAAAAACTTACAAATTGGTTATACTCA
>ERZ791630.744-NODE-744-length-11370-cov-2.6943_pt1 | contig 11370 bp, 8 predicted proteins | sample MGYA00510264_ERZ791630 | MGnify/ENA primary metagenome ERZ791630 (study PRJEB30046, sample SAMN00715150) | human gut metagenome | study: EMG produced TPA metagenomics assembly of the A metagenome-wide association study of gut microbiota in type 2... | reverse complement strand
CACTTTCATCTGATTGAAATGCAAAAGTAGAAAGAATAATGTCTTCTTTTGCATTTCGGATCAAACGCACTCTTTGTAAAAGTGCTTCTGGATTTTTTTCTATGATCACTGCTCGTTCCATATTCTCGCTGCGTTCGTTCCACGAATCATTTTGTGTTTCTTTTTTGATGGTATTAGACACTTCCGGCTGTTTTTTATATGCAATACAGATTCCAAATAATTCATAAAAAGCCACACATAAAAAAATTGACAGTATAACAAAAACAATTTTACATATCTTACGTTTTCCCATCGCACATCACCTGACTTTTTTTCATCCTATGTCTATACAATACAAAGTCAACCTCAATTTTACCTCAACAGAATTAATTTTATCCATGTAAATTTCCTGTACCGGCAATCAGACATAACAAAAACGACCTCTCAAAATCAACTATTTTTTGAAAGGTCGTTTCACTAAATTCTTATAACAATCCAGCAAATAATCTCATAAATAATTGTCCCAGTCGCAAATATGCACTGCGCCCAGTACAATATTGATCTGTTACATCACGACATTCTCCCATCGTTCTTATCAGATCATTTTTAATTTCCACAACTGCCTGACAATCTGCCATAAAACAGCCGTTTTCAAAATGATGATATAAGCTTCTATAATCCAGATTGATTGTTCCACAGGTTGCCATACAGTCATCCACTATACTCATTTTCGCATGGCAAAATCCTGGTGTCCATTCATAAACTCGCACTCCATGTTTAACCAATCCATGATAAAAAGAGCGAGTTATATTATAAATGAATTTTTTATCAGGAATTCCTGGTGTGATAATTCTTACGTCTACCCCTCGCTTAGCAGCCAGACATAACGCATGTGTCATTTCGTCTGTTATAATTAGATATGGTGTCATAAACCAACAGTAATTTTCGGCCTTATTTATCATACTGATATAAACTTCTTCTCCGACCTGCTCATTATCCATAGGACTGTCTGCATAAGGCTGAACAAAACCTGTTTGCTGTGCTTTATAATCGTAATGAATAATGTATTTACTAAAATCAGTATCATTCGTAGCTTTTTCACTAACAGCATTCCACATTTCTAAAAATGTCACTGTAAGTGACTGAACAGCATCTCCTTCTAAACGAATACCGGTATCTTTCCACTGCCCATACGGATGCGTATAATTAAAGTATTCATTTGCAAGATTATATCCACCTGTAAATCCAACTTTTCCATCAATTACTGTTATTTTTCTGTGATCACGATTGTTCAAAAATAGATTTAAGCCTGGCACAAATGGATTGAATACACGACAATGAATTCCTATACTCTCCATCTTTTTTACAAAATCTGTGTTAATAAAACCTATAGACCCCATATCATCATAGAATACCCTGACTTCCACACCGGCTTTTACTCTCTCTTCCAGAACATCTTGAATCTTATGCCAAGCTTCAGCATCTTCTATCGCATGATATTCCATGAAGATAAACTTTTGTGCTTTCGCAAGTTCTTCAAGCTGTGCCTCTAATCCCTTCACTGCTTCATCAAAATACTTGATATCCGTATTCTGATAGATTGGATACCACGAATTTCTTTGTATGTAACTTGCAATATTTCCTGCTTTCGGAATCTTTTCTTTTATTCTGCTTAAACACTCCTGATTGTCTGGAAGCATTGGTAACAATTTGCTATCAATTTCTGCATATCGCTCACGCATTTTATGCGTGCCACCATTCAAGCCAATCAATAAATACAGGCCTACACCCATAATTGGGAAAATCAGAATTAAAATGACCCAAGGCATTTTCATAGAAGATGTCTTATCTGACGCATACAATCTCAAAACTAAGATTCCACTTAAAATTCTGGTAAATAAATTTATGATTTCTGCATATTCATTCAAGCGTGTTACGATAGTAATAATAAAAATCACTTCCAGAAGAATGCAGATTATGGAAAAGCACAATCGTTTTATTCCATTTTTTGTTTTTGCTTTTCCTTCTAAGGTATCTTGCTTCATATGTATTCCACCTCTTCTTTCTACGTCAGCTCTATATTCAAAATACTATTTATTTTGATAATTGATTCGTTCCCCTTGAATTACTGGATAACAAATCAATTTATTACTTTCCAGATCCTCTGCATGCATATCTACCGCACTGATCTGATGATTTTCATAAGTATTATAATAATAGATCTGCTGTGGAAATGGCGGATTATTCGTAAGCACTCCTACAGGATTATCGTAAATATGTAGACCATCTGACATAGACTCTACAGTAATTGATTCATTTTCATCAGCGATAATCCAATGTAATTGTGCTAATGGCAATTGCTCGCTGAAAGGAGTATTAACAATATTAATTCGATTAAGAAGCTTACGAACTTCTGCTAAAAAAGCACACTGACTTAAAATCCATGGAATAAATTCAAACTGTGCAATATTTTCCACATCTGGTTGAACCTCGGAATAAACAGCATTTCCGACAAAATTCAGACCTGCCATTGCCACTCCTTTTTCATTCATCGCATCATAATATAAAGGATAATCCTCCGCAACATGAGCCATTCCAATAATTGCATAATGATTTTTCATATCGCCAACATGACGGAAATGAAATGAATAGTTACATGGTGTAATTACTATCTGATCACCGTAAGAGAATTCATAATCGAGGGTTCGTCCAAAGTAAAAATCTTTTGTCTTAACTCGTTTGTTGAATTACGATTTTTTCATTTCATCTTATTTCAAGTTAAAAATGAATTAAATATATATAGCACCATTCCCCTCGCCTCAATATGAATTGACTTTTCTTTCCATGAGTTGAGTTTCCTGCATGTTCAATTGACTTTTCTCGGTGCCCAGTTGACTTTTCTCAATTAAGAATTATTTCCCCAAATAAATACAAATTGATCATTACAATGAAATCAATGATTTCAACGCATCTGTGAAGCCCTCTTTTTCTATTTGAAACAGATCTATCTTTATTTCGTAAAACAATTTATTATATGTATCATCAGCATCTGTCTTTTGTAAAATAAACATAATCTTCTGTGGATCTGAGCAATAATTCGTAATAGCACTGTTCAGTAATGTCGTTGGAACAGGCGCCTTTGTCCGGTCAACCTGATTAGTTCCCTTTTTCTTTATTCGTGAATCGTATCCTATTACCCCTGTTGAATTTCCAGTAGCCATTTCAAAGTCATTGTCTCGTGTTACTAAATCTTTTTCTCCAATTTTATAACACTTACTATTTCTCAGATCCAATATTTTCTCCATTACTCCTATTTTGGAATACATGGTACTTGCATCTCTCCGTGGCTTACACTGCTCCCTGGTAATTTCTCCCGATATACAAGCTTCATAAAATTCATTAGCATTTAGCGACTCACTCTTTATCCCTGCCAAATGCATGAAATTATTCTTACCAAATCGAACTTCATAATAGTCATAGGAATCTGACTTGCTCTTTCTAAATATGAACAATAAGGTAGTATCAACGTATTCCGAATATAAAGTTGCGCTTTTACGCAATATAGTTAACATTTCCTCAGACGTCAATATTCTTATATTCCGCGCCGTACATTTCATATTTCCCCTTAACGTAAAAGAGAAACCTTTGTATCAAAGGTTTCTCCATAGTTCTCATAAAACTGGTTTCATTATGGTGCTTTGCCACCAAATCACAGGCATTTCACCTATCCGGCTTGATTATCCTCTGGCTGAAGAGTAAGCGCAAAGTTTTAACGTTGCCAGCGCAACGGAAGCAAACACCTTATGCTTCGTGTCCTGAAATCAGGAAGAGATTTCTCTCTTGGTACTTATATTATACTCAGCATCTCCGAAAATAGCAATCTTTTTTTAATTTTATGACTGCAAGATTAGTGATTCTTTGTCCTTCCAACGCAATTGCAGACGCACTGTTGCATGACCTACTACTATCTTTCTAGTTTACATCTCCGATTTTACATGAGATTTTCCGACAAAAGCAAATACATCTGCTACCTCTTCTTGCTTTATTGTTGCTAATTCACTTCTCCTGGTTAAAGTCGTAAACCATTCCGGCACATAAAAATTTATCTTGGGATTGTTTTCCCTGTACCATTGAATTTGTTTCCTTGCAAATTTTAAAAATCCGGGGTCTGAATGTAATCTCGCCAGCTCTTTTTTACTTAATTTTCCTATTGTTCGTTTTCTTTCACTGCCCGCCGGATAAATATCTCCAGTCCATGCATCCAAACGATATCCCGTTCCCTGCGCATGAGCATGAGGCACTGAAGGTTTATCATCTGCATCGCCTATTGTGAAAATCCATATACAGTCTTGTAATTTTTCACGCGGTGAATATAGCTGCGGCCCGGGCACTTTTTTCATTCGTATTATTTTACTACGCGATCTCACCGTATTTCTTCTAATCATAAATTTTTACCTTTTCCAGTATAAATCAAACTACTTTTACCATTTCTTTTATGTACACACATAGCAGTCAGATTTTTGCTTGCAGTGTTATAACCCCAAAGAACTACTACAAAATTTTCACATTCATATGTCTGCCCTGTCATTCCATAAAGACCGCAGTGTCCAATAGTTCAAACTAATTACTTATTCACATATTTTTCTTATTTCAATTAATGATTTTGTATCCTTTATTAATCTTCGTATCTCTCGTGCATTTTCAAGTCTTGTAGAATTCACAAGAAGATTCTGCCTAATATTTTCCGAGATAGTACCTTCTTCATCCAATTCATCAAGTTCTTTCCGCGCGATTTCGATTTTAGCTTCAGAATCCAGATCCGTAAATCTTATAACTCCATCAAATCTGTTAAAAATAGGATCCCCTAGTTTTTCCCTCACTTCATCCTTGGATTTATAGTTAGAGGTACATATAATAAGTGCATGCCTTACATCAACTTTATAATTTTGATCTTCATAGATTCCTTCATCAAACAATTGATAAAATGCACTATGAAATACAGAATATGCCTTATCAAACTCATCTAATAAAATTACATTTGAATCTCTACCAATTAAATCTTTCGCAAAACTCTTTTCGTTATACTTTCCGCCAAATAAATAATTTGCAGATTCATTGTTCTGATACATTGAAAATTGTTTCCTTAAAATTTGTCCACCAATTTTTTCTGTAAGGAACTGCGCTGTTTCCGTTTTACCAATTCCAGAATTTCCATAGAACAGAAGCACAACTGGTTTATATTGCACATTATTCATGATAGGAAAAATAGATTTCAGTATTTGCTCTTTTACAGATTGCTGTCCTATGATTCTTTTGTCAAAGTCTGCATTAATTTCTTTAATCGTTTTTTCAGTAATCACATTATAATTTTGATGGATTTCCTCAACTATACCTGTACTATCAAATGCACGCTTTATTTGTTCCTGTAAATGAATTGGCGGATTTTGTATATACATGTTAGTTATAGATAATTTTGCTATAAAGCTCAGAAAATTTATAATTACATGTTCATTTATACTACTATACTCATCCGCAAAAGCAACAAAGTTAAGCATTCTTATTTTCTTTTTCTTAACTTTTTTAGCTGGCTCCTCCTTTTCAGGCAAACCAACTAGCACCAATGGTATCTGTTTATTTTCCGCATCCATCTGCATTGCTACATCTGATAATTTTCTATATGAGCTAGGAATAATAGTTTCAAATGCTCTATCCGAACCATAAAACATTACTATTTTTTTCATGCTTCAACCCCTGCTAATACGACATCATAGACTGATAAGTCTTCTGTCTGCGATTGATTACTGCCGTCTACAATACTTTCCGCAGTAACTTCTACATGTTTCTTTTGAAAATCAAATTCCTTTTCTATTGTTAATTCCGTCGGTTTACAAGTTCCTACCTTAATTCCATAGTATACTAATTCCATTTTGCTTAAATCCGCCAAATTATAATTATTTTTAAATGCACTTATATTAAATCTCAATACTGAACTTGGCCTGTCCTCAGATTTAAGCAACATACCATAATAACCTCTTTCTCCTAATAGTGCCTCATTCAATTTTTCCATATCTATTGGCATCTGCTCTTTAGGCACCACTGTCAAATACGAACTGTACATCTTATATAAGGAAATTGAGTTTTCCGGTGCGTATACTCCGGTTTTTGTAAATTTTTTTACCCGGCTATCTTTATATGCTTCTTTGATATAGTCAGTGAGTAATGTATTTTTTATCGTGGAATCAAATAATTTTGATATTTCACCTGAAGCTTTCGCGTCAATATTTCCCGACATGCTGCCTTTAATAAAGTTCAAAATATTGAATCCACCCTTTGCCTGCGCTTCAATTTCTGTTAATATTTCTGCTGCGCGTTTTCTATTGTCTTCTTTACTCCAATCCAATCTGCCACCATTCGTAATGTCTAAATAATCCTGGGCAGCTGACTCATCAAAATATATGATCTTTAAAAATGTAGGCTCTGTCTCCTTATTTTTTGTGTTTTCCATATTAACCACTCCTATCTAAGATTATTTACGCCTATACTTGGCAGTTCTGATGCTGATTTCAGGCAGATTATATCAATAATGCTTTACCTAGTTTATATTATATCATAAAAAATAGAGCCAATATAGAATTTTACATTCTCATACTAGCTCCATCATTTATGCTTTCTCCAAGATTAAACCTACGAACATTAATGTATGTTCTCGGGAGTTTGACACCTTTCCGAATGAAAAACAGCGTATAAGCCGCATGAATGCTTATATTTTTTTGTCAAATTTGTTGTTTTTATATATAGGCTTTTTCGGCTTTTTGCGCTATAATGGTATTGAGGTGAAAAAATTGAAGGTCAATACATCAAAATCAAAAAATGCTGAGTCTTTTTATATAAAGCAATCCTACATCGACAGTAACGGAAAATCTACCTCTCGGACAATCCGCAAACTTGGAACATTAAAAGAATTGTTGGTTGAACATGGTCCCACCAGAGACGATGTTATGGCCTGGGCAAAAGAACAGGCTCGCATTGAGACCGAAAAGTTTGAACAGGAAAAAGCGAATCATTGTATTCCTATTACTTTCCATCCAAACCGAAAGATCGCCCATGGAGAAAAGCGAAAATTTCAGGGAGGTTACCTTTTCCTGCAGTCTCTTTATTATGAACTTGGTTTAAACAAGGTATGTCGAAAGATTCGAGATAAACATCACTATGATTATGATTTGAACGCGATCTTATCCGATCTCATCTATACACGCATTTTAGAACCAGGCAGCAAACGTTCTTCTTTTGAAACGGCTAAAAACTTCCTAGAAGCACCCACTTATCAGCTTCATGATATTTACCGGGCATTGAATGTTCTTTCAGAAGAATGCGATCTGATTCAGTCAGAGCTATATCGCAATTCAAAGTCTGTTTTAAAACGTAACGATGGGGTCCTTTACTACGACTGTACCAACTACTACTTTGAGATTGAACAAGAAGATGGAGATAAAAAATACGGAAAAAGTAAAGAACACCGTCCAAATCCTATCGTGCAGATGGGACTCTTTACCGACGGAGATGGAATCCCACTGGCTTTCAGCATATTTCCAGGAAATCAAAATGAACAGACATCTTTGAAACCACTCGAGAAAAAAGTGATTGAGGAGTTTGGGTGTGAAGAGTTTATCTTCTGTTCTGATGCAGGCCTTGGTTCTGAAAATAACCGGCTCTTAAATCACAGCAAGAAGCGCTCTTATATCGTAACCCAGTCTATCAAAACACTTCCAGAAGAATACCGGACACTTGCACTAAACAAAAAAGGATTCCGGTGCCTCTCAGACCATAAAGCGGTCGATCTGAACAGCCTGACAGACGATGATAAAGAGGAACTTTTTTATAAAGAAGAACCTTACAGTTCCAAAAAGATGGAACAGCGTCTGTTGATTACTTACTCACCAAAATACGCTGCTTATCAAAAAGAGATTCGGGAGAAACAGATTGAACGAGCAAAAGCAATGCTTTCAAATGGCAGGCATAAGAAAAACCGGAAAAATCCGAATGACCCAGCAAGATTTATTGATAAAACAGCTGTTACAAAAGACGGAGAAATGGCCGATATCCTATATTTTCTGGATGAAGAAAAGATTGCACAGGAAGCACAGTACGATGGCCTCTATGCTGTATGTACGGATCTTTTTGACGATGAGCCGGAAGATATTTTAAAAGTCAGTGAAAGCCGTTGGCAGATTGAAGCATGCTTTCGGATCATGAAAACGGATTTTTCTGCCCGTCCGGTTTTTGTCCAGCGAAACGACCGGATCCGAGCACATTTCCTGATCTGTTTTCTAGCGCTGTTCATTTATCGTCTGCTCGAAAAAAAACTCGAGCGGAAATATACATGTGAAGAGTTAATGTCGACATTAAGAGACTATGAATTTGCAGATGTGCAGGGGCAGGGATTCATACCGATTTATGAATCTACTAAACTGACGGATGCATTACATGAAGTAGCCGGATTCGAAACGGATTATGAATTTCTTACCAAAAGGAAAATGAAAGAAATCCAAAAACTTAGTAAACAATCTCGAGAAAAATCATGAAAGTCTATCATCCATATCTGATTCAGAAAAAAGACTATATAGTAAAACGAAAAGACACCGCTGAAAAACCCAGGTAGAATAAGGCTTTCAGCGGTGTTTTGATAAATTTGACTGTCAAAGATGGGATTATAACAAATCTTTTTCTCACATGTAAAATAGGTTCTGGCTTATGGATGCAGTTATTTTTACTTACACCTGCTGCTTCAACATTCCCGCACTTGTCATCCTTAAAGAATGTTCTGGCTGGATCTGCGGTTCTTTGGCTTCTGTATCTACTAATTGCAGTGCCTTTACCGGACATGCTTTTACACAGGCAGGGAGCATTCCGTGATGGACTCTTACATAGCAGCCATCGCATTTGATCATCTTGCCATTTTCCCCAAAGGAAGGGATACCATAAGGACACGCCATAGCGCAGCTGTGACAGCCGATACAGTTAGTGGTATCGTAAACTGTAAGGTTGGTCTCCGGATCTTTGCGCAGACAGGCGCTTGGGCAGGCGGTAATGCAAGGCGCATCGCTACAGTGCATGCAGGCTAAAGACAGGTGGCTGTATTTTACCTCTCCTTTTTGCTCCATTTCCAGGTCAAATACATTTCTGAAAGGTCTCTGCCCTTCTTTTACCTGAAAGTCGTTCTGATCCATGCAGGCGATGGAGCAGGCTCCGCAGGAAATACACTTGGTAATATCCAGATCTATTGCATATTTCTTCATCGCTGCACCTTCTTTCTCATACCACATCTGGTAGAATTATAAGCCGGGAAACCGGAATATGGGTCTACATGGGTTCCGGACATCAGGGAGTTTACATCTGCTTCTGAGTATCCATGATAGAAGAAGACTACATTTTTCTGCACTCTGTGTGTTGGATGTGCTTTTACGGAAATGGTTCCTCTTTCTGTAAACAGCTCTATATCGTCCCCCTCTTTTAAACCCAATGCCTGTGCATCTTCTATGGAAATATCTGCCATAGGATCCGGACGCAGGCTGCGTACCCACGGTACCTTGTGGAGACGGGAATGGATAGCATTTGGCAATCTTCCGCCGGAGCAGAGAATAAACGGATATACGGTTTCATCTGCTTCATCCATTGGCTCGCAATAAGTTGGAAGGGCATCTAAGTGCCATTCCGGATGAGAAGCGATCAGTTCTGAATATAACTCAAATTTACCAGTTGGAGTCTTGCAGCCTTTTTCAAGGATCGTTCCCGGAACATAAGGTTTTACGCCCCTTACCTTTACAGGCAGGTCACTGGAGCGGAGTTCTTCCATAGTAATATCCAGGTTGGATAAGATCTCTTCAATATTTTTCTCATATCCTTCTTCCAGACGCTTATCCCCTAAATTCATTACTTTTGCCAGATCACAAAGGATCTCTGCATCTGACTTGCTCTCTCCTACTCTGTCAATGGCAGGTTTGGTCAGCCATGCATAGCCGCCTGGATAGGTCTCTAACTCTCCTCTTTCATAGGAGGTGCACACCGGAAGGACAATATCTGCCATTTTTGCAGCGTCAGTCATAAACAGGTCTGCATCTACGAAAAAGTCCAGTTTCTCCATGGCAGACTTAAAATACTGGTCATCTGGAAGAATGCGGTAATTTAAGCCCATTGCAAATAATGCCTTAACAGGATAAGGTGTTCCCTCATGGATCTGTCTTGGCAGGTCCACACACTGCATCTCCCTTTCCATATGATACCACAACGGGAACCTGATGGCTCCTACTGGAAGGACTGCATCCTTTGGCTCTGTGCCGTCGGCAAATTCATCTTCCAGGGTAGTAAAACCTGCGATCTGGTGAGTAAATGTATGTTCTCCCGGCAGCTGTCCGCCTTTGCGGTCAAAATTGCCAGTCAAAGCTGAAAGCGCCATAATGGCACGGTAATTCTGGAAACCGTTTTTGTGGTGTGGAATAGGTGCACTGTTTTCGTTAATGGCCATGGACTTGCTTTCATGGATCATCTCACAGGCCTTTACCACTAACTCATAGGGAACGCCTGTCAGCTTTTCTACATTGGTCTCATTAAATCCCGCTGCATACTGGGCATATTCTTTAAAACCATGTACATACTTGTCAATGTATTCTTTATCGATCCAGCCTTTCTGGATCAGTACATTTCCCATGCACAGGGCCAGAGCGCCGTCTGTTCCCGGATAAGGACGCAGATGCAGATCACACATTTTTTCTGTAGTAGGCGTGATCTTTGGGTCTACTACAATGACTTTCATACCTCTTGCTCTTGCTTTTTCTGCTCCCTGAGCCTTTAAGTAACCGGAATAATAAGGATTAAATGCCCAGCCAAGAAGCAGGTCACAGTTTGGCATATCCGGCTTTGCCAGCTGTCCGATGGCTGTTTTCCATGCCATCCAGCCAGCCGTCATACAGGTACTGGACTCTGTACCATAGTTCATGGTTCCAAAAGAATGGGCAAACCGGCGCAGCCACGGACGGAACCATTTATTGTAACCGCCGAAAAATGCTACTGCCTGAGGACCATCTGTCTCTTTAATGTGATTTAGCTTTTCAGCGATCTCCTTATAGGCTTCATCCCAGGTGATCGGTTCAAATTTTCCTTCTCCTCTTTTGCCAATGCGGCGAAGAGGTGTCTTGATACGGTCTTCTCTGTAAGCAAAACCACGGCCGGAAAGTCCTTTTGTACATAGACATCCCTTATTTCTTGGATGTTCATCCAGACCTTCCAGTTTTACCATTTTTCCATCTTTTACATAAGCGCATACACCGCAGTTGTATGCCGGAGAACAGATAGCACAGACCGTATTCTTTTTTTCAATGCCGGTCTCCGGTCCCG
>ERZ791630.741-NODE-741-length-11404-cov-2.64781_pt1 | contig 11404 bp, 17 predicted proteins | sample MGYA00510264_ERZ791630 | MGnify/ENA primary metagenome ERZ791630 (study PRJEB30046, sample SAMN00715150) | human gut metagenome | study: EMG produced TPA metagenomics assembly of the A metagenome-wide association study of gut microbiota in type 2... | reverse complement strand
CTATGGAACTATCATGCTGACTCCAATAATAGGGAATACGGCTTCGCATCCATTAAAGACGCTAAGCTCTAAAAAACCATCAGGTGTATTTTGGGAAAATACTTCGGATTCAAGTACACCTAACATGCCAGCACTGACAGGAAGATTGTAAAAAGGTACAGATGTTTTGGAACGCTGTTGCAAGAAATCCGGCATGTGGAGCTGTTCCTTGCTAATTTGAACTTTCACTTCTTGTTTTATTCCGTATGGCGACTGCTCGTTCTCTCCCACAAGAGATAAGGGAGCATCTGAATATTCCGTTGGATATTCCTTATCACCCAAAGAATTGTCATCTTTATGTGATGGGTTACCATTTAGGTTACCATTTGGGTTACCATTTTTATCAAACTCATTCAAAGCATTTAACATTTCGCCTTTATTGGAAATAAGCCAAAAAAGATTCAAATCTGGATATAAAGAGATTATTATCTCTAAATTGTTAGAGGATATGTTATCACCTTGATTTAAAAAACCATTCGACAACCCGCTATCCCTGTAGAATTGAGCAGGGCTTATTCCTTTTTCGCTTAAAAACTGCTTCAAATTTTGCTTTGCACCCATAAAAATAGATATTTATCTCAAATAATGAGATTATTATTTGCAATGATGAGATTATTATTTGCAATGATGAGGTTTTAATCTATCTTTGCATCATGTTATTGCAACAAAAGTAATAATTAAAATCAAAATAAGATGAGATTAGCAGAAAAAGTAAAAGAAAAGCGGACTACTCCTTATAAGGAGATAGCAGAAAAAGTGGGTGTATGCCCGCTTTATGTAGGGCAGATTGCCCGTGGCGAAAGAGTTCCAAAACGGAAGAGCGGAAAAGCAGCAAAAGTTCTTGAGGAGCTAAAAAAGATGTGCAATGAAACCAATTAAATGAGAATAGTATGAAAACAACAAAATTAGTGCAAGTCATTGCTGCTGTTATCGGAATGTTTACAGGAATAGTGCTGGTAGATGGAGAACCGACTGCAAAAGAGTTATTAGGAGGAGTGGTACTTATAATTGTAGTTGTTTCTGATCTGCTTGTTACAGCCTATAGAAACGAATTTAAAGAACGGAATGTATAAAAATGGTGCTAAATATATTTTCATTTTCCCATATGAGTAAAGAGGAGATTTTAAACCTCGTCATTACACTTTTTTTCTTTTCTCTTCCTTTTATTATGGCACATTTCTTCGGTTCTTTTGAAGATAAAAAAGAAAAGGGTAATAATGAAACAGCATCCAAAGGTACGTGTAAAAGATGTAAAATCAAAGCCCCCTGTTTGAGATGCGAAAAAAAAGCCAAAGGTCGCAGGAAGTGCTAATAGTGGGATTGAAAAATAAAATACATAGTCACTTCTAATCAACCAAATATACATAAAAGTAAAAGTAGCCACATAACAAATAGAAACTCCTAGAGAGAATAAAAGCTGACTATACCATTCAATATCTCTGTATAAAGTGGAAGAGGCGTAAAAAACTGAATGGAGAATCAAGGAACACAGGATGATGGAAATAGCAGCCTTACGGTGGTTTTCATCAAGGCTGACAAATATTTTTTCAAAGTCCATATTTATATTTTTTAGTTAGACAGCTACAAATGTAGCAAACTATTCTGGTTTGTGAAAATAAGAATAGTCTTCATTTAATCGTACAGACGATTCAGTCCGAAGTCAGATCGGGAATGAAACAATATTAAATAGATCGTTTATGCCAAAGTACAGGAACATACCATTAAATGCAAATTGTTACTCGGAAATAGGAATACCGGGGGAACAGGTGCTTTGTGTGACGGTTCCTGAATTGGTGGAATGTGGAATATCAGAAGGATATTTAAGAAAAGCATTTAATCAACATCGGATAGGATTGGTTTATTGCTGGCCACACCATAAGGAAGGCCGTGAAGTGTTCATACACTTTGACGGGATGGCTGAAAAATATAAGGCTCTAATAAATAAGGTTATCTGTGGAAATATGGATGCACATTTATGGGCTGAAAACAAAGTTGTAGAAGAACTGGATAGAAAGTTGGCTACCTTAAAAAGAAGTTTGCGGACAATGGTTGAAATTAGTGTGGATGAGTTGACACGACTTACTGAAATGCAGTTGTTTATTCCTGCCGATGTGCAGAGAATTGCACGTGCGGCCGGGTGGTTAAGATTATGGCGAAGAATGGACGTTAAAACAGCAAGGCAATATGGATTCACGTCAGTGAAAGAAGTGCAGGCAGAACTGTTTAAACAGTGTTTAAATGAACAGATACAGGGTTTTGTGAAGTTCCCTAAAGCTATCAATAATGAAAGGGTTCTGGACAGAAAGGCACGCGAATACGATAAAGACGGGGTGGATTGTCTGATCGGAGGATATTTCGGTAATGTGAACCGCGAGAAAATGAACGGGCAGACACATGCAATATTGATGCAACTGGCTTCGGAACAAGTGAAATATAGCTTTGAGGATATTGGTATGTTTTACAATGAACAGGCCGACACGTTGGGACTTCCGAAAATGACGGTGTCTGCAATTAAACAACACCTAAACACACCTAAACACAAAAAGGTGTGGTACTATATGAGACATGGGAAGCTGGTCGGAGATGCGGATATGCAGCCGATGATTGACCGTGCTCCGGTGAGCCGCCCGGATATGCTTTGGTCTTTGGATGGAACAACAATGCAGCTTTATTATAAAAAGCTGGTGAAAGACAATAAAGGACGTGATAAATGGGTGGTCATGAGTGATCTATACGCCTACTTTGTAACGGATGCCTGTACAGGTTCTATAATAGGCTATAGCGTGGCTTTCAGCGAAAGCTCCGGCATGGTGGTGGAAGCTTTGAAAAACACGATGGATACGTGGGGTATAAGCCTTATCAGATGAATTATGATAATAGTTCTGCTAATATTTCTGCGACTGTGAAGGCTTTAATTAATAACATGTCGCATGTAAATTTCCCATGTACTCCTTATTCCGGGAGGTCGAAGAGTGTGGAGCTTGTGATAGGACATTTCCAGCAGAGAGAACTACGCAAATTTAAGAATTTCAAAGGCGGTAATATCACCGTGAAAAGCAATAATAGTACAGCAAATCCGGAATTATTGAAAGAGTTGTCCAAAAATCCGGAATTTACAGATAGTTTACCAACGGAAATGCAGGTGCTCGCTGAATTTAAAGCGGGAGTAGACGCTTGGAATAGTCGCGGTGAAGGTCGGGACGCTTATGGTACATTCATCGGTAAATCCAAGATTGAACGATATGCAGAAGCGCATGAAGGACGGGTACAGTTGAACTACTTTGAAAAGTTGAGCCTCTTCATGGTAGAATTGAAAAATCAGCAACACCCATTCGGGGAATATGAATACAGACAGAAAGGGATTGAAGTCTCCATACGAGGAGAAAAGATGAAATTTATTGTACCGGATAATGAAAGTTCGGCTATGGACTTTGAGTTTAGCAGAGAACATTTGGGGCATTCTTTTAAAGTGTTTGTGAACCTACGTGTAGACAGACCGGAATGGATTGAACTACGCGACCGGAATGGGAAGAAAGTGGCAGACGCATACGAGAAAGAAAAGTTTGCGGCTTGTGTGGCTGACATGAAAGGTAAACCGGGCGAAATGAGTAAAGTTCATTACTTTATTGAACAGCAGAAAAACTGCTATGAGAGCGCAAAAACAGAACTGGAACGTCAGCGGGAAATTGCTGAACAAACAGGGTTTAAGGCTACAGGAACGGATGGTTACGGATTTGGTTGGTGGGACACACCTAAATCGGTAGAGAATGCAAGAAACAACCGGATTGAGGATGAACGGAACGGCATTGCAGAGAAAAGCCGGGAGGAGATTGAAATGGAGGCATTGCTGAATAGCTAGCGTTTAAATAGGGTTTAAATAAGAATTAAGAAGTTGAATTTTAAATAAATACAAAAATGGAATTAACAAAAGAAATTAAAGACAAAGTGGCGTTCAATCTATTTCTCGAATTAAGAAGGCTCGGAGTATCACAGGCAGAGTTCGCGAGAAGGGTTGCGTTGCGTCATGGGATAAAATTTGATAAATCAGTATTATCCCAAATCAAGTTTGAAAATGAACGGAATTACTCGGTTATTAAAGACTCGTCATGGCTGACTCTAGCACGTTATTATCGGTGCATGGAAGATCAGTCATGGGAGACTGTAGATACTAAAGCCTATTTGTCTGTACAGGCTCATTTGAAAAAATGTCAGGAGTACGGAATATGGCAAGTGCTTTGCGACCGTGCGGGAATTGGAAAAAGTTACGCGGCAAGGGAATATGAGCGTGAGAATAGAAATGTGATTTATATTGACTGTTCGGAGTATTCGACTAAAAGTGATTTTGTAAGGCATTTGGCAGGGATATTCGGACTGGCCAAAACTGGAGGAATAGATCACTTATGGCGTGATGTGACGAATGAACTACTGCTCTTGTATAAACCGCTGTTAATACTGGACGAGTTTGGAGACTGCGCAGAGGCGGTAATCTCATTAATGAAAGGCCTATATAATAAAGCGAATTTAGGCAATCAAATGGCATTGGGATGCTACTTCATCGGAGCTGATAATCTACAAAAGAGACTGGAAGAAGGAAGAAGAACAAGCAAACGCAGTTATGCGGAATTTTGGAGCCGATTTAATGACCGTATCACCCGGTTAAACTACGATAACCGTAAGGGAGTGTTTGAACAGGAATTGCGGAAAGAAATAGAAGCAATAGTGGATGCCAATCTCCCAGAGGAATTGACGGATAAAAGAGAGGGTATCGTACAAAAAAGCCTTACCACTAACGGAGTACGTGCAATTAGAAATGAAATTGCGATACAGAAGATGTTGCTCAAGAAAAAGGCGGAGGCTGGAAATAAATAAGAGGTATGGCTGGAGTGGTATATGAGACGGATGAGTTGTTTCAGATTGGGATGCCTGCATGGTGCTTGAGCACGGTATTTGCGCTATGGACTTCATACGAAAGACCGGGGAAGATTATTATCTATCCGGCAAAGACGGATGAATGGGCGGTGGTGGAATTGAGAGATACACGGCTGGCAGCCTCTATCGTGGAGACTATAAAGGAGGCGATATTGCATAAGGAAATGAAACCTGTAAAGACGATACGGATATGAATGGGAAATTTGATGTGTTTTTTGCGCTCCTGGCTAAAATGCCGGGAGCTACGAAGGAAGAGATTGTGGAGCAGTATTCGGGAGGAACATCTTTGAATGAACTGTATGAACGTGCACCGCGTCTCTACAGGAAAATGATTGATGATATGAAGAAGATCACTACCTGCGAAACAGATGCTCTGAAAATGGACAAACTAAGAAAAAGAGTGATTGCGGCTATTGCAGGATATTTTGAGAAAGCAGGTTTCTATACCGGGATAACGAGAAGAGAACGATTAAAGAAAATAATAGCAACCGCATGCCGGGCTGCTGACGTAGACGATTTAAACGACATGACAGAGGCGCAAATGAAAAGAGTATATAGTGAGTTCATCCGGAAACAGAAAACGGCAGAAAGAGCGGAAAAAGCCTGTGAGGATGCAATGAAAGAGACAGGAAAGGTGATACAGAAAGGTTGTTTGAGCCTTACGTTACCTAAATAAATGCCATTTGAATGACTGCGATAAGCGGAGCAGCTATCCGGGGCAGTGCCGGAAATGGCTCTTTTAACTAGAACTAAAATTATGGCTAAAGGATATAACAGACGTAATTTCCTGCTAAGAGTGAAAGACATACAGGATATTTATACGAATTATCATGCGCATGGGTGTACAGATAAATACATCTATCAGACACATGTGTATCCGACCTATAAAATAGGACGCACAACGTTCTATAATTATCTGGCCATCCCAGCGGTGAAAGAATTGAAAGAACTGGAAGAAAGAATGAGGATGGAAAAGGAGGCACATGCCAAGCAACTAAAAATGTTTGAGGAATAATGACTGTTTAATCAATAATTATAAATCATTTAAAAAAGTAAGATTATGGCAAAAACGAGAGTGAAAAAGGTAGTTGTTTCCGGTATTACATCGGAACAGGCAGAAATGGCATTTGCGGAGTTTGCGAAAGCGGATGCAAAAATGCAGAATATACAGAGCAAAATGGATATGGAAATGACACGTATTCGCGAAAAGTATGCGGATGATCTGGCTAAGCAGCAAGAAATCAAAGATAGCAACTTTGAGATCATACAAACATTTGCTACAGAAAAAAGGGATGAGCTTTTCTGCAAGAGAAAGAGCTATGAGAGTGCGCATGGAGTTTTTGGCTTCCGCACAGGTACTCCGAAACTGAAAAACATGAAAGGATTTACATGGGCTTCAGTGACCAATATGGTGAAGGAGTTTTTGCCGGATTATATACGTGTTAGCGAAGAACTTGCGAAAGATAAGCTATTAGCTGACAGGGATAAAGAAGAGGTGGCAGAACTGTTCATAAAATGTGGGGTAATGATTGTGCAGGATGAAACGTTCTACGTAGAGCCGAAAAAGGAAAATGAACAATCAGCCTAAATATTCATACGAGCCTAAAGGTCATAAGTGGGTTGTCTACGAATGGGAATATTATGGAAATACTCAATCTGGAACAAAAGTATATGAATCATCCGACCGTGAACAGGCGAGAAAAGAGTGTTTTCGCCTGAATGGTTGGAAATACAAAGAGCCTACTCCAGTAAAAGAGATCATTTATAAAAGCAATGTACATTTTGAACACATGCCGGGCTGGCTGAAGTTTGTGGTAATCACAAATATTAATCCGCGCTTAAACGTTCCAGTAACGAATGAAGTTGAAGTTTTGAATCAGATGCGGGATGAAATTGCGGAAACGATAAGAGGACAAAAAGTACGTGTTTCTGTTAGAGTGGAAGTTCGTGAGGATGAAGGAGAAAGGGCTTTACTGATAATACGTTCCGGGCATGGTTTGGTTTCAGTATATGTAAAAGAACAAAAAACAAAGAATTATGAGTAAACAACAACAAGCATTATTGCTAACTCCACCGCTTTTTCCAAAAGAGCACCCTTGTGAGATGGATAATTTCTATGGATTTGAGTGTTCGTATTGTCATGGTAATGGTTGGATTACAACATCAGGAGAACGTAATGAGTGCGAAAGAAAGGATTGTCCTGTTTGTGAAGGCAGTGGAAGATTAAAGGCGGTAGTGACTACTAAATGGATGCCGGATGAGAAAGAATGAGCTGAATTTTCAATTTATTGGTAACAATGGTTTTAACACCGCATTCTTTTTATAATTGAAATAAATGCGTAACTTTGCAAAAAAAATAATAGCATAGACGATTTTTGAAAATGAAACATGAATATTAAATTTAGTGGTGGTAAGGAAAACAAGTGTTATGAGGATTTTGTTAATAACCCAACTGACCGGAAAGTTCTTAGAAAATTTAAACAGTTCTTTCCTGACAGTATAGCGGATGAAGCAGTAAAACGACATCAATTGTTATCAGTATATGAAACTGCTGCTAAATACAATGAAGTTTATGGAAAGTCTGAAAATCGAATTGAGTTTAAGAAAAGCACAAAGGATAAAGACCCTTTTATCTTAAAAGTTCGGATTACGGGAGCGTGGAGAAAGTTCTTTCATTGTGTAGTAGATGATGAAGGTAATTTACTTCTTACTAAACATTGGACTGGACAGTTTTGTGAAGTTCAGACTATTTATGTGATAGATGTGAATAAACATGATTATAATAAAGTATAAGTTATGGCAGAATTTAAACGAATGGAAAAAATAGCGGTATTGAATCCTATAACGCTGTTCAATACTATTGGCCAAGAGCTTACTCATGTTTTTGAATTACATGATAAAGATATTGCCGAATTAGGTGTAGTTGATATTGAGAAAAAAGAAAAAGTTTCTAAAGCAATTTTGAAAAAAGCTGCTATTCTTTTGGGGTTGGACGATTGTTTTATTTCTTCGATGATGCAATTTCAAGAAAATTATTTAAAAGAAAAAGCAAAAAGCACTATCTCCTATAGAACATCATTAGCTTCATATAAAAGATTAAGTTCTATCATTACTTTACTTCGTGACGAGTTTACTTCGGGTTTTGATGTACTTGATGATATTATGGATTTTTTTGGTGTAGACAGTGATGACGAAATATTCTCTCATGCCAAACATACTGGCGCTCTTTATCGGGCACAAAATCAAACAAGCGTAGATGAAATAAATCTGAGTGCATGGATAAGACGTGGAGAACTGGATTTCTTGGCTCAAAAGGAGGTTTTATTGCCTTACGATGAAAATAAGTTGCAAAAATGGATTGATTCTAAGGTATGGCAATCAGAATTGAATAGTACAGAATATTTTAAATCATTGCCTGATGTTTTGAAGAGATTTGGAGTATGTCTCGTTTTACTTCCCTATTTACCAAAAACAATTTATGGTGCAGTAAAGTGGATTGAGGGACATCCTATTATAATGATTAGCGATCGTGAACAGGATTTGGCTACATGTTGGTTTACGCTTTTTCATGAGTTTGGACATACTTTGAAACATAAGAATGAGCTATCTATTGATGGTATGATTAACGGGAAAGAGCCTAAAGGGAAAGCTGCTATTCGTGAGCGAGAGGCTAACAAATTTGCGAATACTTATTTATTTAATGGAGATAATCTGCGTAAACGTATATTTGAATTAAAACGAACAAATGCAGTTGAGCCCCCAAAATCACTGGCAAAACAGTATGGGGTAGATCTTTTACTTGTGGGGTATTGGATGAGAAAAGCTCAATATCATCCCCAATATAGCTGTCATACGACTATTAAATTTCAGTAAATAGTATTCTATTATAAAGAAAGAACAAGCGGTGTTTAAACTAAAAAATGAAACAGGTTTTAAACACCGCTTGTTTTAATTATATAGAGTAACTGTAATATTTTCTTTCATCATAATCATAAAGTGATATTGAGCATCCACTAACTGAACCAGAAAAATGACATCTACTACCATAATCGTATCCATCAAAACTTCCGTTTTTAAAGTTTAAGTTTATATAGTGTTTATCTCCATAGTGAAATAAAGAGAATGATCCTTTATTACCACTTCCTGTTATATAGCAGTGCTGTTCATAATCAAAAACACTGACTTGAGATAATTCAACCGTTCCACTAATATTAATATACTTTCTAGAACTATAATCGTAAATTGATGAACAGTTTCGATTTGTAGACAAACAGCCAACAATATATGCTACGACGGCACGCGGATTGTTTTTCATATTATTTAATTTATAAGTTATTACGTAAATAGCATCACAAAATGTATGCCAGACTTTTAAAAAGAAACCGACTGTCAAAAAATCAGGTATTGAATCTAGGAATATACTCTTTTGACTATTAGCCGATAATATATTTCTTCCTTTCCGAAGTAATATTATTTATTTTTCCCACCAATGAAATATCAGTACGACGTCTGGAGATCGTGCAGGAGAAAGTGAGCAGATGATAATTAAAATAATCCGTTGTGACGGGACGTTCCTGTTTTAATATCAGGCCACTTGTTTCGGAGGTGGAGAGGTCTTCGAGAAGGTCGCTGATGGTTTCGTAATAGGTTATCTTTTCCATCCCTTCGATTACAGGAGGGAGATTGTCGGTTTCGGGGGTTGGGTCGGTGAGTACATGAACTTCGAGGGTTAATTCTCCGCGTCTCATAGCTCCGGAACGTTCCCAGTTAACCGAATAATCAAGGAATAAGGCCGGAGTGGTGAATTCGAACTCTTCAGGGGATTCGGGTTGACCATTGTAGAGGTCGATGAATTCGGGTGGGTACAAGTGGGCTTCATTAAATACGGCTTTGGTCGCTTCTGTTGAGAATAGATTTTGGATGGTAGTATATAGCTCTTTCATAAATTTATTGCGTTAAATGGTTGTTTATTAAAATATTGTCACTATATTTGCAGTGCTAGGCTTGCGAGTCGAGCGCGACCTCCACCCGTTAAGGAATTTATTTCTTGGCGGGGGGTTGTATTTTATAGCTTTCGTAAATCAAATTGCCCTCACTGTCTAAGATTAGAATTCCTTTCAACTGGGTTTCCTGCAATTTGTAGTTTGCCTTTGCTTTTATCTTTCCAATAGTGCCCGTATCTGTCTGCGCTGACAGCTTTACTACTGCATAGTCTGCCTGTTGTGCTGCATTGTCAAGATGCGCACTGATACGTTTTCCGTTTCCTTCGAGGCGCTTAAAATCGGTGACCCATTGAGTATCCTTACCAAATTGAAGAACTGCATCCGCATTTTTGGCAGTATTATGAAATTGCCAGCCATCCGGGTAAAACTTGGGTTTAAGAGCAGAATCTTTGGCGTGAATTTCAGGCAGCAATGATGCTTCGGTTATATCGTCTTTTATCCGAAGCAGATCGGACAGGACTTCAAGATTACCGCGTAGCTCATCCACACCGTGCATTACATGCTGGTGTATCGGAACATCGCGGCCTCCGGCCTGTATGTAGGTATCAATATAGGCATTTTCAGGAGGAAGGTATGCGATGGCTTTTCGTATTTCTGCGCTTGGTACACCTGTATAATATGGGTGTCCCTTGGGGAATATAAGCCCGGTTTCTCCACAATTAGTACGGAACATGGGGTCGATAGGCAGAGTGTTGTAAGAAGTGCCAGGCGTTTCTTCCACATCATCGTCGGGAACCTGAATGGCTTCACAACGACAGTTCCAGCCGTTGGGCGGATAATAAGTACGCCAGAACGGGTCGTCTACCCTTTTGGTGATGCCGTTCAGAAGGCGGTGTTCATTACGCACACTATCGTCTCCGGCTGTTTGATAGCGGAGGTACGGGAAGAGGCTTTGTTGTGCCTTGAACTCCTGCCAGCGGGCGGACTGTGTGGCAGTGGCTATACAGGTATCGTATTCGGTCTGTAGCCAAGTAACGTTGAATTTGTTGTTGATGGTGGCTACCTGCTCTTTGAAATCCTGAAAGGTACGTAAACCGCCATCTTCATCACGCAAGGCGTCGGTGATGGCGCGGAGTTGCTGATAATTCTTTGCAGCGGAAAAGCTAAATACATTCTGTGTCAGACGCGTTAGTGTCTCATAGTCCGGAGTATCCCAGTCTACGGATACAAGATCTTTCCCGTAGCCTGTATAAACTCCGTTTAATAATGTTTTGGCTGTTGAAGAAAGAAGTTCCGTGTCGTGCTGGACACCCTTTTTTTGCTCATAGACGGTAGCGCACAAACGTGCTATCTCTTCGGCAAAGTCGGGCAATTCATGCGACTGTGCGACAATGCGGGACTTTACCGGAGGATATAGATAAGATACGGTGGGGGGGGGCACCCCCCCCGGGGGGGGCCCCCCAGCCGATAGGCTACGATCTTCTTATCTTTCT
>ERZ791630.737-NODE-737-length-11479-cov-1.88515_pt1 | contig 11479 bp, 8 predicted proteins | sample MGYA00510264_ERZ791630 | MGnify/ENA primary metagenome ERZ791630 (study PRJEB30046, sample SAMN00715150) | human gut metagenome | study: EMG produced TPA metagenomics assembly of the A metagenome-wide association study of gut microbiota in type 2... | reverse complement strand
GATCTGGAACCGGCTTCCATGGAAAATGGGGCAAAGACCATTTATACAGGTTCTGTTGGAAAAACAATGCCTGCTGTATTGGTCCAGGGCGTAAAGGCCCATGTATTAAACTGTTTCCAGGGTGTCAGCTCTGTAGGAGTTTTAAGCAGCTTTTTCATGAAAACAGAACTGGCACCGGAATTTGCAGAAAAAAGTGCTACGGAAATCTGCCCACCGCCAACCTGGTTTTGTCTTCGTGACCGGAAAGAAGGCTACGATGTGTCCGTGCCTTTCAGGGCTGGTGGATACATGAGCATGCTTGGGTTTGAAAAAACGCCGGATGAAGTGATAAAGCGATTGAAAGAACTGGGAAAAGAAAGTTTTGAAGAATATGCCCGGAGAATGGAAGCGCAGTGGAAGGCTGTGGAAAAAGCAGAGGTTCCAGAAGAAAAAGCTGGTCTGACAAGTGAAGGCAATCCCCTGGCATGTCCCAGCGCAGCCGCCGTTGCAGAAGCAGAAGTTCTTACAGTCAGTGAGTTGCTGGCATACTGCCGCAAAGAACAGGGAGAAGCCTTTACTGCCTGGCTTTTAGAAGCCTACAAGACTCAGAAAGCCCACCTGGACAAAGGCGAGACCAACTTCCCATCAGCCACCCTTGATTTTATGGAGCAGCTGTTAAACCAGTCAGGAATCTCCGGTCCGATCATGATCCTTGGCTTTGCACCTCCATTTTATCCGGCTGTAGACAGTGGAAAAGAGGGAAAAATTCTTTTTAAAGAGATGAAAAAAGCAGCAGAGAAGGAGAATGTTTCCCTGAAATGCCATGAATATTTCTGCGGCATTTCCGACTTAAGCTACTGTGGCGGAATGGACAAAGAAGAGCGCTGGCGCCCAATGCAGCCCAGACCCCATTATGGGGCAGTGCCTATGCCATGGATATAGAAGCAATGGCGAAATTAAAGATCCCCTCCATGCTCTTTGGACCATGGGGGAAAGATATCCATACCCGTTGGGAACGTGTAAATAAAGCCAGTTTGTATGAAAAAACGCCGGCTGTATTAAAAAACTTTATCGAACAAATGTTTGATAAATAAATAGGGATGTGGTATACTAAAAAGCGCAGGGAGAAATTTTCCCTGCGCTTTTCAGCATTATATTGCCTGGAAAAACCAGGTATAGAAGTGAGTAAATATTTTCAGGAAACAGCAGAAAAAGGAGTCATACCATGCCAAAGCAGTATATAAAAATACGCGGCGCAAATGAACATAATCTTAAAAATATATCCGTAGATATCCCAAGGAATGAACTGGTGGTTCTCACCGGTCTTTCCGGCTCCGGCAAGTCATCTCTGGCGTTTGATACGATCTATGCAGAAGGCCAGAGACGCTATATGGAGTCTCTGTCTTCCTATGCAAGACAGTTCTTAGGACAGATGGAAAAGCCGGAAGTAGAAAGCATCGAAGGCCTTTCTCCGGCCATTTCCATTGACCAGAAATCCACCAACCGAAATCCACGTTCTACAGTGGGAACCGTGACAGAGATCTATGACTATATGCGTCTTCTCTATGCCCGCATTGGTATCCCCCACTGTCCAAAGTGCGGCAGGGAGATCCACAAACAGACCATTGATCAGATGGTAGACCAGATCATGGCTATGCCGGAGCGGACCAAGATCCAGCTTTTGGCTCCGGTTGTCCGTGGAAGAAAGGGCGAACACGTAAAAGTGCTGGAGCAGGCCAGAAAAAGCGGCTATATGCGTGTGCGCATTGACGGAAATCTGTACGAACTTTCCGAAGAGATCAAATTAGAGAAAAACATTAAGCACAATATTGATATTATTGTAGACCGTCTGGTTGTAAAAGCGGGAATTGAAAACCGTCTGACCGACTCTATTGAGACGGTTATGTCCTTAAGCAACGGCCTGATGACTGTAGATGTGATCGGTGGGGAACCGGTGAATTTCAGCCAGAGTTTTTCCTGCCCGGACTGTGGTATCAGTATTGACGAGGTAGAGCCCCGAAGCTTCTCCTTTAACAACCCATTTGGAGCATGCCCGGAGTGCTTCGGTTTAGGCTATAAGATGGAATTTGACGAGGATCTGATGATCCCGGATAAATCCCTTTCCATTTCCCAGGGTGCCATTGTGGTTATGGGATGGCAGTCCTGTACGGACAAAGGAAGCTTTACCAGGGCTATCTTAGACGCACTGGCAGAGGAATATCATTTCAGCCTGGATACTCCATTTCAGGATTATCCAAAGGAGATCCACGATATTATCATCTATGGTACCGGCGGTCATGAAGTAAAAGTCCGCTATAAGAGCCAGAGAGGTGAAGGCATCTACGATGTAGCATTTGAGGGCCTGATCGAAAATGTAAACCGCCGCTATAAAGAGACTTTTTCAGAAGCTTCCAAGGCAGAATATGAAACCTATATGCGGATCACCCCATGTCCGGCCTGCAAGGGACAGCGACTGAAAAAGGAGTCTCTGGCAGTTACAGTAGGCGGTCTGAATATTTACCAGGCTACTAATATGTCCATTGTGAAATTTAAGGAATTTATGGATGGGCTGACGCTGACACCTATGCAGCAGACCATTGGTGCCTCTATTTTAAAGGAGATTAAAGCACGTATCAGTTTCCTTATTGATGTGGGACTGGATTATCTTTCCCTTTCCCGTGCTACAGGCACACTTTCCGGCGGCGAAGCCCAGAGAATCCGTCTGGCAACCCAGATCGGATCCGGTCTGGTGGGAGTAGCCTATATCCTGGATGAGCCAAGTATAGGACTTCACCAGAGAGATAATGATAAATTGTTAAAAACTTTATTGCATCTGCGTGACCTGGGAAACAGCGTTCTGGTAGTAGAACATGACGAAGATACCATGCGTGCAGCAGACTGCATTGTGGATATCGGACCTGGAGCCGGGGAACATGGTGGACAGATCGTTGCAGTGGGAACTGCAGAAGAGATCATGAAAAACCCGGAGTCAATAACCGGTGCCTATCTCAGCGGCCGTCTGCAGATCCCGGTTCCTGATCAGCGCAGAACTCCAACGGGCTGGATCACGGTGCGGGGAGCAGAAGAGAATAACCTGAAAAAGATCGATGTTTCCTTCCCGCTGGGCGTGATGACCTGTGTGACCGGTGTATCCGGTTCCGGTAAAAGTTCTCTTGTAAACGAGATCTTATATAAAGCCCTTGCAAAGAAGTTAAACCGCGCAAGGACCATTCCTGGAAAGCATAAATGCATTGAAGGAGTAGAGCAGTTAGATAAGATTATAGCTATTGACCAGTCCCCAATCGGACGTACCCCACGTTCCAATCCGGCTACCTATACCGGTGTATTTGACCTGATCCGGGACCTGTTTGCCTCTACAGCAGATGCAAAAGCAAAGGGCTACAACAAGGGCAGATTTAGTTTCAATGTAAAAGGTGGTCGCTGTGAAGCCTGCTCCGGCGATGGTATCATCAAGATCGAGATGCACTTCCTTCCGGATGTATACGTGCCCTGTGAAGTCTGCGGCGGAAAGCGCTATAACCGTGAGACACTGGAGGTAAAATACAAAGGAAAGAGCATCTATGATGTCCTGGATATGACAGTAGAAGATGCGTTGAAATTCTTTGAAAATGTGCCCTCCATTACCAGAAAGATCCAGACCTTATATGATGTAGGTCTTGGTTATGTCCGTCTGGGACAGCCATCTACCGAACTTTCCGGTGGTGAAGCCCAGCGTATCAAACTTGCTACCGAACTTTCCAAGCGCAGTACCGGAAAGACCATTTATATCCTGGATGAACCTACTACAGGCCTTCATTTTGCCGATGTCCACAAGCTGATCGAGATCCTTCGCCGCCTGTCCGACGGTGGAAATACCGTTGTTGTCATTGAACACAACCTGGATGTGATCAAAACAGCAGACTATATCATCGATATCGGTCCTGAAGGCGGCGACAAGGGAGGAACTGTCATTGCCAAAGGAACTCCCGAAGAAGTGGCAGAAAGCCCGGTTTCCTATACAGGAAAATATGTGAAGAAATATCTGGAACAGTGATTAATAGGAGATTCCGCCTGTTAGCACAGGCGTAGGATCATAAATGTGCGGTATTTATAAGTAATAAACGACAACATATTTCAGAAGTCAGAGATATAACAGCAGTAAATAATCCTTGACTTCTGAAATTTTTTTATCTAAAATACTTAGGAACCGAACTAATTACAAAAACACAGGAGTACAGTCATATGGAAACAGGAAAAGTCATTAACCGTATATCTAACCGTCTGCGCCGCAGATCTGCAGCTTTACAGGAAACACTGGGAATGAGCGGGGCGCAGGGGAATATTTTAAATTTTATTTTAGTGGAAGGACAGAAACATTCTATTTATCAGAAAGATATAGAAAAAGAATTTGGTCTCCGTCCATCTACGGCTACAGAAGTATTAAAGGCCCTGGAAAAGAAAGAACTGATCTGCCGTGTCAGTGAAAAGCAGGATGCCCGTTTAAAACGGATCGAATTTACGTCCAAGGCCGAAGAAATCCGTCATCTGATCGCTGCTGAAATAGGCGAGTCGGAAAGCATTTTATTAAAAGGTATTACAGAAGAAGAAAGGCAGATCTTTATAGCAATCGGAGAGCGAATGCTAAAAAATCTGGACGAAGCTAATCAATAAGGAGATCAATCAGTAAGGAAGCTGATCCTTAAAGAAGTTTCCAGGAAACAGGATAGAAGAAAATAGGATAGAGAAAGGAAGAAAAGCAAAATGGAAAAAGCAAAAGAAACGGGTACAGACCAGGAACTGATGCGTTCTATGAAGGTGTCAAAAGCAGTAGCCGCCATGGCGATCCCAAGTGTGATCAGCAGTCTGGTTACAGTCGTTTATAACATGGCAGATACCTTTTTCGTAGGACAGACAGGAGATGCACTTCAGGTAGCGGCAGTCAGTCTGACAAACCCTATTTTCATTCTCCTTATGGCTTTTGCCAATATGTTTGGAATGGGCGGAAGCGCCGTGGCATCCATGGCAATGGGAGAAGGAAAACCCAAAAAAGTAAAGAACACTACCGCATTTATCACCTATGCTAGTTTAGCAGTAGGCATCATAATTGCAGTTATTTTATTTGCATTTATGTCCCCCATCTTACATATTTTTGGCGCAAATACAGAAACCTATGAATACGCTAAAGGTTACATCCATTACATTGCCTGGGGCGCTCCCTTTATCATATGGTCTGCGGCAGCCAGCTTTGTAGTCCGGGCAGAAGGTGCCAGTAAAGAAGCTATGATCGGAAGCATGGTGGGAACCATTGCAAATATTGTATTAGACCCCCTGTTTATCTCTGGTCTGCATATGGGAGCTGCCGGTGCGGCTATTGCAACTACCATCGGAAATATCCTGGCAAGTCTGTACTTTGTATGGTATTTCTTAAAGAGATCCGGTCAGCTGTCCATTCTTCCAAAAGACTTTACTTTAGGAGAAAATATCCCGCAGAGAGTCTGCACTACCGGCTTCCCAACAGCTATCTTTTCTGTTCTCATGAGCGTTTCCACCATTGTAGTCAACCAGATTTTGGTAAAATATGAAAAGCACCGGTGGCAGCCATCGGTATTGTTTTTAAAGCCAATATGTTCATTACTTTCCTGCAAATGGGACTGGCAAACGGAGTACAGCCATTGTTGGGTTACAGCTATGGAGCTGGAAATATCAGCCGCTTCCGGGAAGTAGAACGCTTTACGAAGATCTGCTGCCTGATAGCCGGAGTTGCGGCCACACTGCTGTATTTTGTGGGAAAAGAGCCTATTATCCGCATGTTCATCAGTGATGATGAGGTGGTTTATTATGGGGTAAAGATGCTGATTGCATACATGCTTTCCGGTCCTGTGATCGGCATGCTTTTTGTAAATATGAACTGTATGCAGTCTGTAAATTACGCATTGCCTGCAACCATCCTTTCCGTTATGCGTCAGGGCGTCCTCCTGATTCCGCTGCTTTACATCCTGCAGCTGATCGCAGGATTAGAAGGCGTGATATACGGTCAGGCAATTACAGACTATATCGCGGTGGTCCTTTCAACGGTATTTTGGAGAAATATAAGAAAAAAGCTGTAGGATTTGCCAGAGTGACCTGGATCATTCTACAGCTGAAAAATGAAATCCCAGCGGGCGTCAGATCGCAATCTGCCGTCCGCCATTTTTTTCATATAACCGGTGACTGATGGAAAGCACGGTACGTCCGTTTCCGGCTCGGTTTAAAGCAGAAAGAACGGTCTGTTCTGTGTCTGCGTCAAGATTTGCCGTGATCTCATCTAATAAAAGGATGCGGGGGTTGGTTGCAACAGCCCTGGCAATGGAAAGCAGCTGCCATTGTCCCTGGGAGAAAAGACCTGGTTTGCAGGGAGTGTTGTAGCCTTCCGGGAAACTGCGTATAACTTCATCCAGTCCTGTAAGACCTGCGGCAGTCTGGGCCTGTTCCAATGTGATATCCGGGTCAAACAAGGTGATCTGGTCCAGGATCGTTCCGGGAACCATGGAAAAATTCTGTTCTACACAGCTGATGATCTTTCGTCTCTGGTTTTCAGAGAGTGCATCGGCAGGCTGTCCGTTAATAAGAACGTTTCCTTTCTGAGGTGTATAAAGTCCTAAAAGCAGTTTAAAAATAGTACTTTTTCCGGCACCGGTACGTCCGGTCAAAGTAACCTGTTCCCCTTCTTTTACAGAAAAACTGAGGGACTGTAGAATATCCGGGTCACTTTCCTCATAACGGAAGGTTACATTCTGAAGTTCTACCGGGCATGCAGCCGGATCCGGTCTGGAAGTGTTTGTTTCCCTAGCTTTGGTACGTTCCGGAAGCTGCAAAAATTCATTGATCCTGTGTACTCCGGCAGCAGCAGACTGAATGGTCTGTATTTCCATACCAATACTTTCAAGAGGTGTAAATACCTGGGTAATATAGGAAATAACAGCGGCAGCAGTACCGGCAGACATTCCGAAAAACAGCTGGACTTCCCCATTTCCAAAAGCAGATAAGATCATAACAATGGCGATGGTAATTGAATTGGAAATAAGGATGACCGGTGAATAAATAGCATCATAAAAATTTGTTTTATCAATTGCCTTATAGCTGTCTTCCAGAAATTTACTGTATTTTTCTTCCATATACATTTCTTTGTGAAGATTGTGAATGGTGCGGATACAGCGCAGTGTCTCCGGTACATGACCAGAGGCTTTTGCAATGGCAGCACGGTTACTTAACTGGGATGCAAGCATGCGTTTTTGTACATGACGGGTGTAGAAAAATACAGCGGGGAGCACAAAAAGCAGCAGAATAGCCAGACCGCGGTTTTTCGTAAAGATCACAAAGAAAATACCGCAAAGCTGGCAGGCGTCTGCAAACATGCTGATGATACCGGAAGTAAAAAGTTCCTCTACTGTATCCACATCACCTACAAAACGGGAAGCAATGGCTCCTGAGTCATGGGAAACAAAAGAGTCTGCAGGCAGAAGGCTGATCTTCTGGCATAAAACAGTGCGCAGTCCATGCGTAATGCGCTGCCCGAAGATCGTCAAAAGGCTTTCACGCAAAGAGGTGGCAGCATTTGTTAATAAAAGCAGTCCAAAATAGGACAGAGCCAGAGCAAAAGGAAAGGTCTGGCCGGCTGTAAGATAGTCAATGGCTTTTGCCAGTACCAGCGGCGGGAGAAGGGCAAAGACAGCAGATCCCAACACAGCAGCAAATAAAGTTACGCACATTCCCTTATTCTGTTTTACAGTGCGTAAAATAACCTTAAGGACAGAATGTTCTGTTTTCATAGTCAGCAGATCCCCCTTTCAATCGCACTTTCCGTTGGTTTTGCAACGGAATAGTCGGTTTGAAGCTGATATAATTCTCTGTAAGCACTATTATCTTTCAACAGTTTTTTATGGGAAGAAAATTCTGCTGTTCCATTATCCATCCAGATCACGCCGTCTGTTTCCGAGAACAGATACAGGCGATGGGAGATGAGAAAGATAATGCTGTCCGGCACCATTTGACGCAGGTGTTCAAACACTTCTACTTCTGTTGTCTTGTCTAAGGCGGAAAATGGATCATCTAAGATCAGGATCGGGCGGGGATGGGCCAGTGTACGGGCCAGAGCCAGCCGCTTCTGCGGTCCGCCGGAAAGACGGAGGCCCGTTTCACCGGTTACTGTATCTTCACCCTGAGGCATATGACGTACCTCATCTTCCAGGCATACAGCTTCTAAGTATTTCCACAGATCCTTTTGATCCCCAAGTAAAACATTGTTTTTAATGGTATCACTTAACAGATCCGGTTCATGTCCTAAGTATCCCACCAGAGAATTGCGCACATCTGGTGAAAGGGAAGAAAATTCCTTACCGTTAAAGGTGAGGGAGCCGGTGTAAGGATGCTCGCAGAGGAAGATCCGTCCTAATGTGGATTCGATAAACAGGGCCGGGCCGGTAATACCAATGATCTCACCAGGAGAAGCCTGGAATGTCAGATCTTTGAAAAGAGGAGCGCTGTTTTCATAGGAAAATCCAAGGGATCTTGCGTTTACCTGTCCAAGGCTGGAAGCTGGCAGAGGTTTGTCTTCTTTTCCTGCTTTCATAAAAGGAAGGATACGCTTCCAGGAAACCTGGGCTTTCTGGATAGCATTAAAAAGCTTGGCTGCATGGGAAGATTTTACAGACAGCCTGGAAAAACAGGAAAGGAAAGCGCTGAAAGCGGCAATATCCCAGGAAGTCCAGCCGGTTCCCATTACATTTTTACTTCCAAAATAAAAGATGAGAAGGACGCCGGTCATGGAAATAAGCTTATAAATAGGAGGCAGGGCCGCTACCGGCAGATCCGCACGTACAGAGGCTTTTTCGTAATCAGCCAGGTGGGCTTCATAATCTTTATTTCTCTGGGTCTCACAGCCGTAAATACGGTAGGTAATGGCGTTTTGGATGCGGTCTAAGGTTGCGGCATTTAAACGTCCGGCGCTTTCTTTGCAGGCAGCACCTGTTTTCAGGACAACGACTTTCATCCTTTCTGCGATCACATAGGAAACAGGAGGGAAGATAAGGCACAAAAGAGCCAGTTTCCAGTCGTAGGCGAAAAGCATGAAAACATAGGAAAACAGTGCTACACCTGTATCGAAGATCTCAGTTGTAAATTTACGGATCCCTTCGGAACATGCGTCTACGTCGGATAAAGCTTTTGTCATGGCATTTCCGGTATTGACATTTTTCAGATCGGAGGTATCCGTATGGACCAGGTTGTTATAATACGTCTGTTTCATACTGCGGTTGATGTTGTTGGCGAAGCGGCGCACATACAGACGTTTGATGAAACGGGAGATCTGTACCGTAAAAATGGCAATAAAATAAGCAGATGCCAGTTTCAGCATATCTGAAAAATGACTTTGGCCTTTCTGGATAAAAAACAGGCACTGTATCATCTGGCCTTCAAACCAGGGACGGGCCATAAGTCCAAGATTGTAAATAAGACCGGACACTGTGATAACAGCTAAAATTCCCTTTTGCATGGAAAAATAACTGGTGACATGGTCTGGATGTTTGCATATGGGGGGTGCAGATTGTTTACTCATGTGAGAGTTCTCCTTCCTGTGGTTCTTTTTCCGGAGCCTTTTTTGGGGGCAGTTCTTTATTTAGTATTTCTTTATCTGGTATTTTTTGATCGGTCATTTCTTCGCTGGGGATCCGGGAAAGTTTTTCATTGGTCCATGCCGATACATGGGTAAAGTCTACTCTCCGTTCTTCCTTGGATTTCCAGTAAAGGATATCCAGGATGCGGCAGAATTCCCTGCGGTCTGCTTCTGAGAGATCAGCAATGAGCCAGTCATAAAAAGCGTCTTCAATGTTTGCCTTGGAGTTTTTCAGCTCTTCCGCTTTTTCTGTGGCAAAAAGAAGCTGGCTGCGTTTATCTTCAGGATTTGGTTTTCGTACCAGATAGCCCTTTGCTTCCAGGCTTGCAGCCCGGCGGGCAGCGGCTCCTTTGTCGATCTTTAAGGTTTCACGGATTTCTGCCTGGGTGATTCCCGGTTTGTGGCGGACCAGATGGATAAAGTCAAATTCAGCTGTGCCGATGCCCTCGGCTTTCATGGTCTGGACTGTAAATTTGGCAGCTTCTCTGGCTATTTTTGTTATTTTACGCTGTGTATCATCCATAGATTTAACGATCCTTTCTAAAGAGAAGATGTATATACATCTATATAGTTGATGGTACATCTAAATGTTTGCATTGTCAATACAGGAAGATCTTACAGACCATCTTTAAAAAATAAAAAGCGGTTGACGTTTTTTGAGAATACGTGTACAATAATACGTACATTATTAATAACCTGTTATGAAAATAAAGGCAGGCTTCGATTGACTGAGAGCAAGAGCCACAGGACCTGTATTTTCATAAGATCCGCATAAGCGGCAGCAGCGTATGTTTATACGATACTACAGGTGTTTTACTTTCCGTGAAAAGTGAAAACTTCTGACAGGATCAGTTAATCATCCGTCCCTTAGATCTTAAGGGGCGGATTTTTTATATTCACTGATGCATCATGCAAAAGAATGATATAGAAAAAGCGGAAATAACACAGGATCTTACACAGGTAAAAGCATTACATATTTAGGAGGAGAGCAGTATGAAAGGGTACAAAAAGCTTATGGACTTTGTAGCGCTGGTTGAAAAAGCAGTTCTGGCAGCTACCATGATCATGATCCTTGTACTGACAGTAGGAAACGTGTTTTCACGTAAAGTGATCCACCAGTCATGGTCTTTTACAGAGGAACTGGTGGTTGCAATTTTTGTTCTGATCACCCTTATAGGCGCAGCATTGTCTGCAAGAGAGGGAGGTCTGGTAGGTTTAAACTTGGTAACAGAGCGCCTGCCAAAGTCATGTAAAAAGCCAGTGATCATTCTCATCACACTTTTTTCCGTGGCTTTTATGGGAATTTTATTCTATTACGGTATGGACAAGGTATTGGCACAGCTTGCCAACCAGAAACGAACCTTCGTATTAAACTGGCCGGAATGGATCTTCTGGTCCTTCGTACCCATTGGTTCCGTGTGCATGGTCCTGCACTTTATTGAGTATTGTGTGGATGAATGTGCAAAAACAAACGCAGCAGAAAAGAATGATATGAAAAAGGAGGATAAATAAATGGTAAGTGCAGTTCTTTTTATCACCTTTTTCGTTTTACTGGTTTTAAATGTTCCGATCTCTATCTGCCTGGGACTTTCATCCGCAGCAGCGATTCTGTATTCAGGAACTTCTTTAACCATTGTAGCAACTAACATTTACTCCGGTATCAGCAAATTCCTGCTTCTTGCTATCCCGTTTTTCGTATTATCCGGAAACATTATGGCAAAGGCCGGTATTTCCACCAGACTGATCCGTTTCGTTGACACTTGTGTTGGACACCGCAAAGGCGGCATTGCAAATGTATGTATCATCGTTGCCTGCTTCTTCGGCGCGATCTCCGGTTCCGGTCCTGCAATT
>ERZ791630.726-NODE-726-length-11826-cov-2.44533_pt1 | contig 11826 bp, 10 predicted proteins | sample MGYA00510264_ERZ791630 | MGnify/ENA primary metagenome ERZ791630 (study PRJEB30046, sample SAMN00715150) | human gut metagenome | study: EMG produced TPA metagenomics assembly of the A metagenome-wide association study of gut microbiota in type 2... | reverse complement strand
CGCTCATAAAGACCACATCTCGTTGACCGAATACCCCTCGATAGCGATCATCCATACCATAAATCGTCGTGTTGTACTGATCGTGACTGCGTACTGTCGCCATGACTAGCTTACTGTTAAACGCTGAAGAGGGATCTTCTAACAGCCCTTTACTGGTAATGAAATTAGCCTTACCTGACGGCGTCATCCAGCGCCTTTCAGCAGCTGCATTTATCAGGTGAAAACCACCGGGATGACGGATGCGCTGGTTATAGTCGGCGAACTCTGGCAGCACAGCTTCAATGTCATTGCGAATGCGATCATAATCTTCCACCAGATACTCCCAGGCTACCACGCTCTGGGGTAGTGCTGCCTGCGCGATTCCCGCGACCACTGCACACTCTGATTTCAGCATTACACCGGCGGGTTTTAACACGCCACGCGAGGCATGAATCATCGACATTGAATCCTCAACGGTTACCGCCTGCGCACCGCTTTTTTGCATGTCAATCTCGCTGCGTCCCAGAACCGGCAGAATATAGCTATGCCGTGCGGTCAGCAGATGAGAGCGGTTAAGCTTAGTGGCTACGTGTACCGTCAGATCTAATTGTGTTAACGGTACAGCGCTCGCTTCCCGATCTGGCATTGCCAGAGCAAAGTTGCCCCCCATGCAGATCAATGCTCGAGCCTGCCCCGTACATATTGCTTGCATGCTGGCAATTGCAGCATGTCCAGGTGCATGAGGTGGGGTGAAACCATAGCGCTCACCCAGGCGAGCCAGAAACTCTGCAGACGGTTTCTCGGTGATACCGACGGTTCGGTCGCCCTGTACATTAGAGTGACCTCGTAGTGGGCAGATACCCGCACCAGGCTTGCCAATGTTACCTTTCATCAACAGCAGATTGACCAGTTGCTGTACATTCTGGGTACCATGTTCGTGCTGAGTGATCCCCATTCCGTAACAGATAATGGTGCGTTCGGCAGCGGCATATGCATCAGCCAGTTCGGCGATTTGAGTCTGACTTAATCCAGAAATACGTTCGATATCTTTCCACTCGGAATTGAGCACGTCACGGCGTAGCTCGTCAAAGCCGACGGTATGCGTTTGAATAAATTCGTCATCCAGCAATGAGGGCCGACCTGCGGCGCTTGCAGCATCATCGCGCTCAATTAACAGGCGCATCATCCCCTTGAGCAACGCCATATCACCACCAATGCGCACGTTATAGTAGGCACTGGCCAACTGAGTCTCAGAGTTCGTCAGCATTTCAAACGGGTTTTGCGGTGCGGTAAATCGCTCCAGGCCACGTTCCTGTAGAGGATTGATGGCGATCATTTTCGCTCCCCGTTTCACTAAAGCGCGCAACGAAGTCAACATGCGAGGGTGGTTTGTACCAGGGTTATGCCCAATGCAAATGACTAAATCGCATTTCTCAAAGTCTTCCAGCAACACGGTCCCTTTACCTACACCGATACTCGCTGCCAAACCCACACTGGTCGGTTCATGGCACATGTTGGAGCAGTCGGGGAAGTTATTGCTCCCGTATTCACGGGCAAAAAGCTGATAAAGAAAGGCAGCTTCATTGGAAGTGCGGCCCGAAGTATAGAATTCAACCTGATTGGGATCACTATAGCTTTGAAGGCGTTCGCCAATTTCGTCGAAAGCTTGTTGCCAGCTTAATGGCTTGTAACAGTCGCTGACGGCATCATATTTCAAAGGCTGGGTGAGACGCCCCGCAGCCTCAAGCTCGTGGTCTCCCCAGGTAAGTAATGATTGAACCGTATTCTCAGCAAAGAAAGAGGCGTTTACCTGCTTATCCGTGACTTCCCAGGCGATTGCTTTTGCGCCGTTTTCACAAATGTCGAATGACGCACTGTGCTTAGGATCTGGCCATGCACAACCCGGACAGTCAAAGCCCTCTGGCTTATTCATGTCAAACATGGCAATAACATCCTGGCGTATATCCATCTGCTTACGTACTGCATTCGCTACGGATTTAACAGCACCCCAACCACCGGCAGCTCCCTGGTAGGATTCAATTTTTTTCTTCATCTGCTTATCCTGTGTGGAAATGAATTATTAGGATTTGTAATAGCGATGATGCACAGTATATACAAAGGGATTATCGTCAACATGGATATATAAGAGTAGGGGACTACTCTCTTTCTATTTTAATCTATTATCGTTAAACAAAAGATTAAATACGATAAATTAAGCATCATCTCTCATAGTGTTTAAATTAACATATTTTTCAATATAAAAAATAAGACTCTGGCTTCAATTGTGCGCGGATTTTCTTACAGATGTAGGATAATAGCCTTCACAAAATAAATATCCGCGCAATTTTCGTGAATGGAGCGCATAGACCAATGTCAAAATCACAATTATTCATAGATAAAAGTGACACCAATGACTGACTGGACGGTTCCGGCTGCAACCTTGTTTCCTGTTTGTCCATAGGTTGCGCTTAAACCCAGAGGTACTTTGCTTTTATTTACTGTCCCCAGGGAGACGTTTTCTCCCGTAGCCAGTATTTTTCCATTACGCATCAGAGAGACACCCACTCCCGATGCTTTTGTTGCATCTGGTGCTGTGTTAGCAAACACTTGTCTGGCACTGTCAGTGGTAGCACCCGAAAGATAAAATGAGAGCTTTTGTTCACTTGAGCAATATACGCCAAGGGGTATTTCTGCGCTTCCAGGAAAGTCCGGGAGATTCACGTTGACATTACGACTATCAACGGTGCAGCCGCCTGTTGGCATAACAACACTGTTATTTGAAATAATATTCCACGTAAAATTACGCGGATTTCCACTTCCTAACGTGGCAATTTTATACATATGAATACGGGCAATAACTTCCCCGGCTTTTATGACAACTCCACCGGCCGCACCGACTGGGGTAATATAGAGTTTTAACGGTAATGGCATCGGTGTCTTATCACCAATATCTAATACATTAGTATTTGTCGTCAACGGGAAGGGGTAGGTCACATTATTCCAGTACAGCGATCCTTTATATGACTGTAGAGAGCCTGCGAAAGCTGAGCCTTGTACCAGGTTTATATGATCAGTGTCGTACCAGCCGCCGTAATCATTCCAGCAACTTATGTGCTGAGACAAGTCTACAACCAGATTCTGGCCCGGTTGTATTGTAGGGTCGAGATTAACATAAACAGAGGTTGTACCTGCTCCAATACTTGACCCGCCATCGACATTACAACTGAAGGCAAAAACTTTGCCTGCCATTAATAGAAGATAAATACCGAACAGAAGCTTCATACTTATTGTTTTACCCATGATATATCCTAAGGTTAAAAAATTGATTTAAAAAGGAGGCTAAGAAAATCGAATCGACGTTATTGCCAGGTGTAGATCACATTGATTAGCGCCTCGATCGTTCCCTGGCTTGCGTTTCCATTCACCGTGATAGCTCTTGCCTTAAGTGGAAACTGTGCATTACGAGTGATCTCATCAACAATAACCGTTTTGCTATCGCCATTTTTTAACGTCGCATCCTGGTCATCCCTTAGCTCTATCTGAATATTTTCGGCAGTACCTTCATTTTTGTAATAACCCGTATTGTCAGTTGAACCTGTCACGATTGCCGTCACTGCACTTGTTTCAACCGGACAATCGGTTAATGACAAAGTAATATTGTGCCAGCCTGATGCAGAACCAGGTTGTTGCAGATTGCGCGTATAAAGATCCCCGAGATTAACGTTAGCTTCTTTGGTTTGAATAGTGCAGGGTTTAGCGACTACCCGACCATTAACAGTGATAGTGACATCGGCGGCCTGGAGAGTTACTGTGAATAACGCGCAAAACGTAGCTAACAGGAACCTCTTGTGAAGTCTTTTCATATCTGACTCTGATTATTGAAATTCAAGGGTAAAGGTTGCCGAAGCCCTCACCAGTCCCGGATTGACGGACTTCTGAGTTGACTTCAGACGAGCGGAGTAAGGCAAAATATTGTTCTGTTCTGGTATCAGTGGGATCCACTGCATCCCGGCATGAAGGTCATTCAATTTCACCGGACGCATATTTCCGTCCAGTATTTCTATACCCAAACCGGAGGCCGTATTGCTTCCTTCATCCAGTTTCAACAGAGTATTATTTTCTGCATCCTCAATACCGTTAAATGCAACCCGAACCCCCGTTGTCTCTTTACTGCATTCACTTAACGTAATCTGAAAAGGGACGGCTGGACTTGTGCTACCGGTCGTTGGAAATTGTCTGGCACTGTTTTTTTGGAGATCTACGGTAAAATTAAGCGAATCCGATGAGACTGTGCAGCCATAATCGAGGACGCGCCCGCTAATTTTAATAACGCTATCTGCGGATAAAGCAGAATAGGTGGTTAACCCCAGACATAAACCGAGGAAAATAATGTTATTGTATTTCATAATCTATTGTTCCTTAGCGACAGATTGCTGTCTGCTGGTTCAGTAAGGTACCAGGAGAAACTTCAGGAAGCTTGTACTCGACAATACAGTTTGAGTTTTTATCTTTGCCCCATGAAACCTGTAATTTCCCTGACTGTGGAAGTCCAGTCAGATAAACCTGACCGTTTTCCGCGACAATGCTGCCATTTTTATTCTCACCATGTATGACAATTGCACCGAATGGAACGCTCTTATTACCGTACTTCAACGTCATTAATACTTTCCCGCCGATTTGTGCATTAAATGTTGCTCTGGCAATAGCACCGTGAGTTGGGATGACAGTGACAACGGTTTCATCCAGTTCAACATTATCTGCAAGGGAATTCGCGTTAAGAGCGACACGATTTTCTCTATATTCTGTCGCAAATGGTAATATGGCATAGCCACGCCAGTCGGTATGAATTCCGGTCTGGTTCTCTATTTTGACATTATCAGCGCCAGGAGCCTTAACCAGAACCATTGTGTCGCCCAGCGGCTGTCCAAAGGTGATGCCATCAGCATGAGCAATAATGCCACCACTCATTCCGTAATAAATCTGGCTGCTGTCACCACTCCGACTGTAACCGACATTAGTATTACCGTAAGCTCCACGATAATTAAGAGAACTGTAACCACTGGTGGCAGACGATGTATTACCCCCGTGGGTGTTACCGATCTGAACGCTATAATTCAGGTTATTATCCGGCAGCAGAGTGCCATAAACCCCCGATAGATTGGTCATGCCGCCTTTCAAATCGTTTGACATACTGTAACTGGCGTTTGAATTACGAAATGCCGACTGACTGTCTGTACGCATCCAATGACTGAAGGGAACATTAAGCGTAAAAGCAAGTAAATGATCCCGATCGTTTTGCCATATATTATTGGAATAGCTGTAATTCAGCGAAGTCGTAATATCACCAAACGGCACATTTAATCCAAATGATATTTGCTGGTCGCTGCGTGACGTGTTCCAGTAACTTTGGCGACTGGCACTGAAAAATGTCGTACCGTAATTTCCAAGCTGCTGAGAGATGCTTATTTGTTCCTGACCACGCTTACTGTAGAACAGATTAAAATAATCAATAAATTGTGTCTGCTCATTGCTGTCTCCGGTAGGAGGCTTGACGGTGTAACCACTCATTCGACTGTAGGCACTGTCGGATAAGTTATAAAAACCTTGCGTAGAATAGCGATATCCTGCGACCTGGATATTGGTTCCCGTCTGGTAGAAGGATTTGCTGTAGACGGATTTAATCGATTGCCCGCTGTGACGGGTGCCATCTGCAAGTGTCGTATTGGCCTGCGTGATATCGAAAGAAAAGGCACCAAAAAGTCCTAAATCTTTACCAATACCAAGGTTGAAGGCTTGATAATCTTCTGCAATTTGCATTCCGCCATAAGGTGTCCAGTTTCCTTCCAGTCCATGCATCAAGCTACCTTGTATGAACTTGGGGGAGCTTTGCAGGTTATTTCCACTACGATATTCCCCCATGGCAAGCGCATAACGCGTATATCCAGCACGTTGGAGAACCGGAACAGACGAATAAGGAACATATAATGTCTGAATACTGCCGTCTGCCTCTTTTATGGTTACTTGCAGATCACCACCATTGGCCGCAGAGTTGATATCATCAATAGTAAAAGGGCCGGGTGGGACAGTAGTCTGATAAACATCGTATCCATTCTGTTTTACACTCACTTGTGCGGTGCCGCGGGCAATACCATGAATCACCGGAGCGAAACCATGTTGGCTATCGGGCAACATCGCTTCTGTTGAATTTATTTTGAGGCCACGAAAGTTCACACTATCAAAAATATCGCCATCGGTATAACTATCACCTACCGTTAAGCGTGAGCGTAAGGGAATAATGTCACGTTCAGCCGACGTATTGATATGCTGCCATTTATTGCTGTCAGATGAATTGCTACTCCCACTGTTATAACTCCACGTTGAGTTATCGCGCAGTCGCCAACTACCAATGTTGATGCCACTCTGTAAATTCAAATATGCATAGTTGGATTTTCCTGCATTATGGTTACTACGATTATTAATAGAATTACCATTAAAACTATAGTTTAGAAGCCCAGCATTTATTCCTTCTTCCCACAGATCAGGAGAAACATAGCCGCGAGCCATTCTGCCAACATAAATTTGCGGAACGGAGAGTGACAAATGTTGCTGACCAACATCAAACTCAGTTGATGCGTCGGCCAAACGATCCTGAAGTGGTGTGCATGCGCTGTTGTCCGGCACATGTTTTTCTGCCAAATGTTCTTTATTGTCTAATAACGCTGATTTTTTTATGCCAAGACTGACAAGAAGATCTGTACTCAGGCATGGGATGAGATCTGCGTTATTATCATCTGCAATAAAAGTAATATCCCGACTAGTCATAAATTCGTCGTTCAAATAAATGTCGACCCGATATGTACCAGGTGGTGCCTCGCGTCCCTTAGTAAAGGCGGATAAATCGACAGATTCAGCAAGATCATTGCTTAAAAACCGTGGATTAAAATAATACTCTGCGTCAACGGGAAATACCGCAGTTGCTAAGCCAAGGGCAATGGTAAGCCGTGCAAAGCGAGGCAGTAGTAACACCTGATGCATACGATATGCCTTAAATGCGGCACGAAAGGCTGTCATTATTAATTCCGATTGAGTTTATTATTAATTAGGTCACTGGCTTATTGCATGGTTGCCTTAATACGCGGAGTTAATGCACCGTAATCATTGATCGTCTGAAAACTGATATCCCCGGTTGCAGCATGCGGGATATCCACCGATACTTCACCTTTTGGCGGCACCATGGTGTTTGGGAGATTGCTATTTCCTGCTTTCATATTTGTTACGGTAATGAAGTAGGGCGTTGGATTAATAAGAGTGAGTTTGCTGCCGCTGCGACGAAACCGAAGCATTGCAGGCGCTTCTTCAGGTGCCATTGCCAGGTTCGTGGGGCGATAAAACATTTTTATGCGGCTAATAATTGCCAGCTGTAATGTATTCTCATTCTTCTGATCTTTTTCCATAGCAGGAATAGCTTTAACATTAACCCAGAACAGGCTTTCACGGTCGCCTGGTAACTGATGATTAGTGGCGTTGATTATCCGCAGCGTATTCTCTTTTTTACCTTGCATGGAAAAAAGCGGTGGCGTAATGACAAACTGGGTGTCTTTTTGGTCACCCTCATTTTCTATCCATGACTGAATGAGATAGACACTGGCAGGATCATTATTCGTGATAAGCCTGTTTCTGGTTTGCCGGATAAATTACCCGCGTCGCACCCAGTGCGACAGCTGCGTTGGCAACGGTGCTATGGCAAGCAAAGAGCAATAAAAGTAACACTGTCGCCATAAAGGAAATAGAGTAGGGGGTACGCCTAGTTTGCATCTGATGCATTCTCCATGTGTTAAGAGGATAAGCGGGGAAACCGTTACATCAGACAATCGGTAAATGTTGCTAATACATTGGCGACTCGCCGGGTTTCCAGACTTAATGCGTTTGTAATAAATGTTGGTTCTCTTTTAATAGGAAAACCTTGCTACAAAGTAAATATTTTAAATAACAGTAAGTTTAACTACTGTTGTTTATTGATCGTTTAGATATTATGTGATTTTTTCATACCGCTCCAAAACACAAACTATTCCTCATTAATAATGAGATGAACATTGGTGAATTGCTCGGGTGTGCGTAGCCATGCCACACACACCCTGTTTCAATTTCAGATGACGTATAGCCACCTTAAGATTGAATTATAGATATTGAACTTTGAAGGTCGCATCAGCGTTTGCAGTACCAGCTACTGACTGCCCGAGAGCAATATAACGAGCCTGGAACGGCAGTATATTCGTGCCATCAATCAAGTCAGTTTTAGCGCTAAAAGTGGCACCATCAAGTATTAATACCTCACCCGTACGGTCCAAAATTTGAATACCGACATTTTGGGCAGAGCCTGCCGCTGAACTCTGCAGCGCTAACGTATCGTCATTACTGGTGACAGTAGTACCCAGGAATGCAACAGCTGCATTACTGGAAACATTGGTATCACAATCATTCAGCTTGATATTGAAGCCAACGGCGGAGCTGAGGTCACCCGCTTTAGCCAGACGAGAAGAACGGACCTGACCCAGCTCAACCGTTTGGTTCATTGATTCTGAATCAATCGCACAAGCGGCATTTACCACTTCACCTTTAAAATGAATAACACCGCCATTAACAGTGGTCGTTACTGATTCATCACCCTCGGCTGCGCTTACCGCAGCAGACGACATCGCCAACACAGAAACGACAATCATACCGACATGTTTGAGTTTCATAATTCTCCAAAATTTATATTTAAGTAGCTGAATAAAGAAAGTTAACAATTAAGTCATTCTGTTATTGCTTATAAAACAAGAATCATTCTTGATGGGATATTGCCCTGAGAATATAGTTTCCAGGGTTATTACATTTCACGAAGAACGATAATATCTTTAAATTACAAGGACACCTAATCACAACAAGTTTATTGCAGCACTTGTTGTAGAGGGTATTTGCAAAGACATTTTATGTCGCTAAATAACATTACGATTTCATTATGCATGTTATTTATAAACAGCGACTAAACAGAATATTATTGCGAACAAGGGAAGTGTCAGGAAAGGTCAAGAGCGGCCAATGGTTTATATGGCTATAAAATATTAGCTATGGTTAATGTTTGACTGGTGTAACTAACACGGAATTGCTCTAAACAGATAAGTGCAGGGTTTATTAAAGCTGACCGACAGACTTTCTTAACCCGGTAATATCTCTCTTAGGTGACTCTCCAAACATCCGCGAATATTCCCGACTGAAATGGGATAAGCTTTCGTAACCGACAGCATAGGCTGCAGTGGTGACATCGTAATGTTCATTCAGCATCAGTCGCCTGGCTTCATTGAGGCGTAGCCATTTCTGATACCGGAGTGGACTCATTCCCGCAAGCTGTCTGAAGTGTTGATGGAAAGTGGGGGTGTTCATTTGCACGCGGTTTGCCAGCCTGACTCTTCAACGCAGGGAAGATGCGGCAAACGGCAAACCTGCATACCAGCCAGCCTATATCCGGTATGCACAGGCCAATCATGAAAGAGGAGAGGCTTTATGTTCTGGAACCCTGAAGTAATAACGACGACTGGAAAATCGCTTCGCATCACTCAAATTCCATTTAACTATTCTGGGTTTGAGGGATATACATAATTGACTTCAGCACCAGAAACAGCATAACAAACTGTTTTAAATGGATATTAATCAAATGGCGATTCAAACTCACAGTTATGAACTCAGTTTTGGTTCATAACTGTGTTAAACGCTGTCCATAAATCACTCGATGTTACGCTTATTGGTTCATGAACTGTTCGTTCTAATGTTGTGATGTGCGTCAGGTTTTAGTGTTCGGTAATGTTACCTTTTACTCGATGATCGATTGTTTAGCACCTCTCCCACAACCGGAGCAGCGGTAAATGCGTTTGGCCAGCCAGCATAGAAGGCGGCCTGGGTAACGATCTCACCAGCTTCCTCAACAGAAAGTCCATTATCCATTGCTCTATTGAGGTGATAGCCAATCTGCGCGCTCTGTCCGGATGCGATTAAGGCGCTGACCGTAATCAGGCTTCTGTCGCGGGGTTTCAGCGCGGGTCTTTGCCATAGATCCAGGAAGAGTGGATCAGCAGTGAATTTAACCAGGCCTGGAGATATTGGGCCAACATTTTTTTCCACTGTCTCTGAACGCTGCTTTTCTGCTTCCTGATTGAGAGGAAGCAGGTCCGGAGAAGCGTCAGGAAGCGCATCTGGCGTGACGCCACGAGTTTCAAATACTGCTTTGGTCACGCTGACGGCTGACATTGCATTTGGCCAACCTGAGTAGAACGCCAGATGGGTAATGATTTCTGATAATTCCGCTGGCGTCACGCCGCTATCGAGAGCGACGTCAATATAGTGCTTAAGCTCGGCAGGCTGGTTGCGGGCAATCAGCATGGCGACGGTCACCACACTACGATCCCTCGGTGAGAGGGCGTCGCGTGTCCACAGATCTTCAGTAATAGCTTCGCGACCAAAGCGCGCGAGAGCCGGTGAGACGGAACGAATATCAGCTTCCGAAATCGCTGACGGTTCTATTTTCATCATAGCTTTACCTCTTGTTTCCTCAGCATTAGCAAAATCAGAAATAACAAGCGACATAGCCGCTGCTGCAAGTACGCTTTTCATGTTAATCCTTACTGGTCAACGTTGCGGCTCCTGTTTGATTCCGCCTTTGTTACGAAGAAATACCGGTTTTACCGGGATTGCGTCCTTCCTGGCGCTCATATGCGCCGTTTGCCTGAGGTAATCCAGGAAGTGCAGCGTTTGTCGGTGCAGTTGATAATCCTCCTCACTGGCGTAAATCTCATAGAAATACCAGCGTTTTGGAGTCTCTGAATCTGTACCGGCATACATGGCTAACACGCCTTTCTCTACTTTGAGCGACTCGACCATTTCAGGAAGGACGATGTTTCTAAATTCGCTCTGAAATTCAGGCTTTACTTCGACGATCACCAGATTATTGATAGTTCGTTCATTCGGTATGATGTGTTTGTCGCCCAGAAACTGTGGCTCCAGGGTAATTTTCTTCTTCCTGTCAATAATGTCAGGTGCACGAGCAGCGAATGCTTTGTATGGGGCGGCATTGAGATGTTTGCGATAAGCACGCTCATTTTCATAGAGTTCGAACATGAATGCCTGACCTGAATTGTCGCTGCGTTGCAGGGCATACATCGCCAGTGTACCTGCTTCATGATCAACCGAAGCGGAAATCGTCTGTCTGGCCACGTCTGCAAAGTCGTTGTCCCGATCGGGTCTGATGCCGAGCTCGAAGATATTCATCTCCGGCTTATTCGGCGCGTCCGGTTTTGTTGCAAAGACAGGGCTGCTTATTTGCATGCAAATTAAAAGCATAAAAGTCTTTTTCACGATGATCTTTTTACTGACGTTACTGTTTAAGACGTTCGATCAACTGGTGCTGGTAAGAACGTAACCGACCGCTACTGGCGCTCTCAAAGACGAGAGGAGGAAAAGTGAATAAGGGCTATCGCATCCAGACCTGCTTAACATCTTTCGTTTGCGGCGTATTTTGCGCCATGACCCCCGTCAGAACATGCGGCTGGTAGGTTTCTTCCAGAAACTGAATTTCCTCCGGACTTAGTTGAAGATTTACTGCGTTTACCGCGCCATCGACATGAGCTTTTTTTGTAGCCCCTACGACAGGTGATGTGACTTTTGTCAGCAGCCAAGCGAGAGATATTTCCGTCATTGACACCAGATGGCGTTCGGCCAGTTCGGCTACACGCTCAATAATGCTGCGATCCTGTTCAGCCGTGCTGTCATATTTTCCACGCGCATAGTCATCCTCTGTGGCTCGCCGCGTATAAG
>ERZ791630.713-NODE-713-length-12034-cov-2.49821_pt1 | contig 12034 bp, 9 predicted proteins | sample MGYA00510264_ERZ791630 | MGnify/ENA primary metagenome ERZ791630 (study PRJEB30046, sample SAMN00715150) | human gut metagenome | study: EMG produced TPA metagenomics assembly of the A metagenome-wide association study of gut microbiota in type 2... | reverse complement strand
TTCTGATTACGGGATTGATAGGACGGTATTATTGCAAGCTGAATTATTTCACGCTGATCGGGGTTTTGGCAGGTTCGACCACCAACCCACCGGCATTAGCTTACTCCAATGACCTAACATCCTGTGATGCGCCTGCCGTTGGTTACGCTACAGTCTATCCACTCACCATGTTCCTGCGAGTATTGACGGCACAATTGCTGATTCTATCGCTGGGGTAGTGAGACTGAATGTTATTCTTCAGGAAGAGGTATCCCGCCAAAAGGTTTGATTTCTCCGATAGCAAAAACGCTATGTAAGCTACCGATGGAGTCGATAACACCTAAGGTATTCAGTATGAAGTCCTGATAGTGCTTCATATCCCTGACATAGATTTTCATCATAAAGTCATAATCACCGGATGTATTATAACATTCGGTGATTTCTTTTATGGAAGAAATTGCTTCCATAAATTGACGCCCATACTCCCTGCTATGTTGTTTTAAACGGATATTACAAAATACCACAAAACCATTACCTAACTTCTCGGCATCCAGAACTACGGTATATTTCTTGATATACCCCTCACGCTCCAACCGTTTCTGCCGTTCGAAAACAGGAGTAGCCGACAGGTTCACAATAGCAGCCAACTCTTTTGTTGTCAGTTTACCATTTCCCTGCAACTCTCTCAAAATCTGAATATCAATAGCATCCAATTTCTCCATAGAATATTATTCTTTTAAATTTCCTTTTCACAGAATATTTTACTTTTACAATGAGAAGGGAAGCACAAAGATAGAAATATTATCTAAAATTTAAGCATGTATTGGATTTTATTTCTACTGTTCATACATTTGCATAGTAAAATGATTTATAAAACTATAAAAAGAAAGAATTATGGGAAGTAAAAATAACGCTCCGTTCAGGGCAGATGTCGTAGGTAGTTTCCTGCGACCGGAGGAATTGAAAAAGGCCCGTGCCGACTATCAGGCAAAGAAGATCACAGCTGAAGAGCTGAAAACCGTTGAAGATAAATGCATCACTGACTTGATTCGGAAAGAAAAAGCTGCCGGATTGCAATGTGTTACAGACGGAGAATTCCGTCGTAGCTGGTGGCATCTCGATTTCTTCTGGGGATTGGAAGGTGTGGAATATCAGCGGGCAGAACGCGGTTATGTATTTCACGATGAAGAGACACGCGCAGAATCCGCATCTATTTCCGGCAAAATACGTTTCAACCCGAATCATCCTTTCTTCGATCATTTCACTTTTGCCAAGCAGGCGGCAGGCGACGATGTGGTCACCAAACAAACGATCCCCTCACCCTCACAACTCTACCTTGCATTGAGCTGGCCGGAAAACAAATATAAGATTTCGGACTTCTATACAAACGAAGAAGAACTCTATGCCGATATTGCAGATGCTTACCGAAAAACGATTCTGAAGTTTTATGAACTGGGATGCCGGAATATACAACTGGACGACTGTACTTGGGGAATGCTTTGCAGTAAAGAATACATGACTGCCAAAGGTGTGACTGCTGATGAAGAGAAAATCAACTCCTTGAAGCAACTGTTTCTGAAATTGAATAATGCTGCTATTGAAAATCTACCGGAAGATCTTGTTATCGGCACTCATGTATGTCGTGGCAACTATCATTCTACCTGGGCAGGATCAGGAAGTTATGAACCAGTAGCTGATGCATTATTTGCCAAAGAAAATGTAGACGCTTATTTCCTCGAATTTGATACGGAACGTGCCGGAGGATTCGAACCGCTCCGCTTTGTATCAGGAAATAAGAAAGTGGTACTAGGACTTATTACTTCCAAACAACCTCAACTGGAAGATAAGGAGTATATCAAGCAACGAATCAAGGAAGCTACCCAATATGTTCCGCTCGATCGTCTTTATCTTAGTCCGCAATGCGGTTTTGCTTCTACCGAAGAGGGCAATATCCTGACGGAAGAAGAGCAATGGAAGAAGGTTGCTTTAGTACGTGAAATCGCCAAAGAAGTCTGGGGTTAACGGCTCTGTTGATAGCTAGCGGTCGATCCCGTCACGTGATAATACGCCCTGAGTATAATAATGCTTCACTTCCCGCATATCGGTGACGAGATCAGCCATATCAATCAACTCTTGCGAAGCATAACGTCCGGTAATAACTACCTCGGTTTCCGGACGTTTGTTGCGCAACAGGTTCAGGACTTCTTCAAGTTGCAGCAAACTTAAAAAGACAGCAATGGTCAACTCATCTAAAATCACAACGTCATATATTCCGGACAGAAGCACCTCCTTGCATCTTGCCAATCCCTCATGTGCCATACGGACATCATCATCTGTGGCTTCACGAGTAAGCATACAACCGTCTCCAAACTGTTCTATCACAACTTTATCAAACTTTTCAGCAATACGTGTTTCATTGTACTTCATGCTTTTGACAAACTGTCCGATGTATACGCTTTTGCCTGCGCAAAGAGCACGGACTGCCAAACCGAATGCCGCAGTCGTTTTGCCTTTTCCGTCACCTGTATAAATATGAATATATCCTTTTTCCATTCAACTGATTATTAACAATACTACAAAAATAAACTATATCTTTGTGATATGAAAGCAAGAGAAGATTATATTGCCGAAGACTTTACCGCCATCATCCCTGTTGCAGAATATATGGAACATTACCGGGATACGGAAAAGTTTATAGGTTTTTGCAAGCAATGTACACGTTATAATACGTATTGGGCATGTCCTCCTTTTGCCTTTAACGTGGACAACTACCTCTCCCAATATAATACAGCCATCATTGTCGGTACCAAACTGACCCCTCTGTATCCTGAAAAGATTTCAGATGTTATCTCTTTCGGTAAAGAAATGATGGAAACAGAACGAAGGAGAACGGATACTTTATTATTGGATATGGAAAAGACCCATAAGGGCCGTGCTTTCTTCCCCGGTTCCTGTTTAATTTGCCAGTCATGTACGAGGACAGAAAACAAACCTTGCATATACCCTGAAAGAGTTCGTCCATCACTGGAAGCTTGTGGATTCGATATTGGAAAAACAGCTTCCGAGTTGTTACATATAGAACTAAAATGGGGTGAACAAGGTAAAATGCCGGAATATCTGCTATTGGTCAGTGGAGTTTTCGGTAATTTCTAAAAAAGCATCCTTCATTATAGAAAGACATAACGCGATTATATTTCTTTCAAGTCAGCAAACCAGTATGTATAGGTACTGATCGTTCCATCATCAAGGCGGATATCATAACTTTGCGAGAAAGCCTCTCCCAAACTAAACGAGACAGGTTGGCGGAAAATCGGCCCATCATAACAAAAGGTATGATATTCACCATTTTCTCCATTGGGGTCAATCTCTGCGGGTAGCGATGCCACAAAGTTTCGATCAATGAGTTTTCCAATGGCAGTAGCTCCCAATCCATCGGCCATTGTAGTGACAATAATCGTTTTTAATCCCGACAATAAAAAATCTTCCATTACCTTTTCCGAAGTTTCCCCCCATAAAGGTTCAACGACCTCTATGCCATGCGGAACAAGTTGCTGTTCACGATATTGTCGTACATCATGCAAGAATATATCTCCGAAGATAAAATGTGTCACACCTAATGTCTTGAAATGCTGCACGGCCTGCAACATAGCTGACGAATAATCTTCCATATTTCCTTTTGGAGTCAAGTCGACGATATAGAGAGGGATACCGATACTTGCAGCCTGTACCTCCAGCAATGCTAATGGAATGCCATGCATCGTTGAGCGGTATGTATCACGATTTACTGTTGTCAACAATGCGACTATTTCATAACATCCTGATTCCATAGCTCGCAGCAGGGCATGGGCGGAGTCTTTTCCTCCACTCCAATTAAAGACAGCTTTTACTTTAGTCATGGTATTTTCTGGTGTATGGCTTTGATATTGGGTTTGTGGTACAAAGATATTACTTTTTTAATCTCATTACTATATGATGGAAGTTAGATGGCAGAAAATATAGTGACGCTATCCTTATCACATAGTAACGACATTTGGTAGATATACCGTCACTATACGAAAGCAATAGCGTCACTATATTTATGGCAAATATTATTCTACATCTGAATCAAAGTCTTCACCTTTCAGATGGCAATCGGTAGCTCCGGCTACATTAGCCCATGAGTAACCATAATACATACCCAAGTCTTGAAGAACTCCAGTATAAACTTTGACAAAATCAATTCCAGGCAGATTCACTTTATTGCCGTTTTTATCTATAGCCCATGAAATATCAATCGCACACTTTTTTGCTCCCCCTTCTTTTCCCAAACTTGCATTACATGCATATCCGTATTCATATTGTGTATAACTACTCGGAAACATACCTGACATGACAGCATTATCAGGTAAACGAGTAACTCCTTCGAAAGTTATTACCTCTTTTATCCACTGGGGCCACCCCAATCCTGCCATAGGATAATTTTCAGCCTTCATTGATCCACTCTCTTCCAGACTCGTTTTCCAGATACATTTGCAAGTAGCATAATTCACATCTTCGTTTTCATAGGTTATAGTCAGACCTTTCATCGTTTTAGTATTATCATGTTCACTACCTTTTATTTCATACCATTCGTCATCATCAGGTTTTCCATTACCGTTCTTATCCAAAGCAACCATTATCACACTTGGAAAAAACATATTACTACTACTTATCATCGAATTTACACGGAAATCTCTTTTTCCCGGTACATTTACTACCGTATGGTCAAAGCCAAATGTAACATATCCACCCAAGCTGCCCAATTGAACAAGTTCCGTTGCTGCTGTATTATTACTATTAATATCTTTCCCTTTCAAAAGATCCTTTGCCTTTTTTATAGCAATCACTTCTGTATCTGTAGGATTCGAAGTTATTTTGCTACCTGGAGCAGGACGATATGCAAACACTTCAGAAATAAACGCTGAATATGCTGTTTCTTCTTGAGTTACCGTCACTTTTGTGCTCTTTGATTCACCTATATTCTCATCTGTCACTTTCAACGAAACATCAAAAGTACCTGCTTCCAACTGAATGAAAGGTAAATTCTTCTCTGTACCAATCACTTTTGCATCACCATCTGCTCCCACTTTCTTACAAGTCCATTCATAAACCGGTGCTTCATTATAACCTGTAATGTCTGGTTCAATAGTCAAAACTTTACAACGAGCAGTTGTATAGCCAGCTTCTAAATTTAATGAGCTAGTCACTTCTTCCTGATTGACTGTAATTTCGAGTTTAGTACCCGTTTCATCCTGTATCAACACTATTTTTCCACCATTACGCGGTTCTTTAGTCGTATTCTCTTTTACAGTAACAGTTAAGGCAGTCATCTCAATCTCTGCCGGTGCCCATTCGGGACTGGATTCAACTTCAAAACTTACTTTACTGTTATTTTTAGTGGAAGTCACATCTATTACAAATGTTTTCCCTTTCGCATCACATGTCAAAGTTTTGTTTTCATCCGCTACTTTAAATACGTAATTCGGATCTTCCGTATTACCATCATCATTATCGTCTTTACACGAAGTAAGGACTGTAACAGCAAATAAGCACACCCATAAATTCCATTTCAAAAATGTTTTCATAATTTTCATTCTAATGATTCATATTAATAATAAACACATATTTTTATTCTCGTACGCAACGGACAGATGCTGCATTACTACGTGTCCCCACATCTGCCTTGACAAGCGGTCGATGTGCATAGTCATAATAAATGGACAGGTACCTGGCATTTCCCGTAAAATTAGCACTGACATCACCAATCCATATTTCAGCCGTATGACCGGAATTCTTCAATATACCACCGCCCACACTGTAACGGAAACCTGCCATAGGGAAAACTCCCAATGGAGAATATTCCGTTGTAGCCAACTCGAAACCATTCCAAGGATAAGTACCATTCTTATTGACCGGCACTCTCCAACCTTTAGGACAGGGATCGAACGGTGCCTTGCCACCTTTCTGATTATTCCAAAGAGTATCACAGCGTTCTTCCAGCCAATCATTATAGCCATAACTCCCTGGCCCTAACAATACAGTCAATGGATTCACTATGGATTGAGTCAAACTGCTACGTGCCTGATCCATATCTGCCTTTACGGAACGGATACCTGTACCGCCCGCCTGACTCCCTTCTGTTAACAAAACATTACCAATGGTATAAATCGGTTTACTGTTGTAATAGGGATCATTATTTGTACTGTATTTAAATTTACTGTCACCCGGAAACGGGTCTTTGCGTCCCCATTGATAAAGCAATCCACAAGCAGCAAGACTATCAGCCGTTGTCGTTCCCAAATTGACTGTTGTATTCACCGCCCCAAGGTTGCGATCCATAAATATATAGTCATCCACTCCATCGCCATTATTATCGTAAGGATATATACGTCCCATCACAACCGGATCTTTATCCGGATTATACGGAGTCACCCATATATGCCAACTCCAACGAACCTCCCCGGCAATCTTTACACCAACCAAAGCATTACCACTTTTTACATTCGCCGACACTGATACTGCTATATTATCTTTCTCATGTGTCTCTCCGGGAATCAGTCCCACATTGGTTATCAAATTTTGCGCATCCTGCCAAAGCAGAACGGGTTCCGGAACTTGATTATCCAGTTCGGTTTCTTCCAGCTCACTTGCAAACAAATCCCAAATAGCATAAGCTTTCATCACTGGAATAGATACCGACTGCCCTGCCTGTATCATGAAACAATTCGGTTCACTTAATGCAGCCACATATTCCGCATTCTGTTCAGGAACAGGTTCAGGCTCCGGTTCCGGGTCTGGTTCCAAATCCGGATACTCTACTGGATTATCATGATTTTCGTAAGAGCAGGATACCCATAAGCAAGAAGTTCCTACCAAAAATCCTAATGCAATCGATATAAATCGCTTCTTCATTTTTTATTTTTATTTTATTTCTAAACTATTTTTATTCATCGGGGCGGGTAGGTCGTACATACACATGTAAGTCACGTGCCAAATATATTTCCGTAGATGTTTCTCCCAACCAACCACAATATTGATTGACGGCCGTATATACCCGTATAAAGTCGACGCCCGGCAGGTTTACAGGTATCCGTGTCTTTGGGTCAACCGCCCAGCCGATGTCAAAGCTCGAACGATTATTACCATCCGCATCCAGCGCACCATTGGGAAAGTTGTCCGCATAAGCTCCGTATTCGAACATATATTGTAAATAATAGGAACCATTTCCAGATACATCTACTGCATTTTTGGGTAATAAAGTTCCCTCAAATACCATCTGGTCTTCCGAAATCCATTTCGGATAATAATCCTGGTTGTGATACTGATTTTTAGCAACATACCCTTCCTGTTCCATATTATCAGTCCATTTTATATAATAAATATCAGTCAATGGTCCCTCTTTAATTATCTCTCTGTTGGGATCGGGACGATTATAGGTGATTTTACAATTTAGTTTAGCAATCTCATTCGTGTACCATGGATCTTTATCCAGTTCATACCATTTATCATCGGGTTTCCCATTTTGGTTTTCATCAAATGAAACCATCACAATGCCCGGTTCACTACTTCCACCGTTAACTCCCGGATGTGCTGCACTATGGAACGCATTACCTTCAATCAGAAAATCCCGTTGCCCCTTTTTATTTATCACTGTATGATCGAATCCAAAAGTTACATATCCGCCATAAGCTCCCAACGAAACTCCAGCATAATTTTTACCGTAAATCGCTTCTTCCGCCTTTTGTATCATCTCTTTTTCCGTATCACCTTCCTGATACTTAGGCATGTCATTCACAAACTGCCCGGGAGCCGGACGAAACTCATAAACTCTGGAAATGAAAGGACTATATTCCACTTCTTCCTCCTGAACATACACCGAAACATGATGTTCGATGGGATTCTGTGAATCGAATATGCGAAAATCAATCTCGTACACGCCTGTATATTCGGGAAGGAAAATATAGTCCTTCTGCGTGCTGACAATAGAGTCGCTACCATCAGTTGCTTTTATACTCCACTGATAAGACTCCCCTGTAAAAGCAGGCTTGAAATAAATAACCTTCATCCGTGGAATCACGTATATATCGTCAACCCCCAAGCTTAACATCGATATTTCCTGTGTACAAGAAAAAATGAGTCCCATACACAATAAACATAAATAATGTATTATCTTCTTCATTCTGTTTATTTTTTGCGTTCTAAAAATACCATATGTGCCGGTATGTCTCCCGTACGTGCGCTCCATCGTTTTACACCGTCTTTTGAATAACAGTGTAATGCACCGCTTGATACGTAATTCCGGGCATCTGTCACATATATATCTTTCGTCACCGGATGAATAGCAATGCCATAAGGTATTTCTATATTAAGTTCCGTACCATCCGTTATAAATTTACGGGAGACAACACGTTCCGTCTTTACATCCACAATAGCATAGGTCACTGTATTCTTATTCGTATTATTGCTGTACTCCACACTGTAAACATAAAGGGAGTCTCCACTCAATGTCATGTTCGAAGCTGGTAGGTTCATCGTTTTTGTTACTTTATAACGTCCTGCGCTTTCTTCCAGCACATACAGGTTGGAAGCAATATCATCATAATTTCCACGTGACGATACCCACAATTTACCATATTTATCTGCTTTAATACGATGAAGATTGATAGCGACTTCTATCTTATAAAGCTGTCTCATAGTTTCCATTTCTACCACAGATACAGTGGTGTCATAATTAGGTGCACGGTAGCCACCCGAATTTGCGACATAAATTCTGCCACCTACAATCTCCAATTCATCGGGTTGGTATCCCACAGTTACCTGATCTACTATTTTATTGGTTTCAATATCAATCTTATAGACAGCACCTTTCTGGGCATTCGGGTCTATAGCCACCGGCCCCACATATGCACTGACATAAGCATACTTTCCTTTGAAACGAATATAACGACAATTAGGAATGTCGATTTGAGTAATACGTTTTGCTGTGTAAGCATCCATCACTTCCACTTTATGCGAACAGTTAATCACTGCATACAATTTCCCCTGGTAAATCTGAATGTCATTGCCGACATCTCCCATTTCTTTGACAATAGTCGGATTTTTTTCAGCATAGATGTTACGGGCGTAGATACCGGTACGGTAATCCACATAATCCAAGGTGGACTTATTGCTCCCCATATTACCTTCATTCAACAAATACAAGCCCATCGGATCAGCATCCGGATCTGGCTCGAAATCAAGCAGTTCATATTCTGTCGGGTTCACCAGTTCTATTTCACGGCAACCCACACAACACAACAACCATAGCAGTGTTACAACCGATATATATATTTTCTTATTCATAGGACTAAATATCTATACTTATCAGAAAACGAAAATTCCGTTTGGGCATCGGATAATTCAGAATCACATCATAATCTTGGCTGAATAAATTATTTACTTCAAGGGAGAGTTTCATCCGGTTCGATTTTATCTTCAGATACTTTACTACGTTTACATCACTCGTATACCAGGGTTGTGTATGATTATAAGCTATGTTTTCCTGCTGATTATATCGTTCTCCCGTATAGATAAAACAATAGCTAAATGCCCATGAACCATATTCCAAAGCGGCTATCAACGAACCGCTATGCCAAGGAATATAGGGTATCTGATGAGAATAATAGTTTTTTGAAGGATCAGTAAAGTCCTGTGCTTTCTGATAGGTATACTGCATCTTCACATTTGCCAGAAATTTGCCGAATCCAACAGCCTGATGCAAGGAGACATCTATTCCCCTAATTTCTACATATCCCAAATTCAGCATTGTCCAACGGAATTGTTGTCCTTTAGGATAAGCTATAATCTTATCTTTGACCTCATTATAATAGGCATCGACCTGCAAATCGAACAATTTATACAAAGAATGCCGGAATTCCTTTCTATACTTAAAACCTATATTGTATTGAGTAGTATATTCAGGTTTCAGAAAAGCATTTCCCATATCGGTATAATACAGGTCATTGAATGTAGGCATACGAAACATCTCTTTGTAAAAAGCACGTAAAGAGAAATCTTCATACTTAAAGGGCCGGTAAGAAGCAAAAACTGCAGGAGTAAACACTGCCTTATCCGGCGACTTGGCGAAACGTTTTACTTTCTCATGAACAAAATATCCCAAACAGCTTCCCTGTAATTTGAATTGTTTCAGATCAACCGCTGTAGCCAAAGCTACCATATTCGTAAAACGCTGCGGAAAAGGAAAAGTACTTTCATTATTCGGACTATTGAATTCGGCATCCAACTTATTCCACTGAATGTCATACGCCAATGATACATCCCAAAAGTTTGTCAAAGAATAAAGATTAGCTGTCGAAACATAAATTTCTTTTTGCCTATAGGTATTTTTAGTCTGGAACAGCTTGCTGTCATGATTCTCATAATGTGTGTAATCGGCAGCATACTTGGCATTTACTAATGTACGATATTTAGACGATACCTCTTTTGTGAAAGTACCTTGAATAAAGGAGTTAGTATCCCACAGCCGTTCTCCATTCCGAAACACATTGTTGACAATAGCACCTGGAACTCCCCGCTCCGAATTATAGGTATAACCTCTCAATGTCCACTGCCCATTATTAAGTTTGCCATGCAATCCAGCTTCCATACGTGTAGAGTTTATATCCCCATTTTGACGAACCGCAGTTGTGTCATACATGACTTCACCTAATGTATTGCGGCGACGATAGCGGAATTTATATTTCCCACTAGCATTAATCCACTCACCACTGAACGAAGTACTTATCTTATCCGTCAGTTTCTGTTCGTAAAGAAGAGAAGGATTTATCAAGCCAAACGAACCGGCACGCAAAGTTGCTTTAAAATTAGCCGTTTTACTGTCTATAAAACGGGGTTTACGGGTGGTTATATAGATTGTACCCGAAGCTCCGAAATCTTTTGCAGACTGAAAGATTTCACTTTTCTGACCATTATAAAGGGATATCTCTTCTACATTATCCAATGAAAACTTACCTAAGTCTATCTGTCCGTTCTGCGCATTTCCCAACTGGATACCATCATAGAATACTCCCATATGATTAGTACCCATACTTCTTATGTTTACAGTCTTCAATCCGCCGACACCGCCATAGTCTTTCAACTGTACCCCGGAGAAAAAGCGAATGGCATCTGCTACCGACAGACTGTTAAGCTTTTCCAAATCCTCAGATGTCATCACTTGTGCCGGAATTACATCCCGGTACTTATTCAATCGTTGTCCGGTAATAACTACCGTATCCAGGCGTTGTATGCTGTCCAAACGACTTTTATAATACTTTTTATGTCGCTCTTGCGCAGAAACAACCTGAATTGTAACTACTAAAAATAAAAAAACTGAAAATACAGATAATGCTCTTCTCATGCTCATTTTCTTATTGCCAAAGGTTAATATATACAAATCACCTTAGGGAAATGGGTACAATTAAGCCTAAAAACAGACCACAAGAACAGTAGGAATAGAATACCTGAATCCATTTTCTGACTATTCACCCGTACTCCCGCAGGTTGTCAACTCGTTTTTATCAAAGCAGGTCTTCTGACTTATTCCTGTTTTACGCCTTCCCAACTATTTCCAGTCAGTGGCAAAGATTGTAAAACATGTAGTTCCTATAAACTAGGTATGGAATTTACAGCAGCGGGTACTGTTGCAGATTTACACTGCATTCCCTTTCAATTTCTCCTCACGATTTTGTGACTTGAAAACTTTGATGGCACAAAGATAATTTATATTTTTTAAAGCTGAAATAATATATTAAGAATAACAAAATGAAATTAATTGAGAAGAAGCCACATTTTATGATAGTATTAATACATTATTAATCAACAAAATACGCATTAGTTAATAGATGTGTAATTATCAGGCAATAAAAGAAATTACCAAATGGTAATTTTTATCTCCTTTCATACCTCTACCTTTGCACCCGCCTTTACAAAAATGGTAGAAAATTATGAAAGATAGTATTGATTTCGGCAGTATGAACATCTCCACGTTGTTCCGTAA
>ERZ791630.699-NODE-699-length-12252-cov-1.40666_pt1 | contig 12252 bp, 5 predicted proteins | sample MGYA00510264_ERZ791630 | MGnify/ENA primary metagenome ERZ791630 (study PRJEB30046, sample SAMN00715150) | human gut metagenome | study: EMG produced TPA metagenomics assembly of the A metagenome-wide association study of gut microbiota in type 2... | reverse complement strand
ACGAGCCATGAACGATCATGCCATGCGTGATTTTACGATGGAGCTTCCATGGCTTGGGACTACAGAGACTGTACATAGTGGTTTCCGTTTTGCACGCATTGACTTATTAGATGCCGATACGGAATTGTTATTGAAAGAGGTCAATGCAGTATCTGTGATGCGTGACATTCCTTATCGTGGTTCTTTCCGTTGTAATGATGACCGGCTGAATGAAATATGGATGACCGGAGCCTATACCGTTCATTTGAATATGCAGGAATATTTGTGGGATGGCATTAAGAGAGATCGTCTGGTATGGGTAGGCGATATGCATCCCGAAGTAATGACTATCAGCTCTGTTTTCGGATTTAATGAGGTTGTTCCCCGGAGTTTGGATTTATCCCGTGATACCACTCCGCTTCCGGGCTGGATGAATAGTATCAGCTCTTATTCTTTATGGTGGATTCTGATTCATAAAGAATGGTATCTGTATCAGGGTGATTTGGAGTATCTGAAGCGGCAGAAGGACTATCTGACTGGTTTACTAAATCATTTATTGACCAAAGTAGACGAATCCGGTAAAGAGCATTTGGACGGGAAGCGTTTTCTTGATTGGCCTTCCGAGAGGAATAGGCAAGGAATTAATGCTGGTTTGCAAGCTCTTTTATCGATGACTTTTGATGCAGGTGCTATGCTTTGTGAAGCGTTGGGTGATAACGTTTTGGCGGCTACTTGTGCTGAAGTGAGTGCTCGCATGAAACAATATGTACCCGATGCAAACGGTTCCAAACAAGCTGCTGCACTGCTTGCTTTGGCAGGTTTGGTTGATGCTGCTGAAGCCGATAATAATGTAATATCAGTAGGAGGAGCCAAGAATTTTTCAACTTTCTATGGATATTATATGTTGCAGGCACAGGCTAAAGCAGGCAATTATCAGGGAGCTATTGATGTAATCCGTACCTATTGGGGTGGAATGTTGGATATGGGAGCTACTACTTTCTGGGAAGATTTCAATTTGGAATGGATACCTGGCTCTGCTCCGATAGACGAATTGATTCCTGCAGGCAAAAAAGATATTCATGGAGACTTCGGGAATTTCTGTTATAGCAGGTTGAGGCATAGTCTTTGTCATGGTTGGGCTTCAGGACCTACTGCCTGGCTGAGTGAACATGTTTTAGGAGTAAAAGTGATGACTCCGGGTTGTCGTACTCTAAAGATAGAGCCCCATTTAGGTGATTTGGAATGGGTGGAAGGTACTTTCCCGACTCCCAAGGGAGATGTTCGTATCTCTCATCGTAAGCAGAATGGTAAAATAGTAACAAAAGTAAAAGCTCCTAAGGGCGTGAAGATTATTGATTGATAACCTGCTGGAACTTTTTTAAATAAGTGGTTTTATGAGAAAGATTTTTATCTCATTGTTATTAATATTAAGTTGTACATATATGCTTCATGCAGAGAATCGTGAGGGAGCTCAATGGATAACTTCCATTGAGGAAAATGTAGATAATCCTAATACTTGGATTGCTTTTCGGCGGGATATTTTGATAAAGAAGGTTCCTTCGGAAGTAATAGCTCAGATTGGCGTAGATAGTAAATACTGGCTCTGGATAAATGGTAACCTCGTTGTATTTGAAGGTGGATTGAAACGAGGCCCTAATCCCGAAGACACTTACTATGACGAAGTGAATATTGCTCCTTATCTGAAGAAAGGAGAAAATAAAATAGCCATTCTGGTCTGGTATTTTGGGAAAAATGGCTTTTCTCACAAAAGTAGCGGGAAAGCCGGACTAATATTTAAAGTGAAAGATGATAAGTTGGATATTATAAGTAATTCGGAGTGGCTTTGTAAAGTCCATCCGGCTTATGGTAATACCGGCAAGCCCTATCCTAATTATCGCTTGCCGGAATCTAACATTCATTTTGATGCACGATATGATATTACCGGTTGGCAAACAGAGGATTGCAGAAAATACGCTTTCGAAAAAGCGAGAGAATTAGGAGACTGGGGCGTGTCCCCCTGGAACAGATTAGTGAAACGGCCTGTTCCGTTTTGGAAAGACTTTGGTATAAAGCCGCTTGAAATGCAGCGTATTCCGGGAAACGATAAAGATATAATTATTGCCCGGTTTCCCTATAATATGCAAATGACTCCAGTATTGGATGTAACAGATACTCAGGACCATTCCGTGGCTGGCGGAGCAGAAAATGTAAGAGCTGAATACGTCACAAAACGAGGAAGGCAGACTTATGAGTCTTTAGGATGGATGAATGGGCATAAGCTGATTCTTGTACTACCGAAAAGTGTAACTGTTAATGCTCTGTCTTATCGGGAAACCGGTTATGATACGGAACCTACCGGTAGCTTCTCTTGCGATAATGAGTTTTATATGCGTTTCTGGAAAAAAGCACTCCGGACATTGTATGTGAATATGCGTGATACCTACTTTGATTGTCCCGATAGAGAGCGGGCTCAATGGTGGGGAGATGTAGTGTTGCTTATGGGCGAAAGTTTTTATACGTATTCTCCTTCGGCGCATGCTTTGATGAAGAAAGCAATTTATGAACTGGTCGGTTGGCAAAAGAAAAACGGTGTACTCTATGCTCCGATTCCTTCCGGACGCTCGGATACAGAACTTCCCGGACAATCATTGGCAAGTATCGGGCGCTATGGCTTTTGGAATTATTATTTGAATACGGGAGATACACAAACGATTGTTGATGTTTATCCTAAAGTTAAGAAGTATCTTGGACTTTGGCAGCTGGATAATACAGGCCTGACTGCTTTTAGAAGTGGAGGGTGGACTTGGGGAGACTGGGGAGACCATCGTGATATTCGTCTTATCTATGCCGGATGGCATTATTTGGCATTGGAGGGTGCAGCAAAAATGGCCGATGTTTTAGGGTATAAAGACGATGCTACAATGTATCGGGGAATAATGAAAAAGCTGAAGGTTGGTTATAACAAATGTTGGAATGGTTATGCCTACAGACATCCGCAATATCAGAAAGAGACGGATGACCGTGTACAAGCATTGGCTGTTATTGCCGGTATTGCGGATCAAACCCAATACGACGAGATTTTTAACTTGCTTAAATCACAAAAACATGCCAGTCCTTATATGGAAAAGTATGTTATGGAGGCCCTTTTCATTATGGGACAAAGTAATTATGCATTGGAGCGTGTACAATCTCGTTTTGCTCCGATGGTTGATAATAAAGAGTACTCTACGCTGTTTGAAGGATGGGATATTGGTGAGAAAGGATTTGGAGGAGGTACCGTTAATCATGCATGGAGTGGAGGAGCCTTAACTGTTATTGCTCAATATCTGTGTGGTGTGGAACCATTGAAGCCTGGATATGAATTATTTAAAATAGAACCTGATCTTACTTCTTTTAAACAGGCACCTATTACTGTTCCCACAATTGCCGGGTTGGTTAAATCTGCTTTTATAATAGAGCCGGATGTATTTTCCTTAGAGATCTCTGTGCCCCGGAGTGCTCAGGCGATTGTATATCTACCTACTGATTTAGTTTTTGATATTTCAATTAATGGTAAAACTCCATCAGAAAACAAATATAAGGTAGATATGCACTTTGAGAAAGAAGGAAAACAGGCTTATCTATTCAATGAAGGTGATTACAGGATTGTAGGAAAGAAATAGAAGTAGACCTTGCATATAGGGTGTCGTAAAGGTACTGGCTGAAAAGTCGTAGTATAGAGAATAAACTTTACATAGAAATCTCTGCCGCTTAGAACATAAGTTCATAATTGCGGCAGAGTTTTTTTATTGTTGAACCGGAAACAGGTGTATTGCATCGTCTCTTTTTAATGAATGAAGCTGACCTTTTACTTTTCGAGTATATCTCAATTTCTTATTTTGTAGTATGCCTATTATACTAAACTATGTCCTTCATATTGTTCTTACTTGTAATATATTTCTTTTGGCTTTTCGTCTGTAAATAAGTAAGAACTCTTTTGGGTGTTATACTTTTTGTGGTAGTAATAATTGAAATTATCTGTAGGAAAATTGAAATAAATAATGTATATATAATGCTCTGTATTTCAAACTTAGTTTCGTTTTTCGAACTTGCAGATTACATGCTTTATGTATATATTGCCATCCTGTTTTTATTGAATCAATCTAATACGGAACACTTGCTAAGGGATTATTTTATTGAGAATAAAGTGATTCTCAGATTTTTTTGAGATATAAAAATGAGACCGTTATGATGTTAATGATTTCATTGTTTATATAGCGGCAACCTACTTTAAGAAAAAAAAGAATGTAATCATCTAACCATAACTTCCTGTGAGTATTGATTGTGGCGTATATTGTATTCAATTGCGCCAAAAATGTATTTTAAGTGTCACTGTACAGATTGAGCATATTAATGGCGAGATTAGGCATAGTGACCTTACTTGCTACGACTTATATTTGCTTTCAGAAACAACATAGAATGATGTTTTTAATTGGTATTTCAATTTAGGTAGAAAAGATTTGTTGATGTGAAGCAGGAAGTAATTGAGAGGGAGTCAAGAAATACAAAGATATAGTTGTTTTCTTCTCCCACTCTTTACTCTCAAAAAGATTGGTTTTATCATAATCAGTATGTTGAGTATGAAGAAACATTTTCTTAAGTATTATCGTGCATAATTTATATAAAGATCAAGTGTAAACTCTAAATCTATTGCCTATGTAGTATGAGTGAAATGTTTTGTTGAATTATTAAGAATTTGGGAATTTTTTATAAGTAGTTCCTTTTTTAATTAATTAAATATTTAAACTATAGAAAAATATGCTTTACAGGAATTGTATAATACGTAATGCTTTTGGAATTATCCTTTGCTCCGTAATGATGGGGAGCCAAGCGTTTGCCAATGTGAAGGAAGGTTCGGGCAAAGCTATGGAACCAAAAGAGGTGCAACAACAATCTATTAAAATTAGCGGTACTGTTTCTGACGATCGAGGAGAGACTATTCCGGGTGCCACTGTTATGATTAAAGGTACCACGGTGGGTACTACAACAGACTTGAATGGAGAGTATAGTATCAATGTACCTAATTCTAAAGCCGTTTTGGAGTTTCGTACTATCGGTTATAAGCCGATAGAAATAACAGTAGGTACAAAGCGCATTATAAATGCGGTGTTGTATGAAGATGCCCAGGCATTGGATGAAGTAACAGTGGTTGCATTCGGTAAGCAGAAGAAAGAAAGTTTGACCTCTTCTATTACTACCGTTAAACCGGCAGAATTAAAAGTGCCGGCAAGTAACCTGACAACCGCTTTGGCTGGTAGCGTAGCGGGTATGATTGCTTATCAACGGAGTGGTGAGCCCGGAGCTGATAATGCAGACTTTTTTGTTCGTGGTATTACCACTTTTGGTACCAATACGAATCCTTTGATTTTGATTGATGGTATTGAATTAACCACGACTGATTTGGCACGTTTACAACCGGATGAGATCGAAAGTTTTTCGATTATGAAGGATGCCACAGCAACGGCACTTTATGGAGCTCGTGGTGCGAATGGTGTAATTTTGGTTACTACTAAATCGGGTAAGAATGGTCCGGCTAAAATACAGTTACGTGTGGAAAACTCAATTTCCATGCCTACTCAGACGATTGAACTGGCCGATCCTATTACTTATATGAAATTGGAGAACGAGGCGGTACTTACGCGTAATCCGTTAGGTCAGTTACCTTATTCACAAAGTAAAATTGATGGGACAATAGCTGGGAATAATCCGATTCTTTATCCGGCTAACGATTGGCAAAGTATGCTGATGAAGGATTTTACAATGAACCAACGTGTGAATTTGAGTGTCAGTGGTGGTGGCGGTGTAGCCCGTTATTATGTTGCAGCTTCTTTTAACAGGGATAATGGTTTGCTGAAGGTTGATAAACGTAATAATTTTAATAACAATATTCAAGATAATGTTTACAATTTACGTGCAAACGTAAATATAGATCTTTCCAAAACGACGGAAATGATTGTGCGGTTGAATGGTAACTTTGAAGATTATACTGGTCCGTTAAAAAGTGGTTCTGATACTTATAAAATGATCATGCATTCGAATCCGGTCATGTTTCCTGCATACTATTCGGCTGCCGATGCGAATATTACTACTTCACATATTCTTTTTGGTGGTGCTGTTATGGATGCTCAACAGGGAAATTTTTATACAAACCCTTATGCAGAAACCGTACGTGGTTATCAGGACAAGACACGGTCGCAAATTTTAGCTCAGTTGGAGTTAAAACAAAATTTAGAATTCCTCACAAAGGGACTATCAGCACGCTTAATGATAAACATAGCTCGTTTGTCCCAGTTTGCAGTTAAAAGAAGTTATACTCCTTTTTATTATTCTATGTCTACATTTGATAAGGCTACCGGTCGTTATACATTAAATTGTTTAAATACTGATGGGGATGGACGTGGTACCGAATATCTGGGATTTTCCGAAGGAGATAAGGTGATGACAAGTTCTAATTATATGGAAGCAGCAGTTGATTATAATCGGACGTTTGGAAAGCATGGAGTAAGTGGATTGTTGGTTTTTCAAGGACGTGAAGAACGTGAAGGGCAAGCTAATACATTACAATTATCGTTACCTTCCCGAAATATAGGATTGTCCGGGCGTGCGACTTATTCTTTCGATCAACGTTATTTCGGAGAGTTCAATTTCGGTTATAATGGTTCGGAGCGTTTTGATAGAAAACATCGTTTTGGCTTTTTTCCCTCTGTTGGTGCTGCCTGGGTTATTTCTAATGAAAAATTCTTTGAGCCGGTTAAAAATATTGTTTCGAATTTAAAACTGCGTTATTCTTATGGTCTGGTTGGTAATGACCAGATTGGTTCAAGCTCTGACCGCTTTTTCTATCTCTCTGAAGTTAATATGAATACCGGTGGTTATACTTTCGGGCGTGATTTTAAGAATAAAATTTCAGGGGTTGCCGTAAAACGTTATGCAAATCCGGATATAACATGGGAGGTTTCTCGCAAACAGAATTTTGCATTGGAATTTGGGCTTTTTGATAAATTGAATGTGATTGCAGAGTATTATACAGAATATCGTGATCATATTCTGATGAGTCGTGCAGATATACCTTCTACGATGGGATTGGCGGCAGAACTTAGATCCAATGTGGGCGAAGCTTCCGGTAAAGGTGTCGATTTGAGTCTGGAGTATCAACAAGTCTTCCATAAAGATTTATGGGCATCTGCCCGTGCTAATTTTACGTATGCTACGAGTAAATATGAAGTGTATGAAGAATCTGCGTATAAAGAGCCGTGGAGATATAGGGTAGGTAACTCATTAGCACAGCAGTATGGTTACATTGCAGAACGTTTGTTTGTAAGCGATGAGGAAGCTGCGAATTCACCAAGCCAGATTGGTGTGAGCAAAACGGATAAGGCTGAACCTGCCCGCGGTGGTGATATTAAATATTTGGACGTTAATAATGATGGTGTTATCGATGAGAAAGATATGGTTCCCATCGGTAATCCGACCACTCCGGAAATAGTATATGGATTCGGTGTGTCTGCCGGATATAAAAATTTTGATTTCTCTATTTTCTTTCAGGGTTCAGCCAATACTTCTTTCTGGATCGATGCGGGCGCAACTGCTCCCTTCCAAAATAATACACAACTGTTGAAAGTTTATGCAGATAGTCATTGGGCTGAAGATAATCAAGATGTATATGCGGTATGGCCGCGACTGAGCCGTACAAAAAACGTAAACAATACAGTAAAGAGTACTTGGTTTATGCGTGATGGTGCATTTATGCGTTTGAAACAGTTGGAAGTAGGTTATTCCCTTCCACAAAAAGCATTAAACAAGATGCATCTGTCCAATCTTCGTTTTTATGTGAGTGGTAGTAATCTGTTAAACTTTAGCAAATTCAAATTATGGGATGTCGAAATGGGAGGTAATGGATTAGGATATCCATTGCAGCGTGTATTTAATATTGGATTTAATTTGAGTTTTAATTAATAATGACTATGAAAAAGAAATTTATATATATAGGTATGTTGGCACTGGCGCCATTGTTTAGTTCATGTGCCGATTATCTGGATGTAGTTCCGGAAGGAACAGCTACTATTGAAATGGCATTCCATATGCGTTCTGAAGCTATAAAGTATTTAGCTACCTGTTATTCATATATGCCTTCTCATGGTAACCCTACTTGGGATCCGGCTTTATTGGGAGGAGATGAGTTATGTGGACAAACAGAAAGCGGGCGTATTGATAAAGACTATGCTTTAAGTCTTTCAAGAGGAGGTCAGTCTACCGCGAACCCTCTGTTGGATAAGTGGTCGGATTATTATAAGGCTTTGAGAGATTGTAATATCTTTCTTGAAAATGTAGCGTCGGTACCCGATCTTCCGGCTTGGGAAAGAGATTTATGGATCGCCGAAGTCAAAGTATTGAAAGCTTTTTATCATTTTCAACTTGTGCAAATGTATGGTCCTGTACCGATTATTCGCGAAAACCTGTCGGTAGATGCCGGTGTGGATGAAGTGAAAGTTACCAGAGATCCTATTGATGAGTGTTTTGCATATATTGAGGAATTATTGGATGAGGCGATTAATATGCGTGCATTGCCTTTACAAGTGTATGCACCGGCGGATGAATTGGGACGTATTACTCTGCCTATTGCTCATATGATAAGAGCGAAAGTATTGACTACGGCAGCAAGTCCTTTATATAATGGTAATCACGATCAGGCTACATTGAGAAATCATGACGGAACACAACTGTTTAGCCAAACAGAAGATAAACAAAAATGGGTGAAAGCAGCTAATGCGTGTAAAGCAGCTGTGGATGTTTGTAAAGAAGCTGATATTAAATTATATCAATATACGGATGGCGCCAGCACAATGGATCCTCGTTATAGACAACAGATGACATTGCGTCGTATGTTTAACGAACGTTGGAATAGTGAGATTATTTGGGCAAATACGAATAGTCGGGCAGGCGGTGGTAATACAGGTTTGCAACAAATTTCTACAGCAAAATTAAACTCTGATTATAAGGATGCTCCTGAAATTCGTTCTTTGGTAGGAGTTGCATTAAAAATGGCAGAGACATTCTATTCTAACAATGGTGTACCTATTACGGAAGATAAAGACTGGGCTTATGCCTCTAAGTATGAACTGCGTGATATTCCGCGTAATGACGATAACTATACATTCTATTTGGAAGGAGGAGAAGTCACTGCTCGTTTGAATATGGATCGGGAACCACGTTTTTACGCTTTCTTAGGATTTGATCGTGGTGCATGGCATGGACAGGGTAAAAAGGAAACAGAACAGCCGTTTTTTGTTCATGCAAGAAAAGGCGATACCGATGGACAGATGTCAGAAGCAATAGGAATGGGGCCGTTGACTGGTTATTGGGCTAAGAAATTGGTATATGACGGAAATGCATTGACTGCTGTAAATCAGTATAGTTGTACGGAATATCCATGGCCGATTTATCGTCTTGCAGACTTGTATTTATTGTATGCTGAAGCTATTAATGAGGCTTATGGTCCGGAGGGAGGGCTGATAGGCGAAGAAAATGCAGTTTCGGAAAATCCTTTTACTTATATTGATGCTGTCAGAGAACGTGCTGGTTTGAAGGGGGTTAAAGAATCTTGGAGCAATTATTCGAATAGTCCGACTAAATATACCACTCAAACGGGTTTGCGGGCTATAATCCAACAGGAAAGAATGATTGAATTAGCATTTGAAGGAATTCGTTTTTGGGATATTCGTCGTTGGAAGATCGCTCCCAGTCAATATCAAACTCCGATGCAAGGATGGGATATGAGCCAGTCCAGAGCAAATTATTATTATCGTTCGACAGTTGTTTATAAACAGTCGTTTGGGGTGAAAGATTATTTCTGGCCGATCAGCAATGATAACATTCTAAAGAATGATAATCTGGTTCAGAACATTGGTTGGTAATCTAAAAATATAGGATAAAATGAAAAGATCATTATATATAGCATTAGCCTCTTTATTGTTTATGGGGGTAAGTTGTAAAGAAGAAGGGCGTTTGGATCATATTGATATGTCGGCTCCGGCTCCGGAACAGGTATATGATGTTACGGTAAAACCGACTCCAGGTGGTGCCATTTTGAAATATAAAATGCCGAAAGATGAAAATTTATTGTATGTAAAAGCTGTTTATCAAATTGAAACAGGCGCTGTACATACTGCTAAAGCTTCCTGTTATGAAGATTCATTGGTATTAGAAGGATTCGGAGAAGTGAAATCTTATCCGGTGAAGATTTATAGTGTAGGAAGAAATGAAAAAGAATCTGCTCTGGTAGATCAGGAAGTGACTCCATTGACTCCTTCCTATTTGACGGCTTTTGAAAGTTTGCAATTGAAGGCAAGTTTTGGAGGAGTTTCTGTTAGTTTTAAAAATCCTGATCGGGCTGCTTTGGCCATCGTTTTGTTAGGAGATACTGCTAATACAGGAGAATATACAGAATTTGAAACTTTCTATACAGAGGCTTCTATGGGAAGTTTTCCTTACCGGGGATTAAAGGAGAAAGAAGGTAAGTTTGCAGTATATTTGAGAGATCGTTGGGAACATTACTCTTCAACCAAAGAGGCTGTTTTGACTCCTCTGTATGAAGAAGAAATTTCCAAAGATAAATTTAAAAATGCTGCTTTACCTACCGATACGTATGATCCTGTTGAAAATAATTATAGCGCATATTCTATAGACCACTTATGGGATGGAGTAGCGACTGATAGAAACAGTATGTTTGCTACGACGAAATCTGCACCGATACCGCAATGGTTTACTGTAGACCTGGGACGTACGGTAACTGTGAGCCGTGTAAAATTACATCATCGTGGAAAAGGTTCACGCCAGGAAATTCAAGTATATAGTGGCTCTAATGTAAAACAGTTTGAACTTTATGGAAGCTTGTCGCCTAATCCGGATGGTAGTTGGGATGATAGTTGGACTCCATTGGGAACATTTAACACGACTAAATATTCGGGTGAATCTCCTACTTTAACAGAAGAAGACCATCAATATGCTTGTGTGCAGGGTGTCAACTATGATTTGGAAGAGTCGGAATTTGCTCCTAATCCTTTTGTTCAGGTAAGATATCTTCGTTTTAAAGTTCTTGAAACTTTTGCGGGACCGTCTACTTCCGGATCAATCTGGATTTCTGAGTTGGATGTCTTTGGAAAAGAGATTAAGTAAAGTGTATATATTAATCATTTAGAATTGAAATAAGATGAAAAATATATTTTATAGTATTATGATATTGTCCATATTTTTAGGTATTGTGTCTTGTAAAGATATGGATAGTACTTATAAAGAATATATTGTACCCAACGGACGTGTATATCCGGGAATAGCGAAGGAGCCGGTAGTATATGCCGGAAAAAACAGGGTACAGATTCAGTGGTTGAAAGGTAAAGACCCTACTACTGTACGTGCAGAAGTTTATTGGAATAATTATACGAATACTTTAAAAGTAGATTATTTTGATTATGAAGATGATACTGTCAGATGCATTATTCCGGATTTGCCGGAAAACTCATATTCGTTTATTATCCGTTCTTTTAATGAAGCCGGAGACATTTCTGTACCAGTAGAAGTGATTGGATGGGCACGTGGTGAGAACTATCAATCTATTATCACAAATCGTGACTTGGATGATGCTGCACTGAAGGATGGACAACTGATGGTCGCATGGGGATTGGCTGACACTTATAACGGGGCTATTGCTACCGAAATAGAGTATACCAATACAGTAGATGAGAAGGTAACTGTATGGGATCCTATAAAGACAAATGCAGATACAATAACCTATGCGAATTACAAGATTGGAACAGAGTTTAGATATAGAACAGCATTTACTTCTGATTCTTTGGTTGTAGATACATTCTATACAGATTGGGTAGCACGGAAAGGAGTATCTAAACTTCCGACAACTGAGTGGACTATAACAAGTAGTACGACTTCCGGAGGTGCCTATGTGGCAGAGAGTGCCATTGACGGTGATGCTAAAACATATTGGCATTCAAATATACGACCATTACCTACTGCTTATCCTCATTGGTTGGCAATTGATATGCATCAGAGTTATAAGTTAGGACGTATAGAATTGATTCGTCCAAAAGATGCACCAAGTGCCACTGTCTATGATTTTATATTACAATATAGTCAGGATGGTGAAAATTGGAATGATGTGGAATCTTATCGGATGGAAGATATGGATGGAGCGCAATCATTTGACATTCCGCTCAGTGCCGG
>ERZ791630.690-NODE-690-length-12384-cov-4.47068_pt1 | contig 12384 bp, 9 predicted proteins | sample MGYA00510264_ERZ791630 | MGnify/ENA primary metagenome ERZ791630 (study PRJEB30046, sample SAMN00715150) | human gut metagenome | study: EMG produced TPA metagenomics assembly of the A metagenome-wide association study of gut microbiota in type 2... | reverse complement strand
TGGATTTGCCCCTATATTTCCAGACACCTGTTATCACTTAACCCATTACTGGCTTGCTGCCGTAGATATTCCCGTGGCGAGCGATAACCCAGTGCACTATGCGGATGCCATTCGTTATAATGCTCGAATGCCTCTGCAAGGTTCTTTGCTGCCGTTAACCCGTCTGGTTTGGGCATGACACTGATGTAGTCACGCTTTATCGTTTTCACGAAGCTCTCTGCTATGCCGTTACTCTCCGGACTCCGCACCGCCGTGTTCTTCGGTTCAAGCCCCAACATCCGGGCAAACTGCCGTGTTTCATTAGCCCGGTAGCATGAACCATTATCCGTCAGCCACTCTACTGGAGACGCCGGAAGCTCGTTGCCGAAACGGCGTTCCACCGCTCCCAGCATGACGTCCTGTACTGTTTCACTGTTGAAGCCGCCCGTAGTGACCGCCCAGTGCAGTGCCTCACGGTCACAGCAGTCCAGCGCGAACGTGACTCGCAGTTTTTCTCCGTTATCACAGCGGAACTCGAACCCGTCAGAGCACCATCGCTGATTACTTTCTTTCACAGCCACTCTGCCGGTATGTGCCCGTTTCGATGGCGGTACAGCGGGTTTTCGCTCAAGCAACAGCGCATTCTGGCGCATGATCCGGTAAATACGTTTGGCATTGATCGCAGGCATACCATCAAGTTCGGCCTGTCTGCGAAGCAGCGCCCATACCCGACGATAACCATATGTGGGCAGCTCTCCGATAACATGGTGTATACGGAGAAGCACATCCGTATCATCTGAGTGACGGCTGCGGCGACCATCTTTCCAGTCATCGGTTCGTCTGAGAATGACGTGCAACTGCGCACGCGACACCCGGAGACAACGGCTGACTAAGCTTACTCCCCATCCCCGGGCAATAAGGGCGCGTGCGCTATCCACTTTTTTGCACGCCCGTATTCAACGGCTTCTTTAAGGAGTTCATTTTCCATCGTTTTTTTGCCGAGCAGGCGCTGGAGTTCTTTAATCTGCTTCATGGCGGCAGCAAGTTCAGAGGCAGGAACGACCTGTTCTCCTGCGGCCACAGCAGTAAGACTTCCCTCCTGGTATTGCTTGCGCCAGAGAAATAACTGGCTGGCTGCCACACCGTGTTGCCGGGCAACAAGGGAGACTGTCATTCCCGGTTCAAAACTCTGCTGAACAATAGCGATCTTTTCCTGTGTAGTACGCCGTCTGCGTTTCTCCGGTCCTAAGACATCAATCATCTGCTCTCCAATGACTAGTCTAAAAACTAGTATTAAGACTATCACTTAAATAAGTGATATTGGTTGTCTGGAGATTCAGGGGGCCAGTCTAGTGAGTGAACGAGTGCGTTTTGCTGCCATCTCTGTCCCCCAAAAAATAATCAGTATGAATTGATTGGAGAGCACGACTCCGCTATTTGACCTTAAGAAAGTCGGCAAGTAATAGTCATAAGTGAGTCTCTTCACTGGCAGACACCTTAGAGATTTACCATCAACTCCCATTCTCAAACAAACATTAATTATTATCAACACATTCACATTAATTATAAATTATCTCAGACCTTCCTGATAAAAAGATATTAAAGTGAAACATTTTGTTTTTCACATTTTAGTTCATCCCTTTTAGGCGTAAATAAAGGTAAAAAATAACAATACTATTTTTCTTTCACAAAAGAATTAACAAAAGGTTTTTCAAGGATGAGTGATATTATTTACCTGAACATAACCGGAGAACAACAAGGATGTATTTCCTCTCGTTGTGGAACGAGCGCATCAATAGGTAATCGCTGGCAGATTGGCCATGAAGATGAAATCTTCGCGTTCTCGCTCTCTAATAGTATTACGAATACAGGCAAAGGGTCACAATTGCATGGCCTTAGTTTCTGTAAATTGATTGACAAAAGCTCCCCGTTACTTATTAACGCTATTAACAATAACGAGCAGTTGTTCATGGAGTTTGACTTCTATCGGATCAATAGATTTGGTCGATGGGAGAAATATTACAACATTCAACTTCGCGGCGCGCTCTTATCAGCAATCAATCACCTGTTTACTGAGAACAATCTGGATACAGAAACCATCACTGTCAGTTATGAATATATACTCTCCAGGCATCTGATTGCTAATACTGAATTTAGTTATTTGGCATTTCCCGATAACTACAACCGTCTGTTTATACCACGGCCAAAAACTAAAGATGATAATGGCCTCAAAACACTCAATAGTAAAGCGGTTGGCAGACTGCTTGCTGCTGGCGGCATATACAATGGGAATATCGAAGGATTCAGGGAAACAGCAAACAAGTTGGGAGGAGATGCACCTGCTGGTTACGATCAAGTTATGGATAACAAAGGGTTACTCATCGCTGGTGCTTCAATAGTTGCTGGAGTTGTTCTGGGAAGAATGAGATTCCCTGATTTGGAATCACTTGAGCATTTCGGAGCCAGAGGAGCAGTATCAGGAAGACCATTTAATCCCGACCTTGCCGGTGGTCCAATTGAAAACCTGACGATAGATGGCGTAACAATCAACAGGGAAGGTATCGCTATTGTTGAAAAGCATATCTCCAGATTTGATCATGATCCAGCTAATGATGTAATGATTTCAAGGCTAAAGAAAATAGCAAATAAAGAATTGCTTCCTGAAAAATACGATCTGAACTACTATACTCATGAATGTCGCGAGTATCAGCGTTATTGTAATTTAGGATGGGAAACAGGTGAACCGAAAGGTTTAGATGGATATGAATTATGGAATAATGTACATACTGCAACTCTAGAAGACTTTAAAATTAAAGATACTGACTTATTTCATCCGGATGCAACAAAATGACGATTACGATAGTTGAATTTAACGTGCTGAAAGTTATGGCTGAGAAAGATATTGACTGGAGCTGGATGGTGCTGGATCGTACTTTAGCTATACGAAATATTCCAGGATTTGGCAACGTAGCGAATATCGTAACAAAGCTGGTTAATCATGGGTTGGTTGATATCGTAAATGGTGAGGGCAACTCTAGACCACGCTACAGAGTTTCTCAATATGGATTGAATCTTATCAAAGAACAACAAGACAACCTCTTCTGATCCAGCCATTACAGGAGCATGATTTACATTGTGATCTTTCAATAAGATACTCATCAATTTTGGTACAGAATATCGTGATCACTAAAAATGAACTTAACGTGCTGAACGTTATGACTGAGAAAGATATAAACTGGAACTGGATGAATCTCGATCGCACACTATCCATAAGGCAAATTCCAGGATTCGGGAATGTTGTTAACATTGTTAACAAATTAGCTAACGAAGGTTTGGTTATTATTGAGGATAGCGGGAATAAGTCTATGCCTCACTACCACGTTAGTGAAAAGGGATACAATCTCGTGCAACGTGAGAATAAATAACGTAGCGTTGATTACTGAACGGAATCACTCAAAACTGTGTTTTGCGAAAAAAACGATTCGGTTATTTCTGCTCCTGAAGATCAGCTTCAATCTGGCACTCATGCAAAATGGCTTCCAGTGCTGGAAGCCATTATCGTACTGCAATTTACAGTGACTCGTTAATATTCGTCATCCCCGACGCAAATTCTGCGCCGCCTGCACCATGTTCGCCAGTGCCGCGCGGGTTTCTGGCCAGCCGCGCGTTTTCAGGCCACAGTCCGGGTTGACCCACAGACGCTCTGCCGGAATGCGTTTTGCCGCTTTCTTCAGCAAGGCTTCAATCCATTCTACGCTCGGTACGTTTGGCGAGTGAATGTCATAGACGCCAGGACCGATTTCATTTGGATAATCAAACTCTTCAAACGACTCCAGCAACTCCATGTCGGAACGCGAGGTTTCGATGGTGATGACGTCTGCGTCCAGCGCCGCAATCGAATCCATGATGTCGTTGAACTCGCAGTAACACATGTGAGTGTGGATTTGTGTGTCATCTTTCGCCACGGCGGCGTTGATACGGAAAGCCTCCACGCCCCACTGGAGATAGGCATCCCAGTCGCCGCGACGCAGCGGTAAACCTTCGCGCAGTGCCGGTTCATCAATCTGGATGATGCCAATTCCAGCGGCTCCCAGGTCCGCCACTTCATCACGCAGCGCCAGCGCAATTTGTTTGGCGATGGTTTCACGGCTGACATCTTCACGCGGGAACGACCAGCAGAGAATAGTCACCGGGCCGGTCAACATCCCTTTCACCGGTTTATCAGTCAGGGATTGCGCATACTTCGCCCACTCAACGGTAATCGGTGCCGGGCGGCTAACGTCACCAATAACAATCGGTGGCTTCACGCAGCGTGAACCGTAGCTCTGTACCCAACCGTTTTGCGTAAAGACAAAACCGTCGAGGTGCTCGCCAAAGTATTCCACCATGTCATTACGCTCAGCCTCGCCATGTACCAGCACATCCAGTCCCAAACGTTCCTGCTCAACAATGGCCTGCTTGATATGTTCCGCAATGCCCGTGCGGTAGTTATTGGCGTCGAGATTACCCTTTTTAAAATCCAGACGCAGGGTACGAATCTCCGTGGTTTGCGGGAAGGAACCAATCGTGGTGGTCGGCCACGCGGGCAGTTTAAAACGCGCACGCTGGGCTTCAGCACGCACTTCATAGACATTCGCACGCTGACTGTCCTGGGCGGTGATCGCCGCCAGACGCTTTTCTACTGCCGGATTATGAACACGAGTAGAGTGACGACGCGCCTGAATCGGAGCGCTCCACTCTGCCAGAGCAGCCGTGTCACCACTGTTCAGCGCATCGCGCAGCAGTGCCAGTTCATGACATTTTTGCAGGGCGAAGGCAAACCAGCTTTTCACTTCTGCATCAAGACGCGTTTCCACGCTCAGGTCGATGGGGCTGTGCAGCAGTGAGCAGGAAGATGCCACCCACAAATCGCGTTTGCCGACAATGTCCTTAATTTGCGCATACTTCTCGGTAAGATCGGCGCGCCAGACGTTACGACCATTGATCAGACCCGCAGACAGCAGCCAGTCAGAAGGCAGACGCTTGTGCAGTTCAGCAACGTCATCTTTACCATGTACAAGATCGACATGCAGACCCTGAACAGGCAGCGCAGTAATCGTGTCGAGATTTGGCGTTACGCCTTCAAAATAGGTGGTCAGCAGCAGTTTCACCTGTCCCTGGAGCGCGTCGTAAGCGGGTTTGTATGCGTCCAGCCACGCCTGCGGCAGTTCCAGTACCAGCGCGGGTTCATCAATCTGTACCCACTCAATGCCGCGTTTTGCCAGTTCTGCCAGCACTTGCTGATAAATCGGAAGAATGTCGTTCAGCAGGCTCAGGCGATCAAACTGTTCACCTTTCACTTTACCCAGCCACAGGTAGGTAACCGGCCCCAGCAGCACAGGTTTCACCTTGTGGCCCAGCGCCAGCGCCTCGTCCACTTCGTCCAGCAGCTGCGTCCAGGTCAGTTTGAACTGTTGGCCTTTAACGAATTCCGGCACCATGTAGTGATAGTTGGTATTAAACCATTTGGTCATTTCCGCTGCCGCCGCAGGTTCGCCAGTCGGCGCACGTCCACGACCAATACGGAACAGGGTGTCGATATCTACCGAACCATCTTTGTTCTGATGACGCGCCGGAACGTTACCCAGCAGCAGACTGGTGGTCAGTACATGATCGTACCAGGCAAAATCGCCCACCGGCAGCAGGTCGATACCCGCTTGCTTTTGTTGATCCCAGTGACGGGCACGCAGCTCACGCCCTACTGCCAGCAGTTCTTCACGCGTGGAGTTCCCCGCCCAATAACTCTCTTGCGCTTTTTTCAGCTCGCGACGCAGGCCAACGCGAGGGAAACCGAGGGTGTGATTAAGAATTGTCATTATATGCCCCTTATGGAATTTTTAGTATTTAGCCGTCCAGATGTTTACACATCCATAATTGGCGGTTACTGTATATTCCTCAAGCGCAAATTATTCATGCCGAAGTGAAGGACTTTCATGATCGAAGTAAAACACCATAAACCGCTACAAGCGTTGCGGAACTGCGGCTCTCTCGCAGCCGCTGCGGCGACGTTGCATCAGACGCAATCCGCCCTGTCTCACCAGTTTAGCGATCTGGAACAACGCCTTGGCTTCCGGCTATTTGTGCGTAAGAGCCAGCCGCTTCGCTTTACACCGCAGGGAGAAATCCTGTTGCAACTGGCAAACCAGGTGCTGCCACAAATTAGCCAGGCACTGCAAGCCTGCAATGAACCGCAGCAGACGCGTCTGCGCATCGCCATTGAGTGCCATAGCTGTATTCAGTGGCTGACGCCCGCGTTAGAAAATTTCCATAAGAACTGGCCGCAGGTCGAGATGGACTTTAAATCGGGCGTGACATTTGACCCGCAGCCCGCCTTGCAACAGGGAGAGCTGGATCTGGTGATGACGTCAGATATTCTGCCGCGCAGTGGCCTGCATTATTCGCCGATGTTCGATTATGAAGTGCGTCTGGTGTTGGCACCTGACCATCCGCTGGCGGCAAAAACGCGTATTACACCGGAAGATCTCGCCAGCGAGACGCTGTTGATTTATCCGGTGCAGCGTAGCCGACTGGATGTCTGGCGGCATTTTCTTCAGCCGGCAGGCGTCAGCCCGTCACTGAAAAGCGTCGATAACACCTTATTGTTGATTCAGATGGTTGCCGCGCGGATGGGTATTGCCGCCCTGCCGCATTGGGTAGTAGAGAGTTTTGAGCGCCAGGGTCTGGTGGTGACCAAAACCCTGGGCGAAGGCTTGTGGAGCCGACTGTACGCCGCCGTGCGCGATGGCGAGCAGCGTCAGCCGATTACTGAAGCGTTTATTCGCTCAGCGCGCAATCACGCCTGCGATCATCTGCCGTTTGTGAAGAGCGCGGAGCGACCCACTTACGATGCACCCACAGTGAGGCCAGGATCACCAGCGCGCCTGTAATGAACGTTGGCCAGTGCGGCTGTTGGTGCCAGATAGCCAGGTTTACCAGGAGCCCTGCCGGAACGTGCATATTATTCATAATACCCAGCGTTCCGGCGTCTACTTGGGTTGCGCCGTAGTTCCACATAAAGTAGCCAATCCCGGAAGCCACCACGCCAAGAAACACCAGAATGCCCCATTGCAACGTGGTTTGTGGCATTTTCTGCGCATTTCCCAGCAAGAACCATGCAATCACCGCCACCAGGAACGCGCCAAGATAGAACCACGCAAAGGCGTTATGCTGCGGCATCGGGCGAGTTTCCATCAGACGTTTGTAACCCACCATGCCGATGGCAAAAGTGATATTGGAGAGCTGCACCAGCAGCAGGCCAATCCAGAAGTGGTCGGTGACCTGATCATAGCGAATAATCCCGGCACCAATCACCGCCAACAAGGCGCTAAAAGCATAGCCCCAGCGCAGACGGCGCTTACTCATGATGTCATAAATCAACGTAATGTAGAGCGGCGTCAGTACGGTGAACAGCAACAATTCGGAGACCGTCAGGTAGAGATAGGCGCGAAAACTCAGCATATACATCACGCCGAGCTGCATCGCGCCCACCAGCATATACAGGCCGACCGTTTTCAGGCTATTGCCACGGGTACGCAGAAACGGCAGAAAAACGAGTGCCGCCAGGCCAACGCGCACCAGCACCGCAAAATAGCTATCGACGTGCCCCGCAAGGTACTCGCCATAAAAGCTAAAGGAGAAGGCCCACAGAATCGTGGTGATGATAAGTAGCGCCACAATGGAAAACTCTTTGATTAACGAGTATCCATTGTAGCGAAGTATCAGGTTGACAACTGGCCAAATAAAGAACGATTACGATAAATAGAGCTTACGCAGATAATGCGGCACCGCGTCGTCGGCATTAGTACCAATCACTTCCAGCTCCGGATGCAGATCTTTCAGACGCTGGTGCGCACTGCCCATAATGCAGCCTTTCCCCGCCATCGACAGCATTTCGGCGTCGTTCATCCCGTCACCAAAGGCAATACAATCCTTCAGGCTGTAGCCCAGTTTCTTCGCCACCGCTTCCAGCGCATGACCTTTCGACACGCCGCCCGCCATCACTTCCAGACAGGTTAAGGTAGAGAAACTAACGTTGACGCGATCGCCCCAGCGAGCGTTGATCGCCTGCTCCAGCGGCAGAAGTTGTTCATGGGAATCGCAGGTGAAGAACACTTTGCTGACGCCTTCCGGCTCCAGTAATCCCGGCTCATACAGCGCATATTTGAACACCGCTTCTTTAAAAAAGCGCATCTCTTCCGGGCGATGGCGATTCATAAACCATTCGTCGTCGCGATAAACGTTAGTAATGATGTCCGGATTGTCGTTGACTACGCCAAACAGATCGCTGGCAATGTCGCGATCCAGGTTATGAGCAAAAATCAGATTGCCATCCAGATCGTGAACGCGCGCGCCATTGGAGGTAATCATGTAAGACTTAATCTCCAGATTATCGCGAATTTGCCCCACATCAACGTGGTGACGACCGGTCGCAAACACAAAGTTGATGCCGCGCGCGGTGAGCAGCTTCAGAGTTTCTTTGGCGTAAGGGGATAACGTATGGTCGGGAGAAAGTAACGTGCCATCTAAATCAGACGCAACAACCTGGTACATAAGAAATTTAAACCTCTGTAGAGCGGTTTCCGCTGGGTGAGTTATGCCTGTTGAAAAAATCAACGATGGCGTGGAGCGCGACTGAGCGCATTGCGTCCTTTTCAAAAAGGATCTCATGGTAAGCACCTTTAATTACCAACGGCCGTCCTCCTTCGACAGGATGGCCCGCGGCGGTGCGGAGTTCACAAAAACGGTCGTGCATGCGGTTATCCACCACGCGTTCCTCTTCAGCTTGTAAAAGAAGCGTTGGCGTGGCGTCATCACCCGCACCGGCTAACACCTGTTCGCCAGCCAGAATACTTTCGCGTACCCAATGGTAGGTTGGCCCACCGACGCGAATCGTTGGGTCATCAGCATAGAAGCGTAAGTTACGTCGATATCGCTGTCTGCTGTGGGTCAGTACGTTGATAGCAAACGGCAACGCGCGCCAGCGCCCGGTGCCTATTGCATAGCCATCACGGAAACGTGGATGCGCTTCGGCCCAATTGAGGATCTGCCGTGCCATAAATGACGGCATACGAATCACGATCCCAAACATTGGCGCAGTTAGCGCAATAGCGTCACATACACCTGGATGGCGTTGCAGAAATAATGTGGAGATCGCACCGCCCATCGAATGTGCCAGTATATAGCGTTTACGCCACGGACCGGGCTGGACCTCCTGTTGCCAGAATGCCGCCAGATCATCAACATAATCATTAAAGCGATTAACATGCCCGAGATGCGGATCGGCTAACAGGCGACCGGAACGTCCCTGCCCGCGATGGTCGATGATTAAGACATCAAACCCCAAATGGAACAGGTCGTAGGCCAGTTCCGCATATTTTACGTAGCTCTCAATACGCCCCGGGCAGATGACTACCACCCGGTCATGGTGCTGTGCGCGAAAACGGACAAAGCGCACCGGAATGTCATCCACACCAGTAAACTCTGCTTCATCTCGCTGACGCCAGAAATCAGTCAGCGGTCCCATGGTAAAAGCAGCAAACGCGTTTTCTCTTGTTTCCCAGTCTTTTTGCTGCTGAAACATCGGGTAATCTGCCTCTTAAACCACGTAAAATCGTTTTTTTAAGCGTGCCTGACACAACGCTGCGACAGTAGCGTATTGTGGCACAAAAATAGACACACCGGGAGTTCATCATGACCTTAGAATGGTGGTTTGCCTACCTGCTGACATCGATCATTTTAAGCCTGTCGCCAGGCTCTGGCGCAATCAACACCATGACCACCTCGCTCAACCACGGTTATCGCGGCGCGGTGGCGTCTATTGCTGGGCTTCAGACCGGACTGGCGATTCATATTGTGCTGGTTGGCGTGGGGTTGGGGACGCTATTTTCCCGCTCAGTGATTGCGTTTGAAGTGTTGAAGTGGGCAGGCGCAGCTTACTTGATTTGGCTGGGAATACAGCAATGGCGCGCCGCTGGTGCAATTGACCTTAAATCGCTGGCCTCTACTCAATCGCGTCGACATTTGTTCCAGCGCGCAGTTTTTGTGAATCTTACCAATCCCAAAAGTATTGTGTTTCTGGCGGCGCTATTTCCGCAATTCATCATGCCGCAACAGCCGCAGCTGATGCAGTATATCGTGCTCGGCGTCACGACTATTGTGGTCGATATTATTGTGATGATCGGTTACGCCACCCTTGCTCAACGGATTGCTCTATGGATTAAAGGACCAAAGCAGATGAAGGCGCTGAATAAGATTTTCGGCTCGTTGTTTATGCTGGTGGGGGCGCTGTTAGCATCGGCGAGGCATGCGTGAAAAATAATGTCGGATGCGGCGTAAACGCCTTATCCGACTTACTCTGATGACGCGTCTGGCATCAACGCGAAATAATCAAATGAATGCCAAATCCGGCAAATAACGCCCCGGCAAAACCATCAATCCACTTCGCCAGACGTTGATAACCACGGCGCATTTGCGGCAGGGCAAACAGGCTGGCAACGACGGTAAACCACGCCAGTGTTTCGATAATAATCAACGCGAAAATGCCCCAGCGCTCAGTGGTGCCGACGTTATCGCCGACAAACAGCGAGAATACCGAACCAAAGTAGATAATCGCTTTCGGATTGGCGAGATTGGTCAGTAAGCCTTTCAGGAAACTGCGTCCGCTTTTTGCCAGTTCTACCTGTGGCGCAGGCGCAGAAACGACCTCTTTTTTCAGTGCGCTACGCAGCATCTGATAACCCATCCAGCAGAGATACAGGCCACCGCCCACCATAATCAGCGTATGCAGCCAGGCCATTTTTTCGATAATCAAATGTAGGCCAAGCAACGCAATCCCAGCCCAAACCATTACGCCGCAGGTAATGCCCAGCACGCCCATCATCGCTTCTTTACGGGAACGACTAACAGCGGTCTGAGAGACAAAAAAGAAATCGGGACCGGGGCTCATAAGCGCCACAATGTGCACCATGGCGACGGTGAGGAATAACATCAACATACATTAGACTCGCGGGGGAAACGTTTACGGAGTCTTCATCCTGGCACTTTTTTATGCTGCTGACTACTCTTCGTCATCGCCATCAACATGCGCACGAATCAGCGCCATAAACGGTTTGCCAAAGCGTTCCAGCTTGCGCATCCCAATGCCGTTAACGCTGAGCATTTCGCTGGCAGTGATCGGCATCTGTTCCGCCATCTCAATCAAGGTCGCGTCGTTAAACACCACGTACGGCGGGACATTGCTTTCATCGGCAATCGATTTACGCAGTTTGCGTAATTTGGCGAACAGTTTGCGATCGTAGTTGCCGCCGAAGGATTTCTGCATCGCTTTCGGTTTGAGCGCCACGATACGTGGCACGGCAAGTTGCAAAGAGGATTCGCCGCGCAGCACCGGACGCGCAGCCTCTGTCAGTTGTAGGGCAGAATGCTGGGCAATATTTTGCGTCACCAGGCCGAGGTGAATCAGCTGGCGGATCACGCTCACCCAATGTTCATGGCTTTTATCACGGCCCATGCCATAGACTTTCAGTTTGTCATGACCATAGTCGCGGATACGCTGGTTATTAGCGCCACGAATCACTTCCACCACATAACCCATCCCAAACCGCTGATTCACACGACCAATGGTGGAAAGGGCAATCTGAGCATCGGTTGAACCATCGTATTGTTTCGGCGGATCGAGGCAGATATCGCAGTTCCCGCACGGCTCCTGCCGCCCTTCGCCAAAATAGTTTAGCAGCACCAGACGGCGACAGGTTTGCGCTTCGGCAAACGCGCCCATCGCATTGAGTTTATGACGTTCGATATCCTGTAACTGCCCCTGCGGTTTCTCTTCCAGACAACGACGCAGCCACGCCATATCCGCCGGATCGTAAAACAGCATCGCTTCCGCGGGCAGGCCATCACGCCCGGCGCGTCCGGTTTCCTGATAATAGGATTCAATGTTGCGCGGAATATCAAAATGCACCACGAAGCGAACGTTTGGTTTATTGATGCCCATGCCGAACGCCACCGTCGCCACCACAATTTGCAGGTCATCGCGCTGGAATTTCTCCTGCACATCAGCGCGAACATTATTTTCCAGCCCGGCATGATAGGCCGCCGCGCTAATTCCCTTGCTTTGCAGGCGCGCAGCGGTGTCTTCTACTTTCGCACGACTATTACAGTAAATAATCCCCGACTTACCGCGTTGTTCCTGTACATAACGCATCAACTGATCGAGCGGTTTGAATTTCTCCATCAGCATGTAGCGAATATTCGGACGGTCAAAACTGCTGATTTGAATCAGCGGATCGTTCAGCCCCAGCAGGCGCACGATATCCTGGCGCGTGGTGTCATCGGCTGTGGCGGTCAGCGCCCCAAAACGCCGAC
>ERZ791630.673-NODE-673-length-12692-cov-2.54768_pt1 | contig 12692 bp, 8 predicted proteins | sample MGYA00510264_ERZ791630 | MGnify/ENA primary metagenome ERZ791630 (study PRJEB30046, sample SAMN00715150) | human gut metagenome | study: EMG produced TPA metagenomics assembly of the A metagenome-wide association study of gut microbiota in type 2... | reverse complement strand
ACGGTTCCACTCTTTTCCGTTCAACTTTGCCGACTGGATATATTTATTCTCCGGAGAATAATTGTGGCAAACGACCTCAAAACGTTTACCGTCCTCCAAATGCACCGTAGCCTGCTCAAAAACCGGACTTCCGATGACATAGACCGGCATACCGGGAGTCACGGGATAGAAACCTAAGTAAGAGAAGACTACGAAAGAAGTCATTCCTCCCCCGTCTTCATCACCGGGAACTCCCATCAGGTCGTTTCTAAACCATTGTGTCAAAAGAGTACGGATACGTTTCTGCGTTCTCCAAGGCTGTCCGGCATAGTTGTAGAGATACGGGATGTGCAGACAAGGCTCATTAGCCATCGAGAACTGTCCCACATTTCCTGTATGGTCGGGTATTTGAGCAAAGAAGTCATACTTGCTTCTGCCGAGAGGGGTACTATACATTCTTTCCATCTCGGAGACAAAGGCGTCATTCCCGCCCATCATTTGAATCAGGTCGCCTACGTTGTGAGGTACATCCCAACGATAAATCCAACCGTTGTTCTCTGCATAAGCTCCACGCGCTCCCTGTCCTCCCGAATAACGGTAATCAAAAGGCTGGACAAACTGCCCGTACTTATCTTTCGGATGAAAGAACTTTGTTTCCGGATGAAAGATCTTCTTGTAGTTGAGGCTCCTGTCCATAAAATAACGGTATTCATCTTCCTTACCCAGAGCATTGGCAACCTGTGCCAAGCACCATTCGTCATACACAGTTCCCAAAGTTACCGATACAGGCTGACGTCTTTCGAAAGGATGTACTTCGGGCACCGTTTCTTCTTCACCGGTTGCCAACGCAGGGAAATAACCCTCCTGCACGAAAAACTCATCCAGTTCACCTTTCCTTTTAGCAGACCAGGGAGCCAGTGTCTTTTCAGTAATTGCACCCTTACACGCCCGATAGGCTTTCTCCAAATCAAATCCACGAACTCCCTTTGCATAGCAATCCGCTACTACCGCAACGCCGTGATTGGAATTCATTCCACGCACATCACCTACTACCTCCGGGAAAGTAGGCATCCAATAATCCTCCATCTGCTCCGACATACGGATATAAGAATTGACCATGTGGCTCTCCTTTTCCGGTTCAATGATGGTACGCAAAGGGTGTGCTGCCCGGTAAGTATCCCACAACCAATCGTCCGTATAGAAAGGAATCCCCTCGTCATTGTGTACTTTCCCATCGAATCCGCTGTAATACCGGCCATCTTCGGACATACAAATCATCCGCTCATAGAAACGGTAGAAAGAAGTATAGAAAATAGTTTTATCTTCTTCCGAACTGCCCTGTACTTCAATCTTTCCCAAGGCTTCATTCCATACCTGATGTCCTTTTTCCGCCACAGCATCGAGATCCGATGACGCAATCTCGCGTTTCAGGTTCTTCTTTGCCTGTGCCTCATCAATGTAGGAGATGCCATAACGCACATTCAACTTTTTCACGTTATCCGCAAATTTAAGACTGGCAGACGCACTCTGTCCTTGCGTGTTCACTTCCTGCGAAACCACCGGTTGGTCAACCTCCAGATATATATACGCTTTCGTTGCATACTCACCCAGTTGCTCGTATCCCGACACGGCATTACCGTCTACTGTCAAAGAACCGTTATTGGACTTTACAACCAATTGGGGAGTGCCGTCACCTCCAAACTGTATCTCATAAATGGCAGACTGGTGTGAAGGAGAAAAACGTACATCAGCCCCGATATTCTGCAAACATACCTGATACAAATAAGGAGTTACTTTCTCATTATCATATTCATAATCGATATACTCCGGCGCATTTCCACCCTGAAACGGATAGATACTGAACGGACTATACCCCCTGTGTCTCGAAACGACCACAGGCAGACCATTCAACTTATTTCCCGTAAAATCTTCACGCCTCGGATAAACACGAAGCATACTGTTGGGCAGATGTACTGTCGGATAGGTCGGTACCAGCAAATGACTGATATTTCCTATATACGGATTCACATAATCTACCGGCTCCTTTTCACTGCGGCAACCGGTCAATATTGAACCGGAAGCCACAGCCAGGAAAAGAGCAACATTAATAATCAATCTTTTAGACACACTCATTACAGTTTACTTTTTCTGAAAACAATCATTCTGTTACCTTATCTGTCATCTCAAACTTCAGAACGCCTCCGTCCATCAGTTGAGCATACGTTATCTTGTAATCCGTTATCTCTTTGTCATTGAATCGAACGGATTTCACATACTTGTTCTCCGCAGACAAATTCTCCGCAATCATGGTGAAAGTCTTGCCATTGGCCAACTTGATAGTCGCCTCCGGCAACTGCGGACTTCCGATCACATATTCTCCGCTCGCCGGATTGACCGGATAAAAGCCCAAAGCCGTAAACATATACCAGGCCGACATCTGTCCACAGTCATCGTTACCACACAAGCCATCGGGACGAGGCTGATAAAACTTATCGCAAATCTCACGCGCCAACTCCGCTGTCCGGTAGTTCTTTCCAATCATGCTATATAGATAAATCACGTGGTGACTGGGTTCATTACCATGTGCATACTGACCGATCAGTCCGGTGACATCCCATAATTCGCCTCCGCTCTGTTCTTCCGTAGCCTCCAGTTCGAACAATGTATCCAACTGGGCAGCAAAAGCCTCTTTACCTCCCATCAGTTGAACCAATCCATCCACATCTTGCTGAACATGCCATGAATACTGCCAGGCATTTCCCTCCGTATAATCTCCTCCACGCGTGCCTCCGTGACAGAGGTAGAAAGGATTAAACGGTGTACGCCATTTCCCATTCGAGTCTTTACCCCGCATCAGCTTCGTTTCAGGATCAAACAAGTTTTTATAATATAAAGCACGTTTCATAAAGAATTCATAGTCCTCCTGTTTTCCCAGTTTCTTTGCCAGAAGAGCAGCACTGTAATCATCATATCCGAACTCCAGCGTCTTGGACACCGCTTCCCTGTCGATCAGGTCAACCGGCAGATAACCATACTGATCGTAAATATCCCATTCGGAATTATAATGATTCTCTGTGAGCGACTTCTTGATAGCCTGATAAGCTTTCTCCTGGTCAATGCCGGGCAGGTCTTTCAGACAGGCTTCCGCCACTACCGGAACACCGTGATTACCAATCATACAGAAATTCTCTTTGCCCCATATAGCCCATATCGGCAGATATCCCTGAACATCGGCATGAGCTATCATTGTATTCACCATGTCGGTAGCCTTATCCGGGCATAGAACCGTATACATGGGATGTGCAGCACGATAAGTATCCCAAAGAGAGAACGTAGAATAATACTTACCAGTGGCAGCCGTATAGATCGAATCATTAGGTCCCCGGTATCTGCCATCCACATCGGCTATATTATTAGGCTGAACAAACAAATGATACATGGAAGTATAAAAGTTCTTCTTCTGATCTTCCGTACCCGTCACTTTCACCAGAGACAGAAACTTCTGCCACTCTTATAAGTTCAGCCTCCATATTTGCTTTTGCCCCCTCAACACTCACGGTAGAAAAAGCAATCTTGGCATTCAATTGATTTCCTTTCCCTAAATCAAAATGAAGAACTTTTCTGGGAGCCTTATTCACTACGGTATCCCGTAAATTTTCAACCAGAATGAAAGGCTTATCGAACTGAATCACATAAAACAAATTACGCTCTACCCAACCACGAACCAACGAATTTCCCGTAATCGTCCGGTTATCTTCAACAGTAACCTTTGAATCGAGCATCCGGCCGTGATAGCTTTCCGCGTCGCCTACACACAGATTCTGAAAGTCGATAAAAACCTTTGGTTTTTCTTTCTCAAAAGAATAATGGTAGAGCGCCACATGAGGAGTAGTTGTTATTTCCACATCCACCGAATTTTGGTCCAATGTAACGGCATAAGCCTGTTCTGGGAAAATCCCCAAATCAGCGGATCTTCATATCTATACCCCGCACAGTAATCCCATCCGAAATTACCGGTTTGAGGACCGGGTTGCATAAATCCCAAGGGATAGGTAGCTCCCGGAAACGTGTGTCCCGTATACGTAGTACCCACAAACGGGTCCACGTACTGCAGCAGGTTTTCCGATTCATTTTCGGAAGATTGACAAGACAGGGACAGCAGTGATACAGATACGTACATCAATGCTCTGCCCAGTTTAAATCCAGCGTGTTTCATTCTTAAATCCATATTTGTTAATGCATTATTTTATCATCTCCAACCGGAAAGAATAGCTTAACGGCTGATTGACAGGTATCATATATTCATCCAATGGAAGCGGTCCGCAAGATGCGTTCCCCAATCCCTGCTGGATGCAATCCAGGTTCACATATACTTCCGGTTTGCGGATCTGATCCAGTTTGAATCCGTGTCCGGCTCCCCAGATATCCTTGTCGTGGAAGTGAAGCGCACTGAAATTCAGATTATTTCTGGAAGTGATCTTTAATCCCTGTTGCGCCTTATTCGTAAACGACACCCACCGTACATCATCCCGGTTGCCCATGCTCTGCGAACGTACATAGTATTCTTCCATACCTTTCACGTCGCTGGCATACTGTCCGAAATAAGCCGAATGTTTACGGTCCATGTAATTCTCGTGAGGCCCGCGTCCGTACCATTTCACCTGATCGAACTCCTGCGGAATCACCATCTGCAATCCCAAACGACGGACGATCTCTGCATTTTCGGGCTTCGTAAAGGTAGCATCCACATCCACCACTCCGTTACTGTAAATTGTATAGCGAACGAGATAATCAATCGTCACCGGAGTAGGGCTTTGCACCACTGCCTTCCGGTCTGTCAATACGACTACCGATTTTCCGTCTGCCGATTTCTGATAGCTGAACAAAGGCAAACTACAAGAAGTCTCATAATAATTCTGATCGGTATAACGGTCGTTGTTGATACTGCGATACCAGTTCGGAACCAACGTACTATTGCCGTAAACCAGTTCTTTCGGGCCATATTTCAAAGAGGTCATGAGTGCTGTATTCTTATCAAATGCGACACTGAAATCCGTTCCTGAAATCCATAATTGGTTGTTTTCCTCTTTCACTGATAATTGTCCCAAAGAAGCTGTATCCAGATTCTTCATGCCCGGACGGCTGCTCAATGCAAACTGCTCCGATGCTACCTCATGCCCTGCCGGCAGAGCGATGGTCGCTTCTTTCAATTCTATACTCAAATTCAGGAAGTATTCGCTTCCGCTATCTCTTGAAGTACGGTAAGGAATGGAGACAGTCGTCTTTTCACCCGGAGCGAGGTCGATGGATTCAATGGTTCCGTTCTCAACGGCCTTGCCATCTTTCAATACCTCCCAGTTCAAGCGGAATTTATTCAGATCTGTGAAATAGTAACCATTACGTATTTCCACATTTCCGGATTCAACTGCCAACAGACGGAACTTGATATATTGATAAATCTTCTTCAGCTCGATCAATTTGGGAGTCACTCTTCTGTCCGGTGTAGTCAGACCGTTACAACAGAAGTCAAAGTCGGTCGGTCTGTCGCCGAAGTCGCCTCCATAGTAATAATGATGGTCGGGTTCGCCTATCTTATTCAATCCCTGGTCTACCCAGTCCCACACGCAAGCACCAATCATTCGCTGGGATTTATTTTCGATATAGTCCCAATACTCGGCAATATTGCCCGGAGCATTTCCCATAGAGTGTGCATACTCACAGAGGAAATAGGGCTTATCGGACTCTTGCTGGTCAAAGCGACTCATATTCGCGATACTCGGATACATGTGCGAGTCAATATCGGCAGCAGCATTCTGTCCCTCGTAGTGTACCGGACGTGTAGGTTCCAGTTTCTTGGCTACTTCATACATAGCCATAAAATTCTCTCCGGCTCCACCCTCGTTACCCAATGACCAAAAGATGATAGAAGGATGATTCTTATCCCGCTGAATCATTCGGACCAGACGGTCGATAAAGGCAGGCCTCCACGATTCGCGTTCGCTCAACGTATGATTACCGTGATTCTCCACGTCGGCCTCATCCATTACATACAATCCGTAGTAGTCACACAAAGCATACATTCGCGGGTCGTTCGGATAATGACTGGTACGAAGTGTGTTCACATTAAACTGCTTCATCATCAGGATATCCTGAATCATTGATTCCGTAGAGAGTACCTTACCCGTACGCGGCAACATTTCATGGCGATTCACGCCTTTGAAGAACACTTGGCGGTTGTTGATATATACCCGTTTGTTCTTTATTTCAATATGACGGAAACCGAATTTGGATGACATGGCTTCGATCACTTCTCCACGCTCATTCTTCAGCGCAACAAGCACATTGTAGAGATGAGGCGTTTCGCTTGTCCACAGCAAAGGCTTCTCTACCTTTGTCTGCAACGTATATTTCTGTTCTTTTTTCCCTTTCAGTGACTGAACGGGTTCTGTCATTGTACCTATTGAATTTCCTGACGGATCTATCAGCGTCACCTCTATGGTATGACCTTTTGCCTGTTTACTATCATAGTTCGCCACGATGGCGTCTACTTTGAATCCGGCTGTCCGGTAATCGTTGCTCTCGAAAAGAGATTGCAGATGGAAGTCGCGTACATGTACTTTAGGAGTGGCATACAGATACACATCCCTGTATATTCCGCTCAAGCGGAACATATCCTGGTCTTCCAGATAGCTACCGTCCGTCCAGCGGTATACTTCCACTGCAATCGTATTGTTTCCCGGTTTCAGATATTTGGTAATATTAAATTCCGCATCATTGTTGGAACCCTGGCTATATCCCACCTTTTTACCGTTTATCCAAACGTAAAAGCCACTATACACTCCGTTGAAATGGAGGAATATCTCTTTGCCGTCCCAGTTGGCAGGCACTGTAAAATCTCTGCGATAAGAACCCACCGGGTTCGGTTCTTTTTCATTGGTATATCCTTTCTGCGGCACTATCATTGCAGGATAGTTCTTGAAAGGATAAGTGACATTGGTGTAAATCGGTGTTCCGTATCCCTGCATCTCCATATTGGCAGGAACGGGAATTTCTTTCCATGAAGACACATCGTAATCCGTCTTATAGAAATTGACCGGACGTTCCGACGGCTGTTTCACCCAATGGAACTTCCAGGTTCCGTTCAGGGAATAATACAGATCCGATGCAGGAGTCGCCCATGGCTGATTGAAAGATTCTGATTTCTTCAAACTTTCTACCGAAGAGAACGGTACAAACGTATTGTGTCCCTCCTCCTTGTTGATGGCAAAAATCTGTTCGTTCTCCCACTCCGCTTTTCCATGTACATTTTCGGGGGGAAGTTTCTCTGATGTCGGTTTCAGTCTCCACACGCCATCTGTTTCCGAAGCCGGCAATGTATAGACCTTGGATCCGGCCTTATCCGCGGGCTTGAATGACAGAAGCAGCTGTGCGTTATTATGCTTTATCTCATACCTATCTTTACCTTTCGGGGTTAATACCCATTGCTGATTACCATTGGCTCTGCTCACATCCCATACACCAATCGGTTCTTCTATGGCTCTGCTGGTTCCGATATCGAAACTCTTGTTCACAAAAGGATTATATATCACATACAAATCCTTGTAGCGTATCAGCCGCCAATATTGTCCTTTACTTTCCTTGGCGTCGGCTGCCAGATATACATTGGATGAATTATCCGTATTCAGACGATTATCCAGCACCAGTCCCGACGGGCTGACAATCTTATATAATACATTATCCTTGATTTCCTGCGCTGAAAGCATCGTTCCCAGCAAAGAGAAAAGAAAGAGTGCGAAAATGAATTTGTTTTTCCTGTTGTTCATGGTATATATCTGAGTTCTAGTTTTACAGTAGCTCTGATAATCAAATCTGCTATCCCGGATATTCCACCGGGATGGCAGACAATCTGTTTTGTTTTTAGAGTTCTATTTCAAAAATATAAGGATTAGTAGTGTAAGTCATTGTGATGGCATCCGTATTGTCCAGAGTCTGTTGCACATCCGCACTTTCTCTCGGACTGTAGACATTCACTTTCTTCACTTTCTGACCGAACTGAACAGTAGCATTCACTTTACCTCCCGAATATTTCTCACCCCAGACAATCAGGTAATATTTACCGTTCGTCTTTTGCAGCAATAAGTCATGTATGACCGACGGCTGGTTAGGAATGACATACGTCAATGTTCCCGGATTCAAAGGAGCGTCTACATCGTCCGCCAGGATCGTAGTCATGTTACGGATACAATCAGCAGCCGGACGTTTCGTATTGTCACCTCTGAACATACCGTAGGTGATGTTGATAGGATCTTCGTCCACACGGTCGCGAAGAATATAGATAGCAGTGTTGGACCATCCTCTCTTAAACTGACTCAAATAGATATTCATCAGGAAAGAAGCATGTATCTCTTCCGAGAAGTTTCCGAAGACTTTCAATCCGGTTTCTGTTACGACGCGCGGCAGATTGGACAGTTCTTCATTGGTATATCCCTTGAAGTTCTTATTCCAGGTCACACCAAAGTTCACATACGGTCCGTCACCGGGATTATTGGAAGTAGGATCCGAGTGTTTCCAAGTCTGGTTATCATTCGGTCTTGCCCAGTCGCCCTCATTCTGGAATGCGTAGTTGTGACAGTTCATGTGAGTTGCATAACGGGTTCCGTCAGGCATCTTGGTATTTGCTCCATCCGGTATAGTCAGATATTGTAATCCTACATTATCATTCATGGCACCGATCGTGGAAACTGACCATATAGGCATATTATTCAGATAAGGATATTTACTACTTCTGGAGAGTTCGAAAAGGTCCCGTTGCTGATAAGCTACTCCCAACCATGTATCACCGCCACCACCGGGCGTTCCATCATAACCATTACCGCTATTGCTCCCTCCCAAAGGGAAGTTGTTAGGTTCGTTGGCACCCTCAAGAGCAATCAACAGTCCATGTTGCGCCAGTTCATTGGCACAATCCAGCATAAATTCCAATTCTGCTTTGCCGCCTCCGGCACCACTACCGATACCAAAGGAGAATTTGGCCCCCGTCAGTTCATGGAAACGATACATACTATCCATCAATTTCTTGCGCGATGCTGCGAGTTCATCCGGATTGCTCCGATAAGAGCCTTCCGTTCCGGCACGCATCCAGCGTACTCCCACATATTTATAGCGTGCGGCAGACCCCATATTATCACTGGCACTCGGCTCAACGGTCTCACCTCTACCATCAATTCCGGCACATACTCCCATCGAATTCAAAAACTCATTGGCAGTTTTTGCCTGTACCGGTTCCGGTTGTTTCTTGACATCGTTATAAGTTGGAAAATCGGAACTGCATGACATCACTGCAAACGCGCAGCACATAAATAAATTCAAGTTCTTCATAATTATTCTTCTTTTAAGCATTTTCAATCCTTTCTATTTTATTACTATTCGACTTCTCCATACGCTTCAATTTCCGCCAGGAATGCCCATGCATTCGGCCCCTGCGTGGCTTCATATTTGAAGTATCTTGCTGTTGGATAATTATTCATCGGGAAAGTCTGTCCGTCATTCGTATCGGGGTTGAACGCAAATTCTCCCTGATCTACCCAATTCACACCGTCCATACTGGTCCAGAATCTGTTCTTGGTCTGTCCACGGTTATCGTCCGGACGTCTGTAGCAAACGAAACTGCTGATGATATGCTCCGTACCCATGTCTACTGCCACCCAATGCGGATAACCCGGAACCGGATCTTTCCAACGGGAATGCCAGAAAGTACTCAAATCACCGTCAATCATGGCCGTGGCATAACCGAGAGGACTTTCTGCTCCTCCTTCTTCCGGCTCTTCACTTGAACAACCCAGAATGGTCCAACCTGCATTCGACAACTTACCAATATTCAATACCGGAATTGTTCTGGAAGCAACCACCTCTTCACCGGTGATTCCGACAGCCTTATAGGTAACCTGATAAGATCCTTTATCAGCATACGTATGGGAAGGATTAGCCAGAGTGGAAGTTGCATCTCCCTCACCGAACGTCCAGGAAGAAGAATAGGCATACTTGGCCGCACTCTTGAAAAGAATCCGTTTCCAGTTGCTCTGATCTACCGAGAACGTAAAATCAACGGAGGGGCGCATAATTTTAGTATCAATCACTACGATGACCACATTATGACCCAACTCCCGGTCAGCACACTGCGCTTCTACCGCTACCGCAAACTGCTTACCTGTTTCCACATAATTATCATCCAGATACTTCAAATCCACAATCAAATTGAACGGCGCATAAGCGCTCCCGTCCGCCAGCTCTGCCGATTTCTCCAACCGGTATCTGTCTGTCGGTAGTATCTCGGCTTCCAGTTTGCCTGCGTTTATCAATTTCTGTATCGTATCATTGTTTACACGAAGACCTATGTTCAACGTTCCTCCGTCTTCTATGCCCGAACGATAGACGGCCAACGGAACGATGAAATCATACGTCTTCATGTCTACTTTAAATCGATAGGGATTGCCCGGCACCTCTTCCGAAAGGGAAGCAGACGGTACATCATCGATTAAATATATCCCGTCAGCACCTACATTGGCAGCCGGCATATAAATCTGCTGTGCAGGATACTCCACATCCACATATTCTTCATGGGTGCATGAGCTCCATCCTGCCAGACAAGCCAGGGCTGCTATCCAAAGTTTGATATTCTTATTTTTCATACTTCTGTTCTATTTAATAGTTACATTACCAAAGCGGATTCTGTGGCCATCCTGTTATGTTCAGCTCATTCTGCGGAATCGGATAGAAGTACATCGAACGTTTAAAGCTCCGGCTTTCCACTTCCACACTCTGATACTCGAAACTGTTATAAGAAAGTCGAGTGACTTTCACTCCTTTCAGCGGCGCATTCAAGTCATCCGGGGCAGTCATCCAACGGCGCACGTCCCAGAAACGGTGATCTTCGAATGCCAGTTCCACCCGGCGCTCATGACGAATCTTCTCACGCATCTCTTCCTTTGAATCAGCCAACACTTCGAGATCCCTTTTCCATCGGGCCCATAAGCCTCGTTCATCGCTTCGGCATAATTCAGGTAGATTTCACCCAAACGGATGATAATCCAGGAATGGATAGCCGACTGTCCCTGCAAGAGTTTCAATTCCGGGTCAACGTATTTCAGCAAGTAATAACCGGTTCTGGAGGCGTTGTTCTTGTCCGGTCCGTCGGCTCCGCCCTCCCAGCACTCTACCGGTCGTCCCTGGAAAGTACTGTTGTTCGGCATAATGGTTGCAGCAAAACGAGGATCCCTGTTTTCATAAGGTCTGGCAGCCATCGACGGGTCTTTCCAACTGAATGTTCTTCCACCGGTGGTTTCGTAAGCATCTACTAAATTTCCGGAAGGAGCTGTACCACCGGTTGCCTGATCGGCACCAATCGGATAGTTACTCTTCTCGAATGAATTGTCGTATCCGTTACGACGGACAAGAACAATTTCATTATCGCTGAACGAACGGAACAGGCTCTGATAATTCCCGGACAACTTATAACCAGCTTCCGCCACGTCTGCACCCCAAAGAACCTCTCCGGCCGCTTTCGCTGCATTCTCCCACCGGGTCTGTCTGTCCGTTCCACTTAAAGAAATCAAATCCTTACGCTCATATCCCTGTGCCCATACCGGATTGTTGAACAGTTCGCTTGCCGCATACAGCAACACTCTGCTCTTATCAGAGCCAAAGCTGCTCCCCGGGTGACACGTCCCATATCGCTCGCCTGATAGACAGCCGGCAAATGCGGTGCTACCTGTCCGCACTCATCGACTATAAAATCAATACATTCCTGCAATGTATTCCGCGGAATGTTCCGGTAGTCGGTGTCCATATCCATCAGTTCGTTTGCCAGGGGCACTCCACCATATCTCTTCACCAATTCGGAATAGAAATAAGCTCTCAAGAAACGGGCTTCGTATTTCCACCGTTCGATATTCGCCATTCTCATTTCATAATCAGCCTGATTCTGCGGGTCCAGTTTGTATCTTTCCATGTTAATCTGGTCGGCAGTCTCCAGAAAAAGAGTCGCCTGACGGATTCCCTGGTAATAATAAGTCCAAACGTTATCCGGGTTATTCAGCGGATTCCACGAACCGTTGTTGAACATGTGGACGGATGAAGAAGCTACCGAATACTCGGCTTCATCGGAAGCGGCAGCCATCATCGCTCCTCCCACCGGCGAAAACCCGTTGGGAAGATATGTATATAGCCCGTTCACACGCTTTTGAGCGACGTCATAGCTTTCCAACGCCTGCTTCTCTGTCATGGTCAGCATCATCTCCCTATCGAGAATAGGGTTGCACGAGCTTAACAGAAGAGCGGCTATCGAGCTGGATAATAGTATATTTATCTTTTTCATATCGTTACAATTTTAAGTTACAGGGCTTTTACAGTTGTACATTCACACCGATACTCATGGTCCGGATGGCAGGATAGCCGCTCATCGTTTCCGGATCGGTAAACCCATCCATGTGGTCGAAAGAGAACAGATTGGTTCCGTTGAGGAAGAATCTCACTTTATCCAAGCTTAGCTTTTTCACAAGCTGAACAGGAAGCGTGTATCCCACTTCGAGACTGCGGAGTTTGAGGAATGCACCGTTTTCCTGCCAGAACGATGATGTCTGATAGTTGTTCTGGTTTTCGCCTGTGGACAGTCTGGGATAGGTGGCAGTAGCCGCTGTGGCAGGGGGGCGTTCTAG
>ERZ791630.651-NODE-651-length-13490-cov-2.84272_pt1 | contig 13490 bp, 10 predicted proteins | sample MGYA00510264_ERZ791630 | MGnify/ENA primary metagenome ERZ791630 (study PRJEB30046, sample SAMN00715150) | human gut metagenome | study: EMG produced TPA metagenomics assembly of the A metagenome-wide association study of gut microbiota in type 2... | reverse complement strand
AGGATCCCCTAAAAGGACACAAGATTTTAGGACTTTGTTAAAACGTTGAACTTCCTGCATAAATAACTCATTTATATGTAACAAATAGTATTTAAATTTTACGCAAAAGTCTATATATTAGACAGTAATTATCTAGCATATCCAGAATCATATTCACTTTTCAAATCCATTGACCTGATTTAATTTGCTCCAATAGAAATTCTGCATTCTTAAAGCCTCACTCCTAGAATCAAATCCATTTTTTTTCACTTCTTCTGCATAACTTCTACGTTTAGGCATATAATAATTAATCACCTTCACTATGATATTAGCCCATACAACTGGGCTTTTTTCTAATCCGATGTAATATGCAAGTTCCGATGCAGTTGTCTCTTCTGTAACATTTTTGGAAAAGAAAACAGGAAGCCCCGCACATTGTGCCTCTATTCCTACAACAGGCATTCCTTCATATAAACTAGGCAACAAAAAAGCATCAAAAGCATTGTAAAATTGCCTAATATCGTCTCTACGTCCCAAATTCAAAACTCTGTCAGCAATTCCATAACTCTGAATTTTATCACTCATCTCATTCTCTAGTTCTCCAAATCCGATCATTACCAAAATTGCATTTTCCTGTATCTTTGCAATTTCATTGAAAATATCTACTAAAAAAAGCGGATTTTTCTGTGGAACAAATCTACCAATAAAACCATATACCACTTTATTTTCCCATCCAAACTCTTTTCGGGTATTTTCTCTAAGTTTGTCTATAAAAGCATTGGCATCTGCATCAATTACTGTTTTAAATATATTTATTTTTCCCTTGTCATAGGTTTTCTTACCAAACTGCCAAATACCACAATCAATAGAATTAGCCATATAACAATTTGCAAACCAATGAGAAAAAGGCCGCAAAGCATATTTAATGAGTGTTTTCTTTTCATTTTTATCACCTTTCGATATGCTCTCGGATATCCTTACTTTAACTCCGACAATCCAACCCAAGAACATAGGGAATATATTGAGCGTGTTATCAAAAGCATGCACCACTTCATATCGATTCTTTTTAAGAATTTTATATGTTTCCTTCAAATGAAGAATAAGATTCTTATAAGGCGCTACTTTATATACCCTTCCTCCCAAAGCTTTTATTTCTTCTTCGGGAATACCATTTGAATCCGAGTCACAAATAAAGTCAAATTGTATTTGTGTGCGATCAAGATGACGATAGTACTCCATAATCAGGTTACGCTTACCACCAGAGTGCAAAACACCGGCTATTATAGCTACTCGTTGCATATTACTATTTCTTTATAGATTCATGATAAAATGAAGAGATACCATCCAACATTGGCGTCAAAATCACATTCACAAACTGTTTCATTTTCTCTATATCCAAAACCATATTAGAGACGTCTACAGGACGTGCATTTTTATATTCAATCTTAAAATCCACTTTTGAAATGATTTTCAAGAAAGCAAGTACATCATTTACAGAATATCCTCTACCACTTCCCAAGTTAATTGTCTCATTACAAATATCCTTATTTATGAGTTGATAAAAAATGTTAGCGAGGTCTTCTATATAGATGTAGTCACGAATAGCAGAACCATCCCCCCACACCTCTACCGATTTTTTTTCTATAATTTTACCAATAGCCACTGCTACCAATCCTTGTTTTCCATACAAATTTTGTCCATGTCCATAAGGATTAGAAGGTCTAATAATGAGATATTTTAATTTTTGCGTTCTATTTTTAAACAGAATACTGTTTTCCATCATTTGCTTCGACCACCCATAATAAGATATAGGTTCCATACTGTCTGTTTCTATAAATGGTTGAAGAGTCGTTCTATTACCATAAATTGTCCCCCCTGAAGAGAAATAGACAAATTTAATATTTTCATTAGCACAAAACTCCATCAGTTCAATTGAAGGAAATATCACATTCTTAAATTCATTGATATAGTCATCGTAGGTACTTCCAGGAATCAATGTCGAAACCAAATGTACTACCACTTCTATTTTGTTTGTTAAAAGAATGTCCTTCACTTCAGTTATATTACTTAAAGAACTTCTAAAAACAGTCAGATCATAACCATTCAACCTTGATATATTACCCCACTCTGGTTCCAGTATAAAAACTTGATGTTTGTCATCAGAAACAAAACGTTTCACCAAACTGGAACCAATAAAGCCAGCTCCACCGATAAATAATATATTCATAAAATTTTATTTTATTTTATTAGTCTTTAGATCAGAATATCCACCTCAGTAGCCAATTATCCTTCCTATCAAATGGCAATATTGAACACTCCCAATAATAATTACTCATAATTATTTAAAGAAATAAAGAGGCCTATTTTATATTTCCTCTTATATTACAGAAAATATATTCACGCGAACCCAATACTTATTATATCCTATTTTCTTGATTTACTGCAATTCGCCATTAAGCTAACAAGAAATATACCTCCAAATGATAGTAAACAAGCTATTCTAGTCTTTCTTCTAGCACAACTATCAAACAACACTCTAGTCCTATATTCTTTTATTATGCGAAAAAGATTCATACGCATTTCTATATGTTCTTTTGGTATTTCTATTAAGATATGAAAAGCAAAACTCACAATTCTGCAGTCCATACTTTTTTGTATTGCTGGATGCATTTGCTTCCTGTCTTCTTCAATTTGATGAATAATTTTCATACAAGATTCATACTTTTGTAACTTAAAAGGTGCTCCCTCAATACTATCCCTTCTCAATAAATAATAATAATTCTCATAGCTACTGAATACAATCTTATTACACAACATCATCAATCTATAGGTTGTTGGCAAGTCGACATAGAGCCATCCTTTAGGATAACGAACACCACTCTTAAAAAGAGAACAGTGATACATTTTTGCCCATGCAGCATTATCAAAATCCTTCTGGTAAAATAAAGAAATCAAAGCATTACAGGCGTTGAATACTTTTACCTTTTTAGTTAATCTTATATTCACAGGTTGTGCCCCTTCTAAGAATGAAATACAACGAGTAATAGACATTTGAGCATCGTTTTTTAATATTAATTTGTAAAGAGACTCTATATAATCATTAGCAACATAATCGTCGCTATCAACAAATGTGATATATTCTCCCTTTGCAATATCTATTGCTACGTTTCGAGCATCACTTAAACCTCCATTTTTTTTGTGAATGACTTTAATACGTGTATCTTTTTGAGCATATTCGTCACAGATTAAACCACACCTATCAGGACTTCCATCATTTACTAAAAAAACTTCAAGATTTTCGTAAGTTTGTTCTATGATACTATCTATGCACTTAGGAAGATATTTCTCGACCTTATAACAAGGTATAATCACCGAAATTAAAGGATTTTCATTCTTCATTTTTGTTTTAATCTTTTTAGAGGTATTTCAACCATGCAAATTACGCATATTCGATATAGTCATCGAACTAAGTGTAAAATATTCATCTATAATCTATTTATTTATAGACAAACAATATCCTTCATTCGGTTAAATTCCCCATACCGTCTAAAGATAATGTTACTATATCTTAAATAATTACGTAATATTGGAATAGTGTACAAAGCGAAATATATGATATTTTGTATATACTCGAAATTTATTTTTGAGATACAAATTCTTGAATGTATTTATCCAATAATTTACAGCAAGCCTCTGCACTATAATTTTCATTTACATAATGCATCAATTCAGGTTGAGCATAGCCATTATTCATTGCATTCATAACAGCTCTTCCTATTTCATTGATGTCATATGGATTTACCAATGTAGCCCGCCCCTCATAGTATTCTTTAGGAGCACCATAGTTAGTCAAGACAATTTCACACCCATATGCAGCGGCTTCCAACGCCACCATTCCGACACCTTCTTGCAATGACGGCAAGGCAAAAACTTTAGCGCGTTTGTATAAATCCTGAAGTTCTTGTTCCGATACTTCACCTACATACTCTATATTAGGAGCATCACCTATTAAACTTTTAAGCCAATTCTCTTCTGACATTCCATGAAGATAGCCTGCTAACTTCAAATTAAATCCATATTTCTTTGCTGCTTCAATAAGACGCGGAACATTCTTATTGGCAGAAGCCAATCGGCTAGCATGAAAACAAAATTTTTCTTTGGAAGGCATTTCCTCAATAGGTGGTATACGAAAATGCAAAGGAACTTTCTTTATCATCTTTTGCGGACGTTCTAAGCAATAATGGGTGTAATAACGCTCCTCTTCAGAACGAATCAGCCAAAGTTTGAACCAATCTTTGGATAACCATAAATCATGAAAACGTGATGTTAGCCCTAAATATTTTTGGTTTCCCCACCATTTACAATAAAATTTATAACGCCAAGCTGGTATGTCAGGATCAATAATAGGGGCTATAATAAGATTTGAATTATTCTTAAATAAATCTCTAATTAAAACTCTTAATCCTAATGAAAAGCTCACTACAATAATTGCATCATATTTTTCCCAATCATTTTTATTCCAAAAATTTATTAAGGAAACCTCATGGCCTAAATTCCTTAAACCTTCTGCCCACATTTTACACTGAACCATTACGCCACTGTTACTTGTCATAGCATATGAGGGCTGTATTATTCCATACTTCATGTTATTGTATTATTATTACAATTTATTTACTTCTAATTATAAGCCGAATTATACCGAATAATATTACATACAATAATATTTCTTGAATGCCATTTCGGAGAATGAGATTCAAACTCCTAAATATACCCGTAGAATTATTAAAATAAGTCATATATTTAACTAAAGCGATTATAATGGGAATGGGGATAATGAATTGCATTTTTGTATAAACCAACGAAGAAAAAAAATAAAATACAACGACATATACAAAAAATGCAAAAATGTAATAAGAGTATCCCATCCAGAAAAGACCTATACCTGAATCGCCTGCAACACGAAATCCCTTATACATATTTTTAAGACCTAATCCTTCTGTGGATAACAAATCACCTGGTGTATAATTATTTTCGAATTTATTGGTAGTATACCCTAATCCATTCAAAATAGGTGTAGGCACTTGAAACATCAGAAAGTTTTCAGCATATTTATGCATTTTTGGATTATCATACCCCAATTTAGTGGCATAATCCAAAGTCAAATCCTGAGTACGAAGATTACACACCCTATCTAACAGAATATTATCTACATAATACTCACTCCAAGCATAAAAATTATCTCCCCCATTATCTGAGTTAGACAAAGATGCCATGTTATAAGCTGTATGCAATTTTTCCTTATCTAAATATAAATCCCAAATATTAGATAATGTTTCTCCTGCTTTACTTGAATAAGCTGATTGTCTATTTAGTATCATAGCTGTAGCTAAGTCTGCAACAGGCCCTGTTGCCAAATATAGCCCAAGAATTATCAGTATATTTGTTTTGGCTTTAAACAGCCTCTTATTTTCTAATAAAACTACTAAGAAAGTCATCACCCCCCATGAAACAATACTAGTAAACATCAATGTTCTTTTAGTAGTTACAACTGCCAAAAAAACGATAAAACTAAAGTAAATGATCAAAGAAGTACGAGGAATACTACTACTTTTCCTACCATAGTATTTAGGAAAAAGCATGGCTATAGGAAGTATGGCAAACATAGTCATTTGATTCATTATCTGACCAAAAGCACCTTTATTCTCTGCTTCCATCATATCTGTCCCTTGAATGGTAATGTTATATAACAGAGCAAGAATTCCCACTCCTGCCATAGCCCATATTTGAGCTTCCGTAGGAGCTTTAAAATACCCTAACTTTTTCCATATGCCCAGAAGCCATCCTTCTTTGTATATCCATCGACAAACATGAAATGCTAATACGATAGTTGTCACATTCAATATCAAATTGAAAAATGTAATATACGGTAAATTAAAACGAAAAGTTATAGGTTTACCTTCTATCAATGTCACGCCTAACGGTAAAGCAAAAAAGCAAATACCATAGAAAAAGATAGTAACAAACGGTATAAAATAGCGATACAAATAAGATGTTTTCAAAACCGTTCGGCTTATAAGCAACCATCCATATAGTAGTGCAACACATCCAAAAAGATTTTCTAAAGCAGGAAAAACTATACACTCTATAACAATACAAAACAGCATGTAGATAGTAATAGTTTTCTTTATGATTTCAAGTGTATTATAGCTTTTCATTCTTAATGTTCAAGGGATTTTGAATATACTTATCCAACAGACAGAGATTCGATTATATCTTGCATCATCTTGTCATATCTTGTATATCTATCTTTTGAAATTACAACTATCTGCTCGACTGGATATTCATTGAGCCGTTTAACTATTTCATCAACAGTAACATTACACACATCTTTTTCAATTTGAACCCTATTATTCTCCAATCCATATTGCTTCAAAATATCAAGAACCTTACTACTGCCATTATTTTCCTTTTTCCCCCAGAAGTCTATACTTCCCCAATTATCTAAGCTATAACAAGGGACAGCATTGGCTAGGCTTGATACGATAGGATGCATATTACTTCCTATATATCCTGCCGAATACTTAATCAAAGCGTACCAATCAAGTGGAGAAAGTGGTAAGGATATTGCATACTTAAAAGGATGACTGAATGCCATTGCTCCATCTATTGGAAAGGCAACACATTCTTTACCTTCCACACGCATAACACCATTTAGATTCTTGAGAAAAGGCATAGACAAAGTCTGTGAACGCATTCCTATCAATACATATTTATCAGGAAGAATAAAACGCTTACGAATATCTTCTTCTGAAGGTATTTTTTCTCCCACATTTTGATTGAGAGCAAAAACAGGATCTGGAGTAATGTCAATAGGAAGACTCGGTTCTGCAGCAAGCATCATGTCTTTAGTCCAAGTATCACGTACAGAAATATATTTCAGTTTGTTCAAACTTTGGCGCATGTGCTTTAATGTATATTCACTAAAAATCTGATATTTACTATTCTGAGATGACACAGACATCATAGCAGTGGGCACATCATTAGAAAAACCACATCCCCAAAAAGGGTTAGGATAACGACGTTCTGAAGGCAATGGTTCTATCCAATATGGACGATGTTTACCTAATCTCAATGTTGAAAATAATGGCCAATGCTGTACTACAGCATCAGAGCCTATTATCACGGCATCAATTCCATTTTTTTTGATGGCATTCTTTACTTGATTAGCATTGAGCAAATGTAATATTTGCTCTTTCAAATTATTGTCAACAAACTTTATATGCTCCGCTAACTGAAGATGGCTGCGTTTTGGACTGATAAGATTCTTGTAATGAGATATTAATTTTAACCATTCTGTTTGAAAAGATGCATACTCAAGAAATACCACCTCATGCCCATGCTTACGCAAGTAAGAATAAGTAGACAATGCTTGCAAATTAGCTCCAAAATTTGCTACACGATAAAACGTCAATATACCAATTTTCATTATTACCTACCTCTAATTATTTTTTTTACTTTTTCAAGTCCTTCTTCTCCCGCTACATTGACAATCAGTCTCTTTGCTATACTTTCCACTATCTTATCCGTAGACTTCTCTAAATTGCGTACTGCACGCAGAGCCTCATTTTCGTCATCCTGTTCTGTAAAGACTTCAAAAATTATAGGTTTATCAGTAATTTCCGGGATAAGAAATCGTTTCATTTTTTCACTAAATTCTTCCTTATTGGAAGCTGCAATATATTCATATCCCAAGTCTTCCGCGTAATGACATACCAATGATATTGACTTTTTACCAAAATGCCCAGCACCAGCCATATATTGATCCACCAACGTATCACTAAAACGTGACACCGGATGCGTGTAATTACGAAATTCCATACCTTTACCATTATTTATAAGCAATATTCTAATATTATTACCCACATGTCTATTGCCTAACACATTCATATCATAGAAAAAAGCTAAATCACCGACAATACCAAAATACAATCTATTTTTATCACACAAGGAAGCACCTATTAACGCGGAAATATTACCATCAATTCCAAAGCCTCCTACATTGCTGTATCCTCTCACCGTTCTAGGAGTTTCAAAGAAATTCCATGCACGTAAGGAGTTTAAAATAGCATAATGCATTACACTGCCTTTTGGTATGTGTGGTGCCAACACATATGCCATCCAAATATTCGAAAATGGTATTTCTGTTGGTATCAGTGAATAAAGATGATCATAATCTTGCTTACATTGATTGTAAAAAGATAAGTTCTTTTCGTTTATTTGTTTTTCAATATAACGAGTAAAAAACTCTACTTCCTGCATGTAGAACATCTTCGACAGACTATGGGAAGGATCGCGAATAATGCCATCTTCACATACACGCCAAACAGTCTTCGCCTTGGGCATAAGCAAAACTGATTCATAAGCACCACAAATATCACCTATATAAATAAGCAAATCCATATAACAAGCAACACTTTTATACTTATCTTGACATCCAAGTAAAGAAGACATTATTCTATACTTTCCACGATAATTACTTGTTTGGTCACAATAAACCACCCCATTATTACTCTCACAGAAAGCATCTATAGCTGTAGTAAGTTCTTGCGTAAAAGTTGTATGAGATCCTACAAAAATAGCGATACGCCCCTTCGGTAATATTGGAAAGGTATCACGTACTGTTACGTATTGTATAGCATGTACATTTTTTATTTCCTGCACAGAAAAGTCAAAACTACTATTCGTTTCCAAATTGATATGCACTGGACCACCACCATCTTTTTTCAAAGCAATCAACGCTCTGTTTACTTTCAATTGACAATCCCACTCATCATTACTATCTTTTACAAGAGGAGCAAAAACACTTAGTTTTACAATATCATTTGGAGCTACTGTACGATCAATGACCTGAGCTATATGATTACCTATAAATGACAATGGTCGTGTTGACGTCAAGGCTATAATTGGAAGCCTGCGATAAAACGCTTCCGTTAAACCTGAAAAATAATTACGTGAGGCAGTGGCACCAGTACAAGTTAATACAACAGGTTCACCCGATTCTGCAGAAAGTCCACAAGCCATATACGCTGCCGATCGTTCATCAACACATGAATACATTTCAAAATAGGGATCATTTTGAGCACTACATACAAAAGGTATATTGCTAGAACCTGGACTTGCAATAATTTTCTTTATATTATAGGCTTTTAATAAAGCAATAACAATTTGCACATTACGCTCTATGGAGTAACATTCTTTCATATTTATCTGATAATTATATTGATCTTTATTTGCTTTTTGGCAATATTGTTCTTCGAAGAAAATACTTTACACAATCTTTCGTTGTAGAAATTTCATTAAATGACACCCACTCTCCAGTTATTCTGTCATATACAGCCTGTGTACCCCATCCCACATTTCCGAATTGAGGATTACCAAGAAAAGATTCAAGACATAAAATAAGTCCTGTTTGTGTTTGCATAAATTGTGATGTATCTATATATTGTTTTATTTTACTATTATCAAAACGTCTGTTATAATATCTATCTAGAGCAACTTGCCATTTTGCCTCCCCCCATTTTAAATGCGGACTTTTATCAAGCATCAGCAGTTTAGGACTTATTCCATTTTTCTTTTTCATAACATCAAGATAAAGTTCCAATATCTCTCCCCATGTGTGAGTTTCATCTGATGTTATATGAAACACCTCTCCTAAAGCTGTTTTTTTACCGATTATTGCTACTATTCCCAATGCTACATCATACCCATATGTAAGAGTTGTACTTTTATCCGCTATATCTTTTGAGAAAATAATCGTCCTTCCATACATGGCACGATAAAGCCATAATTCTTTTTCCAACACACCTAATTGCAAACGATTTTCACTATATGTGATATATGGACGAATAACTGTCCAATTGTTTTTCTCGGATTTACGAAGAATATCTTCCTGACGTGCCTTACAAAGAGCATATTCATCTGTTTTGAGATATTCTTCATCTTTACATACATCTAAAAGACGCGGTGAATTTTCTGTTATAGGGGTTTCTGAATCAGCATAAACTCTAGAGCTAGACAAAAAAATGTATTGTCCTACAGAAGATAATAGTAGATCTACCCTATCTGCAAACTCTGGTGTACTATAAATCATAAAATCAATAAGCACATCAAAATGATACTTTTGCAAAATGTCTCTTAAAAAAGCAGTTTCATGTGCATTACCTTGTATATAAGTAATCCCTACGGCTTTACGTTCTTTACGCGTAGTTACATATACATCTTTCCCCTGATTTTTCAAAATCTTTGATAGGTGTACTCCCATCGCTCCAGTTCCACCCAATAATAAAACTCTCAATTTTTGATCATTCATGAAATGCTATTTTTCACATTTAAATTCATATATTCTGCTTTAAGACTTTTCGAAAAAATTATATTATTACGAAAATCTCTTTGCTATTTTCTTTACCCTGGACGTAATAGCAACTTTTTCACTTTGTGTAAGGCCAATTGTATACACAACAGTAGATGTTACAATCAAACTGCACACACAAACTGTGAATAATCTAATCCAACTACTGTCTAATACATAAAGTAATGGCAATGGAATAATAAATGTTAATAACATAACTCCAACTACGCGCCACAATACATCTCTAAAGAAATAACTCAATGGCATATATAATAAAACCTTCATAAAATACAAACGAACGAACAATGCTACGCAATAAATAACTATGTACACGATATAAGTAGACTCGGGCCCGTATCCAAATTTGAAACATAACCATGAAAAAGGAAAAACCATAACTCCAACAACAGTTATCACTATTTGATAACCTTTTATCTTACCAGTTGCCATAATAGCAGTCCAAAATGAATTTCCTAATAGAGAATCCACAAATGAAGAAAACACTATCAGCCTTACAAACACAACGGCATATTCTGGAACAGTTTTAAGCCAAATTTTCAATATTAGAGGGGCCTCAAGTACAATAGGAACTGCTATAAAAAGAAATAAAAATGAGCTAAACTTCGCCCCACGACAAACTAATTGGTACATATATTCTAATTCTCCCCCAGAATAAGATTTCGTTATCTGCGGATTGATTGCCGTAGTAAAACTATTAGCAAATGATTTGACTGCTGAATCTACCTGTACAGCAATACCACGAGCAGCATTAACAGCTACACCAAAGTAAACATTCATCAACATATTTACGCCTTGTGTATTTAGCATAAAAGCAGATGAACCTAAAAAGTTCCAACCAGCAAACTTACCCATTTCAGAGAACAAATCTTTATCAAGAAGTAAACGGTATGTGCATTCTTCAAACTTATACTTACAATAAATCCCATAAATAATTCGAATAATAAATGCAACTACTAAATATAATACCGCATATGTTTTCAACTTATCTAACGGTGATAAGTACAGCATATACGCTATAATTAGCTGTAGAAGAGCATTAACAATACTAATGACAGCATAAGCCCCCATTTCCTCATGAGCTATAATTTCAGCATTAAACGGAACACTTATTAGGTTCAGAATAAAAGCACCAATAGCGCATTGTAACACCCAATGGGCAGCATTTAATCTATCGTAAGGAAGATTCATATGATAATTCAAAAACCATAAACCTATAATTTCTGCTGCTACTACTACTACTACGGACATTATCAACTGAATATTAACACCTGTACAAAATACAATATTTAACCTTTGAGAATCCTTCTTACCCAATTCAAAAGTTATAAAACGTGTAATTGCATTAGAGAAACTACCACTTAATACAGTAAACATTGCTATAAATCCACCAACAACATTATAAATACCGAAATCGCTAACTCCAAGAGCATTTAATACTACACGACTTGTGAACAATGCTACCACCATTGTAAACATCATGCGTATGTATAACAACAGCGTGTTTTTAGCAATCCGCTTATTATTAATAGAATGTTCTGTCATTATTTATATTCAAATTTACGTATACACACAAAAAATAGCTAATAGTTTTTCTCATATAAAGCATATCAATATTTTTCTTGGACTTTGCCACCACAAAGAAAAACATCTACAACTTTTGTCACTATTTCTTAACAACTATTAATTCTGTCTGAAAAGCCAAAATTTCTCACTCATTTTTATCCATAGATAAAAAATCAATGATTATATATTCTTATACATACCTTCATAATACTTTAAATAATCACCACTCGTTACATTATCTATCCATTCTTGATTATCAAGATACCAACGAACAGTTTTTTCTATCCCCTCCTCAAATTGAAGAGATGGTTCCCATCCTAATTCATTCTTCAGTTTTGTAGAATCAATAGCATAACGTAAATCATGTCCTTTACGATCTGCTACATAAGTTATCAAGTCCAAAGAATACCCTTCTGGATTTCCTAACATTTGATCTACAGTTTTAACAACCAACTTAATAATATCGATATTTTTCCATTCGTTAAACCCACCAATATTATAAGTATTGGCTATTTGTCCACTATGAAAAATTACATCAATCGCATTAGCATGATCTATTACATACAACCAATCACGTACATTTTCTCCCTTGCCATATACAGGTAATGGTTTACGATGACGAATATTATTAATAAATAATGGAATCAATTTCTCTGGAAATTGATAAGGTCCATAATTATTAGAGCAGTTAGTGATTATAGTAGGCATATCATAAGTGTCATGAAATGCACGAACAAAATGATCACTACTTGCTTTCGATGCTGAATATGGACTATGAGGGTTATACTTCGTTGTTTCTTGAAAAAACTCATCACCATAGATTTTATGGACTGATACACCAGACTCCCTACCCTCAATATGGGTTAACTCTAATGCCCCATATACTTCATCGGTAGAGATGTGATAAAAACGCTTATCTTTATAACCTTCTGGCAAAGATTCCCAATATATTTTTGCTGCCTGAAGCAAAGTTAAAGTTCCCATAACGTTTGTATGTGCAAATATAAATGGATCTTTGATACTTCTGTCCACATGGCTTTCAGCAGCTAAATGTATAATACCATCTACATTGTATTGTGACAACAATTCTTGAATTTTTGTAAAATCACAAATATCGACTTTTACAAATATATAATTAGATTTACCTTCAATATCTTTCAAATTTACCAAATTTCCAGCATAAGTCAATTTATCCAAATTGATAATATGATAATCTGGATATTTGTTCACAAACAAGCGTACAACATGACTACCTATAAATCCTGCTCCACCTGTAATAATAATATTATGCTTAAAACTATTTTTCATTTAATTTATTCTATGTATGCAATATTTTAAAAATTACAAGTCTATTCCCAATACAAAATTTAGAAATTACGACATTATATATTAGTCCGATTTTTACCTATTTTACAGACTTATCGTCGTATACAAATAATTACGAATATTTCATTCGTAATTCATCTATTACTTTTAAAAGGTACTGACCATATTGGTTCTTTAGCATGGGCTTGGCCAG
>ERZ791630.645-NODE-645-length-13760-cov-2.75797_pt1 | contig 13760 bp, 5 predicted proteins | sample MGYA00510264_ERZ791630 | MGnify/ENA primary metagenome ERZ791630 (study PRJEB30046, sample SAMN00715150) | human gut metagenome | study: EMG produced TPA metagenomics assembly of the A metagenome-wide association study of gut microbiota in type 2... | reverse complement strand
CCACCAACGTCAAATGTCCTTCAAATTCTTTCTTCGTTTTTTGCAACTGCACCATCTTTTCAGGGACTTCCTGACCGTAAAGTGCTTTGAGTCCGTTAAGGACGGACGCTACAAGTTTATCTTCTATCTTCATATTTACAATTATTTTCTGTGCACAAAGATACAGGATAATTTATAAAGGTTACTCTTCTGAAGCAGAATTATTCTTCGCACCACGCTGATATATAGAAGGTGAGACTCCAAATTGCATCTTAAAACGCCTGCTAAAATAGAACGGATCATCAATACCTACGCGGTAAGAAACTTCGGCGACTGTCAGATTTTCATCAGAAAGTAATAGTTCCGCCGCTTTTTTCATACGGATGATGCGCAAGTATTCATTAGGAGCATATCCGGTTACACCACGTATTTTTTTGTAAAAAGCAGTACGTCCCATCTTCATTATGGAAGCAAATTCATCAATCGTAAGGTCAGGACGGGCAAGATGTTTCTCCAGAACAACAGTCAGACGGTCGGCAAATTCTTTATCCCTGTCCGTGGAGCATACCACCGGACGCATGATACCCGGTTCATTCAGATATTTCTCACGGAGCTTGTCGCGCTGCTCTATCAACTGGAACACACGCGCCAACAACAGTTTGATGCTGAACGGTTTGGGGATATAAGCATCTGCTCCCGATTCTATACCTTCGAGGTACTTTTCCGGTGAGTTCAGTGCAGTCAACAAAATAATAGGGATATGACTCGTATCAAAGTCCGATTTCAGTTTCTTCGTCACTTCAAATCCGGTCATTCCCGGCATCAATACATCACAGATAATGAGATCGGCATCATAGGAACGTGCCTTTTCAAAACCTGAAGTTCCGTCCGCCGCTACTTCCACTTCGAAATAAGCACCGATTTCTTCTTTCAGGAATTGACGGATATCATTATCATCTTCGATAATCAATATCTTCCGCTTATTCAACGGATTATCCACTTTTTCGTATTCCGGCAGATCCTCCTGTTCGTCTCCAAGAAAATCAGTGGGTTCTGCCAAGTGCCCGGTATGAATATTGGCATCTTTCAGCAATGCATTATTGGGAACTAAAAAGTCTTTTTCGTTATAAGCGGACTTGTCGGTTGGAATAGACACGGTAAATATAGAACCGCCACCCTCATTTTCCGCATACTTGATAGTTCCTTTATGAACCTGTACCAACTCATGCGTCAGATGCAGCCCCACTCCGATACTATCTCCAGAGAAATTACTTTGCATGAAACGCTTGAATAATTCCGCCTGCTTCTCTTTCGGTATACCCACTCCCGAATCTGAAACCTGTATCTGCAACTGTTGTTTCGCCTCATCCACCGTTACTGACAATACAATATATCCGTTGGAAGGGGTATATTTAAACGCATTCGATAACAGATTGTAGGTTACCTTATCCAAGTTGCCTTTATCAATAAACATTTTATAGGAAGGAACAGAAGGATTAAATTGAAAATCCATCTTCTTCTGTTCGGCTATATCGCCGAAGCTAAGGAATATTTCATAGAGAAATGAGATCACATCTGTTTCCTCCAACGACAAGGCCAGTTTGTTATTCTGCATTTTACGGAATTCCAATAACTGATTAATCAGTCTCAACATACGCTGTGTACTCTTATCCATCGTTTTCAGCGGATGAACCAGTTCTTTCGGAATATCACTGATACGCTGTATTCGCTCCAGTGCACCTTGAATCAATGTTAGCGGGGTGCGGAACTCATGAGAGATATTGGTAAAGAAAACCAGTTTATATTCGGTCAACTGCTTCTCTACACTGATTCGATTGCGTAAACGGTTGAAATTGCGAACTACACGATACGTAAAATAAAGAGCTACCATAGCCAACAAAGCATAGCAAAGAAAAGCCCATCCCGTTTTCCAGAAAGGCGGCTTGATAACGATAGTCAGAGTCGTCTCTTTATCATTCCAAATACCCGCCTCATTGCAGGATTTCACATGCAGGATATAAGTGCCGGGATTCAGATATTTGTAAGAAGCAAAATTAAGTGAGGAAGGAGCACTCCATTCCTTGTCATAGTTTTCAAGCCAATACATATACTTGGCCTGTCCGCTATCGGAATAATCAAAGGTAGAGAAATCTATCAGGAAAGAATTCTGAAAATACTTCAGTTCCATTTCGCTGGAGTAAGCCAACGAATAAGTCAACGGAGAATCCGTTCCACCGGGAATCACCTGAATACCATTCACATATAAATCAGTAAATACTACCGGAGAGAAAGATTCATTGCTCTTTATTTGTTTGGGATCAATGACGGTCAATCCGTAGTTCGTGCCGAACAACAATTTCCCGTCTGCTCCTACATAAGCACAGTTTTCACTGTATACATTGCTCAATGTATAAGAAGAAAAGAAGTAATTGTCGAACGAACGGATATCAGGATCAAATTTGGAAATTCCGTATTCGGTCGCAATCCAAAGTTTTCCCTCCTTGTCTTCCAAAATGGATTGTACAACATTGTTAACCAGTCCCTCTTTGACGCCGTAGTGTTCATACTTCAGGACATTGTAATTATCTTCCGGCTGACAAAGATTAAGTCCCATACCCGAAGTACCTGTCCAAATCCGTCCTTTGCTATCCTGAAAGATACATTTAATTTCATTGCTGCAAAACTTGCCGTTCGTATGGCTGAACCAATGATAATTTTCAGGATCGGCTATCAAAGAATCAGGATGGAAAATGCAGATTCCCTCACTGGTTCCCATCCAGATCATTCCGTTCCTGTCTTCCTGAAACACACGAACCATCTGCACGCCATACCTTCCCTGGAAGAAATGCTGAAACTTATATTTACCATCGGGAGTAGGTTCGGCCAAATCGAGTCCGCCGCCAAATGTTCCGATCCACATACGGTCTTTGGCGTCGCGGCAAATAGCGAAGATATTATTATTGGATAAGGTGGCAAGATCCAGTTTGTCATGCCTGTACCAATCATTTCCTATTTTCAACCCTTCACCACGAGTCCCCATCCACAGTTTCCCATCGGCATCTTTCTCGACGGCATAGATATTCGACTGAAAATAGGTCTTGTTCATCTTCTGATTGAAATGTGTATCATACGTAAACAGCCCTCCTTTGCGAGTGGTAATACCAATATCTCCATTCGGCATTTCCCCGATCGTACGTATGGCATTAGAACGGTCGAACAATTCCGGATTTTCCGGATAAATGCGGGAAGTTCCCTCGTTCAGTACCGAAATACGGGCTACTCCCGAGTATTCCGAGCTTACCCAAATTCCTCCTGCCCTGTCCTCCATGACAAATAGAAGAAAGTCGGAATTGATATAACTATTTTCTGTAATGCCGGCGGCAAAATGTTCCAGTTTGTCTTCTGCAGTATTGTAAGCAAACAAACCGTTTCCGTAAGTTGAGATCCAGATGATTCCCCGTGAATCATGGACGATATGATAACGTTCGAAATCAATATGATCGAGCATCCCTTCAGGAATCAGTTGAAAGGATTTGGTTTCACCAGTAGTGGCAAGCATATAATGAATACGTCCGGTATGATTATAAATCCAGTAGTCCCCGTGATTGTCACGAATAACTTCTCCTTTCTTTATATTCAGGTGAGGATCGGGAGTCAGGGTATAAGTCACGAGGTCATAATTATAGACTCCTGCGGTAGTCAGTATCACCCATTTATCTTTTATGCGAAAGTCATCGGTAAGAGACGTTTTTCCCGCAACAGAAGAGATTGCCGCTTGTTTTACCAATTCACGGGCTTCTTCCTGATAAGAATATATATCTCCGTTCGCGGTGAGGAAATAAACAGCATTTCCGTTAGCCAGCAAAGAGACAAAATGCAGGGAACGATTTACAATCTTTACTTCGCCATTGACCACTAATGCCAGGCCGCGTTTGGTTCCTATCCAAATACGTCCATTCTCATCTTCACGCACAAAATTCACCCGGTTATCCGGCAAATTGCCGGCTTCTGTTTTGAATACGGTAGAAGTCAGGGTACCATTTTCCTGGTGAATCACTCTCCGGGAACCATTGTCCGGATGCCAAAGCCAAACATCACCACCAGAAGCCAAAAAGAGTTTTGAATAATTCCGATCCTGTTCCTCCGGTTCCATATAATTCACGAAACAGGCTTTCCGCAAGTCATAACAGCTATACAGCCGGACGGTAGTCCCCATCCAAAGAAAACCATGCTTATCTTCGGTGATATTAAAAATCCGGTTATCCGCCAGTGACAGTTTACCATCATTTTCCGGCTGAAAAGTTAGAAACGAATTACCGTCATAACGGCTTAATCCGTTCAATGTACCCAGCCACAAAAAGCCTTTACTATCCTGATACATGTACCGGACAGAGTTACTGGGCAGGCCATCACTTGTTTTCATCTGGTGGGAACGCAATTCGATACCGGCATACGAATCAAAAGCGGAGACTATGAACAAAATAAAAGCGAACAGGAATCTTTGGTTTATCATAGATTTCAAGATTAAGAATAAATGTCTAACAAAAATAGCGAAGAATTTTGGAATAATAAAATTAGTCCGAACCGGAAATAAAACGAATCCACGCTTCATCCAGTCCAGACTTTACATAATTATCAAACAATCTAAAAACCTCTATATTTACCTATTCCGGCATATTCTAACAATATCTGCATATTTTATTTGATTCATTTTCATCTGATTTTCTCACACATCCGTTTATTTGGACAGGTTTAGATACCATTTATCCTCCGACGAGAAATCCGGCATTGCCAATCCCGAACGTTCATATTTCTTGCCGATCACCTTTTTCAGGTATTCACTGCCGGAGCCTGCCTTTTCTTTATTCATGCGTCTTGCCACACGGACAAGATCTCCCCAGCGATGACCTTCGAACGCACATTCCAATGCAGCCTCTTCGATCAACATCTTTTCCATACACTGTACGTCCGTCTCGTCTTGTTGTGGTTCTAGTGGCTTCGCTTTCAATGAGACACGTCCCCGTATCCCGTTAAAATCACGCCAGGGAGCACGGTGATAAGGTGCATCCATCGAACGAGCATCAAAATAGAAGGGCGCGGGATAAGGTTCACCGGGACCGTAACCAGTCTGCCGGTTCTGATCGCCGTACTCATCTCCCCACGTATATGTATTCTTGAAACCTTCATTCAGAATGGAATAGGCTAAATCCGTATATCCACAACGATTGGCTGCCTCTGCGTAACGTAACAGAACCAATGCTGCACGATTCAGGAACCAACGTCCACGCTTCATATAAGGTTTAGCCGGATCATAGTCATACAAATATTTCTGCACTACACACTGACCGTCCACCCATTTGAAGGAAGAATCTTCTCCACGTCCGTCAAACGGTGCTCCATTGGTTTGTGTCTGGGAAGCCCACAGGCTTTCGACTGCATAATCCGAGGGTTTCAATTGATATTTTCCCTTTCCCTGATTGGCAAACAGTTCAATCATCGGAAAATAAGGTTCGAACTTTTCATCATAACTGATAGTCCAGATCAATTCACTCCATAAGGCCGACTTGTCTGCCTGAAAAGAAAACATATTCAACCATGTATTCTTATAACTGTTTATATCCCCTTCCATATAGCGTTCATAGAAGACCTGAAAATACGTATCGCCTCCTGTAGAGTAAGTCCCGCAGCGGTATCTTACGCTATTAGCCGTTGCCGATTTATCCTCATCGGTTGCCAGGAATTTACGGTACTGCACAGCTGCTTCCCTATAATTATTGTTCCACAGATACAAATCACCCAACAGGATACGCTTATTAATGAAGAAACGCTTCAAGTCATACGTGTCAAGCTTATACTGTACCAACGCACTGTTCTTGTAATCATCCAGTGTAGGAAGATTCTCCATACATTCTATCAGCAACGGCAGCAGTTCATCCAGTCCTATTTTGGCCTGATGTTCCAGTTTCTGCGCATCCTCTACCGATACGGTAGGAGTGGTCACATACACAAGCTTACCGAAATACATACCCACTTGCAAATAAGTCCAGCAACGGATAGCGGCAACGTCCGAATAGCGCTCCGCATATTCATCCTGCGTCATCCGGTTGTTGGCCAACATCTCGTCGAAACCGGCGAGCATATCATTACAGTTCTGAATGACAGCATAATAATTCGTCAGGTCGGCATATTTATTGTTGGCAGAAGGAGTATTGGCACTAATTTCCTGCAATTCAATGGACGCATTATTCGTGACGTCCATCAGGTCGGCACGCAATTCTCCCAGTACGACAGTCTGTTCCGCCAGGTTCATAAACAACCCATATAAACCCAAGATGGCATTATCCGCATCAGGGATTGTGTTATAGTGGTTCTTATATTCAACGACAGATTCAAGTTCCGTATCCACACAAGCTGTGAATGTGCTTATCAGCACTCCACAAAGCATGATTATATTTCTGATTGATTTCATAGTCCGTACTCCTTTTTATAATCCTAGTTTTAATCCCACATAAAATGTACGCGCCTGTGGCGTCATAAAAGCATCGATGCCATAACCCAACGGGTTAGTGCTGGCACTAAATTCAGGATCGTACCCTTTATACTTCGTCCAGGTACAAATATTCTCCGCTACTGCATAAACCTGTATACCTGTAATGATGCCCTTCTTTATTGGCACATCATACGCCACTGTCAGATTCTTGAATTTCAGATAGGAACCATCTTCAATCCAACGGTCGGAAAAACGGGCATTTCCCATCGGATCACCATAAGTCACTTTAGGCATACTGGTCACCTGGCCTTCCGCTCTCCAACGGTTCAGAACTGCCTGCGTCTGATTTTCCAATCCTGACATAGATTCCAAAGTCCGGCGGGTATAATTATAAACATCATTTCCCAGAGAATAAGTAAACCGGGCCGAGAATGTGAAATTCTTCCACAAGATACGCGTATTCAATCCTCCGTAAATATCCGGGTTAGGATCACCAATTACTGTCATATCTTCTTCATTGATATATTTATCGCCATTCATGTTCACAAACCGTACATCACCGGCTCCGAACGGTACGTCTGCCAAACCGGAACGTACCTGCAGTCCGTCGGCCTTTGCATCTTCCGTAGTGGCGTATATGCCATTCGTTTTATAGCCATAGAATACTCCCATAGGTCTTCCTACTTCCGTAAGGATAGTTCCGTCGGCAATATCCGTCAGATAGCTGTTTCCTTTCAGTTCGGTTATTTTGTTTTTATAATGCGATACGGTTGCTCCCAAATCCCATTTTAACGAAGGCAGGTTGAGTACACGGGCATTGATTGCCACATCAACGCCTGTATTTCTCATCTCCCCGCTGTTATCTATATAAGTAGAAAAACCGGAATAAGAAGTTATAGGTGAATAAGCAATCATATCCTTAATGGTGGAACGGTAGACGTCCACACTCAATGACAGACGTTCATTTAGTACGGCCACATCCATACCGGCATTCAGACGAGCCATTCGTTCCGGTTTCAGATTCTTGTTTACCAGATTTCCCCGTACCAGTCCGTAATTACCCAATAAATTCTGTGAGGAATAATAACGACGGGCTGCATAATTGCCAATATCATCATTACCGGACATAGAATATCCGGCACGGATCTTCAGTAAGTCCACCCAGGATAATTGACGCATAAAGTTCTCCGACGATACCACCCAAGCTGCCGACAATGCCGGAAAGATCTGGAACTGTCCTATATCTTCTCCATAACGGGAAGAAGCATCGGCCGAAAGGGTTGCATTCACAAAATATCTGTTTTTCAATGAATAGGCCACATTTCCATAGAACGAAAGCCAGTTCCACGTTCCAATGGAACCACCCATCTGGCGAAGGTCGTTCAAGCCATACTGCAATGAGCGGAATCTGTCACTGGTCGAATTATACGATTTGCCCCAGTCATCCTCGCTCCGGTTATTGAAATAACGCATCCCTAAGGTAGCATCCAACTGGTGCTCTACACCCAACTTAAACAGATAGTTGGCACGGGTTTCATCAAACAAGGAAAATATGCGCTCCGTACGATATTGCATCTGATTGGTCACCTCGGATGTGGCAACATCTTCATAAGGAATTCCCTCTTCCGGACGGAAAATACGCTCTTTCTCCTTATTCAGGCGGAGTCCGAAACGGGTACTCAATGTCAGTTCCTTCCAGATTTTATATTTAAGATGTATATTGGCGAAAAATCCATAACTGATATTCTCTTGCAGCATATTATCTACAATGGCAGTCGGATTCGACATACCGAAAAGATCCACTTCTTCATAATTCGGAGATAGCTGGTCTTGTTCGTTATAAGTAAAGCCTGCCATAAAGGGAGATTTGACCAATGAGGCATAAATCGGATTCTGCGGACTGGCATTTCCTTCCTGCATCAGGTTCTTCTTGCCATATACAAAATTCATGTTGGTCTGTACCGTAAACTTCGGTGAGAAGTTTATATCCGTATTGATACGGGCCGAGAAACGGGAGAAGTCAGTACCTTTCACCAGTCCTTCGTTTTGCAAATATCCCAATGACAAGGCATAGAGTGCAACGTCATCACCACCCATCACACCAATGGAGTAATTCTGCTTGAATCCTTGTACAAACAACTGATCCTGCCAGTCGGTATTCTTATTATAACGGTAGTAATCGGCATTTCCCTCGTATCCCCAAGAATGTTGTTCGGGCTTCGTATCATTGATAAACGGAAGTTTCTGTATGTCACCGGCAGAATATCCCCGGCTCTGATATACATCCATCAAATAACGTTTCGACTGCACGGCATCCAACATCGGAATACTGCTCGGTTTTAAGTTCATACCAGTCGTTATCTGTGCGGTAATCCGTGTTTCGGCATCTTTGGCACGCTTCGTCTCAATAACAATGGCGCCATTACTTCCTTTTACCCCATACAGTGTAGCCGCATCCTTCAGGACAGTGATCCGTTCAATATCCTTCACATCAATCGTACTCATCGGAGTAGACAGATAGCCGTCTATCAAGGATATCCCTGCCGAAAGATTTTCCACTACCATTCCGTCAATAATCAGCAATGGCTGGTTATTGGTATAGATGGAGTTGAATCCACCCATAAACATATTTGCACCGGCATTTTCCATACCTGAACGGAATAAAGTATTCAGTCCCGGCACTGTTCCCTGAAGCAGCGCTTCAGGACTGGTGGCCGGACTCAAGGAATTATCCCCGTTTAGCTGCGTCAGAGCCGTTGTCGTCTGACTACCCGCCATATCACCCAGTGGGGTCAATACATCTTCAAACAGACTCTTATGCGTTTCATCATACAAACGCACTGTAACCTCTTTCTCACCACGCAACGGAATCCGTTTCTGCTGGTATCCGGGACTTGAAACCAGTAGTTCCACCTCATAAGAAGGAATCCGGATTGAAAACTTACCGGACTCGTCCGTCATAGCCGTACTAAGGCCCGGCACCGCGACACGTACACCATTCAACGGACTACCCGTAGCCGCATCCACAATTGTACCCGATACCCTTTCCTTATACTCTATCCGCTTCTTCACTTTCAGTGTACGCACTTTCTTGTTGAACTTCTGTGCATTCCCGGATAAAGCAAACACACAAGCTATCAGAAGAAATATATATTTCATTTTATTATTCATAGCATTATCTTTCCTTTAGTCGTTTCACTTCTCGTCACTCTCCATCCGCTATACGGGGAACAAACTTGATGTAATCAAGAAACATCATTCCACCCCGTTGACTCGCTTTGGAATATTCATGGCAACCGGCAGTATTACAAACCATCACCTGCACCTCTCCCATCCGCGGCACTTCAAAGTCATAAGCATCTGCCTCCTCTACCGGTGTAGTAGGAATCATATAAGAGCCCAGATTATACTTACGGAGATGTACCGGCGTGTTTTTATATGTTTCATCACCGGCTATCGAATATCCTACAAAACCACATTCCTTTCCCCAGTAATTATTATCTATGGAAGAAGTAGTCCCCGCCGGACGGCGTAACGCCGGATCACCCGGCATGGAAGCTAGTAATTTCTGACAAACCGCAAGCGTAGTGGCCTTATCCGCTTCTTCATTTGGCCTGATATGGTTCTCCATATCATCATACGACCCCAGATATACATCATAAATCACTGAATTCAGGTTGACCGCATATTGAAGATAGAAGTTGGCATCAGTATTCATATTATTCGTATTAAAAGTGAAAGAATACTCCGCCCCGGTAACAGGGTCCGTCTGATAACTTCTTGAAGAAACCATCACATCCTTCCCGCCGCTTGCCCATGTGCGGAGACGGGTATAGGTTTTGGAAGCAGCATAAGTGCCCAGATAATCTTCTGCTTCCACAACTACTGTCTTTACCTTATTTTCCTTTATCTTAATATCCACCCCGTTCAAGAAACGTATCGTTCCGTTGGAAGCATGATATTCCCTGACTCCGGCCAGTTCAAAAGATACCGCTTTGGAAAAATCAACTTCTACGCCACTCAAAGCTGTTGTCATTCCCGGTTTGAAAACCAAATCCCGGATCAGTTCGTCCGTCACCAGTGAGTCAGTGAGCTCTTCAGTGCTCTGATTCATGTATTTGGCATATTTTTCTTTTAGACTCTGGAAATTCGCCTGCCTCAACAAAACAAAAGTATAGGTAGAATCCTCATCGTTAACCGGCATCTCTTCAAAGAAGTAATTGCGCGTCGTCCAAATCGTATCATATACCGGCTGCCCCTTTTCATTCACTCCTTTTTGTATGCTCCTGTCTTTATCCATTATCTTCGTGGTTTTGGCATACAGGCTGTCCAGTTGTTCATACTCTTCGGGATACAATGCATGTAAATACTGCAAGTACTCATCAATATTCATCAATGGTTCCATGACCCTGTCTACTACATGGAGCATTCCGTTATTGCAAAGTACATCCGAATGTTCCGGTTCAAAGGTTAACTCACTCATTATCCTGATTTTCCCGTTAATCATCTTCAAATGACTGTCCGGTTGTGAGATTGCCGTCAGGTTGAAAGTGCCGAAAGCAATATGGTTTCTTACCATCATCAGTTTAGCCTCTTCATTCCATTCACCTTCCGCCAGACCTTTCACATACCCGGCAAGAGCCTCATCCACAGGTGCAAGAATTGTATATTCATAGGCTCCCTGCAATACCTTGTCATAACCAGTTTCCTGCAACAAAGTATAAAAGCCTGAAAGTTCTCCATTCGCCTTGACAGCCTCCAATACACTTCCCTCAAGAGTAGGCATATCTACCGCCACATGATTGTCCCACTGGTTATTGCAGGCTGCAACCAGTGTTGCAGCTACTAATACCAATGCCCATCGTATCTTATTGAATTTTCGTTTCATTACTTTTCGTTTATCGATTATTTATATTCCACGTCCTTCTGTTCTCATTCATACGGCCATACTTCCTCTTTGCCCGGAGAATATTCACCGATCTCCATTCCTGTCAAATCGAGCATAGGCCAAACCTGATCTTCGGTTGTAGGAATAAACTGAATCATATCCAGCATGATATCGAGAGAAGCGTCTTTCTCCAAATCAAACCGCAACACATGACGTCCACTCGAGAATACTTTTATAACTCCCAATAAATTACTGTTCATATAGACATGCGGATAATAGGTGTACTGTTTCCATCCGTAATTCGTCTCCATCGCAGCATGGTCTACCATCCTGACTCCGCGCTCGTCCGTCTTTTCCTTGCCGTCTGCACCCTTCACATAAGAAATGGCAGAAACTCGTTTTACCGTTACAATCTTATCCAGTATTTGGTCTTCCTGCCCTTCCTGCTTGAAAGTGGTTTTAAGGGTCGGACCGTTTTTACCGGAATCTGTATGACGATAGCATAACCACACTTTATACGTTCCTTCAATCAATAAGGGGAGTGTAAACTCAACTGCAGTAATCATATCGCTCTTTCTCATACGGAAAGTCAGGTAATCACCATTGACACACTGCATCTGCTGGTTTAATGTAGGTTTGTTTCTATCCAGTACCTGGCCAACCGTATAGGTCATGGCAGCAGTACTGCTTCCGCGCCCGTATTCTATCTTAATATCCTGGGTCAACTGGCCTTTCTCAAATTTCTTTGTCTCTTTGAGATAAGAAGCAGACGCCTTGATTTCCGGTAAAGTACACACATCGAAATTCACCCGGTAAGGTGCTCTCTCTTTGATTTCCAACATACCATCCACTTCCTGCAATACACCATCCGCACAAGTCCGGTCTGCATATTCGCCATCCCGTATCAATTCTATTCCCGGTTCGTATCCGGCTATACTGTTGAATCTGTTCAATACAATCTTTTGTCCGTCCATGATACAGGCAATCACCTGATTCTCTACCTTCGTCATTACGGCCGAACTACTCATCAGGTCCACGATATACTGGCGACCAGTTCCAATATGATAAGCAAGGAAGTTTTGAATCAATGCCTCACTATCATTGATACCCGGAGTATTCTGCTTCAGACGTGTTATCAACTCGTTCTTATTATGAATTCCTTCATTATTGAAGGTTTCATTACTCTGTACATACACCGTATAACAAGTATCAGTTGTCATCACCGAATTGAGATAGTTTTCATACTCGGCAAACAAATCTATAAAAAGAGAGTAACGTTCCATCGGCAAGGCAGCCACCTGTTCACGCAATGTCAGTTCCGGCTTTTCCAATACAGCATCTACAATGTGCAGAATACCGTTACCTAAAACCACATCTTTCGTCAACAGACGTGCATTACGGTCTACTTCCACATATATGGTTCCGTTTTCATCACTTTTGGTTTGCGTAGTGAGATAGTAGTCGCGTATATTGGCTGTCGGCATCTTTCCGTCCTGAAAACGCGACGAGGTAATCGTATCATTGATTACATGATAACCTACGCACTCGTTCGCTTCTTCTTTGGAAAGCTGTCCTATATCTATTCTGTTTTCTTCCAGGTATTTCCGCACGGCATCATCCGTCGGCACCAGACAAGTATAAGCACCATAGGCATGCAACATCCCGCGATAGTCGGACTTATCGACAATCTTGAGGAACTCGCCCAAATGGTCCGCCATATATTCATCGAGCATCTGCTGCTCGGTGGTCTGATATACGGTTCCATCAAGGGGATCATCGCAGGCATTCAGAAAACAGAGCATTAACAAACTCACAATCAGGTTCAATCCTATTTTGTTTTTCATATTCATATAGATTCCTCCCATTGATTAGTTAGCATAAAATTCATTTTGTTCCAGCAAAGGATTAGCATCTATTTCTTCACTGTAAATAGGTAAATAATGACTGTGATAATTGCGATACTTGGCCTTCAAGCTGTTAACTTTGCTGGCCGGAGCGCTATATTCTGCCAATGTCATCAGGTAATTGAGATTTTCACCGTCATAATTGTTACGTTTTGCCTGACGCAACACATCAAACCAACGTTTTCCTTCAAAGATCAATTCCCGTCCGCGTTCTGCCAACACAAATTCTTCCATAGCCTTTCCACTATACGAACCTTCCGTTTGCCCGATGTCCGTGGTAGCCACTGCGGTAGAGCGATCTCTTATCACTTTCACCGCCGCATACGCTTCTTTCAGCAATTCCTGATTATCACTGTCCAGAATAGCCATTTGGGTCAGCGCTTCCGCTTTCATCAAGTAGATTTCAGCAAGACGGTAGATAATGAAGTTATTGGTATATTCTTCCTGCGCACGTTCCGAACCGTTCGGTTCCACACCGATATATTTCCAAAGGCAGGAC
>ERZ791630.644-NODE-644-length-13764-cov-5.3292_pt1 | contig 13764 bp, 16 predicted proteins | sample MGYA00510264_ERZ791630 | MGnify/ENA primary metagenome ERZ791630 (study PRJEB30046, sample SAMN00715150) | human gut metagenome | study: EMG produced TPA metagenomics assembly of the A metagenome-wide association study of gut microbiota in type 2... | reverse complement strand
TACAAAAGTAATATCACATTTTTAGAATGAAAGGGGGAGTTTATCGAATGCTTACTGTATATCGGATTCATATTGAACGGCAGGAACAACCTGGAATACTGCCGGATGCTGTCTTCTGACGCAAATGACCTGGACCGCCGGTTCGGGGAGTTCTGCTTCAGCCAGGTCAGGAAACAGCTGAAAGGGGCCTACCTGCCCGAGGAAAGGATCTACTGCATCGAGGCCGCCGATGGGGATAAGAACCGGGTGGAATCCCTTGTGCGGGATATAATCGACAGAGGCGCGTGGCCCTCCGACGACTACCAGAGGCTGCGGGATATCGGATTTGTCCATGAGACGGCCGACTCCTACAGGAGGACCGACAGCCGGGACTTTATTGTCGGCGAGCTTGAACGGACACTCCACAACGGGAGGGCGGGCAGGCTGCTGGAAGCCTACCACGACTTCCACCGGAGCCGCGAGAAGGATACCGGCAACCGTGTACTCACGGCTATACAGACCGGACAGGGCGTGCTGCTCTTCGATGACACAGGCCGGGGACTGGAGCGGGCGGAGAGCTATCTCCAGTATAATGCGGACAACTTCTTCAGCCCGATACACCGGAATACCGACAAACTGGGCGTCTATTATTTCAGCACGGACAACGCAAGGCTGGTGGAAAAGGCGCGGGAGTGTGGCAGTATGTTCACCCCTGATGACCGGTGCCGTTTCATCCCCGCCAGGGCGGAATTCCTCCGGGCGGACATCCTGCGGGGATGCAAGCCTGCCGTGGAGTGCGACATGTCCCCCGACCTCGCCCGATACCGGGAGATGCTGAAGACATTCAAGCTCAGGGAAAGTGAGACACCCTTCAACATCGGCATACTGGACAGGCTGTGCAGGACGGGAAATCTTGACGAGATGCCGGAAAACAGGAACTTCAGGCATTTCTGCAGCTTTTCCTCCCTGCACTCGCAGATGAACCATTCCTTCCTCTCCTCACAGGCGGACACGCTGCTCGGGAGCTCCATGAGACAAGCCGTCAGCGATACGGCACGGCGCATCCTGCAGAACGAATACGACGTGCGGGGATATGAATTGCCCACCCCGGATACGAGGCGCAGGCGGGAAAAGAAGCCGGAAAAGACAGGTAAAAAAACTAAAATAGGAAGATAATATGGCCTTGTGGTTGGAAAAGCTGGGACTGCAAAGAACGCGTCCCCCAAAAGAAGAGCTGAAGGACTTCTGTCTGGAACTGTGTCCGGACAACCGGATAGCCTCCTTCATGATAACGGACCATACGCCCCGAAGCGGGAACCCCTTCATCCGGTTTGTCAAGGAAGCGGCCCGTAAAGCCGTACTTGAGGAAGCCCGGGGTGTCCCCGACAACCTGTTGCTCTTCTATGCCGGCATCCGGAAAGAGGAGCTGCCCCCTGTCAGCGGACTGCAGGAGAAGGAACCCAGGCATGGCGTTTCATCATCGAAAACGGCGGGATCACGGACGGCAACTCCGTCCCGCTGCGACGGGCCGCCTATCTGGAGGCACACGGTGTGGAAACGGACCGCAGGAACCTGGAGAGGCTGGAACACTCGCCAGGCTACAAAGATTTCGTGGCACACGAGACCGCACGGGAACGTATCCTTCAAGGAAAGAACGCCCGGTTCCTCGTGACCGCCGTAAAGACAGACCAGGGTGTCAGGGTGTTCAACAGGGGGCTGCACGGTCCGCGCCACCTGCGCGAATACCTGCAGGAAATAGCCGACAATTTCTACTCACCCTGTGGAAAGGGACCGGGGACATTGTCCATATTCCGCATCGAGACCTCGTCAAAACGGCTGATGGAGATGTCCCGGCAGCCCGGAAGGTGTTTCTCTACCTCCCAGCCCGGACTGGAAGTGTTCGGAAATTACCGTCCGGTAGCCTCCTTCGACCTGTCGCCCACGGCGGCCAACCTCGACAGGTTCATTACGGCCAGTTCCCTGGAACTTTCCAGACGCAACCTGGATTTCATGACCCTGCAGGACATCGCAGAAAAGGGATACGCCCACCTGACGCTGGAGGAGCCATTCCGCTACAGGAGGGAGTTCGCCCCCGTGGAAAAAGAACTCGGAAGGCTATCCAGGGAAAAGGAACTCCATCCGGACTTTCCCCTCGGGGAGAGGATGGCGGAGCTCCGGGAGACTTCCAGGAAGATCGCCGCCGCCCTGTTGGCAAGGGAGGGGATCCGGACAGGGATGCCACGGTCAGAAACGAGGTATGCCGACAGGATATCACGCATGCTGGAGAGTCCGGCGGATCCCTCCAGGGGATCCGATACCGGCAAAAAGAGAAAACAACCCTCTTCCAAACGGAAACATGTCGCAGGAAGACAAGTAAAACTGTAAATTGTAAGCATATATGGCAACCAACAAACCACTCACTCCGGAAGAGGCCGTCGACATGGGCCGCCGCGCTGTCGGTCGGCGGGCATTGATGCGGACACTGAGGGACATCTTCTCGTACCGTAACCCGCTACGGCAGTTCATGGACGCTTACCGCTTCAACGTCATCCGCTGGAGCGCGTCCAATCTCAAGGAACCGACACCCGGAAAACGTGTCAGGCTGTTCCTCGGCACCAGAAACCCGCTGCGGATTCTCCGCGACAACTTCCGGCAGAACCGCGCGGACCTGACAGCGGACTGGGAAAGGGCGGTCATCGGCCGTATCAACCTCTCGCTGGAAGAGCTGGGGAGCATCCCGCTGCATTCCAGGCCGCGTGACCTTGCCAAAAGGCTGGACCGTGTCGGAAGGATGATAAACCGGATGACCGGCTATGAGCATTGTCCCAGCCTGCTCACAGAGAGGCTGCTGCTCTCCACCTACAGGTATATATTCATGGCTCCCCATGACAGGCGGTTCGGCGCCCTCTGTCCGGACGGGATCTGCGGGATGCTGCGGCAGAACGGCGTGCCGCCGGAGAGCCTGTATTACCAGAACTACGAAAGCCTGCTGCAAGGAAGGGATACGGTCATCTACGAGTTCACCTCCGACGGGAAAGGGCAACAATATCTGCGTCCCCTGGAACACGTGAGGCTGGATGCCGGCCCGGGCGGGTATGACATGCTTCCCGACAGCCCGAAGGTCACTTCCGTTTCCCAAGGGGCGGAAGAGGCCGTACCGCTCTCCGAAAAGGTGGAAAAAAACGGGAGGAATACCGCAAGGGAGAAGAGAACGGTCCGGAACACAAAAGTCAAAAATACAAAGGCCAAAAACAAAGGCATAAAAATGTAATCAATTATTCACCTGATAAAAACAAAAATTATGAGAATCGTACTTACAGACAAGCCAGTCATGGCAAGGAGTATCGCCTCCGTACTGGGCGCCAACGAAAAGGCGGAAGGATATCTTTACGGCAACGGGTATGCCGTCACATGAACTTACGGCCACCTGCTGGCACAGGCACCGCCGTCCGCTTACGGGCCCGCCCGTGTGGAACGGCAGGCGCTTCCCCTCATTCCGGTCCCGTTCCGCCTCGTTGTCAGACAAGTCAGGACGGAGGAAGGGTATGTCACCGACCCGGTAGCCATCCGGCAGCTGGAAGTGCTCCGCGGGTTGCTCGAAAACGCCGACGCTCTGGTCATAGCCACGGACGCGGGGCGTGAAGGAGAACTGGTCAGCCGGTATCTCCTGGACTATCTCGGTTACCGTAAACCGGCCCTGCGCCTGTGGATATCCTCCCTGACGGAAAAGGCCATCCTGAATGGTTTCAAAAATCTGAGAGAGGACGGTGACTTCGACAACCTCGCCCTGGCGGCGAGGGCACGCAGGGAAGCGGACTGGATATTGGGCGTGAACGCGAGCATCGCCCTGGGGATAGCCGCCGGCATGGGCAACCACTCGCTCGGACGGGTGCAGACACCCACGCTGGCACTGGTCTGCCGCCGTTATCTTGAGAACAGGGATTTTGTGCCCGTGAGCTTTTACCATCTGCGGACCGGAGTCTGCAAGGACGGGCAGAAAGTTCTTTTCACGCGTCCTCTCCGGTATGAAAGGAAAGAGGATGCGGAAAAAGCCCGGGCCGGACTGGAGGGCGAAAGCCGCTGTACGGTCCTTGCCGTGGAAAAGAAAGAGAATATGGAGGAGCCGCCTCTGCCGCATGACCTGACCGGCCTGCAGCGGGAAGCCAATACACGCCTGGGCATGGCAGCCGGACAGACCCTCGCCGTCGTCCAAAGGCTCTACGAGAGAGGATACGTCTCATATCCGAGAACCGGATGCCGCCACATTCCGGAAGATATATTCGAGCAGGCACCCACACTCGTCGCCTCCCTTAAAGGACATCCCCGGTTCGGAAGGCACGCAGAAAGGCTGCTCGAGAAAGGGCTGAACCCTCATGCGGTGGACGGGAACAGCGTAACGGAACACCATGCCCTTCTCATCACGGGAGAGGTACCCGAAGGGCTCTCCCCGGACGAGCAGAACATCTACTCCTTGATCGCCGGGAGGATGCTGGAAGCATTTTCCGAAGGATGTGTCAGGGAGGTCGTACGTGTCAGGGCCGATTACGGCGGAATGGAATTCGAGGCCGAAACCTCATGTGTGAAGTATCCGGGATGGCGGGACATTTATAACGGACCGGACATGGCGGAAGAAAGCACCCCCTTGCCACAGTTCCATCAGGGAGAGACACTGGCGGTATTGGAAACAGAAATACTGGAAGACAGTACAAAGCCGCTGCCACCATTCACGGAAGCCGGACTGCTGGCTGCCATGGAAAACGCCGACGGTACGGCGGACGGTGAAAGCAAAAAGAAAATAACGGAGAGGTGCGGGCTCGGGACACCGGGCACCCGTGCGGGAATCATCGACCTGCTGGTGGCCCGCCGGTACGTAGAGCGTATCGGAAACCGTCTCATCCCTACGGAGAAGGGGCTGGAGATATACGGTATCGTAGGAGACAAGCTGATCGCCGATGCGGCTATGACGGCAGCCTGGGAAGAGGCACTGCGTGAAATCGAGGAAGGAAGGCTCAGTGCCGGGAAGTTCATGAAGGGTATCCATGAGTATGCACGGAAAATCGTATCGGAACTGCTCGCCCTGCAGGTCAGGAACCCGGGCGTGACAAGGTGCGCCTGCCCGAAATGTGGAACAGGAACAGTGACACTCTACGACAGGGTGGCCAAATGCGGAGATCCCGACTGCGCGTTCCATCTTCCGCGCATGTTCAACGGACGGGAGATGACAGACGAAGAGATGACACGGCTGATGGCATGGGAAGCTACCCCCTTCCTGAAATTTACCACCAAGGCGGGAAAACCCTATGAGGCGTCGCTCAGAATGGACGAGAATTACAAGGTGGAGCTTACATTCAAGGACAGCATGCGGGAGCTGTAACAGGACCGATACTGCAAGGGAAATGTCCCGGTCTGCTCTTTTCGGAGACTGGCCGGGATTTTCCGTTAATCAGGGTGTATGGAAAGTCCGTATATCATTACAACCGTCTCGGGCGTTACCACCTGATGTGTACCGACGGTAGCTCCCACCAAGTGAATGTCGGGGTTCCTTTCCCGAAGTGACGGAACGGAAAATGCCAGCGGCCCGCTTACGGAAAAGTTCATTGCCGATAGTTCAAGGAGTTGTTGTCCGCAAGGAGGTGGACAAGCCGGGGCTCAGGGTACGCTATGAGGAAGCTCCTGCCGCAATCACCATTCAATATCCTGTATGTAAATAATCCAGACGGCAGACACCCGTATCGAAATGTCTGCTTCCGATCAATTTCCAGACGGAAGGCGCAAGAGCGTCTCCGAACAGTCTGATACCACCCTGCAGTCTCGGGGAAAGGTAGATCACCATCTCGTCCACCATCCAGAACCTGAGCAGGCTGTCAACAAGCGGGAGTGTGTCAGGACTGGCCTCGACAAGGGCGATACCGTCCCCTTCCTCTTTCCATCGGGAAAGCGAGACGAAAGATACCGGTTCCTCAAGGTGCCGTACCGCCTTCTTCCTGATCCGGGTGATACCGTATTTGTCCGCAGAATCCTGCAACGCGGAGAGGGACTACCGCTCCAACAGGCAGCCGTCAAGGGAGAGAAAGGCCATAAGCTGAATCTTTGCCATAAGCTGAATGTTTAATGATACCGTCTATTTCGCAGGCAAAATCCATAAAAAAACGTGGACTTGCCCAGCCTAAAAGTGGAGCTCTGGTAAAGCTAAGAATAAAGGCTGTGCAAGCCACGCTATGACAATGCATAGCATAGCCTTACACAGAAGTCCTTTATTCTTTTGAAATTTACCAGATTCCACTTTTAGGACGTTCTGCGAACGTTATGTCTATATATCAAGAAAGAAGGAAAAATACCCCTTCTTTTCCCAAACTCATATTTTCGTTCCAAATATAGGAATTATTCTAAAAATCACGAAATATCCGCCCGGATAATCTTCCCGTCAAGGATTGGAAAGGGTATAGTGTTTCACGACGGGCTTTCAGGAAAGCATCTGACTATTAGTGACTATACATGACTATGCATGACACGGGAAAGTTACATCCCACTTTCCTCACTATCTTGCACCCGAAATCATTAAAAGAAATAAATATGGAACTGACAATTATCGAAACAAGCGCTTATCTGGAATTAAAGCGGCAGCTCAGCACGTTGTCCGTGCAAATGGAGGACCTCGTCCGGAAAATGGCTCCACCGGCTCCGGACAAATGAATGGATGCGCAGGAGGTATGCCTGGCGTTGGGAATCTCGAAAAGGTGTCTCCAGGCTTACCGTGACAGGGGACTGGTTCCCTGCTCACATATCGGCGGAAAATATTTCTACCGTGAGACGGACATACAGCAAATCCTGGAAGAAGGACTAATCAAAAACAGAAAATAACGGATGGCGGAAATCATTACCAGGGATTCGGAGGAGTTCAAGGAACTCACCGGATGGATCAGGAGATGCGGAAAGGCACTGGAAAACGCGACGGCACGAATCCGTCCGGGCATAGCCGACGAGCATTATCTCACGGGAGAGGAAGTCTGCGAGAAATTGCATGTATCCAGAAGGACACTTCAGGCACTCAGGGACGAGAAGGCAATCCCGTATACTTCCATTACCGCTGCAGGAGGCAAGCTGCTATACCCGGAAAGCGGACTGTACGAGGTACTGAAAAAGAACTATAAGGACTTCAGGCGATACGCCGGATAAACAAACGGTGCGTATTCACACAAAAAAACTCCTTCGGCCGGATCCGAGGCTGAAGGAGTTTCTTTATATAAGTTTCGGGGCTTAGTTGGCCAGCCGGTACGTGTCACCGATCTTCATACACAGCCTGTCCGTATCTTCCCCGACTTTCGGATTGATCAGCTCGGCATAAATCTGGGTGGAAAGAATGGACTTATGTCCCAACACCTTCTGCAAGGTTTCCAACGGCATCCCCTTTAAAATGGCCAGAACGGCAAAGGTATGGCGCCCGATGTGCGGGGTTATCTCGGTCGAGCAGCCGCATTTTCTGGTCAGAACCCTCAGACTGGATGCCATGGTCTGGTATTCGCCTACGGGAAACACCTTGTCAGGAGAACTTTTCTTTTCATTGTCCCCCCTGTACCTCTCGACCAGTTCGATGGCGATAGGAAGCAGCTTCACCACGTAGGCCACGCCGGTTTTTATACGGTTGCCCATCAGCCATGTACCACCCTCGGAATCCGTATGGATATTCTTGTACGTGATCTCCTTCAGATCCGCGTACGCCAGACCTGTGAAGCACATGAACAGGAACATGTCACGGATAGCCCGCTGGCGCTTGTAATTCAACTTGACATGGATGACGCTTTGCAAGTCCTCCTCGGTGAGGAAAGAACGCCGCTTGTATTCGGGCAGGCAGTCGAAACCGATGAACGGGTGAAGCCTTATCCAGCCTCTTTCCTGGGCGGTATACATCAGCCATTTCAGGGTGTTGACCCGGCCGAAAGCCGTCGAGCTCGCCAGGGCGCATGTCCCGAGCATCCAGTTGTAATAGTCCTCGATGAACTTCTTGTCAAGCTCGGCGATGGCTATATCCTCGATACGTCTCTTCTCTTTGAGGAAAAGCTGCAGATTCTTGTAGTCGGCCACCAGCCCGCGATAGGTGCTTGCCGCCTTTTCCTTGCCTATCTTTTCCTTGTAGGAGGCAAGCTGCTCCCTGAACAGTCCCATAAGGGTGTGATAATCGTCCCCGAAACCAAGATAGCGGTTGTAGACACTTTTGGCTGTCACCAGGCTGTCATGGTCGCAGACATACTGGTAATGCCTTGTGATCTGGGCCTTGATATTGTCAAGCTCCTGGTTCAGCCGTCTGGCCTCGTCGGATTTCCCTTTCGCCCTCTTGGCCTTGGCATCCCATAATGCCAGTGAAACTTCCCGCTTGCAACTGAAGCAGGCGGTGGTCTTGTTGATGGTTATACGTCCCATAATGGGCACCTTGCCATCTTTCAACGATTGGTTCTTGGTGTAAAACAACACGGAAAATGTACTTCTCATAAACTCGCTTCTTTTAGTTACAAAATTAATAAATATCGAGCTTTTTGAAGTTATGAAAAACAACGCAATACATTGAAAAATAATCGTTTATATTCCTTGAAATATCCGTATTTGCAAGGTAACGGATAAGTAACGGAAGTCGCAGCAAAACATGCCCCATAATGCTCGCTTTCTCTACCAACAACCCAAAATAGAAATTAATAACTATTTGATTGTTAATTGGTTTTCGCTACCTTTGCAAACTGTGGAAAAACACTTAGTTTCGATTATAAAAACTAAAATTTCGTGCTATAGAAAAAAATGTTTCTCTCATATAAAACCAGCCTGTTATTTAACGAAAAAGGGATGAACTTAATATCAAGTCCATCCCTTCTTATTACAATCAACACGTTTCTCTTATAGCTCACGAATCCAGATATTACGGAAGCTGATCGGCTCGCTAGGATCGCCATGGCTCTGCAGGATGATAGGGCCTGCGCCATGTTTCTTCACTTGCGGGAAACCGATCCACTCTGTCGTACCCAATATCGTCGTATGGTTCTGCAAAACCACGCCGTTCTGGATAACCGTTACGGTTGGATGCGTGCGATAAGAACCATCTTCCTTGAAAGTGGGGGCGGTATAAATGATATCGTATACGTTCCATTCGCCCGGTTTACGCATGGCATTGGCCAAAGGAATGGATTGTTTGTAGATACTACCAGTCTGGCCGTTCACGTAAGTCGGGTTATTGTAGCAGTCTAACACTTGAACCTCATACATCCCTTGTAGGAAAATACCGCTGTTACCTCTCGACTGGCTCTCGCCGGTAATATTCGTCGGGACCTGCCACTCGATGTGCATCTGGAAATCGTTGAATTTCTGTTTGGTCTGGATGTCACCCTTCTTCTTGTTTACGGTAAATACACCATCATGCACATCCCATTCGGCGGCACCGCCCTTTACGCTCTCCCAAGCGGAAAGATCCTTGCCGTCAAACAAAACGATAGCGTCGGAAGGAGCCGTGAAACCTCCACCTTTTAAATCTGTACCCGGAGTGACTACCGGCGGAACAGGTTCGTAAAACTCGGACATCTCATGCGTGATACCCGCATAACCTGTAGGCATCTTGAACTCTTTTTTCTTGTCTTGAGCGACAATAGTGACGCAACCCGCTAAAGCGAAAGCCGCAACTGTAAGCAATCTTTTGTTCATGGTCTAAAATGATTTATTAGTTAGTTAACATTTCTTGCTGCAAATATACCGTTTTTTGCCGAAACAGATAACGATTTGTCAGAAATCTTATTGATTATGATCAAATAATCTTTTCTCGGCCAACTGCTCAAACTTGGTGTTCGGACGACCGTAATTGCAATACGGATAAATACTTATACCGCCTCTCGGTGTGAATATACCAGTAACTTCGATATATTTCGGATCCATTAATTTTATCAAGTCCTTCATGATAATATTCACGCAATCCTCATGAAACGCCCCATGGTTGCGGAAGCTGAATAAGTAAAGCTTCAAGCTCTTGCTCTCTACCATTTTCACGTCGGGGATATAATCGATATGAATCGTAGCGAAATCCGGTTGTCCGGTAATCGGGCAGAGACTGGTGAATTCCGGGCAATTAAACCGTACCCAATAATCATTTCCTTGATGCTTGTTCGTAAATGCCTCCAATACCTCCGGAGCGTAATCTTGTTTATATACGGTAGAGCCACCTAATAAGTGCAACTCTCCTTCTTGTTTTCTCTCGTCCATTTCTTTAAATTTACTTTTGATTCTCTTCTTTCCTTTTCAGGTATTTCTCCAATCCGTCCTTGCGAAGTTTGCAAGCGGGGCAATGCCCACATCCCTCAGCCATAACACCGTTATAGCAAGTCAGCGTCTGCGTACGTACTAGATCAAAGACGCCCAGCTCGTCCGACAATTCCCAGACTTCGCTCTTATCCCGGTCCATAAGCGGGGTATGAATTACGAATTGCTCATCCATCGCCAGATTTAATGTTACGTTAAGAGAACGCACGAACGTATCCCGGCAATCCGGATAACCACTATAATCAGCCTCGGAGACACCCGTTACCAAATGATAAATCCCCTTACCACGGGCTAAGATAGCGGCGAAAGTAAGGAATACCATATTACGGCCGGGCACAAACGTATTCGGATAGCTATCCTCCGGCTTCTCTTGATCCATCTCTATGCTCGCATTCGTAAGCGAGCAATTGGGATCTAACTGGCTGATAAGCGATACGTCCAATAACTGAAAAGGTACGTCCGCATCCGCGGCGATCTTTCGAGCGACCTCTATTTCCAAGGAATGTTTCTGTCCGTATGTGAAGCATACGGCCTCTACACGTGAAAAATGCTTCTTCGCCCAGAAAAGGCAAGTCGTGGAATCTTGTCCACCCGAGAAGCATACCAAAGCGGCATCTTGTTGTTTCATATCTTTCTTGTTTTTAATACGTGGTTTAGCAAGCACACGGAAAAGACATCTTTTCAGCCACAAAGATACGCTTTTTTTTAATTCTTTCGAGCGGCGATAAGCAACATCATCGGACGGCGAAGTTCGTCTCGCATCCCGGGAACCGTATCCAGCATCGATTCGTCCGGTTGAGGCTCCACCAGATGGGTGATACAGAAACCCGCCTTGATCAATCCGTTCACGTAAGTCGTAAGTGTCTTATGATATTTGGTTACATCCTCTCCCAAAAAACGAGCATGCCGGATTCCCTCTTGAAAATAATGATCCACCGGCCAATGCGCAGGTTTCCCTTCCGAATCGTAAATCCAATCTTGATTGCCATAAGCAGTAAAAACGGGATGTTCCACAGAGAAGACAAAGACACCCTCTTGCGTTAAACATTTATATACCTCTGTACAAACCGTATCGAACGACTCGAGATAATGGAATGTCAAGGAGCTGATCACGATGTCAAAAGAATTTGGAGCAAAATCAAAATCCTCGATTGCTATTCTTTTATATTCGATCAACGGGGAGGGATTTATCTCCCGTGCCTTGTCTAACATCTTCCCAGAAAGGTCAATGCCTAAAGCGAAGGTCGCCCCTCGCTCTATGGCATATCGACAATGCCAGCCAAAACCACACCCTAAATCCAATACACGCTTTCCGTTAAAATCAGGCAACATCTTCTTTAGCTCATGCCATTCTCCTGCTCCTCTCAGCCCTTGTACAGAGCGAGACATCTGACTGTATTGACCGAAAAAGCGTTCATCATCATACTTATTTTCTTTCATATTATATATTGTAGGGATATCTTGGCCAAAGATACTTATTTTTCGTAGATACCGACATGATTTCCTTCGCTATCTTCTAAAACGGCGAAGTATCCTTTATTTTCCGCTTCAATCTTTGTCTTGGGTATAATAATTTTACCCCCTTTATCCAATACTTTAGATAAAGTGTCCTCGATATCTTGGCTATTAAAATGGATTAAGATACCATCCGGCGAAGGTTGATAACTAGGAGCGTAGAACAAAGCCCCAACCGCTTCTCCTTGCTCGATAAAACAGGCCATCTTCTCTGTCTCACATTCGGAAACCGATAATTTTAGTCCCAAAATAGTTTCATAGAAATCGATCGCTCGATAAAAGTCTACAGTTGGAATCTCGAAAAAAGCAATTAAATTGTTCATTTTGTTTTCTTTTTATAGTTACTGTTAATGTCCTCGCGAAGACATCACAAAAGTAGAGCGTATCGTATCTATAGGATAGAAGAAAAAGGACATCTTGATCACTCCGAGAAATAATCAGAATAAGGAGCGCATAAGGAAAGATACTCCGTGGGTGTATAGCCGGAAAACAGCTTAAACTCTTTTATCATATGTGACTGATCTGAAAACCCACATTCATAAGCTAATTGAGCGAATGAAATGGATGGATTCTGTTGTACCTTAAATAAAGCCCGTTGCATCCTAACGATACGAAGAAACTCTTTGGGCGTAGCTCCTACATAATCTAAGAAAATGCGGTTGAACTGTTTAGAACTCAGGCATGCGGTTTCAGATAACTCAGAAATATTAGTTTTCGCTTGTTCATTTATTTGATGGAAGACTGCGGATATTCGCTTTAAATTATATTCATAGCCTTCAAACCTATAAAGACGGTGAATCAAAAACTGCTCGATCAAGCGGATGCAAGTTTCATGATCATCAGCCTCTATCACTTTTCTGGATAATATTGATAATTCCAAATCTTCTATAGCATCCACCGCTATAAGTTCTCCATAAAAGAACTTAAGGGGAAGTTGAAGGATGGCTCTTGCCGCGTACGGCTGAAAAACAACCGTGATCATTTCAATCTTTCCGGCTGACATCACATCTGAAAAGTTGAGGCATTGCCCACAGATGAACGCTTGAGGCTGCGATTCTTTTTTTCCTACTAATAAAAGCCTTTTACCCCTATGAAATACTAATTGTATGCAGCCCGTTGGTAAAGTCCGTTCAGATACAGAAACATCCGCGCCATCTTCCAGTATCCAATAATATCTCACATAAGGAGTTAATATATGAATAGGCTTTATTATTTTAAATGACTGCATCTTATAGAATTTAATTTATCGGGGCAAAGGTAAATAACCCCTAATCAATTCTATAGTAAAAAAGAGACATTTTATATAATACTGCGACATTAAGCTTCAATCAACTATTTTTGGGTATATTCAAAACTGTAGTATTCTTGATTTCATTAAGTACAAAAGAGCTTTGCATCTTCACGATGCCATGAACCTTGGTTAATTTCTCGAACACAAATTGATTATAGGCATCTAAATCCTTAAGAACCACTTTGACAAAGAAATCATAAATACCTCCCGTCGAGTAACATTCCATTATTTCATCGATATTCCGTATTTCTTCTTTGAAGCGTTCGATATGCTCATCATCGTGTACAGCTAAAGATACATTACAGAAAATGATCAAGGGTAATCCTATTTTTTTATTGTCGACCAATGCCACATATCCTTTTATATATCCTTCGTTTTCTAAACGTTTGATTCGTTCGTAAATAGGAGTCTTGGAGATATGAAGTTTCTCAGAAAGCTCTTTTGCATTGATCTTCGCGTCCTTTTGCAAAGAATGAAGAATTTCAATATCTGTCTCATCAAGTAGTGCCATAGTTTTTTTTCCTGTTTTATTTGATTTAATATCCCCGAATTAGAATTATAGAATGCAAAACAGGACAAAAATAGGAAAATTATCGTATTTAAGATTGACATATAGGAAAACAATCTTCTTTAACCTTAATTCCGCAACACTATTATAAAATATTTTTTTTAAGTACCTGAGCAACAAA
>ERZ791630.634-NODE-634-length-14024-cov-2.63448_pt1 | contig 14024 bp, 6 predicted proteins | sample MGYA00510264_ERZ791630 | MGnify/ENA primary metagenome ERZ791630 (study PRJEB30046, sample SAMN00715150) | human gut metagenome | study: EMG produced TPA metagenomics assembly of the A metagenome-wide association study of gut microbiota in type 2... | reverse complement strand
CTACCAAATGATATAAGTATGCATTGGCATTGAAAGGTTTAGCTATTGAGAGGACAGTCCGCTGTATTTTATTGTATCGGAATTATAGGATCATAACTAAAAGTCCACGTAATAAGGTCAACTGCAGATAGGATTACTAATCTTTTAAGTTAACCCAAAGCAGTGATAAGAAATAAACTAGTCAACCATTAGCAGGGAACTACAATTAAACTGTTAAGTAATAGCCAAGTGAAGCGGCTTACTTAAATGAGCCTATTTGTTTACTCTTGTGAGCTGGTAAGCTTACGGTAGTAAACAAATACGCTAACAGCAGTGAGCTGTTGAAGAGTAAGTAAGCTTAATCATAAGAATTCATAGAGCTATTGTTGTAAACCTTATTGCTTTTATACAAACATATTGCTGGTTATCAATGGAGTTACGTATGCCCTGCTTTCGGGATATATAGGTTATTAAGTTTATTCACTCAACCAAAATCAGGACGAGACAGATTAATTTAGTTGAAAAATCTATTGTTTTGCAGGCATTTGATAAAAAGAAACAAACAGGTTATTAGGACTAGTAACTAAAATATTTATCTTTGTTTGCGCTTATAATGTGAAAACATTTGTAGAAGATAGGGTGAATCTGTAGCCTTATTCGTATTAATTATATAAGCGAAACAAAAGGATTTTTATAGTTATGAATATACGAATATACCTGTTTGCAATTGTTTTGAGTCTTTTTGTTGTGAACAGAATACATTCACAAGAGACATCTTATATATTTCGCCATATCGGGGCAACAGAAGGATTGCCCGATAACTATGTCGGCAGTGTTTTTGCACTTCCTGATGGCCGTATAGGGATCCGGACCGTATTGCTGACTATGTATGATGGAGTGAATTTTTCCAATTTTCCATTTGACCTTCAAAAAGGTTATCCTATATCTTACAATCATATCATTTTCGAGCAATATGTAGATGCCGGCAAACGTTTATGGATGAAAGAACGTGCGAGTTTGCGAGTGTTTGATTTGACAACCGAACAATATATATATAATGTAGATTCTTTGTTGCATCAACTGGGTTGGAATGATAAACTTGCGGATCTGTTTATTGACTCGGAAAAGCGATATTGGTTTTTGTCTGATAACTCTGCTGTTTATACATGTGATGCAGGAGCCGGGACAATGCATCAAGTCTGTGGAAGTAATGACTCGATAATAGGTTACGAAAAGTTATTAGGAGTAGAGAGCCATGAAAAGTATAGTTGGATGGTGTATCAAAGTGGAGTGATCCGGTGTTATGATTATGAGAAGAAACGCTTTATTGAACAAGTCGATTTTCTGAAAGGACATCTGAATCCTGATGACCGTGTCATTTTAAAGATTCTGGATAACGGAGATTTTTGGATAATGTGGGATCGCGGGGTAGGATATTATGATGTCTATAAGAAAAAATGGAACCTGATTTCGGGGATACAGCTTGGACAAAATTCATGGTTGACCTCTATGGATGTGGATAAAGGAGGGAATGCCTGGATTGGTACAGTGTTGGACGGGCTTTGTGTGATTGATATACATAATTTTTCTGTAGCCCAACTTCAACATCTTCCTCTGCTGTCGGGCAAAACGATAGAAAATGGTATTCAAAGTGTTTATTGTGACCGTGAAGATGGGGCTGTTTGGATAGGTTTGTACAATCAAGGTCTCTGTTATTATCATCCCAGTTTGAATAGAATGACTGTATGCAATAAGAAAGTTGTTAATGGTGACTGGAATGGAGAGGAAATACGTTGTATGCTGGAAACTTCGGCAGGTGAGATATTGATGGGAACTACACAGGCACTTTATCGGTATGAACCGGATACACATACCATGAACCGGGCGTATAGTGATTTTAACCGGAAAAATTGTCGTATGCTTTATGAGGACAGCAGAAAGCGGATTTGGGTAGGCACTTATCATAACGGGTTATATTGTATCGAAAATGGTAGGGTACGGGCTTATGACTATCCTGATACTGATTATCAGAACGAATTGGATTTTAGTAATATACGCGCTATGATAGAAGATGAGTCGGGGAGATTATGGGTGAGTATTTATGGTGGAGTGGGGTTGCTTAATCCGGAAAATGGGGAAATAACCCTTTTGTCCCGGCAGTTTCCGGAATTGAAAAAATATAAAGTGGCGAACACGCTGGCAATAGATAATCAATCTCGCTTGCTCGTGGGAAGTGATAATGGATTGTATATCTATGACCCTGATAACAACAAAATATCCACGCTGGAGCAGGAAAGTAAGACTGACTCTATCTTCAATTATGGAGGAATCAAATATAATCAGATATTGAAGGACTATGAAGGTGCATTATGGTTTGCCACTCAATATGGATTGTATGTATTGGCTCCTGATGGGCGAAGTTATGTATTAGGAAAAGAAGAAGGACTTGCCAAAGCAATATTGAATGTTCAGGAAGATAAAAATCATGATATATGGGTTTCCACGGTGACTTCCGTCTACAAAATCAAAGTGGAACGTACTACAAATGAATACCGCTTTCATATTATCAGTTGTCTTTCCGAAACCGAAATCCTTCAGGATGATTTGTTCAGTTTTCCTGCATTAACGACTCATGATAATTTGTATTTAGGACTTTTAAACGGATTTGTAACATTTTCACCAGACCATATATCGGGTATCCATCAGCTTTCCTGTCCACTGTTTACTTCTTTCAGGTTGTTTAATGTTCCAGTCTTTTCCGGAGAAAAATATAATGGCCGTGTGTTGTTTGATAAAGCTCTAGGCTATTCGGATGGAGTATCTTTGGAATACAATGAAAACTATATCACATTGGAATTTTCGGGGTTAAACTATCTTAATCCTTCGCAGACGTCTTTTCGATATCAATTGGAAGGATTTGATAAGGAATGGACAGAATCATTGTTTGAAAATGGTCAGGGACGTGTCACTTATAATAATCTTCCACCAGGAGAGTATGTGTTTCGGGTATCTGTGGCTGGTAATGACCGCATGTGGGGGGCGGAATCGAAATTTGTGATTGTCATACATCCGCCGTTTTGGGATACGTTGGCGGCACGTATATTATATGCAATTCTGGTTCTCTTTTTATTATTCGGATTAATGCATCTTGTCAACCGGCGTAATCATCGGAGGATGATCCGTATGCAACAGGAAGAAGCTCAAAGACAGAAAGAAGAACTGGAACAGATGAAATTCCGTTTCTTTACAAATATCAGTCATGAACTGCGTACTCCGCTAACATTGATTATCACGCCTTTGGATATGATAATACGCAGATTGACCGATGAGACATTGGCAAAACAGTTAGGCTCTGTATATAAGAATGCACAGAATCTGTTGATGTTGGTTAATCAACTTTTGGACTTCCGTAAACTGGAGATGAAAGGAGAGAAGCTAAATTTATTGAATGGAGACTGGGTTGAGTTTGTTAGACAGGCTTATAATTCCTTTCAGCAAATAGCCATAGAAAAAGGGATTTCTTTCCAACTGGATATAAATGGCATTGACGAATTATATATGTATTTTGACCCGGATAAAATGCATAAGGTATTGAACAATTTATTATCCAATGCTTTCAAGTTCACATCTGAAGGAGGAAACATTACGTTGGAGATAAAAAAGTGCCGTGAGGAAGACCGTACATATATTCAGATAGAGGTGATGGATACCGGAGTCGGAATATCGAAAGAAGACCTGCCTCATGTATTTGAACGTTTCTATCAGGCTAGAAAGAATATCAATGAAAACCTTTCCGGCAGTGGTATCGGACTTCACTTAATAAAGGAATATGTCGAGTTACACAGTGGGCGTGTAACAGTTGAAAGTACGTTGGGTAGAGGCTCTACGTTTAGGGTTGCTATTCCTATGGATTTATATCCGGAAAATTTGCCGGTACAGCAGAGTGTACTTGAAGTGACAGAGCCGGTAAGTAAAAAGCCGGAATTATCTACGGACTCAAAGCCTTTATTGCTCGTGGTAGAGGATAATAAAGAATTCAGGGAGTTTCTACGTGAACAATTAAGTGAATGGTATCAAATTCTTGATGCTCCTGATGGTGAAGAAGGTGAGAAACTGGCTGTTAGGCAAAATCCGGATCTTATCATAAGTGATATTATGATGCCCAAGGTGGATGGCATAGAACTATGCCAGCGCATTAAAACAAATTTGCAGACTTCGCATATTCCGGTGATTTTGCTTACAGCACGCGCTTCGGATGAAAGTAAAGCGATGGGGTATGAAGCTGGTGCAGATTCGTATATTTCCAAGCCGTTTAGCATTGATGTCCTGTTGACTCGTGTACGTAAATTGATTGAACAACAGAAAAAACGTCAGGAAACATTTCATAAAGAAATCGTGGTTAGTCCGAGTAGTATTACCATTACTTCCCTCGATGAGCAGCTTGTACAAAAAGCATTGGAATGTGTAGAACATAACATAGACAATACAGAGTATTCGGTAGAAGAATTGAGTACTGACCTTGCTATGAACCGTGCTACTTTATACCGTAAACTACAAGGAATAACAGGGCAGACGCCCAAAGACTTTATCCGTAGTATTCGTTTGAAGCGGGCTGCCCAATTACTGCGGGATACGGATTTGTCCATATCTGAAATTGCAGATCATGTAGGCTTTTCTACTCCACGTTACTTTACCAAATTGTTTAAAGAAACATTTGGTATGTTGCCATCGCAGTACGGAGGAAAATCGCGTGATGAGAAAATGGATGAGTAGATTCTGTAAATCCCGTTATTAATAATCTGAAAAATACGAAAAAAGCCTCTATAATAGGTTGAAAAGATGATTTTGCAACAAGTGTAACACTAGTTTGCGACAAAAGACACACGTCGGAATCTTGCATTTCCTGTAATTTTGCATTGTTGTTAAATGAAACATATAATGCTATGGAACGAAATACCACTACATCTGATTCAACTAATTTTCCTGATTTTTATCAGAAATACCGAAATCTTGTTTTGGTTTTTATCATGTCTCGTATTCCACATAAATATGAAGCGGAGGATTTAGTGCAGGATGTTTTTATTCGTTTGTGGGAAAACTGGACATTTGTCAATAAATCTACAGTCTGGTCTTTGCTTTTTACTATTGCGCGTAATATTGTCATAGATAAAATACGTCGTCATTACATACAGGAGGATTTTGTCTCTTACATATATAATAATGTGCAGGAAACAGGAGGTAATCCGGTAGAAGAAAGGATGTATTATCTTGATTTGAAACAAAGGCATGATAGGATAATATCCAGACTTCCTGCAAGGCGTCGCCATATTTATGAACTAAGCTTTAATGATGAATTATCATGCCCGTCAATAGCCAAGGTGATGTCTTTATCTTCCCGTACGGTGGAAGGGCAGTTATTAGTGGCACGGAAAACAGTACGTGCGTGTTTACAAGATGAATATTCAAAAGTCGGCTGAATATCAGAACAAGAACATATTAACTTTAATAAATTAATAGTATTATGGAAATTAAACCCAAATTCTTATCACGTAAGGGAGTCATCGTGACTGTGGCCTTATTGATAGGCAGTTCTTCCGGTATCTTGCTTCAGGCAAAAACATCTACGGAAGAAAGTTTGATTGTCTCCCAAACGGGAAAGATTGTCAAAGGTGTTGTTACAGACCAAAATGGAGAACCATTGATTGGCTGTAATATTGTTGTTGTCGGTTTGCAAAAAGGAGTAATAACGGATATTGACGGACGATTTAGCCTGGATATCCCGAATGATGCAAAACAGTTGAAAGTCAGTTACATTGGGTATGAAGATCAGATAGTCAACATAAACGGACGTTCTGAACTCAAAATTGTACTGAAAGAAGATAATAATGCGTTAGATGAAGTGGTAGTGGTAGGTTATGGTACACAGAAGAAGGCTACGCTGACCGGTGCGATAGAACAGGTAAGCAGTAAGGCGCTGGAAAGTCGTGCAATAACGAATGTCGGCTTGGCTTTACAAGGTCAGACTCCTGGTTTGGTAGTTACACGTACCTCACCCCGTCCGGGTAATGAAGAACTGAATTTCAAAATTCGTGGAGCCACGTCTGTTAATGGAGGAGAACCGTTGATTATTGTGGATGGTGTACCTGTGGTAAATACGGAGTCTTTTCAAAATTTGAATCCTGATGATGTGGAGAATATCAGCGTTCTGAAAGATGGTGCGGCATCTATTTATGGAGCCAAGGCGGCAAACGGAGTTATTTTGGTTACGACGAAACGTGGAAAGGGAGGAAAGATTAATGTAGATTATAGCTTTAATATGCGTTTTACGACTCCGGGTATTACAGCTTTTTCTCCAGATATGGGGCAGTATGCAACGATGTGGCTGGAGGCGAATAAAGAAGAAGAAACTCCTAATTGGTGGGCTTGGGTATCAGAAGAAAATATGTTGCGGATGCAAAGGAATGAGGCAGGTATTTATCCGACCCAGTATTATGGAGAAATATTTCTAGCCAATTCCAGTCGTACGGACGAATTATTTGCCAATCGTAATTCTTATCAACATAATTTGAGTGTGTCCGGTTCTACGGAAAAATCGGATTATCGTATTTCATTGGCATACGCGGATAACCAGGCAAACTTGACGACTGCTTATGACGGACAGAAACAGTTGAACTTCCGTTTAAACTATGGGCTACAGATGACTGATTGGTTGCGTTTTGAGTCTATTGCCAGTGTCATCAGAACGGATACGGATTCTCCTTCCATTGGTTTGGATAATTCGTTGTATGGTTACGACGTTCCTTTCTTCCCCTCAAAAAATCCTTTGGGACAATGGTATGCCAATTTTGGTACGGTGGGGAATCGTAACTCTGTGGCAGCTACCTCTGAAGGCGGACGTGATGAGAAAGTAAAGCTGACTACTCGTCTTGATATGAAAGTGATAGCTGATATTTGGAAAGGAATCAGCTTCGAAGGTACTGCTTCCTTCCAGAATGAAGAATATCGCAGAGAACGCTATGTTTTTCCTATACAGACGTATGATTGGTTTGGTAATCCTGCGGCTGAATTGGTGCAATGGTCGAATCAATATCTGATTTATCCGGACAATCCGTCTAATGTGAAAATTGAAAATAATCCAGGTTATCTGGTACAGACTAATAATCATTTATATCAATTCTATTCGGCTTTGTTGAAATATCAACACACTTTTGCGGAATTGCATAATGTGTCCTTGATGGCAGGTATCAATGCAGAAACTCTGGCATGGAGAAAGACGGCTACCGCTCGTGAAAAGTTTGAAGATAATGGAGTCTATGATTTGGGACTGGCAGATCCGAGCAGTGCATTGGCAAATTCAGGTGGTAAAGGCAGTAGTGGTACTTATTCATATATCGCCCGTATCAATTATAATTATGCGGAAAAGTATCTGATAGAATTGATGGGACGTCGTGATGGAGATTCCAAATTTGCCGATGGTTATCGTTTTAAGAATTTTGGTTCACTTTCTTTGGGTTGGGTATTTACCCAAGAAAACTTTATGAAATTTATAACACCGGTTCTTGATTTTGGTAAAGTCCGTTTCAGCTATGGTGAAGCAGGTAACAATGCTGGATTGGGTGACTTCTTGTATGCTTCCGCCATTGGGCAAGGTGTTACTTATTTGGGTAGTCCGTTGACCGGACAAATTTCTACATCTTTGAAGAATTCCGGTCTTATCAATCGGACACTGACTTGGGAACGAGTAGGACAGAAAAACGTGGGTATTGATTTAAACTTTCTTCGGAACCGGTTGACTGTTAATTTTGACTATTTCTGGAAAGATAATAAGGGAATGCTTTCACAAGTTACTTACCCTTCTGTATTGGGAGCTGATGCTCCGAAAAGCAATAGCGGACATTTGAGTGTGAAAGGATGGGAATTGTCTGCTGGTTGGCGTGATCGGATTCGTGATTTTTCTTATTTCGTTAATGTCAATGTCGGTGATACAAAAACGATGTTGAAAGAAATGGAAGGGGCGGATACCTATGTAGCTGGAAAAAATGCGAAAGTAGTCGGCTACCCATTGAATTCTTTCTTCTTGTTCCGTACCGATGGTTACTTTAAAGATGAGGCAGAAGTGAATCGTTATTATGAATTATACGCAGATGGTGGAGGAGAAATATTGGGAGTTCGTCAAGGAACGACAACAGGCCTGCGTCCGGGTGATAGCAAACGTCTTGATCTGAATGGGGATAACAAGATTGATGCTGCCAGCGGAGATTTACAATTTTTGGGAGATGGAGATCCGCATTATGTATTTGGTATCAATCTGGGTGGATCGTGGAAAGGCTTTGATGTCAGTGCTATGTTTCAGGGAGTTGGAAAGCAGTATATCATGCGTACCGGTTGGATGTCTTTTCCGTTTGCAACTATATATAGTAACCAAAATCCAACTTTCCTCGGAAAAACATGGACTACAGAGAATCCGAATGCGGAGTATCCACGGTTGACAACTCAAACTGTACGTGCCGCATGGAACTATGGCAATAATGACTTTATGTTACAGAATAGCCGTTATATGCGTTTGAAATCATTGATTGTTGGCTATACTCTGCCGCAACAGTGGACTCGTAAAGTAAAATTAGAAAAAGTGCGTGTATACTTTTCCGGCAATGATCTGTGGGAAATGACAAGTATAAAGGATGGTTTTGATCCGGAAATGGGAGAAGTATCGCAGATCTCCGGCTATCCATTCTATCGTACATGGTCATTTGGGGTTAATATTGGTTTTTAACAATATAAATAAAAGAGGAATATGAAAAAAGTAATCTATATAGCACAGTTGTGTGTGTTGGCATTTGGCTTGTCATCTTGTTCTGACTGGTTTTTGGATAAAGAACCACAGGACGAAAGGACGGATGTAGTATATTTTAAAACAGCTTCGCAATTTAAGGAATATACGGCTGGTTTTTATGGTCAACTCCAGGGATGGGGGAGTCCGTATGGAGGTTATGCGGCATTTATGGATGTATCTACTGATTTATCTGCTTATTTTGGTATTCATAGTGATGTGGGGCATGGAACTATTTTAGTGTCGACCACAGATGTTCGCTGGGATAACTGTTATAAACAAATCCGTACTATTAATCTCCTTTTTGATAGGGCTGAAAGTTATCCGGGAGATCAGGACGAAATAAAACAATACATGGCAGAGGCTCATTTCTTTCGGGCATACAACTATTTCTTTTTACTCCAGTTCTTTGGCGGTGTTCCTATTGTAGAAACTCCGTTGGATGTAGACTCTCCGGAACTGTATGGGACACGTAACAGTCGTTATGAAGTTATAGATTTTATTTTGAAAGATTTGGATGCTGCAATAGCCGGACTTCCAAAGGAAACATTAATTTCTACTGCGGATAAAGGTCGGATTAGTTATCATGGGGCGGAAGCATTTAAGGCACGTGTCTTGCTTTATGAAGCTACATGGCGTAAATATGTAGGCACTACTACGGATTTTAAAGGATCGGCTGGTCCGGCTTCCGATCAGGTGAATGATTTCTTGGATGAGGCCATTCGCTTGTGTAGTGAGGTGATAGACGACAATCTGTATAGCATTTGGAATTACAATCATCTGACAGGAATGAAAGATATGAGTTATCGTTATCTGTTCTGTTTGGAAGATGCGGCCACCAATCCTGCCGGAATGACTAAAGAATCAAATAAAGAATTTATTATCAAAAGTGTCTATGATAAAGATATTAAGCCGGGAGGGACTAATTTGAATGAGACTGTTCGAAAGATGGATGCCAGCCGTAAACTAATGGACTTGTTTTTATGTACGGACGGCTTACCGGTAGAAATATCAAAAGAGTTTGAAGGGTATACCACTCCGGAGGCTGAATTTAAAAATCGGGATAATCGTATGAAGTCAGATATTGATATAGACGTTCAGACTTCTGCTGCCAAGGAGTTGAAGTCTGGTACCTCTGGATATGGTAATATGAAGTTTCAATGTCCGGTACGGGTAACGGCTAAAACAGAATCTCCCGATTATCCTGTACTTCGATTGGCAGAAGTGTATCTGATCTATGCGGAAGCTGTTTGTGAAAGGAACAATGGGGTTGTAACCGATGAACAGTTGAATTATTCAATTAATAAATTGCGAGGACGTGCCGGTATTGCCAATTTGACAAATGCATTGGTTGAAAAAATTAAAAGAGAAACCGGAACCAGTAAGAGTTTGGGAGAAGTAATGCTTGATGAAATTCGTCGTGAACGTGCAGTAGAACTCTATATGGAGGGTTTCCGTTTTGACGATCTGAAACGTTGGGGAATTGCAGAAGATGAACTTAATGAGTCTCGTTTGGGAACAGTGGTCGGAAATGCAAGCTATCCTACTACTTTTGTGGATGCTAGTGGTAATACGACTTCCAAATACGCGAGGAATACTTATGTCTGGGGGGAAGAACAGATAGAAACACAGTGGGGTAAGTTGAATTGTGTAGTAGTGGATAGTAAAGAAAACTTCACTTTTGACCGTAGCCATTATTTGTGGCCGTTACCGCAGCAACAAATTAATTTGAACTCTAATCTGATACAAAATCCGGGATATTAATGATAACAGATAAAAGATATAAATATATGAAAGACCTGATAAAAAATATACTCCTGATAGGAGGACTTTCTGCTTTACTTTTCAGTTGTGAGAAGGACGGTAAAAAACAAGAGTTCTATTATCCGGAACCGACTGTGCTTGGCATTTATCCTACAAGTGGATATACGTTATCTCAAGTGGCTATCAATGGTGAGAATTTTGGGGATCGCTTGGAACCGATAAGTGTTTTCTTTGGGGATAAAGAAGCGGAAATTATTTCATGTAAAAATAACCGTATTGTTGTGGTAGTACCTAAGGATGCGGTGAGTAGTGAGGTTATGCTGAAAGTTTGGCAATATGAATTTGATAATGTGGGTAAGTTTACAGTAGTGTCTAAACCTACGATCACTTCGGTTAGTTCCTCTAATGAAGAAAGCACTTTGTTTGCTGCTGAAGGAGATATCGTTACGATTTCCGGCATTTCGTTTGGTACGGAAGAGGAGAATATAACAGTGAAAATCGGAAATAAAACAGCCGAGATAGTTTCAGTACAAGATGACGAAATACGGGTGAAATCTCCCGGTGGATATGGATTGGGTGAGGTATCGCTTACTATCAAAGGTTATGAGACATCTGGTAGTTGCCTTCTGGAACCGACTTATACCGGAGACTTGACGGATTTTGCCTTGAAGAATTGCAGCCAGCCGTTTACTACAACAGATGATGCGCTAGACGATGTTTGGGGGATTCCGACCGATTGGTTGTTCAATGAGAAGTTCTATTATACAGAGAACGGGTCACGTGTACTGATACGTCCTTTAATTTTTGACGGAAACAATCCGGATGGTTGTATATCTTTCCTATGTAATATTTGGTCGAATACAAATCATAAAGATCATCCGTTGGATAATGCCAAAATGTATCAGGTTGCTGTACTTCCTGCTGGGAACTATACGATTAGATGGTCTGTTCCGGAATGTAACACATTGGGAGGGAACTTTGGTACAATTATCGGAGTAACAAAAGGAAATGCTACTTTACCTGATCTGGTACAAGAGAATGGGTGGGCTCCTGCAGACGAAAGTGTGTTTGTAGAAGATGCTTCAGGAAATAAGACATACTTCCGTATAACAGATAATATTGTACTTTTCGATAAGGAAAGAGGGCCAGTGGATTACAGTATGGATATGCAACTGACTGAAACGACGCAAGTAACTATTGGTTTTGTAGCTAATATAGGTCTAAGCAGGGGAGGTAATGTAAACATTTCCAGAATGGTAGTGGAGAGAGTTAACTAATTAATTAAAATGGAAATATGATGAAGAAAATATATAATCTTTTGTGCTGGGGAGCTTTGCTTCTATTGGCTTCTTGTGAAGAAGAAGGAACAGAAGTTATTGAATTGGGAACCAAAGATCCTGTTGTGGCTATTACTGATATTTCACCAAGTTATGGTTATGTAGGAGATGAATTTGATGTAATTGGTGAAAACTTTGCCGGTGCGGTAGACTTTGTGAAAGTTCGTATTGGTGAGAATATGGCGAAAGTGTTGACTTGTACGGATGAACGAATTACCGTACAAATACCGGAAGATGCTACTACTGGAAAAATATCGGTAGAATTCTTTGATGAGAAGCTGAAAACAGATTTAATGCTTCGGGTATTGGGACAACCATCGGTCGAAACGGTTAGTCGTGAATGGGGCTTTATTGGTGATCAGATAACTTTTACCGGAACAGAGTTAGGTACGAAAGCTGAAGATATTAAGATGGTATTCGGTGATGCAAAGGTCAATGCTCCTGTAACAGAATGGAGTGAAACTTCATTTACGGTACAAGTACCGATAGGGGCTACATCTGGAAAGATTTCACTGATGGTTTATACGAAGCAGGTGAATACTCCTGTAGATGAATTTATAATCCGTCAACATGCTGGTTTGACTGAATTATCTCCTGTTGCTGCTTATAAAGGTGAAGAAGTGACGATAAAAGGTAAAAACTTCGGTACTACTACTGAAGGGGTGAAAGTTCTTGTAGGAGGTGTGGAAGCGGAAGTCATTTCATGCAGTGAGGAAGAGATCAAAATACGTATTCCGGTTGGTGAAACTTTGGAAGAAGGCAAAGAAGTGGCTGTAAAAGTGACGACTCCGTATGAAGAAGTAGATGGTGAACTGAAATTCACGGTAAAGACAACCCCGACTATAGATACGGAAGCTGGTATTTCACCATCTGAAGGTTTTATTGGTACGATAGTAACTATAAACGGTGGCAATATGCCGGAAACTGCAGAACGATTAGTCGTGAAATTTGGCGAAGTGTCAGCAACTATTATTGATTATCAGTATCAAGCAGAAGCGGGTACTGCTACTTTTACTATAAAAGTTCCAAATGGATTATCAGATGGAAATGTACAAATGACTTTGTCTATCGGTGAATTACAATTCTATGAAGAAACCTTTAAAGTCAATCCGTCACCAGTGATGAATAGTGTTACCGAAACTGTGGTCTTGGTTGGAGAAAATGTTACTATCAAAGGAGAACATTTTGGAACAGATAAAGCTGCTGTAACTGCTTATCTGAATGAAACTGAAGTTGAAATAGCTTCTATCAAGGATAATGAAATAGCAATCAAAGTTCCCGATAATTTCGGTACAACTAAGAATGTTCAAATCAGTTTACAATATGCTGATATCCCAACAGTGGAAGGCCAGACTGTAAATGTGATGGGAGCGAGTGGGGATGTGACAAAGGTTGTACTAGAGAACTGTCAGACTCCCTTTAATAAAACAGTGGATGCATTGGAGGGTGTTTGGGCTATTCCTACTAATTGGGAATTTAATGATAAGTTCTATTATCAGAAAGATAGTCAGAATGTATTAATACGTCCTTTAATATTTGATGGTAATAATCCACAAGGAGCAATTTCTATATTATGTAATCAGTGGGCGGCTGCGACTAATCATGGACATGCTTTTGAAAATGCTAAGATGTATCAATGTACAAAATTGCCGACAGGAAAGTATAAATTGTCATTCACAGTTGCGGAGTCTAATACTCTAGGTGGTAGATTTGGAGTAATCTTAGGTATTACTAAGGGAAATAATACACTGCCTGATTTGAAAGAAGAAGACGCTTGGAATCCTGAAACTGAATCTGATTTTATAGATGTGAATAGCGGTACAAAGTCTTATGTCAAGATGACAAGAGAGAATATCTTATTAAGAGAAAATGGTCCTAAAACTTTTGATATGACTTTTACATTGTCTGAAATGACGGAAGTAACTATTGGTTTTGTTGCTAATATTAGTTTGGATTATAGAAACCAGAAAGGTGGTAATATCGAAGTATCCAATATTTCTGTAGAAAGACAATAAATGAATTTAATAGAAAAACATTATGAAAAAGCTATATTATATAATTGCATTCTTTGTATGTTCTTCTTGTGGTGATGGCGTTGAATTGGCAACACCGTA
>ERZ791630.625-NODE-625-length-14241-cov-2.91802_pt1 | contig 14241 bp, 7 predicted proteins | sample MGYA00510264_ERZ791630 | MGnify/ENA primary metagenome ERZ791630 (study PRJEB30046, sample SAMN00715150) | human gut metagenome | study: EMG produced TPA metagenomics assembly of the A metagenome-wide association study of gut microbiota in type 2... | reverse complement strand
CCTGCTTTTGACAAAGCAGTTATCAATCTGCCTGAAGAAAAGACATTCAGCATTGTAGTAAAAAACAATGAAAAAAAGAACAAATACATTGAAAGTGTACAGCTAAATGGTAAGCCTCTGAATACTCCATTCTTCAATCATCAGGAAATTGCAAATGGAGGAATGATGGAAATTAAGATGACAGACCATCCTACGAAGTGGGGAGTTAAATAATATATTCGACTGCTAACCACCAAAACACATATACCATGAAGAAAATATTATTAGTAGCTTGTGTGCTCTGTTGCACACTTTTTATCAAGGCCAAAGACTGGACACAGTATGTCAACCCGTTAATGGGTTCACAGTCTACTTTTGAATTATCAACAGGTAACACTTACCCTGCCATAGCCCGTCCGTGGGGAATGAACTTCTGGACACCGCAAACCGGAAAGATGGGAGACGGATGGCAATATACCTACACCGCAAATAAAATTCGTGGTTTTAAGCAGACTCACCAACCTAGTCCATGGATCAATGATTACGGACAATTTTCAATCATGCCAATAGTTGGCAAGCCCGTATTTGATGAAGAAAAGCGTGCCAGCTGGTTCGCTCACAAAGGTGAAACAGCTACCCCTTATTACTATAAGGTATATCTTGCCGAACATGATGTGGTGACAGAGATGACTCCGACAGAACGTGCTGTTCTTTTCCGTTTTACTTTCCCAGAAAACGATCATTCATATATCTTAGTAGATGCTTTCGATAAAGGTTCATACATCAAAGTAATCCCGGAAGAGAACAAAATCATCGGTTATACTACCCGCAATAGCGGAGGAGTTCCTGAGAACTTCAAGAATTATTTTATCATTGAATTCGACAAGCCTTTCACTTATAAAGCTACGGTAGCCAATGGTAATTTGCAAGAAAATATTGCCGAGCAGACTACTGACCATGCTGGAGCCATTATCGGCTTCCAAACACATAAAGGCGAACAAGTGCATGCCAGAATCGCTTCTTCTTTCATTAGCTTTGAACAAGCTGCCGTGAATATGAAAGAGCTAGGCAAGGATAACATCGAACAGTTAGCTAAAAAAGGAAAAGAAGCATGGAACCAGGTTTTAGGTAAAATAGAAGTAGAAGGTGGTAATCTCGATCAATATCGTACATTCTATTCCTGTTTGTATCGTTCATTACTCTTCCCACGCAAGTTCTACGAGGTGGATACTGCCGGGCAACCGCTTCATTACAGTCCTTATAATGGCCAAGTATTACCAGGATATATGTACACTGATACGGGTTTCTGGGACACTTTCCGTTGCTTGTTCCCGTTATTGAATCTGATGTATCCATCAGTTAACAAGGAAATGCAGGAAGGACTTATCAATACGTATAAAGAAAGCGGTTTTTTCCCAGAATGGGCAAGTCCGGGTCACAGAGGTTGCATGGTTGGTAACAATTCTGCTTCTATCTTAGTAGACGCTTACATGAAAGGAGTAAAAGTAGACGACATAAAGACCATGTATGAAGGTTTACTCCACGGTACAGTAAACGTGCACCCCGAAGTTTCTTCCACAGGACGTTTAGGACACGAATACTACAACAAACTTGGCTATATTCCTTATGATGTAAAAATCAACGAGAATGCTGCCCGCACACTGGAATATGCATACGACGACTGGTGTATCTATAAACTGGCCAAAGAACTGAAACGTCCGAAAAAGGAAATCAACCTCTTCGCCAAACGTGCCATGAACTATAAGAATCTTTTCGACAAAGAATCTAAATTGATGCGTGGCCGCAACGAAGACGGTACATTCCAATCACCATTCTCCCCTCTGAAATGGGGTGATGCTTTCACGGAAGGAAATAGCTGGCACTACACTTGGTCTGTATTCCACGACCCTCAAGGACTTATCGACTTGATGGGTGGGAAGGAAGAATTTATCATCATGATGGATTCAGTGTTTGCCGTACCTCCAATTTTTGATGATAGTTACTATGGTCAAGTGATTCATGAAATCCGTGAAATGACTGTTATGAATATGGGGAACTATGCACATGGTAACCAGCCGATCCAGCATATGATCTATCTGTATGCCTATGCAGGTCAACCTTGGAAAGCCCAATACTGGCTACGTCAAGTTATGGACAGAATGTACACTCCGGGACCTGATGGTTATTGTGGAGATGAAGACAATGGACAAACTTCCGCCTGGTATGTATTCTCTGCTCTTGGCTTCTACCCTGTTTGTCCAGGAACAGATGAATATATTGTTGGTGCTCCATTGTTCAAAAAAGCAACTCTTCATTTTGAGAATGGCAATAGTTTAGTAATCGATGCCCCAAACAACAGCAAAAAAAACTTCTATATCAATTCTATGAATTTCAATGGAACTGATTATTCTAAGAATTATCTCCGCCACGAGGATTTGTTCAAGGGAGGAACCATCAATGTCAATATGAACAATCAGCCCAATCAGAACAGGGGAATACAGGAAGAGGATATGCCCTACTCTTTCTCCAAAGAATAAAGCATATCCTTATTATTTAATATAAGTCCGAATTCCGGTTATCCGTTCTTTTCCAAAAATTCTTCTACTTAAATTCCAACCAAAAGCAATGAGCCTGAAAGTATACTTTTTACTTTCAGGCTATTTTTAAATGCCATACTAAGCTAAGAATTTTGAGTCAAAACAAAAATTGATATCAGCAAGTTCTCTATTCGTAGGACCTATAGCCAACTATTCCCCAAAGCCACCATATGCTTAAAAACAACTCGCAAAACGATCTCTAAATAGATCAAAATTCGAAAATAAAAACAAAGTCTTCCCCATAAATAAACGAAATGTGTCATCTCACACGCTATATGTGTTTTCTCTCTTCAAAAATCCCAAATATCCTTTAAAGTACAACAATATCTCAATCCCTAAAACCACAAATACTAAACCTTATTTTTTAGATAACTCAATTATACCAACAAAAGTTATATAAACTTCTCAAACAACAAAAAAGAGTTTACACAGCTCTTAATATTTAAACAACAATAGAGCCAAGCTACTATTTGCAGCCTGGCTCTACATCGTTAAATTAATAATATCAGAAAATATTACTTATTATACACGTATATTTCAGTCAAATCAATATAGTTGTTATACTTTCCTGACAATTCAACTTTTACATAGCGAGCATTTATTGGAACAAAGAATTGGAAATAGTGAGTATAACTCTGGGGAGTATCCAATGTCCCTTGTGGAACCCAAGTCACATTGTCTAATGAAGTTGAAATGGTGACTTGCCTAGGAGAAGAAGCAGTTTTCGAGTTCTCATAATAATCAATACCAAATCCTCTAATCGTTTTTTCAGACTGCATATCCACCATAAACCAAAAATTACCAGAACTATATATATCACCAGTATTTTTTCCTCCTTGTCCATTAATTAGGATTTTCCCATTTTGACCAGATAAACTAAGGCTAACAGCCCAACCTGATTTACTCAATTCTACCCAATCACTAACTTTATCAGGTATATATCCATAAGTTCTGAATACTTTATTAACATTGAATGTTAATGTGTTTCGCATTTCATCTACTACAACGACAGGATCATCACATTCTGCCGACATAGCCACTACAAGAGTATGCGACTCATCTCCTGCTGTCTGAAGCAAAAAGTCATCTGTAATAGTCCAAGTAATATCTTCTGTTGATATTTTTCCAGCAGGAATTACTATTTCAGCAGGATTCACTGTTATATCATTCATAAACTGTTCATCCAAACCTATTGTAGAAAGTTTTATTTTAACATCTTTTCGTGCAGGTTTATCCAACTGCACTTTAAATGTGTAGGAGATTGGATCTGGATTCACTATTCCATTTGAATTATAAGCACGTTCAAATAAAACTTGATTTCCATCTTCTCCCGCAACAAAGCATGATGCGGTATATGCCGCTTTCTTTATAGACACTTTAGCCTCAAGAGGTTCTTCTGTAACCACTTGATATCCATCAACACTTGCTCGTACACCCAGTTCATATGTTGTGGCATCAAAATTGGATGCTGCAAAACTAAAATCTTCATTTTTCAAGGTCACTGTAACAGAGGCATCAGTATATCCAGCAGGAAGCGTGGCATGAGTAGCACTAATCTCTACATTTTCCATAGGAATATTGGTAGCGAGTATTTCATACGTAATAGTTGCATCCTTTGGCGATGCATCAAAATGGAATGTATATGTTCTAGTTACGGCTCCATCAAGTTCTAATGTACCATCGTTCTTATAAATAGCATTCAGTTCCACAGTAGATGCTTTTTCTGTATCATCAATTGATATAGAAGGCCGATTTACAGGGTAAGTCACCAAATTTAAATTTTCGTCTTCTTGACAACTGACCAAAGTAAATAGTGTTCCCAAAGCCAAGACAAGTAAAAAAGGCTTATAATATATTTTCATATCTTTCACTTTTTGTTAGTTTTTACTTATTATAATATCCAAACAGTTATTACTATAAAAAGCTGTTTTATCAAAGGTCTTCTGGATAATTATATGGGGTTAAATCATCTTTCTTATAAAAGACTGTAGGCTGCTGTAAGGAAGAACCATACAATTTATCAAGTCCGCTGTAACGAGGAAAAATAATTGAATATTTCTGCGGACTTGGAGCAAATCCCATAAACCAGCCATATCCTTTATCTTTCAGACTCTGGGCTGTAGACGCAGTTAAGTTACCACCTTGGCTAAGATTGAGTTCCATAGCTATTCCTCCACACTGTTTATAAGTCATATCACCTTTGGGAGTCACATTCCAACCGTAATTAGGAACAGCAATATCTATCCATTCTTTGATAGTCTTGCCATCAATCTCTGTAGGAAACTTATTAACATCCACTTTACTAGCCGTATAACTAAATACTGTAATCAACTTATCCGGCATTGCCTGCTTTGATTCATAACATAAGCGAGCAGCTGCAAGAGCACTTGGAGTTGTCAATGCAGGATTATTCAAATCTGGAGCAGTGGAATATTCATCATCATAATTCACACCATCCAAATTATACGCTTTACAATATTGAGCAACTTCACGAGCAAAATCTTTAGCCCCTTGGTCTGAAAGCTGTGCAACTCCTGTCATATCCCAATTGCCAAGTATCCCCAATAAAACCTTAGTACCACGTTTACGAAGGGGTTGTAGGAAAGTCTCATTATTGTCTAGCAAAAATTGCACATTAGGATTACACTGTATCCGAGGACGTCCTGCTTCCACATCATAATTCATATTAGCAGCAAATAATACAACAACGTCCCACAACAATTTTCCATTTTCCAGTTTAAACGAAAGTGCATTCAATGGATTCACACCGTTTACTTCAAAAAATAAATAACCTTGTACAACGTCTTCCCCTTTATAGGTGTCACCAGCTTTGCGCATATCTTTCACTAAATAGACACAATGTCCTGCATCCGGATCGTTTAGCATGATATCATCACTGTATTCACCTAGAGCCACCGGAATGGCGTAAGTTTTATCCTCTTGCAATCTATCATCAGCCCGAATAGTCATATTTACCTCTGCTGATTTCATAGAAGAATTTACAGTCAGTTTACCATCGTTGTCGAAAGATAACAGATCAGTAGGATAAAGTTCAAAATCAGTCTCATGCTTCTTATTGTAGGTATCCAAATAAGAAGCATCCACTTTTACTTTTGCAGAAGTTGCAGTACTTGTAGCCTTACTCAAGCCCATCTTGACTTGAGCGACATAGACATCTTGATGAAGTTCAATAATATTGGATACTTTATTCGTTTTCCCATCACGCAAATATGCATTATTTTTATAAATGTTACCATACGCATCTTCATTAAACTGACTTGCAACTTCAAGATCATCAGCACAAGATGTGATAAGCGATGTACCCATAGCAAGTACAATAGCCAGTAAACTCAGTTTTATATCTTGTATATTCATAATAAAATCCTTTAGAATAATTAAATCTTTATTATTTCACTGCAGGTATTTCTACATTTACCCACGTAGGATCTCCTCCTACAGCAGTAATATTATTCCCATTACCTGTATAGTCCTTAATCGTACTACCGGCACCTTCATTAAACTTCCAGTAAGCAACTAATCCATCACTACTTGGATCTACTTCATAAGGGTTCTTTGCAATTTGCTCTGCAGTTCTTTGTACGTTCCAAATACGAACTTCTGCTATATCAGCCGACAACCAACGATTATCATCATAAGATTTGCCAATATAGCACCCACTCTTTAAATTAAGATTTTTTCCCGCTCCTTCATCACCATATACACGCTCACCATTCTTATAATAAATACGCTCTCCAGTAGTAGCATTATAAACAATAGCAATATGTACCCATTCGTTTACTGGCAATCCTGAAACTACATTTTTAGCAGGGAAGTTACCACCTGGAGCTACTATTTGAAGCTGATCACGAGGACGGTCTGAATCACCTACACGAATCAAGAAACTACCTTCAATACCGAAAACTGAATTCAACGCATCTACACGTCCACCTGACCAATCATCACTACGAAGTAAAGCCTCTACTGTTATCGTAGACATAGAACTCACATTACTGCTCCAATTAATAGGGAAATATAACTTATCAATATTTGCTACAATATTGATTAAAGCCGCTCCCTTAAATATAAAATAGACAGTACGATGACTTCCCAAAACTGCAATATCCGACGCCCCTGTAATTGTAACCGGAAGCACATAACGTCGTGAATTATCAAGTTTATTCGTATTCTTGAAATTAACAACCACATTGTCACTCGAAATATCCCCGGCTTTAATTATGGCTGTTTTTTCAGGAATATCATAATACTTGGAATCAAGTGCACCCGCATTATCTCCATATGTCAAATTATAAGCTGCTGTCAAATTAGGAGCAGCATCAAAATCAACTCTGATATCTTTATCTACCGGTGATGCTATACGATAAGTGATACTGCGGGAAGCTTCCGGAACACTCTCCTTGATTAACAAGTCATCACAAACAGGCTGAGAACTTATATAAATCTTATTATCATAATGATGTTCATTATCAATATCCGCATCTTTACAGCCAGTCATTGTTATGACCGCAGATGCCAAAACCAAAAAACAATATTTACAGTATTTCATATCCATACTTATTTATTAGGATTCATAATATAGATAACTTCACGTAGCTGTTCATATGTATTATTATAATAATCATTCTGAACATTTTGTATAAAGATACCTCTACGAGTAAAATCGGAAGAAGTCTGTCCCATCCATAAGGCAGTTCCAGGGGCAGCCAATATTTTTTCTCCCTTATCATTCAATGTACTCCAATATCCTTTGATCTGATCCTTATCATCAGCTTGAGGCAACTGTACGCATATGATAAAACGATCGGTAGGAACAGGATTAACTCCTTCATAAAGTGCAGTTTTTACATCTTCTCCAGCTTGAATAGCTAAATAAGCTTTCAAACTTAAATCGTCAGCATTACTGGAATCCACTGTTTTCAATATAACATAATCATACTTCTTTAGCATACTCATATTTTCTGGAACTAAATATTGTATATTACCGTAATAAATCAAGACCTTATCCGTATGTTTAGTTTGCCATTCCAACACTTTATTAAAAAACAATTGTTGACGTCCATTATATTCTGCTAAAACTTCAGGTCTCATACTCACTAGTGAACGACCAGTATAGTCCACTATCATGCCATCATAATTATACTTATCACAAAGTATCAGCATAGCATCCGTACGCTCCCCTATGTATTTTAAAGCCTCTTCTTCCGTTAGTTCCGGATTCTCTTTCACCATAGCTTTCCAGTCCGTTTCAAAGCTAGAATAATCAACACGATAAATAGTACGAGTTCCTTTTTCTCGTATCTTTACCATTTCAGCCTGCGTATCAGGACTAATTTCATCAGGATTATTCAAACAAATAAAATCAAGACTATCAGGCATAGCTGTCAAACGTTCAGCTTGTTTTGCCGGATTTTTAGGATTATCAAATGACACAATAGCCATTTTATGTTCTTCCGCCTTATAATTCTTTAAATCCTTAATATAATCAGCATACAATTGAGGATTTTGTTCTTCAAATGAAGGATAATGAATATCCAAACTTTCCGGATCCGTCCAATCATTACATGAAGAAAGCGTAACAGCCGATGCTAGAATAGCCACCGCAGACATACTATATTTAAATAGATTTTTCATATATACTTTTGAATTAAAGTTAATACTATTTCTTGCCAGCCCACCATAAATCTGTAGCCATATTATCTGGACCATTCAAATATTTAGCAACCGCTTCTTCTACATTCTTCTGATTGCTATTATATTCATCTAATGGATAAGGCATACGGCGTGCACCTTTCGTTGAGTTTACAATACCACCACTCTTATTTCCAGCATCTGTAGCAGGAAGCATATGTGGATAACCTGTACGGCGAAAATCAGCCCACGCTTCATTCCCTAATTGCCAGTTGGCAATCCATTTCTGAACTATAATGCGCTCTTGTTTTTCTTCATCTGAAGCATTCTCTTTCCATTTAACAGTGATCGTCGATAATGTACTTGCATAAGTATTGCTACCAGAGGGGTCTACATAGTTTTCAGGCTTATTATCCTCATTATTCAGATAGTCTTCAGCTCCACTCACACCCCACTGTTCAAAAGACAAACGAATACCTTCATTATAGAAACCTTCAGCAGTTCCTCCCATATTGAAATTAAATATGGCCACACCCTCAGCACGCAAAAAAGCAACTTCAGCTGCATTCATCCAATAAAGTGGAGAAGTAGGAAGTATATTTACTCCAGAATATTTATGCCCTTTCTCTGCCAAATTAGGAATAATAATGCCACGACGCAAACCTACATAATTAACATTGGTCCATTCGGACTTAGTGAAGAATTTTTCACGGCGCCCATCTTGATAGCCATTCATGTAGCAGATGATATCTGCGGCAGCATGAGTATCACCACCTGTAGTACAGTCTTTACCATCTTCATGTTTACTGGCCTGAACCTGATTATATCTTGTCGCAACATAAATAGGATTCTGCGTAGCTGCAAAGTAGTTCCAAGCCGCATTATCCACATTTGATTCTATGACTCCACCATTCTCCGGTTTAACAGCTTCTTCTGCCATCTCTCTCGCTTTAGTTGGACTTGCATAGGCTATACGAATAGCTAAACGTAATTTTAATGAATTAGCAAATTTGATCCACTTCTTTATATCACCACTATAAACATAATCTGCTGTTGATGTCAACAATTCATTAGGGTGTTCATTTAACGTCGCAATAGCAGTATTCAGTTCTTTAAAAAATGTATTATATACGACCTCTTCTGAATCATAAGGAGTTGTTAATGAACCATCAGCACCAATTTGAGAATAAGGTATTGGTCCAAACGCATCCGTTATACGATGCATTACAGCTACTTTTATAATCTGTGCAATTGCGTATGGAACTGGATTATTTGTATTTTGCGATACAATTTCAACAACAGACAGGTTGGAGTATAAAACTGGAATAACCTTATCACTCTTCAAAAAGACACGACTCCAATCATCTTTTGCATTAAAGTTAGAAATCGTATTGGACCATCCTGAATTTGAGTCAGCATAATATCCGCCCATAGGACCTCCCAACAGACAGTCTGTAAACTGTGCTGTATTTACATCCGGAGAAATTACACATCCTGCTAAGTTATTCATTGCAGACCCTAAAGCATAATCATCTGCAGTTAAATCACCAGGCTGGTAAGGATTCGAATTAATATTGTCATAATTTGCTGTACACGAAGCAAATGCAACAGTAAACGAACCTACAATAATTTTATTTATTATATTTTTCATACCTATTATTATTTAGAATTTAAAGCTCAAGTTAAAACCGATATTACGTAATGCAGGCATCATAAAATAATCTATTCCTTGATAAAAGTTATCTGTCGAAGCAACAGTTTCAGGATCAAATGGAGCCTTATTATAAATCATCCAGAGATTACGTCCTACCAAAGAAACCTTGATATCACAAATGTTACTTAACCATTTTCTAGGAATTGTATAACCAATAGTTGCTTCCTGCAAACGTACATTAGTAGCTGAATAAGTATAATATTGAGGCACAGTTGTATCACCAGCAACTTCAGAGAACCAACTTTCCGGATTTACTCTATCATTTCCATTCACTGATACATATCCTAAATCACGAGCTGCAGCTGAGTTTTCTGATACTCCATAATTGTCCAACATAGCTTGTGTACGAGAAAATACAACTCCACCTAAACGAGCTGACAACATAAAGCCCACATTTAAATTCTTCCAAGTGAAATTATTGCGCCAAGCCAAATTTCCCTTAGGTAATACACTACCTAGTTTTATATATTTGTCTACATCCTGAATACTTTGAGTATGAACAGCATTATTTTCATCAATATAGATAGAGCCATTAGCATCTTTTCTCAAATCCATCAATGAATAAATATCTCCCATACTTCCACCTTCTTTCAATATAAATCGAGTACTTCCTAATCCCCCCATATTCAATGACTTGATAGAAAATAGTTCACCAGTTTCAGGATTAACAGCATTATCTGCCAAAGTAAGAATCTTATTTCTATTCATAGAATATGTCAATCCCGTATCCCATGTCAGATTTCTCCAAGTATTCTTATAGTTTAATGAAAGTTCAATACCTTGATTACGCACTGCACCCGTTTGAATATATATTTTTGAGTATTTATTCACAGACAATTCAGGATTAAATGTCTGATTCATAGTCTTCGCATTATAATAAGTTACATCCAATTCAAAATGCTGTAAGAAACGCATATTCAAACCTAGTTCAAACGATTTTGTACGTTCTGGTTTCAGATTATACATTGGATATTGAGTTAACACACTCCACTGTCCAGTGCTTGCATTCCATTCAAAACGTGGATTAGCGATATATCTTTTAAATGCGGAACCGACAGAAGCAAAAGAACCCCGCATCTTCATATATGACAAGTAGTCTTTATTCAACCATGGCATTAACTCTGATAATACAACAGAGAAACCTACAGAGGGATAAAAGAATGATTTATTTACAGACTTCGGTCCACCCAATTGTGAAGGCCAATCATTACGTCCTGTGAGAGTCAAATAATAAGTACTTTTATATCCAACTTCTGCTGAAGCAAATATAGATTGAGTTTGTTCTCTCCATCCATCTTGCATATGCGTTGTTTTAGAAGAAGTACTTAAATTTTGAATAGCAAAGAAATTTGTTAAGCCTACTTTCTCTCCCGCAAATGTTTTACTATCATCTGCAATTGGACCTCGTACAGTTACAGCATCTGAACTCATATTAGTAAAAGAGCCACCTACATTCGCCTGGAAACTCCAACTTTCACCAAAATTTTTATTAATATTTACCAGAAAATCCGCATACAACTGTTTATCTTGTGTTTTAGTTATACCATAAAGTCCACGATTAGACAAACCTGTCAATTGAGTATTAGTCGTCGCATAAAATTTTTCTGTATAGTCATTATTTGAGTTATCCAACCGTACACGCCCTGAAACACTCAACCAATCCAAAATCTTATAACTCAAGCTAGCACCTAGCATATAACGATCTTTCTTGTTTTCGCGCAAATTACGATAGTTTATCCAATAGGGATTTTGCATTGTCATACTTGCATCACCAATCGGCCAATGTTGTGTATAAATCTTACGAGCTACATCATAACGCTCATATATTTTAATATCTTCCCAGTCATTACCACGGGGAAATAAATAGGCACCAACCAATGGATTATTATAAGTTCCTTGATTTACCATATTACGGTCATTCTGAGAAATATAACTAGCATTTATATCCAATGTCATCTTATCATCAAAGAATGTAGTTGTATTCCGAACACTAAAGTTATAACGACCATACTTATTATTAGGTGTGATACCTTTTGAGTTCACTGCAGCAGCCGAAGCATAAGTCTGGTTTTTCTCTGTTCCCGTAGAAAAAGAGATACTCTCTGTTCCCACTACACCTGTTTGAAAATAATCATCTCTCGGATTATATCCATAGTAACTTTCTGTGGTCAGTTTTGGTCCCCAACTATGATCAGGAGTCGAATTTAAAATACCATTACTACCTGTTCCATAGCGTGTCTGGAATCTAGGCATAACAAATGGTGAATTAAACTCCACATTACTATTCACCGTAATATTAATTCTTCCCTCCTTACCTTTCTTTGTAGTAATAATAATAGCCCCATTTGCCGCATCTGATCCATAAAGAGCTGCCGCAGCTGCACCTGTCAATACAGACATTGATTCAATATCTTCTGGATTAATATCAGCAATAGGTTCTGTAGCTCCTTGTGAACCAAATTCAGTACTTCCACCACTATTGCTACCAGAAAACATTGGCACACCATCAATCACATAAAGAGCATTAGAAGACTGCATTATTGATTTTGTACCACGCATCACAACTTTTGAAACCCCACCAACACCTGATGAAGAAGCATTAATAGTAACACCAGCTACTTTACCATTCAAAGCATTAACAAAGTTCGCATCTTTATTAGAAGTAATAGCATCAGTATTTATCTGCTGAACATTGTAAGATAACGCTTTTTCTGAACGTTTAATACCAAGAGCCGTAACAACTACTTCTTCCAAAGCTTGTGCGTCTTCTTTCATCACTACATCTATTGTCTTTTTATCATTCACCGGCACTTCCACTGTTTGATAACCGACATAAGAATACTTTAAGACAGCCCTAGAGCCAACTGTTAATGTATAATTACCATCAAAATCCGTAATCGTACCATTGGTTGTTCCTTTTTCCAGAACTGATACTCCAATTAAAGGTTCATTACTTGCATCAACGACTTTACCAGTAACCTTTTGCTGCTGTTGATCCGTTTTTGCCACAGTAGGAGTATTTGTCTTAGACAAATAGACTACATTGTCTTCAATTTTATAAACGACATCTTTCCCTTTCAAAGCTTGATTTAAAACTTCTACAAGAGATACATTTTTAACATCCAATGCTCCCACACGCATTGAAGCCAAAATGTCATCATAAAAAAATTGATACTTAGATTGGGACTGGATTTGCTTAATCACAGTTCCTAAAGAAGAAGAATTGGAGATCCTAATTGTCAACTGTGCTATTGCAGACTGTGCCGGAAGGGCAAATAGCATCAAAATCAACAATGCTCGAGAAATTTTCAAGCCTCTACACGAGTAATTGAGTCTCATACATTTGAATTTAAGATTAAACATTAGTTTTTATATAAAAATTAGAAACGCAAACATTCTTTGTGTTTCATAATTCATGTATATAACAACTCATGTATAAAAAAACACTTATCGCTTTTTAAAGAAAAATTAAAATAAAGTAGAAATTATAGTGATTACAAAATAAACTAGCCACCTTTTACATTGATTATCTTACAATTACAGCAATTAAAAAAATACTAAAATCATACTACTAAAATTGTATTTTAAATAATTTATTTCTTTGTCCACTTTTTCCAGTTAGAGATTCTTATTAAATTTGAATGTTATTATCATCTTTCTTTTAATTAATATGTATGATGTTACTTAGATTCTTATTACACCCTATTTTCATTCTTTATTTTCTTACCGATATCTCTATTATTCCACTCCAGTGAATGGTTCTTTGTACTTTAGTAGACAGTTCTGTTCACTCTAATGAACAGATCCTTTCACTCTAGTTGAACGATTACAAGGCTCTTTCAAAAGCATAACATTATTAGCTGAAAAACAGACGATGACTTAATTATTTACAAATAAATATCATTTGGATATTCAGTAAAATTCTACTTAATAAAGAAAAAAGCTTGCTTATCGTTATTATGAGAAACACAGGTAAATAGTATGAGATATAAATAGATTTTAATGGAAAAAGTATGAGAAATGCTAATTTCAAAAACATCTCTCATACTGTACTTCCTTAATAATATGGCATTTATCATAATTTCATGAGAATATGAGAAATACAATGAAAAATCTTCTCTAGTAGATCCTAATATTCAACCAGCCCCCAGATCATTCCACCTGCTCTTTCGGATAATTCACCAAATACAATGTTTTTGTCGCACGAGTAAACGCTGTATACAACCATCGGAAATAATCCGGAGTCAAATACTCATCCGTCATATACCCCTGATCTAAAAACACATTCTGCCACTGTCCGCCTTG
>ERZ791630.618-NODE-618-length-14458-cov-4.51649_pt1 | contig 14458 bp, 12 predicted proteins | sample MGYA00510264_ERZ791630 | MGnify/ENA primary metagenome ERZ791630 (study PRJEB30046, sample SAMN00715150) | human gut metagenome | study: EMG produced TPA metagenomics assembly of the A metagenome-wide association study of gut microbiota in type 2... | reverse complement strand
TCCCTACATAAAGAAATTTATTTTTGATCGCTGTTCTAATCTTTTCTTTTTGTTCAACTGTCGGGTGCATATTATGCAAGTAATTTGCTTTATGAATTTTTATAGCATTCTCTAAAACCTTCTCATAAATAAGGTCAATATAAACAGAATACTGTGACGAATAAGTATTAAAATCCATAGAAATATGTGTCAAATCAGACTTTTCTATAAATGTTTTTATATAAAATTCAATATGAAATTCTTCCCATTTACTTTTCAAACCTTCAATTTCTTTTGTTAGCGTATCTTTTCTCGTTTCATTTTTTGTATTTTCGAGCTCTAACTCTAATTGCTCTTTTTTAGCAATATCAGCAGACCACAGACTAACAAATTGAAATGCGCTAAATTTTCTAGCTATCCAAATTCGCCCATAAAAAGCGGCTATTACGCAATCTCCCGCTAAGTTAGCAAGGCTTTCTATGTCATTTTGCTCATTAGTTTTTTGATACTCTGCAAAAATAGTTTCTACAAATCCTTGTTTATCTATATTTTCAATAAGTTTAAGTATCTGCAAATCTTCTTCACAAAAATCAACTAAAAACTCTTTATCAGGAAATTTTTTTTTGGCATCTTGTATGAAATTCAATGTTTTATCAAAATCAACTTTTTTATAAAGTAAAAATTCATAAATCTCTTTAAAATTTTCTTCAGTACCATTAAACACCATATCTCTTATATTTTCTTTCAGTTTCCAACTAACTTCAGTTATGTCGTCATAATTACTTATAGTCTTTGAATCAAAACCACAATTACAACAAAATCTGTACTGATCGTTAAATTTACTTCCACATTGTGGACAAAACATTATAATCCCTCCCATATGGCATATTTAATATTTTATATTCAAATAACTAATTTTATGGTTGATTATTTTCAACTTGGGTATCTGTAAAGTTATCATGAGGAATTTCTTCCACAAAATAATGATTATATCCAACATACCCTGCATAACAAATTATCGACAGTAAGCCAGCAATTAAATATATTTTTGGTGTAAAGAACCTTACAAATTTATTTTTTAAAGTTTCATCAATAATTGTATATCTTACATCATCTTTTTTGTTCAGATATCTATATTGCTCTATTTTCTCCTTCGTTTCCCATGTTCCAAAAACGTTAATCCTAACTATTAAATCTTCTTCCAACAATATCACTTTGGTTAATGCTCGAAGATATTCACTGAATTCATCTAAAAATTTTTTATTAGCTACCCTTATCTGATGAGCAAAAAATTTAATATTCATCTCCATCAGCCCATTTACTATCTCTATATCAAGAGAAGAATATTGGTTATTTATGCCATTTAAAATACTTTTGATCTGCTTTCTATCCAAACGCTCTATTAACGCTCTGGAACTTCCTTTATTTGGAGTAATCAAAATTTCCCCAGACAAAGTCAAACGATTATCCCCAAAATAATTTTTAACTGTTGATAAAAGTTTTTGCATCATCATTCTCTATTTCCCCTATTTCTGATTCTTCGGCCTCTTGCCTTGGTAAGTCACTACGGCAGTACTTGCATTTAACAGCATCCGACCGAACCAACTCTTTACAAAATGGGCATTCAATCATTTTGACAGACTGGAGATCTGCTCCACAATAACGGCACTTAATCGCTCCCTGTTTTATTTTCTCGCCACAAATATGGCAAATCTTATTGCCCTCCAACAATAACCGTTGATTGCCGTCTTCTAGCATTTGTGGGTCAAGACAATTTTTTTCTAACCGAGAAACTCTGTTTTCTACTTTATCAAATTTTTCTGTTATCTCTATTTCATTAACCGCAATTCTATCTTTTAACTGCTGTGCTTCCATTTGCGTTTTTACAACTTCACCACTTTGTTTTTTATCTTCCATCATTGCTAAAATTAAACCGGCTAACAACGGACTAATAGCTATTGCTAGTAACCCCCATAGAATAGGACTTCTACCTCGTTCATTAGCCCAATATCCAACTGCAATACATCCAATTATCCACACAATTTCCATTATCAATAATTCCTCCTAAATTTTTTATCGAAAAATCTTAGTTTTATAAATTTCAACTATATTGCGTCTATTAAAGTTCATCTTTCAAATTATTGCTTTCTCATTAATCATATTTTATTTTTTCTATAAAAATATTCTTTCTCCATAATAACAATCCTTACCTCATCTTTAACTTTACTATCTTTTATATTCTTAGTGCGAAAAAGTCTAATAATAATATTATTATCCCATTCATCACTCATAGATTCATAAGTTCCTTTTCCCCATGTCCATTTTTCACATTTTGATTTTCCATATTTATCAACTAAAAAGTTTTTGACTTGTTGATAATTATTTATATCAAATTTTAGCTCTATCGATACAAGTCCTTTTCCTTCCAAAAATATCATCTCATTTTCACAAATATTTATATTAGGTATAATATTACTCATATCAAGTTCATTAATTTTATTACAAATAAATACGCATTCTCCACTACTTCTCCGACTAACCAACTGAATATTATTTATATTATTTTCAGTCATACCTAAACGCAAAATTTTAGAAACTTTCGGATCTAATTGACTTAAATTCTTTTCATCTCCAGATTTAATACTCTGAGTTAAATAAATTATCGTAACCATGCAAATCATAACTGTCATAAAAATTGATACATATATAATTTTTCTCTTATGAAGATTATATTGTAGTAAATTAAAATTATTATCAGTTTTCTTTAAAAGTATACCGCAATGCGGGCAAAATTTTTTGCTTATATCTATTGGGAATCCACATTTATTACAAAACTTTGGCATCCAACCGTCTCCTCATTAATTTGTCTTATTTTAGTTTTCCTCCTTTATGTAATCAGAAAATACATAACCAACTACTTCATTTTCAGTTTTCACTTTATACCAAATATCACCTTGTAATAAATGCACATTATTTTTTGGCAATTCTAGACTAACCTCTCGGCCGTCAAGATTCAGACCGCATATCAAATTCCCTTTATTTTCTCTTTTTACTATCAATGCTTGACCCCTATTAATAGTAATGACTTTCCCATTAACCAAAGAAATCTTTAAAGATGGTATAGATAGTATTGCCGAAGAATTATCGCTACATTTTTCTTTGCCTAATATTTCAACTTCATTTTTATCATAAAGTAACACTATTTGACTTCCTAATGTCGAAGGTTTAGAACGTAAAATAACCTCATCACCAGTAATTATTCCCCTTTTAACAGTAACTTTTGATAAAATACTATTACTCTTAGATAGGCTAAGTTCATTTTCTGTTTTTGGGATACCTACTATTGAATTCTTTTCTTCTGTATTATTTTGTGATTTTTCATAATTCTGAATATAAAATCCCAATATTATTACCAAAAATAAAATTATAAAGAAAATTTTTGCAAACAAATCATTGTTATTTCTCTTTGTAGTTTTCTTTTTTTCTTCTTCTTTCATTTCCTTTTCGGATGTTATTTTACACCCACATTTAGGACAAAATTTTATAACTCTATCTATTTTTATTCCACAATGTTTACAATAATTTATCATAAGCTATAACCTTTACTAATTTATTTTTCTACTTTCTATCTGAATTGAAATATCATTAAACTTTTCCTGTTGTACTCTGCCTAAACATCTTCCTTCAACAATTATAAAATCCCCTATACGCAGCTGGTTCACAATATCTCTATCACTACTGTCTACAGAAACAAAAATCGAATATACCTTTCCTCGTTCACTCCTTTCATACAAATCCAGATAATAATCACGAGAATTATTAAATTGATTTTTATGTATCAACTTCCCAGTGATACGAATTTTTTTGTTTTTATATTTTAGCTCACCTAATGATTCATTTTGTACATATGCTTCAACTATATCTCTCGGGGTCACATCCATAGGAGGGTTCAATACTCTCTCGCCAATAAAAATAATACATAATATGCATATAGGAATTAACACAAGATTTCTTAAATTCTTGAAATTATATTTATTAAAATATGGAATCTCATTTTTATTATTTGGCCTCAATCCATTAGTTTGAATAGAGCAGTCAACTACAATCTTTTCACCACATTCAGGACAGAATATATCTTCTTCAGTTAGTTTTGCATTACATTTTTTACATAAATATTCACATTCATTTTTACCACACTCTGTACAAAATATATCTCCTTCTTCTAAACAAGTACCACATTTTTTACATAAACGATATGCTTTTTTGATAGTTTCATGTTGTTCACTATCAATGTTATTTTCTGTGTCTGCCATTAATAAAAAAAGAATTAAACTAAAAGTAATTAAAAGCGAAATCACAAAGAATGTTGGATACAAAAAGAATATGACGACATTACATAAAAGTAATGCCATTATGGTTATAAATTTATTTTCATTTTTTATTAATCCTAGTTCTTTTAATTCTTCTTTTATCCTGCCCAATTCACTTTTAATCTTGTTCTGGGCACCCATAAAAAAATCACCACCTTTTACTAATCCTAAAAATACTACTGCTAAAACAAGTATATTTATTAATATACAATCCAATATTTTTAATCTTCTAAAAGCTTTTCAAACTCTTCGTCCAAGCCACCAGCGATCCTCCAATAAATGGATAGTGGTACTCCCTGTGTGGATGCACCACGTTCTATTTTAGATAGATAGGGAACACTGATACCAATTTTATTAGCCAAGTCGATTTGTGTCATACATTTTATTTTTCTATAGTAAGCTATTTTAGCTCCCAAATGTTTATATCTCATTGCGAACATATTATTCACCCCAGTAAAACTAGCCCTTTTCTTTATTATCCTACTTTTTTCATTACCCCGCTCATTCCTATAAAATCAAAAACCATATGGATAGTATCAATTATTCTTTTGATAGTTATTTTTTTGACAATTATATAAAAAAATAAGGGTCGCTTAATACGACCCTTAAACTCTTTATTTCCTTTTATCCATAATAATCTTTAATATTTCTATTATTAGACTCAGTATTTTTTCTTTCATCAAGCAACAGCTCCCAACCGTTGGCATTTGATACACAATTTCTTTCCATACTTATCTATAGAATATTTTGCAACTTTATTTGTTATTTCTGCTTTACATTGTATACAGACTAACCCTTTAGCATTTTTAACGGGTACTGCTTTTGTATTTCTGTTCCACTCTTCATCAACAAATCTATCAGTATTGGCATCAGCTTCCGGATCATCACCAGTAGCAATACACAAGCTCATCATATAAGCATATTTTATCGCTGCAGTCTGTGCTTTCATAACAGCTTTATCACCAATATCCTGACCACTGCCTATACCAACTAACTTCACACTTTCACCACTATCACTGTCAATAAGCTCAACTTTGACCTGTACTGTAGCTAAGTGTTCAGTATTTCCTTTGAGATTTTGAACATCAATTAAACTTTGTAGGTAAGGTATAACTATGCTGGCAATGCGATTCTTAGTCAATGAATTATTGACTTTAGCTAACACATCTTCTGCTGTCGCATATGTGTATTTATGATATTCATTGATCCCCTGTTTTAAAATGTGACTGCATTCTTCCATGACTAGAACAAGCTTTTTAGCTATATTTGTCCTTTCGTTAATAGTTTCTAACATTTACAATCCTCCTTAAAAAACAAATCGATTTTAAGCTGCATTCTTTAAATCACGTCTAATCATCTTGCCAAACGAACAATTCTCTGAAACAGCACAGTATTCAGCACATTTGCGATTTTTCCAGCGTTCCTTAACGGTACATATTTTAGGTAAAGTGCCTTGTTGCAATGCTTCTCTTAGCAACTTTGCTTTTCTTGTCATATAAATTTTTATCCAATGATCAGATATTTTATTTATATGTATCACATAGACTGGCTTTCTGATATTCCGCTCTGATGCAATCCTTAAACTGTAATCTCTGCACATGACCTGAATTTCCATTCGTCCTACCTCAAATCCCTTGCTTTCTAATAGCATACGATAATAATTGATTTGAACTGCCCAGTCCAGCAGATGGCGCACTCCATCTCTACGCCATTCTTTCCTTGTTTTCATTGCCCCCTTCCTTAATCCTGATTTATACACTTCACCCGTTGGAACATCGACTTTATAATAACCTAAGGCTCGCATGAGTTTATATGATGACGTTACTTTATAGTCTCCAAGTGTTTTGTCACTCAGATCTATGATTTGACCATAAAGATCAAATTTACCACTGGTAATATCATCGTGTATCCTTTCTTCACTGAGCATATTCCCTTCAGTATGTCCTTCATTTATTGTATGTACTGCGCTGCCATGAATAGCAAAAAGCTGGTCTATCGGTTTGATTGCATAGTCTGTAGTTTTCTTCAGATATGTCTCACGAACACCACATAGCAGTTCTGTTACCGTTGGGTCTTTGATACCTCTGTCTAAAGACTTTACTACTGCCCGCAGTGTTGGTAAAAACATACATCTTTCTTTTCGTCTGCATTTATCCAGACAGGAAGTTATTGTTATTTTTACTCCATCAGGACAAATAAATCCCGTTGCTGCCATTTTTGTCATCTCCTCATTTACTTTTAGCCAATAAAAAAGCAGTAACAAAATTAATTGTCCCTGCTCATATATCAACTATGTAATTAATTTTACTCTACATATTATTTTTAATACCGGTAAATCCTGGTTTATTAATGTCCTTTTATGCTGCTATTGCAGGAAAATTTTTTATTTTATTTTCAACAACTTTTTTCATACCATTATCCGCTAACTTTTCTTCCAAGATAATACCGCCGAGGCGTTCCAAATCAGTTGCACGATTATAATCATTGTTATCCTGCGCCGATCTTGTTACAGCATTTACCAGACCATATTTACTAAAATCATGATTCAAAGCAAAATGACGTAAGATAGATGCACGTTCATTTTTATTTAGTATATACCTGTCGCCTAATAGCTCCACTGTCTCTATAGGATTACTCCCAGTACTTTCTTCTCTTGCTTTTCGCATTTTATCTACCGTTAACAAAAACTTACTTTCGTCTACCGCTACACTGACTATATCCTGTACTTTCATAAAATAGGCTTTATCATCCGCTGCTAATGTTTCATCAGAATACAATTCATATACATTTTCAGTATCCTCAACCTGTCTGCCGGTATGATATTTTTTATGAGCGTAATCTTTGCAAATCATACCATTTTTACAGACCAGACGATAAATCAAAGGTTCAACCTTGACTGCCCCCAGCCCAACTTCACTGTTAGAAATAACAAATCCAGACTGAACAATATCTCCTGGTATGACTTCTGTTTTTAAGGTTTTATTGATTACTTTCATATACAAATGTGTAGATGTAATATCACATGAAGCTATCTCACAACCACGCATTTGACCTATAATCGGCAAAATATGATCAGCCAGTTCCAGATTATCTAATCGACGATAACGTGAACTCAAAAAGGCTCTCAGACGCCCATCCAAGGTTCTAAGTAATCTCTTCTCCGGATTTTTGTATAACCAGCCGTTGATATTATCATCCAACAGTTTAGGATATTCAGCTCTCATACGTTCATAGTACTTAAAAGGAATCTGTAATCTTTCTGCTAACTGCCTATGCGCGAGCCCTGACACTCGATACGACATAACATCGTTTTTCAATGCCAGTTGAACCATACTCACACTACTTTTGGTGCTAAATGTGATATTTCTAGTATCAGCAATGAAGTCTTGGCGCACCTCTCTTTCACGCTCTAATTCCAAATACAGCTCTGTTACATTTTTCTTACCAAGTTTCATAAATATTACCTCCAAGTTTTTATTTTGATTTATATATATAAATACCCCTCACGGAATTAACCGCAAGGGGTAAAATGTTAATAATAATCTCTGTAATCATATTGATGACTATAATACTAACTTCTCATTATTGACAAAAATTTTCTACATTTTTTCTCTAAACAGATACTTCTATAGTAGGCATAACTTGAGTCATAATCGGAGTATACAGATCTATATCTTCCTTTGGAGTAGATAAAGATACAACAAGTGAATATCTTACTTTTTTATTATATTTCCCAAGGTAAGTACGTTCACGCCACCATCCAATTATTGGATACACTGCAATATTATTACAATCACAAAGGTCAACTGCATTAATTTCACAAAAATCAGAATGTATTGACCCAACATCCCTATTATCGCTTCCTAAATACCAACGTTCACTACCACTAGAGCCATCACCTTTATCTTTTATATCTTCACCACGCATTTTTACATTAACTCTCTTTTTAAAATCGTCTATCGTCTCATCAGAATTTTTTAAGTCAAATCTAAGTCCACATGATGGATAACGGTATTTATCTTTCCATCCAACTTCACCTGGACCCGGTTCCACGAAATATGATAGAGTAACTTTTAGAGTTACAGGTATTTCGCCTAAAGATCTAAGAACTTCCTTCGGCCAAGGTAATGTATGAATATGCATCTCATTCATACTATTTTTACTATAAGGTTGTAACTCTCCCTGAATTATCATATTTACGCTATTATTTAAACACCGTATGGCTTTTTGTAAATTAGGAATTCCGTATCCACAACTTCTTAAAAGACTTTTTCGTCCTTTAGTTTTACTATCCTCTAGACAAAATTGTTCTTTCATTTTACTTGTCCAAGAAGCAGAATGTATCATTAAAGCTCTCACTGTTTCTGACCACATATCAGGATATTCATTTAAAAGTTGTGCGCAAAACCAAGCTGCTTGTGCTGTAGCAGAACTGGTTGCCTCAATTGTTGAAAATTGCTTCACCCACGGTTTATAGTATGTTGTTAATAGTGATAAATCTGGACATTCAGAATAATCACTCCCGTTAGTAGCAATATTCCCACCATTAAATAAAACCTCTGGCTTTACTGGCCATTTGCTGTTCCAACTTCCCGAAGTTGAACTATAAGGTGACAGTGCTCCAAACTCCGCAAGAGGTAAATATCCTTTAAAATCACTATCGACAATCTCTACGCCATCTGCATAAGCACCAACTGTTATAGCGTTCCAAGATTGACCTGGACTTTCAATACAATGTAAAATATTAGCATTTGGATATGTACTATCCTGAAATTCATATGGATATACGTTTCCAGCGCTAATTAAAAATAATCTTTTTACATTTTCTTCTTCGGCCCCAGAAACAATATTATCAATAGCCGCAGACCAAGATGTAGGACTTCCATCCATTGTATTAAACTCTGGAGAAGTTATTGCCATACAAATAATTCGCTTAGCTTTAGGGTTTGCTATTTCAGCTAAAGCAACAGCCTGTTTTGTAATTGCACCATATAGTTCTGGCGGATTACAGCCACTTTGAGGTAAAATTTTTACAGACTCAATCTCGTGCGAAATAACAATTTGTCTTTGCGATTCTAATAACTGCTTTAAATCATTAAATAAAGCAATACCAGCCATCTCTGTGCCATGACCATGGTTGTCACCATTTCCCCAAGAAGAATTTATTGATTGCATATGATTAATATCTATTGCTGGATTTAATAGTGGATGAGTTTCTGTTACTCCTGTATCTAAAAGACAAATTGCAATATCGTTGTTTTGATATGTTGTACGTGATAATAATTCATCTGTCCATTTCTTTTGTTCCTTGTTTGAAAGGTTTCTGAAAAAAGCATTAGCTTCTTGAGCGCGGCGAAATTCTGCAATAAATGGACATATACTAATTAAAATTTTTAACTCTTCAGCATTAGCATAAATAAGTTTTACTATCCTTTCAGGAAATATAATGTTTTTTTTATCAATCCTAATGCCATTTTTTTTACAAATTGAATCAATATTTTCTTCAGCCTGTTTCCAAGGTTCCGAATAATGAGCACTGTAATCAAATCTCAACCAAACCTCGCACCATACAGCTTGTTCAGAAGGCATTGTATCTAATTTTCCAACCCAAAACGACTCTACCATTGCCAATTTAACATCTTCAATGCTTCCAACCAAAGCGTCATTTTTAGGATTACCGTTCTTCGTAAATTCATTTGCATATGCTTCTACTTTTTTAATAAAGTAGTTTTCCTTACCAGCAGGTATATAAACAGTAGCCCTAACTATATTGGTTTCTGGATCTTCACGGACATTTGAGAGATGAATGCCAGCCTTTCTGTTCTCAAGGCTTTTTATTGCTAAGTCATATCCCTTCATGCCAGAAAATTCAAGATACATTCCGCCTTTATATCGAATAGCCGCCGCTTGCTTTGGCGTAAGCGACTTTTCATAACATTCATTTAACTTACGTTCAATTATCATAGCGTGCACATCAACCTGTCGTGTAGGATAGTTAGTTCCTATACGACGTGATAAAGATTTATATGGCATAGATTCTATTGTATTTTTCAAAAAAATATTTTTCTTTTCTACCGCCATAAGACTTATGCCTCCTTATAAGAATATATATTATGTCTTTCTTTCAGCAAAGAAATGACTTTCTTTTTTGTAATAGGTTCTTCATCTAAAATAGCCGCCTTTATAGCATCATCACACACTTTCACAATCTCTGCGTGACTTAATCCATCTGCAGACTCAAGAATTTCATTAGTAACCAAAAAGGTATCATCATAATTTACTAACTTATTTTCCAGCAATTGATGTACTTCCAATTTTGTTGGTAAAGAATAGTGAAGCACATCATCAAAACGCCTAAACAACGCCTGATCCAAAAGCTTCTGATTATTTGTTGCAACAATTATTATACTCTCTGATGAATCCTGCTCAATAAATTGTAGAAAAGAATTAAGTATTCTTCTCATTTCTCCAACTTCATTATCAAAGCTTCTATCCGCACCAATAGCATCAAATTCGTCGAAAAAGTAAACTCCTACTATTGATTTAATACTATCGAATATTTGCCGTAATTTAGTACTTGTTTCTCCCATAAACTTTGTTATTAACTTATCCATTTGTACAGTATACAATGGTAAAGAAAGTTCAGAAGCTATGATAGCTGCTGTTAAAGTTTTTCCTGTCCCTGGCTTTCCTTCAATCATTATTTTCCGACGATTCATTAGACCATAAGAATGCAACTTATTTCTATTTCTATATTCATTTAAAATACGATTAATATTTTCTCGTATCTCAACAGAAACAATAAGTTCGGATAAATCGTAATTTGGAACTGACAATGATAACATAGGATTTTGCGATGTAAGCTGAATAATGCTTGGTCTCCTATTTCCCATTTTATCAATTTGTTTTTTCAATTCACGTGCAAAATTATCATGCCCCAATTTCGCTTCATGAGCAGCTATTTGTAGCACAACTGTCTTAAACTTTTCATCATTACGCTCAACATAAGCTTTTACAAGACTTTTAAGTTGATCAGCCGTTGCCACACAAATCACCTCCCATGATTATAATTCTTCATAATAAATGATACCTTTTTAACCATTAATAGTCAATCGCACAATACAAATTCTCATAAATTTATAAAACGAAATTATATAAGTTTAGTATCTATAATTTTATCTTTAGGCTATCTTCACCATTTTTTGGGAAAACGTTTGGGAAAAGTACTTTTCGCACAAAACAAAAAATCCATGCAAACCGTAAAGTCTGCATGGATTCTACATTTTCAATTGGTGGAGACAAGCGGGATCGAACCGCTGACCTCTTGAATGCCATTCAAGCGCTCTCCCAGCTGAGCTATGCCCCCAAGACAATTAAGATTATAATAGAAAACAGCCTTACTTGTCAATATAATTGTAAAATATAACTCAAAAATATTGCAGTAGGTTAAGCACCGTGCTATAATGTATGACGCAAGCAAAGACGCCTGCCTTCCTGGGTCAAATCTGCCTTCAGGAAGGCAGATTTATTTTTTCAGGAGTGTTTGACAATGCGTTCTATCGAAACTACCGCGGCAAAGCTTTCTGTTTTCAAAATGACCTGGCCGATTTTCATTGAAATTTTGCTGCAGATGATGGTCGGCAATGTAGATCAATTCATGCTCAGTCATTATTCTCAAAAATCCGTTGCTGCCGTTGGTAACGCCAATCAAATCATCAACATCGTTATTATTGCCCTCAGCGTAATAAGTATGGCCGCAACAATCCTGATTGCCCAATACCGTGGTGCCGGTAATAAGGAAAAAGTCACGGAAGTTTGTACCGTAGCTCTTTTAACAAACTTCATTTTCGGACTTATCATCAGTTCAATTCTGTTTTGTTTCGACAACTTCTTTCTTGATCTGCTGGCCGTACCTGATGACATCCGGCCTGAAGCCGGCTTATTTCTACGCTATATCGGCTTGTTTATAGTGGTCCAGGCAGTATACATCTCTTTTATTTCTTTTTTCCGCGGTTATTCACTGCTAAAAGTAACGATGATGACTTCTATCATCATGAATGTTATCAATATTATCTGTAATGTTTTCCTTATTCATGGCTTCGGGCCAATCCCCCCCTTGGGAGTATTGGGAGTGACTATTTCAACCAACAGCAGTAAAGTACTGGGTCTGCTGCTGATTCTATATTTTTTCCGTCGTTTTATCAATCTGCCCTTGTCTTTTAAATATCTTCGTCCTTTTCCCAAAAAAACTTTGTATAATATCCTCTATCTGGGTCTGCCTTCCGGCGGTGAGTCGCTTTCGTATCAGCTGTCGCAGATGGTGATTATGAAATTTGTCAATCTGATGGGTTTAGTAGTCATAACTACCAAAATATATGCCTATATCATTGCTATGTTCTCATACATTTATTCGCAGGCTCTGGCAATGGCGACGCAAATCATCGTTGGTTTTCTTCTAGGCCGCGGCGATCAGGAAGCAGTCAGCCAAAGAGTCTGGAAAACTGTGCGGTTAGCGGTGCTGATCAGCGGTACCCTGACAACGCTCTTATATTTCAACAGCGACCATATCTATGGTATCTTTACTGATAACCCCGAAGTGCTGGAGTTGGGACGCCACATCTTTCTCATTGAAATTTTTCTGGAAATCGGCCGTGCCGTCAACATGGTTATGGTCATGTCACTGCAGGCTGCCGGTGACATCAAAGGTCCTGTAACAATAGGCTTGCTTTCCATGTGGCTGGTTTCCGTAGCAGGTGCCTACTTTTTTGGTATCGTCCTCGATTTTGGCTTGATAGGTATCTGGATCGCTATGATGATGGATGAATGTTTAAGGGCACTGATATTTATTTATCGCTGGCACAGTGGAGTCTGGCGGCACAAAAATCTTATTTAAAAGCAAAAAGAACGCAGATATTTTATCTGCGTTCTTTTTGCTTTTAAATTAATCTATATAGTTTTAATCTTATCAATTATTTTTAATAATAAAAATATAAATCGGTTAATTATTAAAAATTATTTATTTATTTTCAAATCACCAATTATTTATTTCTTTTAAACAAGTTATACAATGTTGATATTTCGTATCATTCATCTAAGAAATAAGTAAAATTCAGGTAAAACTTTTTGTAAAAATGAATAATTATAATAAATTTTACTTAAAAATGTTGCCGTTGCAACAGAGGAGATTTTCAAAATTTGCTATTCTGTTAACGCATTTTAAAATTTTAAAAGGAGGAATAATATGTCCCAAGCAGTAAAATGTTTAATTTTGTTGGCAGTAGTTGCTCTCTTATTCGTAACTGAACTTATTCCCTTGGCAATTACTGCAACGGCAGGCGCGATTTCCTGCGGCCTGTTAGGTTTTATTCCTGCAAAACAGGTATTCTCGGGTTTATCCGACTCTACCGTAGTCTTGTTTGCAGGTATGTTCGTCGTAGGTGCTTCCATGTTCTACACCGGTCTTGCTCAAAAAATCGGCGGTGTAGTAGTAAAAATGTGTGGTACAGGCGAGAACAGCTTGATGTTTGGCTTAATGATGGTCGGTACGGTTTTATCTTCCTGCCTGTCCAATACTGGTACTGCAGCCTGCCTGCTGCCAGTTGCGCTCGGTATTTGTGCCGCAGCTAAGATCCCCGCTTCCCGTCAACTGATGCCTCTGGCATTTGCCTGCGGTTGGGGTGGTATCATTACTATGGTAGGCACGCCGCCTAATATTATTGCAGTCGGCGCTATGACCTCTGCCGGTCTTGAACCTTTTGGCTTCTTTGAATTTGCCTGGATCGGTATTCCGGTTTCTATTGCTGGTATGCTGTACATGATGTTCGTAGGCAAATACCTGCTTCCGAAAGTAGATCTTTCCGCTGACCAGGAAATTGAACAGGAAATCGAAGCCGCTTCCACTTCTTCTACCAAACAAATCATCTCCGGCGTCATCCTTGCTTTGGTTATCATCACCATGGCTGTTGGTATCCCTGGCGTATCTTTGGAAATCGCTGCTATCACCGGCGCGCTTGTTTGCGTACTGACCGGCTGCCTGACCGAAAAACAAGCTTATGCTTCTATCGACTGGGTAACCATCTTCCTGTTCGCAGGTATGATGCCTGTATCTA
>ERZ791630.606-NODE-606-length-14901-cov-2.24754_pt1 | contig 14901 bp, 12 predicted proteins | sample MGYA00510264_ERZ791630 | MGnify/ENA primary metagenome ERZ791630 (study PRJEB30046, sample SAMN00715150) | human gut metagenome | study: EMG produced TPA metagenomics assembly of the A metagenome-wide association study of gut microbiota in type 2... | reverse complement strand
AGATACTGACTGGCCAGATTACGGGAAATATTCAGTGATTCGCTGATATGGTTCGCCGTAAAATATTTCAGATCTTTCAGGGCATAGCCCCGGCTTATTTTTTCCAGGTAAAGATAGAGTTCTTCTTTTGTGCTGAGCATGTACATGATTCTCCTGTTTGTTGATTTAACTTGAATTCTTTTCGCGCGTGTTTTATGTCTACCTGATAACAAGTGTAATTATACAAAAAATAGTCTGAAAAGAAAGATGTTTTGAATGATTTCGCCAGTTTGAAAAGGGTTTCGGCAGTAGCGGGGAGAAAAATGGGGAGATGTCCAGAGCGGGGGAATAGGGTTCGACACTAGGATTGACACTTTTATGGGGGAAATATGTGCTATACTTAAAATCAGATGTCAGGATCAAGATCAGGCACAGAAAGATTTTGGGAGAACATTATTTATAGGAGGAATCAATATGCATAGTGAAAAAACAACTATCCGGCTGGCAGCCGTAGATATGGACGGAACTCTTCTTCATGATGACAAGAGCATATCAGATTATACATTAGATGTTTTAAGAAGGATCGTAAAAAAAGGCGTGATCCTGGTACCTGCCTCCGGAAGACCCATCGGAGGAATGAAAGAAGCAGTATTAAATAATGTAGACGGCATTCAGTATGCTATCTGCTCCAATGGTGCCATGCTTATGGATGTACCGGAGGAAAAAAGTATCTGTGAAACAGGGATCCCCACAGAAAAAGCAGTGGAAGCCATTGCGTATCTGGAACAATTCCCAGTGGCTGTATATGCCCATACAGACAAAGGTACTTTCCGGGCAGAGGGCTGGGAGAAAACAGGGCTTTCTGAGAAATATCCTTATATCAGGTTCAGCGAAGGAAATGTAAAAGATCTGGGAGCGTTTTTAAGGACCAGCGGAGTAAAAGTGATGAAAATGGGTGCTTTTGTCTTAAAAGATGGACTGGCACAGGAACTTCTGGAAAAAGGAAGCCCTATACCGGGTATCGTATTTTTGCGCACCGGAGATGGGATCATAGAATTAAACTCTGTGGATGCCTCAAAGGGAAATGCACTGTGTACACTTTGTAAAAAATTGGGGATAAGTATGGAAAATGTTCTGGCTATTGGGGATAACGAAAACGATATTTCCATGCTTCAGGCTGCAGGCATCTCCGTAGCAATGGAAAACGCAGAAGATGATGTAAAACAGGCTGCGAAATTTGTGGCCGGGCATAATGAAGAGGACGGGGCAGCTCATTTCCTGGAGGAATGGGTGCTGTAAAATAAAACAGAGAACAAAAAATGGACGCGCCGGCTGACGCGTCCGTTTGCTTTGTAAACTTGTGATCCACTGCCTGCTGACGCAGGCGGTTGTCAGAGTATTCCTGTAGACTGTAAAAACAGTACAAACATCATAACCGGGACCACATAGCGGATCATGACGCGGTACAGCTTTTTACGGCGGAAAGTATCGCCGGTGCTTTCCATTTCTTCGATCACATAGTCCGGTGTTTTGATCCAGCCGATCAGAAAGGCAGAGAGCAGTGCGATAAACGGCATCATAACGCTGTTGCTGATATAGTCCATGATGTCTAATAACTGTCCCACAGAGCCGTTTGGCAGTTTTACTTCAATATAGAAGATACTGTAGCCAAGGGCAATAACAGCAGAGGCAGCCAGGTAGATCACAGTCAGCACAAGGACTGTTTTCTTGCGGCCTGTGTGGAAGATCTCCATGCAGTTGGCAGTGATAGATTCCAGCACAGAGATACAGGACGTAAGAGTAGCGAAAATAGTTGTTACAAAGAACAAAAGACCAACAAAGGTACCTGCTTTTCCCATGGCGGCAAATACCTTAGGAAGGGAAATGAACATTAAACTTGGACCTGCGCTCATTCCGTCGGTGCCGGAGAAAACAAAAACTGCCGGGATGATCATGGCGCCTGCTAAAAGGGCAACGCCTGTGTCGAAGATCTCAATCTGATTAACAGCTTTATTTAAGTTAACTTCCGGTTTCACATAAGAGCCATAGGTGATCATGATACCCATGGAAACACTTAAGGAAAAGAACAGCTGGCTCATGGCATCAAGTAAGATCTGAAGGAAGCGGCTAAAGGTCAGTCCCTCAAAATGAGGGGTTATATAATAAAGAAGGCCGTCCATACCGGTACGCATCTGTCCGCTTTCGTCAACATGGTGCAGTGTCAGGGAATAGCCTGCGATCACAACCACCAGAACCAGAAGTATGGGCATCATGCAACGGGAAACACGTTCAATACCGCCTTCCACACCATTGTATACAATAAACGCTGTTACGCCCATAAATAAAAGGGCAAACAGGACAGGTGATACAGGTGAAGTGATAAATGAGGTAAAATAATTGTCCTGGGCTGCAGCGGCAGTCTGTCCGGTGAGATAGACAACTGCGTATTTTGTGACCCAGCCGCCGATAACAGCATAGTAGGTCATGATCAGGACTGGAACAAGAAAGGTTAAAATTCCTAGAGATTTCCATTTAGGCGACATCTGGGTATAAGCCCCGATAGCGCTTTCTTTTGTTCTGCGGCCAATGGCAATGTCAGATGCCAGCAGTGTGAATCCAAATGTTAAGACCAGTGCCAGATAGATGACTAAGAACAGTCCTCCGCCGTCCTTTGCCGCCAGATACGGAAAACGCCACAGGTTTCCCACGCCTACGGCACTGCCGGCAGCAGCTAAAACAAAACCTAACTGGCCGGAAAAATTACTTTTCTTCTTATTCATGAAAAAGAATCCCCCTAAAATTATCTATAGCTGAACTTGCTTGTCATACCAGAATAGCACATGTTATAATATCAGTAAAACAAATGTTTTTATGACTATATATAATTTTTTGTAATGGATATGGGGCTATAGATAAATTTATGAAAGAACAGAAAGACAGATATGAGATATTTTTAAAGGTGTGCGAGACCGGCAGCTTTTCCGGGGCGGCAGAGGCATTAAATTACACACAGTCCGGCATCAGCCAGATGATGGCTGGACTGGAAGAAGAACTGGAAGTCCGGCTGTTTGCCAGAGTAAAAAAGGGAGTCATACTTACAGACAACGGAGCCAGACTGATTCCTTATATTCAGGAAATGGTAAACCAGAAGGCAAAGCTGCGCCAGGCGGCCTTTAATATTAATCATAAGATCTAAGGAAAGCTGCGGGTAGGAAGCTTTTCCAGTATTACAGCGTTGTGGATGCCGGGAGTGATCCATTTCTTCAAAGAACATTATCCAAAGGTGCAGGTAGAGATCTTTGACGGCAATTACGATGAGATCCGTGACTGGATCATCCACGGACAGGTGGACTGCGGTTTCCTGTCATCTATTGTGGCAGATGACCTGAAATTTTATCCACTGATGGATGACCCGCTGTGTGCAGTGATGCCTAAGGGGCATCCACTTACAGAAAAAGAACGGGTCACAGTGTCAGAACTGTTTTCGTATCCCTTAATTATAGAAACACCTGGCTGCGACAATGATATCCAGCATTTATTAGCAAAATGTTCCGTAAAGCCGAAGATCACCTACAGCTTCCGGGACGATACACTGATCATGGCCTTTGTAAAAAGCGGATTAGGCGTCACCATTTCCCAGAAAATGGTACTAAAAGCCTTTGCCAGAGACGATGTAGAATCCAGGCCCTTAGAACCAGCTTCACACCGGACCCTGGGACTGGCATTTTCAAAGACAGCCAATTCCGTGGTGTCGGGGATAATGTTGGAGTATTTAAAGAAAATGACGGGATAAATCATAAGCCAGATTGAAAATTCAGCCAATTAAAACCGATGAAAACTTGCCTAACTTCTCTAAAGTTGCTATAATTCTTGTAACCGAAGGCGTGATAATCTTTCTCAAAAGCGGGGAAGATGCAAGTATATGTACACGGCGTAGGTGTGCATATAGCAAGTAAGGAGAAGTCGTGCGTACTTTAAAGAAATCCATATGGAGTTATATGTATAAGGTCACATTTGCGTTGGTAAGTGTGATCCTTATTAGCATTACGGCATTGAATATAGCAAATGAGCAGAGCCGGGCGCAGGGGACGGCGGATAAGATCTTTGAGCAGATGGATAAGATGCTGGAGGAGAATCAGAAGGAACTTACCAGGCTGCGCCAGGAATATGCTGCGAAATGTCTTCATAATACAGAGGCCATTGCCTATATTCTGGAGAAGAACACCGGGGCAAGAAATGATCTGTATGAACTGCGTAAGATCGCGGAATTTATGGAAGTAGATGAGATCCACATTATTGATGCTGCAGGCGAGATCGTTTCCGGAACCCATCCCCAGTATTATGGTTATAGCTTTGACTCCGGGGAGCAGATGAATTATTTTAAGCCTATGCTTAAGGACAAATCCCTGAAAATGGTTCAGGATATAGAGCCGAATACAGCAGAGCATAAGCTGATGCAGTATTCAGCTATGTGGAACAGCACCGGGGAATTTATCGTGGAAGCGGGAATTGAACCGGTAAATGTATCCAAAGTAACAGAAAAAAATGAACTGCCTTATATTTTTTCCCAGCTTTGTGTCAACCCGGATACCAGCTACTTTGCGGTAAATGCAGAAACAGAAAAGATCGTAGGTGCTACGGACACAGAATTAGTGGGAATGGACATGAAGGAAATTGGTTTAAATACGGAAAAGATCCATAGTACAAAAGGTTTTTCCGGTATGATCAATGGAAAACGTTCCTATATCGTATTTAAGAAGGTAGCAGATAATTATATCGGTGTGGCAGTGACCAGTAAGGCACTTTATGAACGCATACCGTTAAATATGCTGTATCTGGCGGTATGTCTTGTACTCATTGCGCTGGCATTGTTTAAGGCAGTGACCCGGTATCTGGACCGGGAGGTAGTCCAGAAGATCGGGGAAGTAAACGGAAAGTTGCATAAGATAACCATGGGTGACTTAAACGTCAAGATTGATGTCCACAGCAGCAGGGAATTTTTTGAACTGAGCCGTTATATTAATGAAATGCTCCAGAGCCTGTTAGTCAATGACAGGAAAATGACATATGTGCTTGGAAAGACGGATATGCACATTGGTGTATATGAGTACAACCGGCAAATGAAGAGAGTCCGTTTTACAGGTGATATTCTTCAGATCTTAAAGACCGGCACAGAAGCTGCCTGGAAGCTGCCTTCTGACTGGGAAGATTTCAAGAAATATATTAGAACCATGCAAAAAGAGCCGGTTGCAGGTGAAAATGAGATATTTGCTGTAGGAAATGGTAAATATTTAAAAATTGAAGAGATCCAGGAGGGCGAAGAGATCTTCGGTGTTATTACGGACGTTACAGAGGAGATCCGCAAGCGCAGGGAGATCGAATACCAGAGAGATCATGACCAGCTGACGGGGCTGTTTAACCGGACTGGCAGAGATACCAGGCTTTCCAAAATACTGGAAGAATGCAGGGAACCATATTACTGCGCTGCTGTTATGGTAGATGCTGACGGTCTGAAAATGGTTAATGACACTTACGGACATGAAAATGGTGATGAGTACCTTAAAAGGATTGCAGAAATGCTGAAACAGGAAGCAGGTGAAAACAGCATTCTCTGCCGTCAGGGCGGTGATGAATTTACATTGTTCTATTATAAGTATGGGAAAGAAGCGCTTGTGCAGAAAATAGAAGCCCTGAAGGCGCTTCAGAGCGGACAGAAGGTCCGGCTGCGGGACGGACTTACCGTTGATCTGAGGTTCTCTATGGGAAGCAGCATGGCTTACGGCGCAGTAGATTATGATAAAATGTACCGTGAAGCAGATGAAAAAATGTATGAAGATAAAAGAATGCGGAAAAAGCTGGCAGAAGAGACAAATACAATAGAATCTTAGGAAAATTCAGAAAAAATGAAAGAATTATCCCATCATGGTAACCCTGAAAACCATGATGGGATAATTTTATTAAGAAAAAGAGGGAATAATTGACATCAGGAATCTGTCTGTTTATAATGTAGGTCAGTTTACAGGTCATAGGATTTACAAGGGAGTGAATCGCTGAAAGACATGTTCTTTCAGCATGTTCATTTCCTTTTTTTATTTATAAGCATTGAAATTGAAAAGGAGGGGGATGAATATGGCGGAGCTTTTAAGAATGGAAGGGATCACCAAGCAGTTTGGTGCAGTCTATGCCAATAAGGATATCAATCTGTCTATTGAAGAAGGCGAAATCCATACACTTCTGGGTGAAAATGGTGCAGGAAAAAGTACCCTGATGAATATTCTCATCGGGCTGTATCAGCCTACTTCCGGTACGATCTGGTTAAAAGGCAAAAAGGTAAAGATCGATTCACCAAAAACAGCAGTAAAACTGGGGATCGGAATGGTGCATCAGCATTTTATGCTGGTGGATGCCATGACAGTATTTGAAAATATTATCCTTGGAACGAAAAAGGACAGTTCCATTTTCATTAAAAAAGAAGAACGGAAAAAGGAAATCCTGGAGCTTTCACAAAAATACGGACTGGAAGTAGATCTGGATAAGCAGGTAAATGAGATTTCTGTAGGCGAACAGCAGCGTGTAGAGATTTTAAAGGCTCTTTACCGGGGAGCGGAGCTTCTGATCTTAGATGAGCCAACGGCAGCGCTGACAGACCAGGAAGTAGAAGGTCTTTTCTCTATTATGGGAAGACTGACGGCAGAAAACAAGTCTGTTATTTTTATCTCCCACAAAATGCGTGAGGTAATGGCAGTCAGTGACCGGGTGACGATCCTGCGGGCTGGTCAGACTATTACTACAGTGGATAAAAAGGATACAGATGGGGCACAGCTTGCAAATCTGATGATCGGCCATGAGATGACAGTCAGTGCTTATAAAAAAGTGACAGAACCGGGAGAAGATGTGCTGCGTCTGCTCCATGTGGATTATCAGAAGGATCATAAACACAGCGGTTTAAATAACGTAAGCTTCTCCATAGGAAAGGGAGAAATCCTGGGAGTGGCCGGAGTAGACGGCAACGGACAGTCACAGCTTGCGCAGCTGGTAACGGGAGTTATTTCACCAGACAGCGGAGAAGTGGAATTAAATTCCCACAAAGTTGCCCAGTTTGCGCCTAATGGCTTCATTCTTTCCAATGTATCCCATGTCCCGGAAGACCGAAACAAAATGGGTCTGGTAGGAAATATGACAGTAGAAGAAAATCTGGTTTTAAAGGCCACGGAAGAACCTCGTTTTTCCTATGCACACGGCGCTTTATTAAAGAAAAAAGCGATCCGGAAGTTTGCCCTGGAACTTCAGAAAAAGAATGATATCCGCTGTGCTTCTATTGAGCAGGAAGCAAGAAACTTATCCGGCGGCAATCAGCAGAAGATCATCTTAGCCAGGGAAATGGAAAATCACCCGGAACTTTTAGTAGCAGTCCATCCAACCAGAGGTCTGGACATCGGGGCTTCCCAGTATGTACACGATACCATGATCGAAGCAAGGGACAAGGGCTGTGGGATCTTATTGATCAGTGCGGATTTTGATGAAGTCCTAAAACTTTCAGACCGGATCCTGGTTATGTTTGAAGGCCAGGTCATGGGAATTTATTCTGGTGAAAATCCGCCGGTAGAAGAAATATCCCTGGCAATGGCAGGAAAGGAGGAATAGGGAAATGAAATTAAAAGATAATCTGGCAAAGATCCTGATCCCCATTCTGTCGATCCTGATCGCATTTATAGCAGGAGGGATCATCATCCTGTGTCTGGGGAAAAATCCGGTGGAAGCTTATGGATACCTGTTTTCCGGTGCATTTGGAAGCGGACGTAAGATGGGGCAGACTTTAGTAATTGCATGTCCGCTGATCTTTACCGGACTTGCAGCAGCCTTTGCCTATAAGTGCGGCGTTTTTAACCTGGGCGGTGAAGGGCAGTTTATTATGGGTGCAGTTACCAGTATCTTTGTCTCTGCAAAACTGGGTGACGCAGGAATGGGCGGACTTCTTGTAAGCCTTCTTGCAGGAACCGTTGCAGGGGGCATCTGGGGCGCTATTCCTGGTATTTTAAAGATCACCAGAGGCTTAAATGAAATGATCGTCAGCATCATGCTCAACTATGTGGCAACGCTGTTTATGGGATATGTGTATACAACCCTTTTGCGTGACGGCAGTGTTCCACAGACGGTTGCAGTGGCAGACAGTATGAAGATTGCCGGTATTTCAAAAGGATTTCCAGCCCATTGGGGTGTTCTGGCGGCGTTTTTGCTTGCAGCGGTTTTATACTATTTCATTTTTTATACGTCCAAAGGATTTAAGCTGCGGGCAGTGGGAATGAACGCAACAGCGGCATTTTTCAATGGTTTTCCCGTTAATAAATACATCCTGTTTTCTTTTATCACTTCAGGCGCTATTGCAGGACTTGGAGGAAGCATAGAACTTCATGGAAAACAGTTCCGGCTTATGAGCGGTTTTGGCTCCGGCTTTGGTTTCGATGGCGTGGCAATTGCACTGATCGCCCAGCTAAATCCATTGGGAACGGCTATTGTGTTCTGCATTTTCGCAGTGCTGCGAAAGGGCGCAAGTACCTTGCAGACAGCCACGCAGGTACCAAGCTCTGTGGTGGATATCATTCAGGCTCTGGTCATTATCTTTGCAGTAGCCGGAACCGCATTATTAAAACTTCCGGCGATCAAGCAGTTCCTTATAAACCATGGAAAGAGAAAGGAGGCGCAGGGCTGATGGCATCATTTTTTACAATGAATTTTCTCACAGAGCTTCTGCTCTCAACGGTGCGCATGGCAACGCCCATCCTCTTGGTGGCTCTTGCGGAAACCTATTCAGAGCGTGCCGGAATGGTCAATATCGGTCTGGACGGCATTATGGCCATTGGTGCTTTGGTGGGCTTTCTGGTGGGATATGAAACAGGAAGTCCCTGGGCGGGAGTTTTAGCAGGCGCTCTTTCCGGTATTGCTACCAATATGATCTACGCTTTCTGCACCATTACCCTTTGCGCGGAACAGACCGTTTATGGTATGGCGATCAATATTTTTGCTCCGGCGCTGGCATCTTTTATTTACCGGCTTTCCTTTTCTGATACGTCTACACTGATCCAGGGCGTGTCTATGGGGATCATGCCCATCCCGGTACTCAGCAAGATCCCGGTGATCGGAAGTATCTTCTTCCAGCAGAGTCCTCTTGTGTATGGGGCATATCTTCTGGTTGCCGTGACAGCGGTATTTTTAAACCGTACAAAGGCGGGACTGAATTTCAAGGCTGTAGGTGAGTTCCCAAAGGCAGCGGAAACACTGGGAATTAATGTAGTTCTCCAGAAATACATTGCCTGCATCATATGCGGTGCCCTGGCCGGTATCGGCGGTGCATATCTGACCATCTGTTATACAAGTACCTATTCAGAAGGCATTGTGGCAGGCCGCGGATTTATTGCCTTATCAGCAGTTATCTTTGGACGGTGGATGCCAACAGGAGTTATGTTTGCATGTCTGCTTTTTGGCTTCTGTGATGCGCTGCAGATCCGCTTACAGCTGTTAAGCCCGTCCACTCCTTATCAGATCCTTCAGATGATCCCGTATCTGTGTACCCTGTTTGTACTTGCATTTTTCGGCATTAAAAAGAGCGGTCCGAAGGCAAATGGACAGCCGTATTACAGGGAAGAACGATAAGAAAAACGATGAAAAAGTAAAAATTATTTTATAGGAGGAATAGATTATGAAAAAACGCAACATGAAAATGACATCTGTAGTTTTGACGGCAGCTCTTGCTGCAGTAAGCCTTGCAGGCTGTGGCGGTTCTGGAAAAACAGAGACAACAGCAGCTGCAGGATCCGCAGACACAACAGCGGCAGAAACTGGTTCTGAAGCTGAAAGCAGCGAAGCAGCAGGCGGGGAAGCAAAGGAAGGTGGTTACAAGGTAGCCATGATCTCTGACACCTCTGTATCAGATGGTGGATGGGGCGCAAGCTGCTATCAGGCAATGGTAGATGCAGCAGCTGAAAAAGGCTGGGAAACCGTTTATACAGACAATGTGGCAACCTCTGATTATGCCACTGTTATGACTGATTATGCAGAACTGGGATATGACCTGATCTTTGCGCCAGGCAACCAGTATACAGATGCAGTAAAGCAGGTGGCAGAGGAATACCCGGAGATTAAATTTGCACTGTTAAATGGTACTGTTGAGACTGACAATATCCAGTCTATCCTTCCAGATGCAGAGCAGATCGGTTACATGGCAGGTGCTCTGGCAGGACTGATGTCCAAGACCAACAATATTGGATTTATCGGCGGCATGGAACTGGATACCACAAAGGCAAAGGTAGAGTGCTACGAAAAGGCAGCTCAGAAGATCAACCCGGATATCAAGGTATCTTCCGCTTATGCAGGTTCCTTCAGTGATACAGCAAAGGGTAAAGAGATCGCAGCATCTATGGTGACAACTTACGATGTAGATGTCATGTTTGGTGATGCTTCCGCAGTAGATACCGGTGCAAGAGAAGCGCTGGCAGGCCAGGAAGGCAGATATGATATTGGACAGCCAGGAGATTTAGGTTCTGCAGATGATAAGGTGATCGCATGCTCTGTTGTAACAGACAATGCAGCACTGGTAAAGACCTGTATGGAAGACATTGAAAATGGTACTTTTGGAAATAAGACTGTTTACGGTGATTTAAGCAATGGCTGCTTAAGCGTTGGTACCTTCTCTTCTGTTGTTCCGGAAGATATCCAGAAGCAGTATTTAGAGGTAGTTGATCAGATCAAGGCTGGAACCTTCCTTAACTAAACGATGTCCTCTCGGTGTCTTTCCTGCACCTGCCTTTGATAGGACCATAAATGAAAATGAATGAAGAAATAATAGCTGAGCTGTGAAGCAGAGCACCCGGTAGTTGGAAAAATAAGACTGCCAGGTGCTTTTTTGTGCCGGGGCACATTCTTTTTACTTTCAAGTTAGGGCGAAGTGGGATATAATGAGCGCAGAACAGCAGAGCGCGTTGACGCAGGGCTGTAAGTGGACTTGAGTGAGTTGTTAAATTCACTTCGGATAAAGGAGCGATAAAACTATGCTGACATCAGACCAGAATAGAAAGATAAATGAAATCGTTGAGGAATTTAAGGAAGCGGCTGATTTTTACCGTATGGAGTATTCCGAAGACCTTATGGGGATGTTTCGGGATTTTGGGTGTATGCTGCTTTTGAAGTGTAAGGTGGATACAGAAGGAAAGGCGGATCTGGAGCGCCTTTTGGAAGGCCGTCATAAGCTAAAAGGAACGGTAAAACGTCAGCTTATGACTGTATCAGAGGAACTGGCGCAGCTGTGGGCACCGGGCGAACAGGATGGATCTGGGGATACCGGGGAATATGAAGGTTCCCAAAATGTTCGGGAAATGTTTCAGACGGCTCTTGAAGAGATCTTTCATTTCTGCCTTTACAGCAAAGGCGGTAAAAACAGGTATCTCCTTCCGGAAGAAACAGCAAAGCCGCTTCTTCGTCTGCTCACATTTCCGGAAGGGATGATGGCGGGAAATGAAGGCCTGGTGGTTTTAGATACCCAGTGCGGTGCAGGGAGTGCTTTAATGGCAGCTTCCCGGTACTTAAAAAATCTCCGGCTTATGGGCTACGAGAAGGATGAAGAAATGTGGGCGGCAGCCGTGATCATGTCACAGCTTTCCGGTCTTGAGATGGAACTGCATTTAGAAGACGGGGCACGGGCGGATCTGTATGAGTCCTGTGATCTGGTGATCAGCAATCCTGTTTATGGAACCGATACCATAAAAGACGAAGAACTGATCGATCAGCTTCCGGGAGAATTGAAAACAGTCAGGGGACGTTATCACATGGAGCTGATCCGCAGCATGCAGGCGTTAAATTTCGATGGAAAAGCAATGCTGATCGTTCCCAACAGCTTTTTATTTGCAAACCGCACAGAAAGTATGAAGGTACGCAAATGGCTTCTTCAGTCCTATTCCCTGGAAGCAATCATTTCACTGCCGGAGGATACTTTCATGTACAGCGGTGTCCGCTCCGGTGTCATGGTATTCAGTAAGCCTTTTATGTCCGGCGGTTGGGAAGGACATACCCAGAGAGTACTGTATTATAATCTGGAAAAGCAGGAAGATAAGGAAAAGCAGCAGAAAGAATATGAACGTCTGGAAGAGGTATGGAGCCAGAGAGACAGTTATTATGGAAAATGGGAGCGCTCCCGCAGGGAAAAAACGGTGGAAAACCGCAACGGTATAAAGGTTCCTGCAAACTGGCAGTACAACAGTTTCTGGTTTGCAGATGTGGATCAGATCGAGGCGGGAAAATGGAACCTTCTGCCGGAAAATTACAGACCGGAAGAGCAGATCAATCTGGAAATAGAGGACCCGGCTCTTCTTTTGCAGGAGATGCTTAAGGAACAGGAAGAGATTACAAAGGAGTTAAATGAACTTCTTAAGGAGGTAATGTAAAAGTGGAAAACTGGAAGCAGAAACCTCTGAGCCAGGTGGTATCCAGATGGATCAGAGGAACCACCTTAAACCGTTCAAGGGCTGATTATTATACGAAAACTCCTGGACCGGAAAGCCTTCCGTGGGCAAGAGTGGGAGATATGAAAGAAGGACTTCTTTGTGAAACAGAAAATTATCTTACCAAAGAAGGAGTAGACCAGATCCCGTGGCTCATCGTGCCAGAGGGCGCTGTGTTACTTTCTGTATCAGGAACTATTGGAAAAAGTGCTATTGCAGGCTGCGATCTGGTAGTGAACCAGGCGATCCAGGCCATGATCTTTGATGAAGGACAGATCCTGCCGGAATATGCCTGCTTTTATCTGGAATTTTACCGCCCATGGCTTATAGAGCGGGCCAATGCGGTGACTGTTCCAAATCTGACGAAGGAACAGCTGTCGGGTATTCCTGTGGTATTCCCTTGCTTAGAGGAGCAGCAGGTCATTGTGGATCAATTAAAACGGGCCAGAAGACTGATGCAAAGAAGCAGGAGATCGGAAGATACGTTGAACAGGATCCTGGAAAATGCTTTTGGAAAAATAGCCCGGTCTGCTTTAAAAGAAGGAAAAATAAGCCGGGACGAGGAATTTCTTTCTCCTGTGCTCCGGCCTATATGGGTTTCTTTAAAAACACGGGTACTGCCTGCAGAACACGAAACAGATATGTTTGCACCGGTCCTTTCACAAACAGAGCAGGTCTCTTTTATAAAAATAGTAGAAAGAACAAAAGAAATAAGAAAACGGTTACATAAAATGCAGCAACTGGAGATACGCTATTTTAAATCCATGCTGTCACTGGCTTTCACAGCCGGTTTAACAGAAGGCTTTAGAAAACAGGAAGACCTTTCAGACCCGGAGCCTGCTTTATTCAGGGAGAGCTACGGAATCGGAAATGTGCGAAATGTCAGCCAGCCAACAGAAGGCATTACAGACTGGCAGAGCCGTATTCCACAGGAATTGCAGTCTCTTTTTACCATGCTGTCTGATTTCCAGATGGAGATCCTGCGTATCTATGCCCAGTCACAGGAGGCAATACCGGTACATACGGTGTTTAAGCAGATCCACAAAAAGGGATACTCAGTACAGGATGCCCTTGCTTCTGCAAGGCTGTTGGAAGCTTTGGGCTTTCTGGAAAAGACGGTTCCCCAGAAACTTTATATGGGAGAAAAAGAGGTACGGGACAGTGCAGGTCATCCCATTACCATACAAAAATATCAGATCCCGGAATACGGTGCTGATATCAGGGAGGTCTGAGATAAAACATGAAACTGGAATACTTATACATAGATGGTTACAAAGGATTGAAACGCCTGAAACTGCAGTTTAAGGAACAGACAGGGGTTGTGCCTGTGGATTTCCTCATCGGCTGTAATGGCTCCGGAAAGTCCAGTGTGTTGGAGGCTGTGGGGCTTATTTTTACCCGTATCATGCAAAATGAACTGCCGGGATTTATCTTTGAGTTAAAATACCGGATGCCGGATGGGACAGGAATTTATGTAAAGCCCCAGAAAAAGGGCTTTTGCGATGCTTCCGGGCGGCGGAGAAAATTATATGTAGAACTGGAAAAAAATGGGAAAACCCAGCAGCTATATTCCATACCGGATGAGTATCTGCCGGACCGGATCATTTCGTATTGCTCCGGAGCCAACAGCTCTATGGAAGATATCCTGATCCGTTCCCCAAGGGCTTCTCTTGCCAGTGATCTGTATGATCTGTCTCTGGCTATGGATGTTGAAAATGGAGAAGGTCCGGTATCTGGAAAAGAGGAACACCCGGGAGAAAGCAGTGTTGCAAGAGGGGAGGCGGCAGAAGAGATATTATCCTTTTATGAGCGGTTAGATGTAAATCCGCGAGTGCTGTTTCTGGATGCGGTTACATCTAAATTTATCTTACCTGCATTGTTTGCAGTGATGCCTTTTGATATGCAGGATGACCATATCAGTGAAAAGGCTCTGCGATATGCCACACTCCGGAAAAAACTTCTGAAACGGTTAAACATCCGTCTGATCCCTGCGGCATTTTCCCTTCGTATTGATGATACCAGGCTGGAAGAGGCAGCAGACCGGCCCCAGATGAGTATTTTGCGGCGGCTTTTAAGCCAGGACGTAAAGGGAAAAGCCTTAAGCAACTGTGTGATCCACCGGACTTCTACAGACCGGCTGGAAGAGGACGGAAGCCTTGCCGGTGAAACGGCAGCTGTATTCCTGTTTGAGTCCTGGGAAGCAGAAGGGGAGAAAGTATTTTATCATCCCATGCTTCAGCGCTACTTTGACGGAAACCCATTTGCTCTTATCTCAACCCTCCTTACTGCCTGGAGGGAAGGTGTTATCCGGGAGATCCATTTTTCCTACCGTAACGGGGATGAACGTGGCTTATATGAAATGGAGGACTTAAGCGACGGTGAGTTAATGTGGCTGGCCCGGATCGGCCTGATACCCTAAGCACAAAAAACT
>ERZ791630.596-NODE-596-length-15315-cov-5.6901_pt1 | contig 15315 bp, 9 predicted proteins | sample MGYA00510264_ERZ791630 | MGnify/ENA primary metagenome ERZ791630 (study PRJEB30046, sample SAMN00715150) | human gut metagenome | study: EMG produced TPA metagenomics assembly of the A metagenome-wide association study of gut microbiota in type 2... | reverse complement strand
ATACCGGCCCGGCGTGTTTGCGCTTGGCGCATGGAGAAAAGGTCATCCTACGAATGACACGCTAAATCGGGAATGGTGAGAGATACCGATACGTATTATGAATACAAAACACCTATTTATAAATTTATTGCTTATGAAAACAATTTTGCGAGGAATTAGTATGAGGTTGTCGCTCATCGCGATGGTCTTATGTTTATGCGCCGCATGGCCGGGGCATGGGCTGGCTTGGGGTATGACCGGGTCGGCGAGCCCGGCGGGAATGACACCCGGGGCTCCACAGAGCCAGGCGAAAGGGGAGGTACGGTTTTCCAATACTCTGGATCCTGTAGCTTATAGCTTTATCTACAAGTGGGATCCGATGGCTACTTGGAGCTTGAATTTCAATATCGAGAACTTCACGAAGGGCATGGCTGTACGTGTACAGCTGGCGAACACGGCGAATCCGGACGGGGTAGAGTTCCGCTTTGAGGATTCTGAGCCGGCGCAAACGTTAGACAATGGCGGCTTTTGGATACCGGACGAGAAGTTGACGGACTATGGATATAGCGTTGGGCTTCGTCTGCAAATGAATAGCTCGAAGGAGTGTTCGGCGGACTATACCGTAAAAGTGTACAGCTCGCGAGACATGGGCACGGCTGCCCTAGCCTCTACCGGGCAAACGATACGATTTATGCTCGGTGATAAGGCTCCCGCTATGGGAGAGTTGTCGCGTACATCCGGCGATCTGAACGAGGATATCCCTTTTGCGATCAACGTGACGAAGGCTGGTTTCCTGCAGGGGCAACACGCTAAGATGAAGATTTATCTGAATGGCCCTTCTGAAGGCTTGACCCTTTCCGGGCAGAACCTAAGTAAAGAGACTGGTCTATATAATGAGCCTATATACGTATTAGATATTCCTTCGTTCTCCGCTACGCAATTCACGTTGATGGCTCACGCCACGGAGGAATGGAACGGAACGGTTCAAGTGGATATTTGTGATGCGGACGACAATAGGATAGTATATGGCGGCCAAGCACCGTTCGTTTTTCCGGCCAATAACTCACAGGACGATATAGCCGCTTTGAAAGCGATCGCCGAGGCCAATCCGCTGAACTCGGACTTGCAGAACTTCATCTCCAACAAGGATTACTTGAAAGACAGGGGATCGAACGATGGCTACAACGTGGGCGTGACATGGAACACCGAGTCCACGAGCCGGGTGAAAAGCTTCTTCATCGATGATGGTAGGACACAGACGGTCACTACCATGGATGTATCGGCGTTGTCCGGGTTAGAGCAGTTGGACTTGCAGAATACCCGGTTGAAATCCTTGGATTTGTCCACTTTGACAAAACTTCGGAGCTTGAGTTTGTATGGTAATGATTCGCTTACTTGGTTTACGGTGAAGCTCCCGAACTCGTTACCGGAGAATTTCTGGATGAATGGTTATACTACGATCATGGCCGGTACTCCGGTAGATGGCAATAACGCTTACGCCGCAGCAGGCACGGAGATCGATCTATCCGCTTACGCTACGGTGGGTGGCGTGAAATCGGTATATCAATGGTACCTTATTGATCGGGCTACTGGTAAACGGACGAAAGCGACTATGCAGGCGGTATCTGGCAAGGACGGTGCTTTCATATTTGAAGGAAAGCCGGGCGAATATTATAAGTGCGAGATCACAAACAATAATTACAGAGATTGGTGTATGGAGACACCAAGGATCAAGGTTGCTCGTGGCTCTGCAGACTACTCCCCTGCGGACATCGCCGGATTGAAGAAGTTGGCTGCCGATAACCCGAATATCACCCAATTGAAGGAGTTCGTGGATAGCAAGGGCTGGGAGCGCGAGAATTGGAACTCTTATCAAGACAATATCCGCACGGACTGGAGCACGGGTGAGGTAGGCCGGTTGACACATTTATATATCTGGTTCGAGTGGAACTCTACGGATACGATCTCTCAATTAGACCTAAGCGCTTTCACCGAGTTGAGGCATTTCGAGTGCGAGAATCACATGAATATCTCGAAACTGGATGTATCGAAGAACACGAAGCTGGAGCACTTGCATATATATAGTAAGAATCTGTCTTCTATTGACCTATCCAAATGTCCGGAACTGCGATATTTTAGATTCGGTACGAATCGCACGTTGGAGGGACGGTACCAAGATACGAAGCTGGCGGCACTGAACCTTACCGGTTGTTCGAAGCTGACGGAGCTTTACCTTGAGCATTCGCCTTTGGCTTCGCTGGATATCTCATCCTTCAAGCTATTGAGCCGTCTGGAGATTGAGTACTGCCCGAACTTGAAGTTGCAAGGTTTCGACAAGGTTACGAGCTTGACCTATTTGGCCTTGCCGCATACAGAACAGTTCGCGGATCTGGTAAAGAACCTGCCGGCATCTATCCGTCAGCTATATCTGCAAGATACGGAGTATGAGCTTCCTTCCTCACAAGTAGGGAAGAATTTGGAGTCGTTGGGATTGCCGGGATACGTGGAGAGTCTCGATCTGGCTCAGTACCCGAACTTGAGTAACTTGAATGCGGATGGATCTCTTTTGAGATATTCTACGGTGAAGAACTACCGGCAGATAAATTATGAGGGTTGGGGACGCATAACGCTTACTTCCCCCTCTCATCCGGGAGATCCATACTGGTTCGAGAACGGCGATACGATCGATCTCTCCTCGGAGGCCGTGATCGATGGCATAGAGACCGTATTCCTATGGGTAAACGCCAAATATAGGACAGAGGAGAAAGAGGCATTGAAGCCGGTGCCAAACCGTCCGGGCGTATTTGTGCTGAACAGCAAGGAGGAAAAGTATGGAGACTACTATTGTAAGCTGATGAACCCGAGGTTCTGTGAAATCACGGAGATCAATGTACGTTCCGGTTGGCAGATCGAGACCTCACGTATCCATGTGGAGACCACCGTCCCCCAAGTATTCGCCGAGAGCGACGTGGCTACCTTGGCACGTATCGTAGACGCTTCCAACAACAAGGCATTGAGCGAGTGGTGGAGCAGCGACGCATGGAAGACAAACGAGGGCTCACTGTATGCGCAAGCCGTTTGGAACGACGAGAACCCGCGCCGCTTGATACATTTATATATGTATGAGATGGGCGAAAGCTTTACGAAGAAGGTAGATCTCGCTGCCTTGGATAAGCTGGAGATCTTGTCGTTGACAGGCAATAGGGTGGAGGAACTGACCTTGCCGAAGAACAATACGGTATTGCGTTCTTTGATGCTGGGTGGAAACTATTCTTTGAAATCTTTGATCGTATCCGAGTATCCATCGCTGGAGTATCTGGATGTGTCTAGTACGGACTTGACGGCTCTCGACTTGTCTAAGAACAAAAACTTGAAGGAGTTGTTCTTGAATTGGACGATGCTTGACGGGGTAGAGAACAGCGCTTCGGCTTCGGGCCTTGCCGCTCAATTAACCGCATATGGCTTGCCTATACCCACTACCCGGATCGATTTGGCGGACTTCCCGGCCTTGATGTCTTTCAATGCCGATGGTTCGTGCTTGGAGTTCGCTAACGTGGAGAACCCGCGGCAATTGGAGGCTGCCTTCGGTGTTGTTAGGTTGCCGGTAGGTGAGGTTCGTCCGGGAGGTTTCGTGGCTTATGGGGAGACAATCGATCTTTCCTCACAAAAGATGGTAGGTACATCCGCCTCTCGCTTTACTTGGGTATTCGACGGCGATACGATCGACCATACGGACAGCCGCTATACGATTACCGAAGACTTGACCCCGAATTATCAAATTGCTGGTCTTGTAACCAATCCATTATTCCCCGGCTGGACGGTTCAGTACGATGCGTGGGTTTACACCTGCGATGGCGATGCGAACCTCGACATGCTGGTAAACGTACAAGACGTGACCGCTACCGTAAGCTACATCTTGCGGGACAAGGATAACATGATCCCCAACTTCGGTTTTGCCGAGGCGGATGTGAACTATAATAATAATGTAGAGATCGCTGACGTAATCGGTATCGTCAACCTCATCCACGGCAAGCCGGTTACCAAGGCCAGTGCACTGCGTTCTGAGGCCGAGGTTCCCGTACAAATGGAGCTCGACGCTGATAACTTCTTGACGATGAATAGCCAAGTACCGGTAGCCGGTATCTATCTGGAGTTGGTGGGAGCCATCGACGAGATCCCGTTGCTGGGCGATGCCGCCAAGTTCCTGCAGGCTTCCAGCTTGAACGGGGATACCTTGCGGGTGATCGGTTATAGCTTGGATGGCCGCACGATTCCTTCGGGCAAGAGCCGTATCCTGCGTATGCCGGCGGGCGTTACCTTGGTAGGAGCCTCCTTCTCCGACGCGAAGGCCAACAGCTTGAGGTCCGGTGGCGACGCGATCGTAACCTCCAATGCCCCGATCGAGGCGATCAGCCGCTTGGAGGCCGTCTCCAACTATCCGAACCCGTTCCGTGGCAGCACGACCTTCTCTTATCAACTGGAGGAACCCGCCCAGACGGTTATGATCCATGTATTCTCCGCGAGCGGTGCGTTGACCGCGGTACTGAACGGTTTGCCCGGCGAGGTAGGCGAGAACCGCTATACGGTTGCCCTTCCTTTACCAGCGGGCGTTTACTACTACCGCTTGACGGCGAAGACAGGCCATGGTGTGAAGGCAAGTAATACTAACATCTTTATCTGTAAGTAAATTATGAAAGTGAATCATATAAAACAATTATTCGTAGCCCTCTTCCTGCTGTTATCGGCGGGAACGGCTACCGCCGCCCAGTGGAAATTGGCGAAGACGAACCTGAACGCCGCTGGCAGCAAGGATACGCTCACCTTGAAGGTATCCGATAATACGGTAGATTTCTCCTCATTCCAAGTGGATTTCACCTTGCCGGCGGGCGTATTGCTGAGCGGTACGCCTATCCTCGGCGAGCTGGCGGACGATCATGCGCTCACGTGGAGCAAGCGCGCCGATGGCAGCTTCCGCTGCGTGGTATACAGCGTGAGGAATACCGAGATGAAGGCCCCGGGTGCCGTGCTACGCATTCCGGTAGAGCTGGCGGTCTCTTTCGTGGAAGGGACGTTCACGGCGAAGAACGGTCTCTTGTCCGACAAGGCATCCAAGGGACAGCCAGTCACGGATCTCACCGCTACCTTGACCTCTCATAAGGAAAAGGCCAAACTGGTCGTGAACGTATCGGGCTTGGAACAGGTGGTCAATACGGAGAAAGCCGCTGTATTGGACTGTAAGACCATCCCGGCGACCCTTCCTGATGGCAAGACCTTGACGATCGGGTACTATAAGGACGAGAAATGCACAGAAGTCGCAGGCGAATCAGACCGGAAGCAAGAAGGCATCTTCTTTGTCAAGGTATCCTATCCGGAAGACGCTGAATACGAGGCTTTCGAGCAAATCTATACCATGAGCCTGACAAGCAAGAAGGCTATCGCCGAGGGCGACATCACTCCCCCGACTGCCGCAAGCATCAAGGCGGGCCAATCGCTTTCAACCTCCTTGCTGTCCGGCGGTAGCGTTACAGATGAGGGATATCTGGTAGCCGGTACCTTCGCTTGGACATACGGAAACACCGTGGTGCCGGCAGGTACGCATGAGTACTCCGTGACGTTCTATCCGGATAACTCTTCTTATTACAATACGGCGGCGTTGTCCGTGGCGGTCAAGGTAGACACGACCTATAAGGTCACCGCTGTACAGACAACGGGTGGTGCCGTAAACGTATTAGGCAAGGCTGAGGATAACGTGTATGTAAAGGGTCAAAAGATCTCCTTGGTAGCGACCCCTCTACCCAACTATCAGCTTTCAAGCTGGTCGATCGCGGGCGAGAGCGTAGACTTGGGCAAGAAAGACACGCTCACGGTTACGGTAGGTGCGGATCGAACCTATAGCGCCAACTTTACCCCGATCCTGCATAAGGTATCTATCGAGACATTCGGCGATGCCAGCGGCGACCTTAAAGTGACCACGCCGGACGATCAGGCGGCGGATGGGCAGAAGCCGGTCTCAAATGGTGATGAATTGCAGCAAGGCTCGATCCTACAGATTGCGGCAATCCCGAGCGTGAACACCCAGCTGAAATCATTGCAGATAAACGGGGAGTCGCTCAAGGGCGACAAGGTAACGCTGACCGGGCCTTTGACGATCAAAGCCGTATTCGAGCCTAAACCGGTCAACATGGCCCTTGTCACCCTCGAAAAGAAGAACATGGAGCACGGCTCTATCTTATTATATAAGGAAGACGGTACGCTGATCACTTCCGGCTCTACCGTAGCGGTAGGCTCGAAGATTCGGGTAATCTCCCTTCCGGATGCCGGGTATAAGCTGGAGGGTAACGTCGGTCTGTCCGGCGTGACAGGACCCGGCACCGACAATCTATGCGCCGTGACCGGCGATATCACGTTGGTAAATGCCTCTTTCGTTGCGAAAGGATATGCTGTGACCGCCTCCGCCGTAAGCAGCAACCCGAGCCAGACCGCCTCCGGTACGATCACCTTGAGTAAAGAGGGTGAGGATGGTAGTTGGACTGAAGTAGGCAGTGGTGAAGAACTGGCATATGGAACGAGAGTGCGCATAGCTAAAGCGGAAGGGCAAGCCGGCGCAAGCTTGCTTACCATCTTGGCGAACAGCAAGGAAATATCCCAGAGTGATATCTTGACCGTAACCGGCCCCTTGACCGTGACGGCCGTGTTTGACCATCGGGTGAAGATCAAGAGGGAATACATCTTTTGTCCGTATCAAGAATACTACTACAGTGGCGTATCCCGCCCCTTCACGCCTTTCGCCTCGCAGACTTACGCAGGCTTCTCGTTCGATGTCAAGTATAAGATAAATGACGGTGAGGAAACTTCGACGGCTATTGATGCGGGCGATTATACGGTCGTATTGAGGCGTGCCGAGGATGGCTTGTATGAGGCGTTTGAAGAGATCTATCCGGATCCTAATAAGCCGGATGAAGGACGTGTAGGCTTGAAAATTAAAAAGTCTAAAGTGACGATAACGAAGGCTCCTACATCGCATGGAGCGAATCCTGGCACTCGACCGGGTACTGAGTTCGTGAATATTATATCAGAGACGAAGGATAATGTAACGACATACAAGATTACACCGAAAGGTGATGCTCTTAAGAATTACGAGGGTACGACTATTTACTATTATTCAACGAATCCTGTTGTGAACTTCTCTTTAGGTAATAGCACTCCTGTTTTACGTTCGAGTAATGGATCGCAACCGGAGGGTGTGAGGATTACGAATGGTGGTCTTCCTTGTGATTTGAATGATATTCGAGCAGGGGTAACGATCACATTGGAGGCTGTTGCGCCTGTAGGTCAGCACTTCGTTGAGTGGTCAGACAAAAATAGTGACAATCCAAGGGTATACCAAGTAACGGGAGATGTCGAGATTTATCCTATATATGCTCCTAAAGATGAATACCCAGCGTGTACATTGGCTAAGTCATCTGAATATAATGGCATGGCACAAACCGTGGAGGTAAAAGGTAGTGATACTTCTTGCGTGATCTCTTTCTACCAGAATGAAGAAGATTGTAATGCCGAGGTTAATAAAGTGCCATTGAAGAATCCGGGTACATATTATGTACGTGTTGATCGTCCGGAAGATAAAACTTATAAATCTTATACGAAGGTGTTTACTTATGAGATTACTTTGGGTACACCTACGGTTACATGGCCTGCGGCTTCCGATATATTGTCCGGTCAAAAACTATCCGAGTCTGTTTTACAAGGCGGTCACGCCGGTATCGTAGCCGGAACATTCGCTTGGAGCGATCCGGATAAGGAGATTACCGAAAAGGGAATGCAAGAGATTGCCTTCACGCCGACCGATCCGAATTATAAGCCGGTTAGTAGCAAGATAGAGGTGAAGGTTGTCTCCTCTACCTCTTCCTCCACCGATCCGGAAACCCCGGTCATTCCTGTGGATCCCGTAGACCCGGAGAACCCGGACGTGCCTACCGGCGTGGAGTCCATCGAGGAGGGTATGAGCCTGTATACGGCCAACCAATCCATCTTCGTGGATATGCCGCAGGAGGTTGCCTTGAAGGTGGTTGACGTAGCCGGTATCGTTATTTTCGAAGGAAAGGTTTGCGGCAAGATGGAGATTCCGGTAGGTCATGCCGGTGTCTATTTCTTGAAGTGTACCGCTCCAGATGCCTCGTTCGTGAAGAAGGTCGTGGTTCGTTAGTGCGAGCCGTTTTTATCGTATCATAACACTGCCCATCATAAGGTCTTTATGATGGGCATCGTAAGCAGCTTATACTGCCCATCGTTACGACCTAACGATGGGCAGTGTTATTTAGTAACAGATGTAATTGTTTATCTTACGTTTTATAAGAAATATCCTGTAAAAAACTTCGAATTATATTTGGTGGTATCAAAAAAGGCCGTATCTTTGCAACGTTCAAACAAAAACAATAAAGACAAGAACAATGACACGCAACTTGCAAAATAGTCTCATTATTTCTCTAAACATTATTCTACTCTGGGAACGGGATAGGAAGTGAGACTGTATGCTTTGCGAGCATTACGATAGATGAAAGAGCCTTTCTCACTTCCTTGTGAGAGAGGCTTTTTTAGTTAGTATAGGATATTAGTAAATTAAGAATATAAGATTATGTCAGACAGATTATTTATTTTCGACACCACCTTACGTGATGGTGAACAGGTTCCGGGATGCCAGTTGAATACAGTGGAAAAGATTCAAGTAGCTAAGGCATTGGAACAGCTAGGTGTTGATGTGATCGAGGCTGGTTTCCCTGTCTCCAGTCCCGGGGATTTTAAGAGTGTGGTTGAGATCTCAAAGGCCGTGACTTGGCCGACCATCTGTGCCTTGACCCGTGCGGTGGAGAAAGATATCGACGTGGCAGCCGAGGCGTTGAGATTCGCTAAGCGGGGACGTATACATACCGGAATCGGCACTTCTGATTCTCATATCAAATACAAGTTTAACTCCACGAGAGAGGAGATTATAGAGCGTGCGATCGCCGCCACGAAATACGCTAAAAAGTACGTGGAGGACGTAGAATTCTACTGTGAGGATGCCGGGCGTACGGATAATGAATATCTGGCCCGTGTCGTGGAGGCCGTGATCAAGGCCGGGGCTACCGTAGTGAATATCCCGGATACGACAGGATATTGCTTGCCGGATGAGTACGGGGCGAAGATTAAGTATCTGATGGAACATGTGGATGGCGTACATAACGCTATTCTTTCCACTCATTGCCATAATGACTTGGGCATGGCTACTGCGAATACCGTACAAGGCGTGTTGAACGGAGCCCGTCAGGTGGAGGTAACCGTAAACGGTATCGGTGAGCGTGCAGGTAACACGTCATTGGAAGAAGTCGCCATGATTTTCAAGAGCCATAAAGAACGTGATATCATCACCAATATCACGACGAATAAGATCTATAGTACGAGCCGTATGGTTTCTAGCTTGATGAATATGCCGGTACAACCGAATAAGGCTATTGTCGGACGTAACGCATTCGCTCACTCCTCCGGTATCCATCAAGATGGCGTTTTGAAGAATGCGCAAACCTACGAGATCATCGATCCGAAGGATGTGGGTATCGATGATAACGCGATCGTATTGACTGCTCGTAGCGGTCGTGCGGCGTTGAAGCATCGCCTGCATGTTTTAGGTGTGGATCTGGAGCAGGAGAAATTGGACAAGGTGTATGATGAGTTCTTGAAACTGGCCGATCGTAAGAAAGATATTAATGATGATGATGTTTTGATGTTGGTCGGAAAGGATCGTACGGCCACACACCGTATTAAATTGGAATATTTACAGGTAACTAGTGGTGTTGGAGTACAATCAGTCGCAAGTATTTGTTTAAATTTGTCGGGAGTAAGAAAATACGAGGCCGCGGCTGGTAACGGTCCGGTTGACGCAGGCATCAAGGCGGTGAAAAAAGCGATTAGTAATAGTGACATGACGATTCAGGAATTCTTGATTCAAGCCATTAATAAAGGTAGCGATGATACGGGCAAGGTACATATGCAGGTAGAGTATAACGGGGCTACCTATTATGGGTTCTCCGCGAATACCGATATTATCGCCGCTTCCGTGGAGGCTTTCGTGGACGCCATCAATAAGTTTATAGTAGACTAAAAATAGACAAGACAATGAGCAAGACATTATTTGAGAAAATCTGGGACAAACACGTGGTGGACACGTTGCCCGACGGAACCATACAATTGTATATCGACCGTCTGTATTGTCATGAGGTGACTAGCCCGCAGGCTTTCGCCGGATTACGTGCACGTGGATTGAAGCCCTTCCGTCCCGCGCAAATCACTTGTATGCCGGACCACAATATCCCGACATTGAACCAAGATAAGCCTATCGAGGACCCTATATCCAAGAATCAAGTGGATACCTTGGAAGAGAACGCGAAGTATTTCGGCTTGACGTATTACGGTCTTCAACATCCGAAGAATGGTATCATCCATGTGGTAGGTCCGGAGACAGGCTTGACGCAGCCGGGTATGACGATCGTTTGTGGCGACTCCCATACTTCTACGCACGGTGCCATGGGCGCTATCGCCTTCGGTATCGGTACGAGCGAGGTGGAGATGACCTTGGCTACCCAATGTATCATGCAGCGTAAGCCGAAAACGATGCGTATCACGATCGATGGTGTACGCAAACCGGGCGTTACGGCGAAGGACTTTGCTTTATACATTATTAGTAAGATGAGTACCAGCGGTGCTACGGGCTATTTCGTAGAGTACGCTGGCGAGGCGATTCGTAATACGACCATGGAGGAACGTTTGACAATCTGTAACCTTTCGATCGAGATGGGTGCCCGTGGCGGTATGATCGCTCCGGATGATGTTACTTTCGATTATTTGAAAGACCGTGAGTTTGCCCCAAGAGGCGAGGAATGGGAGCGGAAGGTGAGCGAGTGGCGTCAGCTGTATAGTGATCCGGACGCTAAGTTCGATAAGGAGATCGTTTTCCACGCCGAGGATATCGACCCGATGGTTACGTACGGTACGAACCCGGGCATGGGTATGAGTATCAGCAAAGATATCCCCTCCTTAGAGAGCGTGCCCGAGGCAGGCCGTATCTCTTATAAGAAGTCTTTGGATTATATGGGCTTCAAGGCAGGCGAGTCTATGTTGGGTAAGAAAGTGGATTATGTCTTTTTAGGTAGCTGTACGAATGGCCGTATCGAGGATTTCCGTGCTTTCGCCTCTTTGGTGAAAGGAAAGAAGAAAGCGGATGATGTAACGGTTTGGCTGGTTCCCGGCAGTTGGCAGGTAGAGCGGGAGATTCGTGCCGAGGGGATCGACAAGGTTTTGGCCGAGGCCGGCTTCGTCCTTCGTCAACCGGGATGTTCCGCTTGTCTGGCGATGAATGAGGATAAGGTTCCGGCGGGTAAATATGCGGTCTCCACTTCCAACCGTAATTTCGAGGGCCGCCAAGGACCGGGTGCTCGCACCATCTTGGCGGGGGCCCCTGTGTCTGCCGCTGTGACAGGTAAGATCACGGACCCGAGAGAACTGATGTAAAGACTAATCTAATAAAGTAGCATAAGATGAAAACAAAATTCAATATAATCACAAGCACTTGCGTGCCTCTTCCTTTAGAGAACGTGGATACCGACCAGATTATCCCAGCCCGCTTTCTGAAAGCGACTACCAAGGAAGGGTTCGGCGAGAACTTATTCCGGGATTGGCGATATGATAAGGAAGGTAATAAGATCGAATCATTCGTCTTGAACGATCCTACGTATAGCGGAAAGATATTGGTAGCGGGAAAGAACTTCGGTTCCGGTTCCAGCCGTGAGCATGCGGCTTGGGCGATCGCCGATTACGGTTTCCGTGTCGTGGTCTCCAGTTTCTTCGCCGATATCCATAAAAACAACGAGTTGAACAACTTCGTGCTGCCGGTTGTTGTGACTGAAGAGTTCCTCGCTGAATTGTTCGATTCGATTTACAAGGACCCGAAAACTGAGGTCGAGGTAAATCTACCGGAGCAAACGATCACGAACAAGGCTACGGGCAAAAGCGAGCATTTCGAGATCAACGCCTATAAAAAGGATTGCCTGATCAACGGATTGGACGATATCGACTATTTACTGGCAAATAAATCAAAGATAGAAGCCTTCGAGGCAGCACGCTGATTATGATAGAAATAATGGATACAACCCTCAGAGATGGGGAGCAAACTTCGGGCGTCTCCTTCGCCGCTCACGAGAAGCTCAGCATAGCGCAAGTGCTGCTGAGCGACTTAGGCGTGAACCGGGTGGAGATCGCCTCCGCCCGTGTGTCGGACGGAGAGTTTGAGGCCGTGAAGCGTGTAGCCGCTTGGGCCGCCCGTTCCGGGAACCTAGACAAATTGGAGGTCTTGGGTTTCGTGGATGGTACGGTCTCTCTCGACTGGATTGAATCCGCAGGTTGCCGTGTCGTGAACTTGCTTTGCAAGGGCTCTTATAAGCATGTCACCGAACAGCTTCGAAAGACTCCCGAGCAACACGTTGACGATATTCGTACGGTCGTATTGGAAGCGGCGAAACGGAAGATCGACGTGAATATCTATTTGGAGGACTGGTCGAACGGTATTAAGCATTCCCCGGATTACGTATTCTTGGTAATCGATGCGTTGAAAGGACTTCCGATCTGCCGTTTCATGCTCCCGGATACCTTGGGAGTCTTGAATCCCGGAAATACCTACGAGTATTGCAAGATGATGGTGGACCGCTACCCGGATTTACGGTTTGACTTCCACGCGCATAACGACTATGATCTTGCCGTAGCGAATGTATATTCCGCCATCCGTGCGGGTATCAAGGGAATCCATACGACCGTGAACGGTTTGGGAGAGCGTGCGGGTAACGCTCCTTTGAGTAGCGTACTTGCCGTTATCAAGGACCAGTTGGGAGAGGAGACGAGCTTGAGGGAGGAAAAGATAAACAAGGCTAGCCGTTTGGTTGAGACCTACTCCGGGGTGCATATCCCGCCCAATAAGCCGATCATCGGAGAGCATGTGTTTACGCAATGCGCCGGTGTCCATGCGGACGGCGATAGCAAGAACAACCTGTATTGCAACGACCTGCTCCCCGAGCGTTTCGGACGGGTTCGCGAGTACGCTTTGGGCAAGACCTCTGGAAAAGCGAATATCCGCAAGAATCTGGAAGCGCTCGGTATCGACATGGACGAGGGTTCGATGCGTAAGGTTACGGAGCGGATCATTGAGCTGGGCGATAAGAAAGAAATGGTTACCCCGGAGGATCTTCCTTATATTATCAGCGATGTGCTTCATCATGATAATGCGCTGGAGGATCAGAAAATACGGATCTTGAACTATTCCTTATCCTTGGCCCAAGGGCTGAAACCGGTGGCTACCTTGAAGATCGAGATCAATGGCGAGGCTTACGAGGAATCGGCTTCCGGTGATGGCCAATACGACGCTTTCGTTCGTGCCCTACGCCGGATTTATTCCCGTTTGAACCGCCCGTTCCCGATGTTGACGAACTATTCGGTATCCATCCCGCCGGGAGGACGTACGGATGCGTTCGTGCAGACGGTCATCAGCTGGAATTATGCCGGGGTCGATTTCAAGACTCGTGGTCTGGACGCTGATCAGACTGAGGCGGCGATCAAGGCGACATTGAAGATGCTGAACAAGATAGAGGATTAATAATTAAAAAGGTAAAGGGTATGAAAAAGTTGACTATCGCGCTTGTAGCGCACGACAATCGTAAGGCGGAAATGGTAGAATGGGCGGTACATAACGCTGAGTTCTTGTCTCACCACCATATTGTTTGTACGGGTACGACCGGAAATTTGGTTCGTAAAGCTCTCGAGGAAAAAGGGGTGAACGCGGATATTGCTTGCATGCATTCCGGTCCGATGGGAGGCGATGCTGAGATTGCCGCTATGGTTGTCCGTAAGGAGATCGATTTGGCGGTCTTTTTGATAGACGACTTGAATCCGCAACCGCACGAGGCCGACATCCAGATGTTGCTTCGCCAGTGCCGTGTTCATAACGTACCTATCGCTTGTAACCGTTATAGCGCCGACTTGATGATTACAAGTACCCTGTGGGATGATGACACGTATTTCCCCACGGAGCCTAAGTATGTACATTTTAACAGAGAATAATAACAAACATTTACGATGAAACTGAATATAGCAGTACTTCCCGGAGACGGGATCGGACCAGAGATTTCCGTGCAAGGCGTGGAAGTAATGAGTGCCGTTTGTGAGAAATTCGGACATGAGGTTCACTATGAGTATGCTCTTTGTGGCGCTGACGCGATCGATAAGGTAGGCGATCCTTTCCCGGAGGAGACCTATCGGATTTGTAAGGATGCCGACGCTGTTCTTTTCTCGGCCGTGGGCGATCCTAAGTTTGATAATGATCCGACAGCGAAAGTACGTCCGGAGCAAGGTCTTTTGGCGATGCGTAAGAAGTTGGGCCTGTTCGCTAATATCCGTCCGGTGCAGACCTTCAAATGCCTATTGCATAAATCGCCGTTGCGTGCCGAATTGGTGGATGGCGCGGATTTCTTATGTATCCGTGAGTTGACCGGTGGTATGTATTTCGGTGAGAAATATCAAGACAACGATAAGGCATACGATACGAATATGTATACCCGCCCGGAAATCGAGCGTATCTTGAAAGTGGGCTTCGAGTATGCGATGAAACGGAATAAGCACCTGACGGTTGTTGACAAGGCGAACGTACTTGCCTCTTCCCGTCTATGGCGCCAGATCGCTCAAGAGATGGCTCCTAGCTATCCGGAAGTAACGACAGACTATATGTATGTGGACAACGCCGCTATGCGTATGATCCAAGAGCCGAAATTCTTCGACGTGATGGTAACCGAGAATACGTTTGGTGATATCTTGACGGATGAGGGTTCTTGCATCAGCGGCTCTATGGGCTTGCTGCCTTCCGCTTCTACCGGAGAGAGCACGCCGGTTTTCGAGCCGATTCATGGCTCTTGGCCGCAGGCGAAAGGGCTGAATATTGCGAACCCCTTGGCGCAAATTCTTTCAGTAGCGATGTTATTCGAGTATTTCGACCTCAAAGAAGAGGGAGCCTTGATCCGTGAAGCCGTAGACGCTTCCCTCGATGCGAATGTCCGTACGCCGGAAATCCAAGTGGAAGGTGGAGCGAAATATGGAACGAAAGAAGTGGGTAGTTGGGTTGTCAATTATATCACGGAAAAGTAGTATAAATGGGCCGATTTCGCACCAGTAGTGGCGCAGGCTCACACGTATAGTGGCATCGGCTCACGCGAGTAGTGGCGTAGGCCAATACCACTACTCGCGTGAGCCGATGCCACTATACGT
>ERZ791630.577-NODE-577-length-16231-cov-2.733_pt1 | contig 16231 bp, 8 predicted proteins | sample MGYA00510264_ERZ791630 | MGnify/ENA primary metagenome ERZ791630 (study PRJEB30046, sample SAMN00715150) | human gut metagenome | study: EMG produced TPA metagenomics assembly of the A metagenome-wide association study of gut microbiota in type 2... | reverse complement strand
ATCTCTATATTTGCAACATAAGATTTTTGATAACTGAATACTAATCTAAAGAAACACACAACTATGAGCTTTTCAGAATTATATCTTATGTATTATCCCAAACTTGTTCGGTTCGCAAAAGAATTTGTTGTACTGGAAGAGGATGCTGAAAACATAACGCAAGATGTGTTTACAGACCTATGGGAGAGAAGAGATGCGATAGATCATATCGAAAATGTAAATGCATACCTTTTCAGACTTGTAAGAAACAGATGCTTGGATTATTTGAAGCATAAGGTATTCGAACAAAAATATGCAGAGAATGTGCAAGCCTCTTTCGAGATAGAATTAAATTTGAAACTGCAATCTTTAGACCGTTTTGATGTATCTGATATATCCGAGGGAAATGAAACGGAAAGACTGGTCAGAGATGCTATCAATAGCTTACCTAAAAGATGCCGTGATATATTTTTGTTAAGTCGTATGAAGGGATTGAAATACAGGGAGATTTCCGAGAAGCTCGGAATTTCGGTGAATACGGTGGAATGTCAGATGGGAATAGCACTTAAAAAATTGAGAGTAAAACTTAATGTGTGCTTAGCTGCGTGACTTTTAATTAATTTATTGATATTCTTTTAGGGGTTTTTATGTATTTAATCGTTCTTTGATAAAAAAAGGACGAGGAATGAAGAATTTTCTAAATAGATATTTTGCTGATGAACTGACTTCTGATGAAAAAACAAGTTTTCTGCAGGAAGTGGACAATAGTGAAGAACTTAAAGAGGAATTTATTGAAAATCAGAATCTTTTGGTACTTCTTGATTGGACATTTCCGGAGAAAGAGAATGACGAAGAAGTTGCGCAGCAAAAATTAGATGAATTTATGCGTAAAATGGAACAACGCAAACCAAATAGTCTTAGAATACCATGAATAAAATTTATATCATATTACTGACTGTTTTCTTATCTAGTAATGCCTATTCGCAGCAAGCTTATTTTGTTGACGGATACCATGGCGGAATATATGGTCATTATCCGGTGAAGTGGAAAACACAATTTATAGTGGATCAGTTGCAGATGCATCCGGATTGGCGAATAGGGCTGGAAATAGAACCTGAAACTTGGGATACGGTTCGTGTGCAGACCCCAGAGGCCTACCAGCATTTTAAGGAAATGACAACCAGTCAGCAGGTAGAATTTACGAATCCTACTTATGCGCAGCCTTATTGCTATAATATTTCGGGTGAAAGTATCATACGGCAGTTTCAATATGGTATAGCTAAAATAAATGCACATTTTCCAGAGGTGGATTTTGTCACTTATTCCGTGGAGGAACCTTGTTTCACAAGCTGTCTGCCACAAATTCTTAAACTATTCGGTTTTAAATATGCTGTATTGAAATGTCCAAATACTTGTTGGGGAGGATATACGGCTGCTTATGGTGGTGAACTGGTTAACTGGGTAGGACCAGATGGTACTTCCATATTGACAGTTCCCCGGTATGCCTGTGAAGAATTGGAGCAGAAATCAACTTGGCAAACAACTGCTTGGGGGAATTCGGACGCATATTTGAAAGCTTGTCGTGATGCAGGTATTCAGCATCCGGTTGGTATGTGTTTTCAGGATGCCGGATGGAAAAATGGTCCGTGGATAGGAAGTGGGAAGAACACAAAAAATAACTCTATATATATGAGATGGAGAGATTACATTGAAAAGATCTCCATTGGAAAAACTGATGATGACTGGCATTTCTCACAGGAGGACATGCATGTAAACCTGATGTGGGGAAGTCAAGTGATGCAGCGTATCGCACAGGAAGTACGCACATCTGAAAATCGGATTATCATGGCGGAAAAAATGTCCGTGATGGCTTATCTGAAGAATAAATATACCTGTCCACAAGCTGATATGGATGAAGCGTGGCGCACTTTAATGCTGGCGCAGCATCATGACTCATGGATTGTGCCCTACAATGGATTGAATAAGCAGGGTACATGGGCAGATCAGATTAAACGCTGGACAGATAGTACGAATGCTATCGCTGATGGAATTATCGGAGCATCTATGCAGAGCTTTGATAATCCCATTGCTCAACAGAAAAAGGTCACTCAACAACAGTATATACGCGTTTTCAATACTTTAGGAACAGAAAGAAAAGAAACAATGAATGTCCTTCTTCCTTCAGAATCAGGATATTCGGATTTAGGTATTTATGATTGGAAAGGGAAAGAGATAGGTTGCTTTGTAGAAAGTGAGGGTGAAAAAATAAGGTTGTTTTTTGAAGCAGATATTCCTCCTTTCGGTTACTCCACGTATTGTATAAAAAAGAAAGAAACAGGTAAAAGAGCAGTTTCGGGAAATGAACAGGTTTCAAAAAGTGAAAAGGTTAATGAACAGGAGTACGCGGTTGAAAATGATATGTATAAGATTGTTTTCGACTTATCGAAAGGAGGAATTATAAAAAGTCTGATTGCTAAGAAAGAGGGGAATAAAGACTTTGCATGTAAAACAGGTGAATATTCTTTGGGAGAATTGAGAGGTTTCTTTTATGAAGAAAATAAATTTCATTCTTCTACGGAAACACCGGGCAAACTGACGGTATTGAGGGATAACACGTATGAGAAAAAAGTAAAGATACAAGGAGAAATTGCTTCTCATCCGTTTACACAGATTGTAACTCTTTCTAAAGGAACAAAACGAATTGATTTTGAGTTGACAATCGATTGGAAAAAGAATGTAGGTATTGGAGAGTATAAAGAAAATCATTGGAGTGATAATCGTAGGGCCTTTTGTGATGACCGGTTTAAACTGAATGTTCTGTTTCCAGCCGATCTTCGTTCTCCTCGTATCTATAAGAATGCACCGTTTGATGTTTGTGAAAGTAAACTCGACAATACTTTCTTTAATTCCTGGGATCAGATCAAGCATAATATCATACTTCATTGGGTTGATTTGGCTGAACAGGAGGGCGATTATGCGCTGGCTTTATTGTCAGATCATACCACTTCTTATTCTCATGGGAAGGATTATCCATTAGGGCTCACAGCTCAATATTCGGGAGGAGGACTTTGGGGGCCGGATTATAAAATTACGCAGCCGCTGAAGATGAAATATGCAATCATACCTCATCGTGGTAAATGGGACAAAGCATCAATAGCAGATGATAGCGATTGCTGGAATGAGCCGTTGCTATATTCCTGCCATTCAATAGCAGCTTTGGAATCAAAATCATTTGTCGATTTGCAAAATACAGGTTATCAAATAAGTGCTGCCCGGTTGGAAAGTGGAAAGATTATATTACGCCTGTTTAATGCAGAAGGAAATGACAAGCTGCAGAAGATCGTTTTCGATATGCCATTATCAGGGGTGGAAGAGGTCGATCTGAATGGTCAATGCATCGAAAGAAAGAAAATAAAAATACATGCCGGAAAGTCGGGAATGACAATATCAATGCCTCGTTTTGGTATAAAGACATTTGTTTTGGGTTTGAATTAAAATAATTATAATATTGTTATGTATAAAGCAACTGCTAGTCTTTTAATTGCTTGCTCTTTGTGGTGGATGACAGGGTGTTCATCGGTCCATACAGCTTCGGAAGAACTAATCCCGACGGATTATGTAAATCCATTTATTGGCGCCAGTACCAGTGTGGGAGCTGCCGGCGTTTATCATGGGTTAGGTAAAACTTTTCCTGGAGCTACGACTCCTTATGGTATGGTGCAAGTTAGCCCGAACACAATAACAGGAGGCGATAACGGTTCCGGTTATAGTGATGAGCATAAAACGATTGAGGGATTTGCTTTTACCCAGATGAGTGGCGTAGGGTGGTTTGGGGATCTGGGAAATTTCCTTGTAATGCCAACTACCGGTGAATTGTATAAAGTGGCAGGCAAAGAGAATAACGATAGTATCAAAGGATATCGTTCGGCTTATAATAAAGCAACCGAGACAGCTAAGGCCGGATATTATTCTGTAGAGTTGACTGATTACAAGATAAAAGTGGAGAGCAGTGCGACGCCGCATTGTGGAATATTACGTTTCACTTATCCCTCTAACGATCAATCCCGTATTCAGATAGATTTGGCACGCAGGGTAGGAGGAACATCTACTTCCCAATATATTAAAGTGGTAGATGATTATACGATTCAAGGCTGGATGAAGTGCACACCCGATGGTGGTGGATGGGGTAATGGTGCCGGGAAAGCAAATTATACCGTTTATTATTATGCGCAATTCAGTAAACCTCTGACTGATTACGGTTTCTGGAGTGCAGATATTCCTGACCAATGGACCCGGAAGCGGGATGAGGTAGTGAGTATTCCCTATCTGACACGTGTTTCACAGGCTCCGATTATAAAAGATAAGAAAGAGTTGGAAGGCAAACACTTGGGCTTCTTTACTGAATTTCCGACCAAAGAAGGGGAAAGCGTGGAGATGAAAGTAGGCATCTCTTTCGTCGATATGGAAGGAGCTGCTAATAATTTTAAACAGGAAATAGCTTCCAAAGATTTGGCACAGGTAAAACAGGAAGTTACGGATTTGTGGAATAAAGAACTTGGCCGCATTCGGATATCCGGCGGTACGGATGATGAAAAAACGATATTCTATACTGCCATGTATCATACAATGATCGATCCTCGTATCTATACGGATGTGGACGGACGTTATGTAGGTGGTGATTATAAAGTGCATGCGGGCGACAGTACTTTCACGAAACGGACTATATTTAGCGGATGGGATGTCTTTCGCAGTCAGTTCCCTTTACAGACTATTATCAATCCACGCTTAGTTAGCGATGAACTGAACTCCCTGATTACTATGGCCGATCAAAGCGGACGTGAATATTACGAGCGTTGGGAGCTTATGAATTCTTATTCCGGCTGTATGCTGGGTAATCCTGCCCTGTCTGTTTTGGCAGATGCCTATATCAAAGGAATCCGTACATACGATGCGGAGAAGGCATATCAATATGCAGTCAATACATCACATCGCTTTGGCAATGATTCATTGGGATATGTTCCCGAACCATTGAGTATTTCTACTACTTTGGAATACGCATATACAGACTGGTGTATATCCCAATTAGCAAAAGCTATGGGGAAAGAAGACGATGCTAAATGTTTCTATGAAAAGGGACAGGCTTATCATCATGTTTTTGACCATGAGAAAGGTTGGTTCCGCCCTCGTAAAGCAGATGGAACATGGGTGGCATGGCCGGAGAATGCACGTCTTAAAGAGTGGTATGGCTGTATAGAAGCCAACTCCTATCAACAGGGATGGTTTGTACCTCACGATGTTGCGGGTATGGTGGAATTGATGGGAGGTAAGGAAAAAGTAATTGCCGACCTGACTGATTTCTTCAATAAGACTCCTTCCAATATGTTGTGGAATGAATATTATAACCATGCAAATGAGCCGGTGCACTTTGTTCCTTTCCTGTTCAATCAGCTTGCCGTGCCTTGGCATACACAAAAGTGGACTCGCTATACTTGCGAAAAAGCTTATGCGAATAAAGTAGAAGGTATTGTTGGTAATGAAGATGTAGGCCAGATGTCGGCATGGTATGTGTTGGCAGCCTCCGGTGTTCATCCTTCTTGTCCGGGTAATACACGTATGGAAATTACAAGTCCGGTATTTGACAAAGTGGAATTTCGCTTGGATCCTACCTATTATTCGGGAAAGACATTTACTGTATTAGCTCATGATAACAACACGAACAATATCTATATACAAAAGGCTTTGCTGAATGGCAAGGAGTACAATAAATGCTATCTCGATTTTGCGGATATTGTAGCCGGAGGTACATTGGAACTGTTTATGGGCGATCAGCCCAATACCGGATGGGGTATCTAATAGGAGTAAGGATTGGAAAAACAAATGGTAACTTTAAATTCTTGATTGATGAATAAGCTTGGTCTTTTTTTATTATCGTTGATGGCTACTTCTATTCAGGGGGTATGTGCTGAAAAGGATATCAATATGTCGTTAAACAGCTCTGATTCCGGAATTGTCTGGGAGGTGAAACCGCAGGCAGATTTGGAAAATGCGACCGGAGAACAAATATCTACTCCCGGGTTTAAAATGCCCGATTATGTGAAAGGTGTAGTTCCCGGAACTGTTTTTATAGCTTATGTAGATGCCGGGATTGTTCCTGATCCTAATTATGCCGATCATATTTATAAAGTGGACGAAACGTTTTATAATCGTCCTTTCTGGTATCGTACCGAATTTAAACTTCCGGCTTCCTATTCGAAAGGCAAACGTGTGTGGCTTCATTTTGATAATACGAATCGTTTTGCTGATTTCTATTTTAACGGAGAGAAAATATCTGGAACGAAAACGTCTACTAAAGATGTAAGCGGCCACATGATACGGTCAAAATTTGATGTAACTCATCTGATAAAGAAATCCGGTAAGAATGCAATTGCTGTTTTAATTACCGATCCCGATCAGAAGAAAACACGCAAGGCTAAAGATCCGTATGGAGTTGCATGTAGCCCCAGTTATCTGGCAGGTGCCGGATGGGACTGGATGCCTTATGTACCGGGACGTCTGGCGGGTATCACAGGTAATGCTTATCTGGCTGTTACCGGAGATGTAGTGATGGAAGACCCTTGGGTGCGTTCAGATTTGCCTGTTTTGCAGAAAGCGGAGATTTCTATTTCGACAGATGTAAAGAATGCTTCTCTTGAACGAAAGAAAGTGGTTATTTCCGGAGTTATCCAGCCGGGAAATATATCCTTTTCCAAAGATATTCAAGTGGATGGAGGGGCGACTGCCAGATTGTCTATCAACAAAGATGAATTCGCGCAATTGATTATCAATCATCCGAAACTTTGGTGGCCAAACGGTTATGGTGCTCCCAATCTTTATACTTGCAAACTAACTTGTTCTGTAGATGGTAAACCATCGGACGTGAAAGAACTCACGTTTGGTATCAAGAAGTATGAGTATAAAATGATTGATAATGTGGTAGGTTATCCTGTTCTTACCTTTTTTATCAACGGACAGAAGATCTATCTGAAAGGAGGTAATTGGGGAATGAGCGAGTATCTGCTTCGGTGTCAGGGTAAAGAGTATGAAACGAAGATCAGATTACATAAAGAAATGAATTATAATATGATTCGTTTGTGGACAGGCTGTGTGACTGACGATGAATTTTACGATTATTGCGATAAGTATGGAATTATGGTATGGAATGACTTCTGGCTGTATGTAGCTTATAATGAGGTGGCACAACCGGAAGCTTTCAAAGCAAACGCTCTTGATAAGGTCAAACGTTTGCGAAATCATCCTTCTATTGCCATTTGGTGTGGAGCCAATGAAACACATCCGGTACCCGATTTGGATAATTATCTGCGTGAAATGGTAGCGAAAGAAGACAATAATGACCGTATGTATAAGTCTTGTTCCAATCAGGATGGTCTGTCTGGAAGTGGCTGGTGGGGAAATCAGCCTCCAAGACATCATTTCGAAACTTCCGGCAGTAATCTGGCCTTTAATACACCGGCCTATCCGTATGGCATCGACCATGGATATGGTATGCGTACAGAAATAGGTACAGCTACTTTCCCTACATTTGAAAGTATAAAAGAGTTTATACCTCAAGAAGCATGGTGGCCTTTGCCTACCGACGAGCAATTGAAGAATGATGATGATAATGTCTGGAACAAGCATTTCTTCGGTAAAGAAGCATCCAATGCCAACCCTGTTAATTACAAGAGCTCGGTGAACACACAGTACGGAGAATCGTCCGGACTGGAAGAATTCTGCGAGAAAGCACAAATGCTGAATATCGAAGTAATGAAGGGGATGTATGAGGCTTGGAATGATAAGATGTGGAATGATGCTGCCGGACTCTTGATTTGGATGAGCCATCCTGCCTATCCTTCATTTGTATGGCAGACTTATGATTATTATTATGATCCTACGGGGGCTTACTGGGGAGCGAAAAAGGCTTGTGAGCCTTTACATATTCAATGGAATGCTTCCAATAACAGTATAAAAGCCATAAATACGACAGCGAAAGACCTGAAAGGGGCAATGGCTAAAGCAACAATTTACGATCTGAATGGAAAAGAGGTTTCTGCATATGGGCAGGCGAAGCAGATTGACGTGGCGGCCAGTAATAGGACAGAAGCTTTCACACTGAACTTTAATCCGTTCAATCTGGCTTTCGGAAAGCCTGCAGGGATAGAAGAACTGACACCTTTGCATTTTATCAAGTTGGAACTGACTGACGCTGGAGGTAATCTGCTTTCCGAAAATTTCTATTGGAGAAATGGCGTGAGAGATCTCGATTATACCTTGTTGAATACGCTGCCGGAGGCAGAATTATCCTGCCGGTTGGTGGATAAGTCGGAACTGTCTAATGGAAAGGTAAAAATAGCCTTGAAGAATAATGCTGAAACAATAGCATTTGCCAATCGTATGAGGCTTGTTAACAAGTCTACGCAGAAACGTATACTTCCTGTTATTATGTCTGATAATTATGTTACTTTGATGCCCGGTGAAGAGAAGATTATTAGTGTGGAGGCAGAACCCGAATTGCTGAAAGGGGACGTTAGTGTGTTACTAAAACAGTATGGGAAGACGGAAAAGAATAAACTGGATATAATATTCTGATAATTATAGTTCGGTATGATTCAAAAAAGGTATCAGATGGTGATTCATGAAATAAATAGAAAGATATTTCTATTACTGTGTTTGGTTTATGTGAGTATTAGTAGTTTGCAGGCACAGTCGGCAATTCCTCCATTCAAGAAAGGGGAGCGCGTAGTGTTTACAGGAAATAGCATCACTCATGGCGGACATTATCATTCGTTTATCTGGTTGTATTACATGACTCGTTTTCCGGATAAACCGATCACTATCATGAATGCTGGTATTGGCGGCGAGAGTGCATGGGATATTAAAGACCGGCTGGACGATGATGTATTCGGCAAACGTCCAACTTACGTGACCCTTACTTTCGGTATGAATGATACCGGTTATGATATTTACATGAAAGACAATGCAAACGAACTGTCAGGACAACAGATTGCAAAGTCGTTGGATAGCTTTGGGGAAATAGAAAAACGGCTGCTGACTAAGAATAAAATAATCAAAGTATTGATAGGTGGTTCTCCTTATGATGAAACCTCAAAGTTTAACAATTTCATTCTGCATCAGAAGAATAACGCCATTCTGAAAATCATAGATGCCCAACGCACGTCAGCCAAAAAGAATGGATGGGGTTTTGTAGATTTCAACCAACCGATGTGCGAAATCAGTCTAAGAGAACAGAAGAAAGATTCGACATTTACTTTTTGCCGGATAGATCGGATTCATCCGGATAATGATGGTCAGATGGTGATGGCTTATTTGTTCTTGAAAGCGCAAGGGCTGGCAGGACATAAAGTGTCGGATTTTTCCATTGATGCACAGCACTCGAATGTTGTAACCCACCAAAACTGTAAAATCTCCCGATTAAAGAAGAAAGAAGGCGAACTGGCTTTTGACTATCTGGCCAATGCGCTTCCTTATCCTTTGGATTCTATTCCGCGGCATGGCTGGGGAAACAAGAGATCTCAACGTGATGCCATGCAGTTAATCCCGTTTATGGAGGAATTTAATCAGGAATACTTTCAGGTAATCAACTTGGAGAAAGGGAGGTATCGGTTGACTATAGATGGTCAGTTTATAGATGATATTTCATCCGAACGATTGGCAGATGGGATTAATCTGGCGGACTATCCGACTACTCCCCAATATCAGCAGGCTATGACAATTATGTACCTGAATGAAGAGCGGTTTGAAATAGAGAAACGGTTTAGAGAATATTTGTGGACAGAATATTCTTTCTTGAAAAAGGAGGGATTATTGTTTGCCGATAATCAGAAAGCTATTGATAAACTTCAGGAATACTTGCCAAAAGATTTTTTTCTTAGAGCAAGCTATGACTGGTATGTCAAAGCAATGCATCCTGAAATACGTAAGGTATGGAGTGATTATATGAATTCTATTGTTGAAACAATTTATAGAATAAATAAACCGGTTACTCATCAGGTGAAACTGACTAGAATGAAATAATGATGTGTGTCAGCATCATCTTATTGGGTATGAACGAAGGAATACAAATGGATTACATTGAAATATATAACTGATATATTATGAGGAATATACGCTTGTTGTTTGTAGGATTAATAGGCTGCTTTGGCTGTATACCAGCGTTTATGTATGGTAAGACGAAAGAAGCGCCTTTCATGCTGACAGAAATGAAGTGTGAGAATCTGGTGAACCCTTTGGGGATTGATAATACTGCTCCTCATTTCAGTTGGAAGCTGAAAGGTGACGGGTTGAAAGGTAGACAAGCTTACTATGAGATACAAGTGGCTTCGGACAGTATTCTTCTGATACAAGATAAAGCCGATTTATGGAATACCGGGAAATTGAAATCCGATGCTTCGGTAATGGTGCCTTATCAAGGTGCTTCTTTATCTTCCCGCTCATTATGTTATTGGAGAGTTCGTGCATGGGATTCCCAAAAACAGGCTTCAGCCTGGAGCCCGGTAGCCCGTTTTGCCGTTGGTATTTTGGATAAATCACATATGCATGGCGAATATATAGGCTCCTCTGTTGAGGGAGGAAAGGTCTGTGCTCCTATTCTTCGTAAGAAAGTAAATGCAACAAAAGGGGAAACCACTTTTTTGCATGTGAATACATTGGGTTATCATGAGATTTATATCAATGGAGAAAAAGTTGGCGAGGATGTACTGACACCTGCTGTATCTCATCTGACTAAGCGTTCATTGATCGTCACTTATGATGTAACTCCCTACTTGCGAGAGGGAGAAAACGACTTATTGATCTGGCTTGGACAGGGATGGTATAAAAGTACTACTTTCGGAGCAGCTTACGACGGCCCATTGGTGAAAGCGGAACTGGATGTTTTACGAAATGGAAAATGGGAAGTACTGACAAAAACAGATAGTTCATGGTGTGGGCGCGAAAGTGGTTATTCAGATACAGGGACTTGGCGCGCGCTGCAATTCGCTGGTGAAAGAGTGGATGGAAGAATTTTGCCGACAGATCTTTCTTCACAAGCATTGAACAAGATGAAATGGGCTCCGGTAGTAACGGTGAAAGTTCCCGATCATATTGCTTCACCCCAAATGTGTGAGGTCAATAAAATCTATCAGAAACTACAACCAGTTTCTATAAAGCAATTGAATGAAGACACTTGGCTGGTAGATATGGGACGGGTGCAGACCGGATGGTTTGAAATGTATATGCCTACATTGCCTGTAGGTCATGAAATAACAATGGAATACAGTGATAATCTGACTAAAGACGGAGAATTTGACAAACAGGGTGAAAGTGATATTTATATATCCGGTGGACGGAATGGAGAATGCTTTAGAAATAAATTCAATCATCACGCTTATCGGTATGTGCGCATTTCCAATCTTCCTGTAAAGCCGGAAAGAGAATGGATGAAATCGCTCCAGATTCACGGAGGTTATCAGCAAGCGGCCACTTTCGAATGTTCGGATGCCGATTTGAATGCCATTCATAATATGATTCAGTATACAATGAAATGTCTCACCTTTAGTGGATATATGGTAGACTGTCCTCATCTGGAACGTGCCGGTTATGGTGGTGATGGAAACTCTTCAACGATGTCTTTGCAAACCATGTATGATGTAGCTCCGACTTTTGAAAACTGGATACAAACATGGGGAGATTCCATGCGTGAGGGAGGTAGTTTGCCACACGTAGGTCCTAATCCTGGTGCGGGTGGTGGCGGCCCTTATTGGTGTGGATTCTTTGTGTTGGCTCCTTGGAGAACTTATGTCAATTACAATGATCCGCGACTGATTGAGAAATATTATTCTCAAATGAAAGAGTGGTTCAAATATGTTGATAAATATACAGTCGACGGTTTATTGAAACGTTGGCCTGATACGAAATATCGCGACTGGTATCTTGGCGACTGGCTGGCACCAATGGGAGTGGATGCCGGTGCTCAATCTTCTGTGGATTTGGTAAGTAACTGTTTTATCAGTGAATGTCTGGGTGCTATGAATAAAGTAGCTTTAGTGTTGGGTAAGAAAGAAGAAGCCGAAGAATTTGCAACCCGTAAAGAAAAGCTTAATAAACTGATACATCAAACTTTCTATCGTCCGAATGAGGGTATCTATTCCACAGGTTCGCAGTTGGATATGTGTTATCCTATGTTGGTAGGCGTTGTCCCCGATGCTTTATACAATACGGTAAGAGAGAATATGATGACTATCACTGAAGAAAAACATAAAGGACATATAGCAGTCGGTCTTGTTGGAGTGCCTATCCTAACAGAATGGGCCGTTCGGAATAAAAAAGTGGATTTCTTCTATCGGATATTGAAGAAACGTGATTATCCCGGATATCTATATATGATTGATAATGGAGCTACAGCAACTTGGGAATATTGGAGTGGCGAACGTAGCCGGGTGCATAATTGTTACAATGGCATCGGCACCTGGTTCTATCAAGCTGTAGGAGGAATACGTCCTGATGAGGCTGCTCCGGGATATCGTCATGTCTATATTGATCCTCAAATACCGAACGGGGTCACTTGGGCTAAAACTATGAAAGAGTCACCTTATGGTACTATTATCGTCAATTGGGAGTTGAAAAATAACCTGCTGAATCTTCAAGTTTCAGTTCCTTCCGGAACTACTGCCACTGTTTGCATACCTGATGCTGCTGTTGCGTGCAAGATGAATAAGAAGAAAGTCAGCATTGAAAAGAAAATAGTTGTCATAGAAGAGGGTAAGTATGATTTCGTATTTGATTTGAATCATTAATAGTCATCCTACCATAGGTATTATGCTTTTTAAGGTAAGGAGAAAAGTAAGTTTTGCTTAACGAAGAGTTAGATGTGAAAATCTCGTTGATTTGAATTACTATATAATAATTTAAAGAGTTAAAAATGAGAAAGAAGTGGTCATTATTGCATGTAACAGCCTTGATCTTTATTACGCAAGTAACTTGGGCAGGTGATGTAAAAACAGAAAAAGTAACTTTAGTGGGGAGGAGAATAGTCGAATTTGTACCCGAAAAATATGATGTAGCTCGAACTCCCTCCCTAATTCTATCTAATGAGCCGGTAAAACAGGGAGAAATACCGACAGACTGGACATTGATCCCTCGTTTTACAACAGTGAACGGTAAAGCTAATGCTTCATTAGATGTTCCTGCCGGAACAAGCTTGTATGGTGGTGGAGAAGTAACGGGACCGCTATTGCGTAATGGACAAAAGACAAAGATGTGGAATACAGATAATGGCATGTATCGAGTGGACGGTGGGACACGTTTATATCAGACTCATCCTTGGGTATTGGGTGTTCGTCCGGATGGAACAGCTTTTGGTGTTTTGTTTGATAGCTTTTGTAAAGCAGAATTGGTAACCAACTCGGATAAAATAGAATTTAAAACGGAAGGTGCGCCTTTCCGTACGTACATTATAGACCGAGAATCTCCACAGGCAGTATTGAAGGGACTTGCAGAATTGACAGGAACTATAAGTATGCCTCCCAGGTGGGCGATAGGATATCATCAATCCCGTTTCTCGTATGTGCCAGAGGCTAGAGTAAAAGATATAGCAGATACCTTTCGGAAAAAGAAAATTCCATGTGATGTGATATGGTTTGATATCAACTATATGGATGAGTTTCGTGTATTTACAATTAACGATAAAGATTTTCCCGATCCGAAGCGTATGAACAATTACCTGCACGATCAAGGTTTTCATTCGGTATTTATGATTGATCCCGGGGTAAAAGTAGATGAAAACTATTTTGTTTATAAAACCGGGAAAGAGCGGGATGTTTTTGTCCGTGATATTTATCGTAATGAGTTTCATGGAAAAGTATGGCCGGGTGATTGTGCTTTTCCTGATTTTACCCGCCCGGAAACACGTTCTTGGTGGGCAGGACTTTATAAAGACTTTATGGCTAATGGTATAGATGGCATTTGGAACGATATGAATGAACCATCAGTATTTGACGGCCCCGATGGATCAATGCCTGAAAGTAATATTCATTTGGGTGGAGGTAATTTGCCAACAGGTAATCATTTGATGTATCATAATGCTTATGGACGATTGATGGTGGAAGCCTCTCGTGATGGTATGATGGCTGCCAATCCGGATAAACGCCCGTTTCTTCTTTCCCGTTCCAATATCATTGGTGGACAGCGTTATGCAGCTATGTGGACAGGAGATAATGAGGCAACTTATGAACATATGAAACTTTCTGTTCCGATGTCTATTACATTAGGCCTGTCCGGACAACCCTTCAATGGTCCTGATATCGGTGGATTTGCGGGTAATACAACTTCTGATTTGTGGGGGAATTGGTTAGGATTTGGTGCATTTTTCCCTTTTTCCAGAGGACACGCTTCTTGTGATACGAATAACAAAGAGCCGTGGGCATTTGGTAAAGAACTTGAAAAAGAATCACGCATGGCATTGGAACGCCGCTATCGGCTGATGCCTTATCTTTATACTGCTTTCTATGCAGCTCATACTGATGGGCAACCTATCATGGCTCCTGTATTTTTTGCTGATCCAAAAGATCAGGCATTGCGTTCGGAAGAACAGGCTTTTATGCTGGGAACAGACATACTGGTAATTCCTGCATTTGCAAAGAATCCCTCTTTACCAAAAGGTATTTGGGAGGAATTGTCTTTGATAAAAGGAGATACAAAGGGTAAATATCAGGCTAAGCTAAAAGTCAGGGGAGGAGCTATTGTTCCTGTTGGAAAGGTGATTCAGAATGTAAATGAAAACTCGTTTGATCCTTTAACTCTAGTTGTTTGTCTCGATAAAGACAGTAAAGCGGAAGGTTCTCTGTATTGGGACAAAGGAGATGGATGGGAGTTTCAAAAAGGAGATTATAAACAACTGACCTTTAAAGCAGAGTTAGCAGGAGCGCATAATCTTATTGTAAAAATGACAGACTGCAAAGGACAAGAACAATTTGATTGTGGAATGATTAAAGTGGAAGTATTACATAACGGTCGTGTCTATAAATCTTCTGGCGATATGGCTAAAGGTATTACTGTGAATTTATAAAGGAAGAAAGAATTAAAAGATTAGTTTATTTCATCATCTCTTTTGTATTGTGAGGTTCAGCTATGATAAGGAAATAGCTGAATCTCATTTTTTAAGTCCCTAAATGACTCATTCATAAATATCGCTCTCTCTAATAAATAGTTTTATGGATATTCACAGATTTTATCTCTAGTGGTGCAGGAATGAACTAAATCGTCTGTTTTATCCGATTGTTCTTTAGGAGGGGCAGGTGATAGGAAACTGGGATAAGTCTGTTAAAAAAGTAGGTTCGTTCATAGAACATTCATGGTTCCGGTTGGATGATTGTGTCGATGAAGTGTATTTGTTTTTAATCTCTTCACCTTTCTTTCAAACTCGCGATAAATAGGGCGTTTATGGGTGAAGGGCAAACCTTTCACCTACTCTTTCACTTTGTTTGGAAATGCAATATCATTATAGCTAATTAGAATATCATTATAGCTAATAGGAATATGCTAATAGCAAAAACAAATATGCTAATAGATTATTTTTTTCATTGGGATGATTTTAAAAAACATCGCAGTGTTTTCTACAATTAACTCAATGATTTTAGAAAGTACTGTAATGATTTTCTTTCGGAATGAATGCAATGATGAAGATGACTCTCTTCACCTGTGAACGCCCTGTTTATCGGGTGTTCAGAAGAAAGGTGAAAGGGATGGATAAAATTGTATATTGGTAGAAAGAGCGAATGTGTCTTCTTATTAACTCTCAAAAGCGTAGCTTTAGCCAGTCTAAAGCTATGCTTTTCATTCCCTAAAGCTATGCTTTAGTCAGGTAAAACAACCAGTGTATTTGAAATAATTCATAGCCATTTAGTTAAAGGTGAAACTTCTAAAAGCTCCTTTTTGAATATACACAGGAGAAAGGGTGAAGTGGAGGCACATTGACATAGGTAGGAAGAAGTAAAAAAAGGGATGCATTACATGAATGCATCCCTTTTTATCAATACTGCTATGAGAAATTTATCGTTTTATTAAAATGTAAGTTGTACTCCTAAGTTAAACACGCGTTGATTCATGTATGCATCACCAGCGGAGTTGGACTTGATTTCCGGATCTTGTTGATACTTATCAAAACTTGTCCATGTGAACATGTTGTAAGCATTGAGGTAGACACGGAGGTTTGTAAGGT
>ERZ791630.561-NODE-561-length-16782-cov-4.66443_pt1 | contig 16782 bp, 16 predicted proteins | sample MGYA00510264_ERZ791630 | MGnify/ENA primary metagenome ERZ791630 (study PRJEB30046, sample SAMN00715150) | human gut metagenome | study: EMG produced TPA metagenomics assembly of the A metagenome-wide association study of gut microbiota in type 2... | reverse complement strand
ATCCGGAACGGAAACCCTCCCGAATATTTACCGCCATAATTGTCAGTATAAACAGCGCCTTCCACAATTGGCGATGCCTCTAAAACAATTGTTAAACTGCTGCTGCCAATCTTATCACCAGGCTCTAAAATACCTTTGGCCTGCACACCTGGCAATGCATTCAGATTATTCAGCGTCATTTCTAAAATATCACTGCGTAACTGCATCCCAGTATATAATTTTTTTAAAAACCCTTCCACAAAACGATCTTCAAGACTTGTAGAATTTTTCACTCTTAACTTATCCAATACCCCAGGAAAAACCTTAATTGTCACAATACCAGCCACAATATCCTGACGAGGTAAAAATGCAGTTGCCACAGGATATCCCTGTTTTCTGTAATAGACAGATAAAGCTTTCGTCAACTGCTGCAAATCGTTAACAGCCAAATTACGTCCACTGTATTTTCCCAAAAGTGCCTTGGGGGGGGTTAATATTCCCAAAAGGGGCGTTGGGGGGGGGGGGCAAACACTCCTCTATTCCACTAACATCAAGTTGGAATCTTTTAACATACACCATCGACTGCGATTTTTCCGCATGTTCCGAAATATCATCTTTATGTACAACGACACGCTGATTATTAAGCATATTATCAGACATCCCATTCTGCTGGACGTCACTGCTTGGAAGCTGGTTAGCAGCATAACATCCGATAGTCTGAGACAAGACATAAAGCATAATTACAACTTCTTTTTTCACCCCTGTCCATCTCCCCACTCTTCCAGTCATAATAATACCTATTATAAATTTTAGTTTCTATTTTAATCTATTATCCTACTAATAATTCAAAAAAGCAATTATTTCGAATAATAATATTAAAAATAATTAAATTATATGTATTTTATTATACATTTATTAGAATTTATATTTTAATCAAAAGACTATCAGAGATTATGTGCTGATTCTATTTATTTTAACTGCAGACTTTTCTGATTTATGCTGCAAGCTTCTATTGCCCGTTCCAAATCGTTTGTCAATTTCTATAATCACTTACTAAAAGCTAACAAACCACTATAAAAAAACTAATATATTTTTATACTATAAAACCATAACAAAATATAGAAAATTTCTATTATTAATGATACAATATTTATATTATAACAAATTATTTTAATCTTATTGCAGTAAAAATTAGGTAATTATGGGCGAGGTATATATATGAATACCAAGATCAAACAAACAATAGCTTTATTTTTTACAGTCATGTTATTGTTTGTTCTGGTGCTGCCACCACTATCCGCAGCCGCAGATGCAAGTCCTATTAAAGTAGGCTATTATGAGGACGGCGACTATATGTCCAAAAGTCAAAGCGGAGAATATAGCGGATATAATATTGAATATCTACAAAAAATTTCCAAACAATCAGGACTTCCTTTCGAAATGGTTGATATTGCAAGCTGGAATGCTGCATATGATATGCTGGTTAAAGGTGAAATCGATCTGCTGCCAGCAGTTTATCATTCAGAACAGCGGGCAGAGGAAATTTTCTTTTCCGGCCAACCAATGTGCAGTATTTATACTACCCTAAACGTTCGTATGAATGATCCACGCTATGATTATGAAGATTTTAAAGCTTTCCAGGGCATGAATGTCGGCATTATCCGCGGCGGAGTAGACGGCGAAAGGTTTAAAAGTTTTTGCCGTGAGCATAATCTTGTTTTAAATATTATTGATTATGACGAAACAAGTGTACTTTTAGAGGCACTTGATAATGGTACACTGGACGGTGTTGCTATTACCCACCTTGGAAAAAACAGTACTTTCCGCAGTGTAGCCCAGTTTTCTCCCAGTCCTTTATATTTTGCCGTAACCAAGACAAATCCCGAGTTACTGTCTGAAATCAACAAGGCCATGAATAATATTCTATTGGCTAATCCTGGTTACAGCCGGGATTTGTATGATAAGTATCTTGCCCCAAGTGTTAACCAAAAGCCTGTTTTTACTAAAGAAGAACTCCAATATATAAAACAGGCTGCACCGATATTAGTATCTTATGACCCTTCTTTTGCACCTTTAACATACCAGAGTAAAAAAAGCGGGCAAATTACTGGCGTAACTGCAGATATTTTTGAATTTATTGCCAAAAACAGCGGTCTGCGTTTTGAATTTGAAGCACATAATCAAACTGAAGCTCTGCAACTTTTACAGCAGGGGAAAATATCTGCTTTGGCTTTATCTGACGGTGATTACCTTTGGGACGGTAGAAACAATATCAATTCCACACTTTATTATCTACGTGCACCTACCTCAATGATCACCAGATACGATTCAGATAAATTGGAAGTAATTGCTTTGCCTCAAGGGTATCAGCTTTCTGAAGCTATCAAGGCAGCAAATCCACATTATACCTTCAAATACTATCCTTCTATCGAAGACTGTCTTAACGCAGTTTTGCACAATAAAGCTGATGCTGCCTGTACAAACACTCATGTTGCTGGCGCTTATCTAAGCAGATCAGCTTACCAGGGTATGCGCACTATAACCTTAGCTCAGCCAATCAATGAAATGTGTGTAGGATTATCTGCGTCGGGCGATCCGAAGTTGTTTTCGATCATTAATAAGTGTATCCAATATCTTCCTACAGAGCAGGTAGACGCCTATCTTGTAACGCATTCTGCCAATACCAAAGAAGTCAGTATGCTGGAATTTATTGAGCAGCATCTTTGGCAGGTAGGCTGTATTGTGATACTGGTCCTGAGCATAATAATTCTGCTGATAGGCAGTAATTTAAGAAACGCTTTACGCAGTAACCGCCGTATTCAGGATCTGCTGTATAAGGATGAACTGACCGGTCTTTATAATATGAACGGATTCTATCAGAAATGGGAAGAAAATAACACTCCCTCCAAACAACAGTCTTTTGTTGTACTTTATAATGGTTTCTGGAAAAAGAAGGAAGAAAATAATACCCCTCAAAAACAGCAGTCTTTTGTTTTACTCTACAGTGATATTTGTCAGTTTAAATTTATCAACGATAACTTTGGTTTTTCTACGGGTGATCAGGTACTGCAAGCCAGCGGTAAAATATTACAGGAAATCCTGGAAGATGATGAATTCTGCGGAAGGATATCCTCCGACCATTTTGCTCTCCTGCTAAAGTATAATTGCTGGGAACACTTAGACAAACGCATGCAAAACTTTGTTAAAAAGCTGAATTGCTGGCGTAAAGCGAAAACCGATATTCCTTATAAAATTGATTTCGTATTTGGTGTTTGTCTGATTGAAAAAAATGCTACTATTGACCTTCATCAAAAACTTGATTTAGCCAATTATTCAAGACGCTACGCAAAAGATACTCCAGGCAGTTTTATTGTTTTATATGATGAAAAAATGCGTGCTCAGGCACTTTTAGCACAACAGTTGGAAAGCCGCTTAGATCAGGCTCTGCAGGAAAATGAATTTGTAGTCTATTATCAGCCCAAGGTTTCTATGAAAGATGGCTCCATTATAGGAAGCGAAGCTTTAATTCGCTGGAACCATCCTGACAAAGGTTTTCTGATGCCAGGCGTATTTATCCCTATCTTTGAGAAAAACGGTATGGTTAAAAAAGTTGACTTGTGGCTGTTTGAAGAAGTTTGTAAAACAATGCGCACTTGGTCAGAAAAAGGCTATCCGCTTTTCCCTGTTTCCTGCAATTTTTCAAGACTACATTTTCAACAAAGTGATTTCCCTGCACGAATCTGTGAAATCGCTGACCGTTGGAATGTTCCGCACCATCTTTTAGAATTGGAAATAACCGAAAGTGTCCTATTGGAAGAATCAACGACTATTGCAGAGGTTTTTCAGATACTTAAAGAAATGCAATTCAAAATAGCCATTGACGATTTCGGATCCGGTTATTCATCTTTAGGTCAATTACAGCAACTGACTGCAGATATTTTAAAACTAGACCGCAGCTTTGTAAGCCACGGAGTTGCAGGTATGCGTGAAAAAATAGTTGTCGGCAACGTAATCCATATGGCCGGAGAGCTTGGTATGCAGGTAATCTGTGAAGGTGTTGAAACACAGGCACAATCCATAACACTACAGGAAATTGGCTGTAAATATTCGCAGGGATTTTATTTTTACCGTCCTATGCAGCTGGAAAACTATGAAAAATTACTTGTTGCAGATAACTAAAAATACTGCAAAATAATCTATTGATAATTAAAATATAAAACACCGCAGAAATCTGCGGTGTTTTACATTTCTATGCTAAGTACAATAATGCACGTATTTTAATAATTCCAACTTCTGTATAGACAAATGTAAACAAAACCTTACTAAATATCTTTCATTTCAAAAACAGTTGATAAATGATAAAATAAACATATGACAATTTCACTGATAATCTTAAATAAAATACACTTCATTTAAAAAAGTGCAAAAACCGAGGGGATGCGATAAAATGGCAACGCTGCTACAAGAGATATTGACAAACAACCATGAATTTTTGGCAAATAACAAGTGTACAAAAGAAATATCCAAATATCCGCAGAAAAAGTTTGCCCTGCTCACTTGTATGGACACCAGACTTGTTGAACTGATCAGCAAAGCACTGGGCATCCACCGAGGCGATGCAAAAATAATTCAAAATGCCGGAACCTCTTTAATCGGAGAAATGGGAGAAACCGTAAAAAGTCTTTTGCTAACCATCTATGTTTTTGATATCAAAGAAATTTTCATAGTCGGACATTATGATTGCGGTGTCGCTCTGACATCATCAAAAGACATATTACATAATATGAGAAGCAGAGGCGTCTCAGAGCAGCAATTAAAACTGATTGAAAAAGATTTTCAAGTTTGGCTTGATCCTTACACCGACCCCGCCAAAAATGTACTTACAGTCATTAAAAAACTTAAGGCAAATCCTTTTATTCCCAATGATATACCTATCCACGGACTTATCATTGACCCCCATACGGGTAAACTTGATCTTTTGGCAGATGGCTATAAAGAGACTTAAGACAAATCGTGCTCCCTGTTTTTTAGCGTCGTCAAATTTTTAGTTTTTATAATCACTATTCTAATATATCAACGTAATATTTTGGTCATTGCCAATATTCTACAAGACACCTCTTTACTTTATCGTTACAATAGTTTTGTAATGCTTGGAGCTTATAAAACATTGTATAGAAAAGAGGCTTATTATGAATCTGCAAAATGAAAAATGTGTCATCGTCGTTGACGAAGAGCTGCCGTTAGGAATTATTGCAAATACTGCTGTGATCTTGGGGATAACCCTAGGCAAAACCATGCCTGAAGCAGTCGGTCCTGATGTAATCGATCAGACAGAAAAGAGTCATCTCGGCATTATCAAATTCCCTGTTCCTGTCTTGAAAAGCTCTGCAGAAAAACTTAAATATATCAGGGAACAACTCTATCAAGACGATTTTCATGACCTGCTCGTTGTTGATTTTTCTGATTTAGCGCAGAGCTGTAAAACTTATGATGATTTTACTCAAAAAATGACTCAAGTACCGGAAAGCGCTTTAAAATATTTTGGTCTTGCAATCTGCGGCTCAAAAAAGAAGGTTGCTAAACTTACTGGAAGCCTGCCTTTATTACGATAATTTTATATTTTTGCCATTCAACTTTCAATGCCAACCCATTTATTTTCAAAACAAAAAAATCCATGCAAACCGTAAAGTCTGCATGGATTCTACATTTTCAATTGGTGGAGACAAGCGGGATCGAACCGCTGACCTCTTGAATGCCATTTTTGTCAAAGCCAATATCCCCAAATACTAAAAGTACCGTAAAGCCTTTATTTAAGGGCTTCTGCGACACTTTTCTTTTTTTACATGATCTGTACTCTTACTAACAAAATCAGAGCATTTTTTGGGAAAATTTTGGGAAAATTTTGGGAAAATTTTTCTTCTCTCTTTGTGTAAATATCAGATATTATTCCCCTTATAGCAACTACATTTTATTTATATATTTCTTTACGATGCCCTATCGTTATGATAAGAATAGTAACCTTGGTATCCTGAATTTCGGCAAGAATACGATAATCACCAACACGATATCGCCATTCACCCTGGTGATTGGCTACAAGCGCTTTACCGTGCTGCCGGGGATTTGTACAGCCAACAAGATTTTTTTCTATCCACCCATAAATCAACGCTCTGATAGGTTTATCTATCTTTTTTAATGTTTTTACTGCGACAGCAGTGTATTCTACTTTGTATTCCATTATTCAAGATCCAGCATCTTCGCTACCTCTTGATGAGAGTAAGTAACAGGATTTTTCTTATAGACAGCCATCGCTTTCTTGTAAGCGTCCAAATCGTATTCGTCTTCTATTCTTTGAATAACAGAATCACGTATGAGCTGCGATACAGTCGTATTCTTATGCTTGGCGTAGTTTTTTATTAAATTAGTTTCTTCTTCGGACAATCTTAATGATAATGCCATAACAATCCCTCCTTTGTATTACAGTGTAATACAATTTTCTTTTTTAGTCAAGCATAAAACAACTAAACTACGCCTATACCCATCAGCAGAAGTCGACTAATGTTGAGAAATTCTTCTTATTTATCCACATTTTTAGTATAACCTTTCAGCCTGTCCTCAATAACATTAACAGCAGTTTTCACAGCATTGTGATTTAGATGGGTATAGGTTTTCATAGTAGTCTTCAGATCACTATGCCCAAGCTGCTCCTGAGTAATTTTAGGAAAAATCCCGGCTTGAAAGGCAATAGTAGCAAACGTATGACGTAGCCTATGTATCCCCGTTCCTTTTATTCCAGCTTTTTCACAAATGCATCTGTACTGTCGGCTGAAATTATCTGGGTTCACAGGTTGATCTTTTGACAGTTGACGAACAAAATAAATATCATCCTGGTATTCTTCCCTTCGTTTCTTTAACATAGTACAAACATCATCACTGATAACAATATCCCTGACACTGGATTTTGTTTTTGGAGATTGTAATAAACAACCTTTAGACGTTTTCACTAAATTGTTTTTTACATGAATCACACTACCCTCAAGGTCAATATCCGTCCACTGAAGTCCAAGTAATTCACCTCTTCGTAGCCCAGAACTAATACATAGTTTAATTGCGTATCCATAAAACTCTTGATTTAAAGCATTGAAAAGTTTCTCTATCTCAACTGCATTTAAAGCATCGACAGCTGATTTTTTTATAGGAGGTAACTCGGCATCAGCTGTAGGATTAAAGTCAGTATAACCAAGTTTAACTGCTTTATCAATGGCAGTAGAAATCACATTAACTGTACTTCTTATCGTAGAAGCAGATAACCCCTTATCACGATACATAAAATTAATAAATTTTTGAATTCTAGACGTTGTAAGCGAACGTAAATGATACCCGTTAAAATAAGGATTTATATACGCTTTATACAAAGATTCATATTGATCTAAAGTAGTTTGCTTTAAGTTTATGCTTTTATATTCTTTTAAAAAGCTGTCTACCCAATCATTCAGATAAAGATTATTTCTGCCAGTGCGGCCTTTGCTTTTACCTGTTGCAACACTTTTAAGTTTTTCTTCCATCTTTGCTTCAGCAACTTTTTTAGTAACAGCACTACTTTCAATCCGATTGGGTTTCCCGTTGTCAAGCCTGCCAACGATAGCCACACATCGATAATAAGTTTTACCATTTTTATCATATTTATATGTTTGATATTTTGCCAATACCGTTCACCTCCTTCCTATAAAAATATTTGAGGAACCTATGTAAAACTATCACAAAGATTCCTCAGTCAAGATAAAGTGGCCTACGCAAAACCGCTTTCTTCCTCTGCAATATCCAGCCATCGTTCTAACTTGTTACGGTCAATCCGCCAATTATGCCCAAGTTTTAAAGATGGGAAACCACTAGCATGAACGAGGTTATACGCAGCTGCTTTTGGGATATTAAGATATTCTGCCAGTTCAACAACTGTAAAAAATCGTTTTTCCATTAACTTCACCTCCTTCCGATGCTTATACCAAAAATTTTTAATTTTTCAGTTTCAGCAGTTTATTAACTTTTACCTCCTTGCTTCCTCCTAATTGAGAGAAAGAATCGCAGTGTATATCTGTAATCTTTAACTTTTTCCACCATTTCCACCTTTCTAAATTATCAATCTAAAATTCATTAGCACTTATAATTTGCATAATAAATTTTTAAATTATGATAAATATAAAAATGGTGGAAATGGTGGATATCTGTATAAGCAACTGTATTTAACTACATATTTTCACCAACCATAGCCACAGCTATTAGTCAGATATAGGTGACATAGGTAGTTTCAACGTGATGTACAATCCTTTTTGACCGCACACAGATGTACTTTTTGCATATTTGTCCGGCAACGCCTTGATCAAATATCCTTTCTCCTCCCAGCGTTGTTTCAAAGCATTAAAATCATAGCTTTGACGAGCAAGTTCCTGATCCAGTACTTTTTTCAGTATTTGCACCGTGCCATCCGCACAATATCTCCCCCAAACATTTCCACGCGGCTTGTCAGGAGCAGTTTCAATCCCAACAATATGTAACCCCACAAAGTTGTTGGTATGTTCTAAAATCGTACTTGCAGCATAATTATATGCTCGATCAACTATATCAACATCTTGCTGCCTTTTAGCAAACATCTTAGCAATTTCTAGGTCTAAAGGAGACTCCTCAAAAATATTCTCTGCTACGACGCTATCAGCTAAATATAAAGCAGCTATTGCCATAATCTGTTTAGCAGTTGCATTCGTAACTTCTGTAAGCTGCTGTTGCAATTGTTCGTATCGTTTTTTCAACGTATCCAACCCAATCGCTTTCACAGACTCAAGAAAATTTCTACCCGCATGTCCATAATTGTTACGAACAAAATTCGCAGTACGACTACCTTCTTGAGCAGCATTATCGATAACTTCATTATCGCAATGTATTTCAATCGTCCGGTTAACCGCACCAACATCACTATTATTCTTAATAATAGGTTCTTCACCGTTAAAAATGAACACTAACCGCCATTTTTGCACAGATTGCAGTTCACTGCAGCGATTGAGTCTACTCCTATCCATGCCTTCACACAAATCGTATAATAACCCGTCGAAATTAAACTCTCCATCTCTGCCATTATTTACTCTAGCTTTCAGCGTCTGCAATTCATTCCCAAAAAATGGCAGATTGCCTAAAAAAGCAGCTGTTTTCAACATAGCATTCGGTGTAGAATTTAAGGTACGCGTTAAAGCTCCTTCTTCAGGATTTCCCCAAACACTAGCTGCAACCATCATCCCAACAGTTTTACCAGTGCCGGAACCGCCCCATAAGTGGAGTACAAAACTCAAACATCCGAGCGGTTCTAACAATACTGACGCGAAAGAAGCGGCCATTAGCAAACGTAAATATTGATTTTCACGTATTCTTTTTACATAAGTCACCCATTCAGCATAAGATCCTTGGGTATGTAAAGCGCTAACAATGTTATTGTCACCTATAACCTGAAGTTCATCGTAATACGGAACGAAATTATCTCCGTGCCAGCCAAGACGGTTAGTACAGCTAATTACAGGGATATGGCTTCTGTTCTCATTGATCAACGTTGCTAAATAGTCTACCATCATACGCCCGGTATTGGTGGTTACTTCTAAACCTAAAGCCGATAGTTTGACAATTTCAGTACTACTGGAAATCGTTTCACGTCCAGTCACAAAGGACTTCCATCGATCATCTTTAAAAAACGTCACCTCAACTTTTTCACGATTATAGATGACATCATTCATAATAGCAGTTATCAGCAACGGTATTGGTGACACCTTGACCTGCTGAGGCTGCTGTTTCTTTATCAAAGTTATAAAAACACCATTATCATTAGCTTCATAATTACTGCATCGTAAAACCAATGGCTGATTACTAAAATCAGTTTTATTGCCTTGATAGTTATCAACAGCGTCCTTCAAATCTTTTACAGGTGCATTAACACTTACATTAAGGGATGTACTCATACAAAGTGCATTTGCAGCCAATATAATTGTTTTGGCCGGTAACCCTAATTCAAAATAATCAGCAACATCACCCTTCGTAGGACATTCCGGCCAAATATCTGTAATCCGCAAGACGCACGCACCTCTATGTTCCCAGGCATTCACATACTCCACCCCTTTATCATCGTTATCGCCAATAACAACTTTTTTAGGAAATGTAGCGAGTACGTTTTCATCCAGCTCAGTAAGCTTCAAATTTTTCTGAGCACCAGTGTTAGTCGTGGTAGCTAATAAGCCATGTCCTGTCATGGCATCAACACATTTTTCTCCTTCAACAATGAACAAGATCTCTTCAGTTGATGCTTTCACCAACGACTGAAGGTTATAAAGGCTTATACAAGCATCTGGCTTACCTCTCTTCTGTTTCCCATTTTCAATGTGGTAAAAATAGAAAGATTTATGCCCATCGGCATATTTTTTGCGGTGCTTATAGTAAGCAACGGCCCCATTGGGATTGCAATAAACATGCTCCATAGTTTCAACGACAGGCACAACAGGCGGAGCAAACCTGACTTCTGGTTCTCCATGACGGCCCATAACCAAGTATTTTTTCTCAGTATATTTGCGGTTCAAAATTTCTTCAGGCATATTATTCCCACAAACTTCTTGGGATTCTGTTTCGTTCAACACTTCCAAAAACTCCTCATAATCAGCATTGCAACGATGGCAATACATCAATACTTTACCATCGTCAGTTTCTTTAGCATAAAAATGATCTCCATCAACACGATCACTTTCACAAAGCGGACAAGCAGCTTGTAACTGCCCATCATCCTTAATGACTACATTATCCAATTTCTCCAACAAACTTTCTAATTTTAAAAAATTCTTCATTTCTCTCTCCTTGTGTGTTTTTATTTATTTAAACCCACTTTGTAGTAAAAATAAAAGCCTCTTTAGAGGCCCCACTCTGTACCATAAATGAGTCATTTTTTATTATAACCCACTTATGGTGCTCTGTCAACTTTTTTATTCATATTTTTAATATTCCTATCGTCTTTAAAATTGATGCGTATAAAAACATATTATCGAAGCAATCAAACGGCAATGCAACGCCACAGTCTTCAAAAAAATTGTAAGCTTTTTTAGATACCCATCGCGAATTATTATCAAAAGTACAAATAACATCCAGCCATGCAATTACATTGCGTTGTTCTTTGCCATTTTCTACAAGTTTTGTTATGGAATTCAAACTTTTTATAAAAATTTCGGAACTTTTACTCCACAGATATATTCCTTCTTCTATTCCATTGTCTCTTACTGTACTTCCATTTTTACTGCTATCCATATTAAATATATTATTTTTGAAATTATCATTACAAAACTCAGACTCAATTATCACCTTTTTAAAACTATACCAGTTTCCATATAGACAATCATTTAAATTACCTTTTACAAGCTGCTTGAAAAAATATAAAGATAAAATGATAAGCTTTATTATAGGGATATCGTTAGAATCTATACTACTGCGCAGCTTATCTCTAGATAGTAATATTTCCACTTTTTTATTAACATCTATATCATTTATCAAGTGTTCAATAATTTTCTCTCGGTCAATAACTTGATGATTTTCTTTATATTCATCAACAACTACTTTCGCAACGCTAAAAAAGTCAAATTTATTTTGCAACTTACTACCTTTGTTAAGACCTCTCAATGTATCACATGTCATTAAATATGCTAATACGTCAAAAAATGCTTCATCCGGATAATCCATACGGTTACCATTTTTTCCTGCAGAAGAATATCTCATTTCTGGTTTGGCTACTATTCTCTCTTTTGTTAACTTTGACAGAGTTTTGCGCGTAAATGCATAACCGTATTTTTCTGTTACCAACGATTCCAAGGCAACTGCTGACATAACGAATTCCATATCTTCACTTCCTCGTATAGACTAATTTGATATTATCATACCCTATTACGCTTGTCAAAACATGTAACGCCATAAGTATTAAAAGCACTTAGTAGTATTAAAAATAACTATTCAAGCTATTTTATGGCTTTTATCTTCTTAGGTAATGGATATTCAAGTTTTCCTTTTAGGAACATGACAAACCACGATGCTAAAACCCCTTTTTCTTTATCATCACAAGGTAATAAACCTGCTTTTATAGCTGATATAGCCTGTTCTATCGAAAGATCTAAAACTCCTGTTTTTATAGCCTTTGTATATAATATGGAAATTCCATAATCATCCCCAAAATAATCCCCTGTTTTTTGATGATCCTTTTCATTTATTTTAATACTTCGACCATATCTTTCATTAAAATCTAACTTATACATATATTTTTTAAAGGCTGCACTTTTAGCAATTTTCCATAGTGTTGCCCCGTGTAATAAAGTACAACTACGACAATTTGGTAAATGATAAAAAGGTATTTCACAATCATGCAGTACATTGTACATTTGGGACTGAGACAAATCCAACTTACATCTAAGAGAATATATATTTTCAACATCATAAATACTATGTATAGAAAATTGACATGGTTTAATCAATATTAGCTTACCTCTCATATTATTTTCTTATTTTTTATTATAATAAAGGACCAGCTTGCTTAACAATCAATCCAGCTCTCTACAATATGTTTATTTTATCATTTTTTAATGTTTTTTTAATATTAAAAATTTGTTCTTTGCTACAGTTTATTCCTCCATATACAAACGGTTCGTCACTAAGCTTAAATTGACCATCTTTATATTGAAGTGAATAGCTTTTCCCACTATCCAGGAAATGATTCCAAAGCTCCTTGCCCACTATTTTAGTATAATCTATTTCCTTATAGGTATCAGTAAATTCATGTGTAATCTCAAAAGAAAACAATCTTAAAAAACTTTTTTCATTTACGGAAGCTTCTGGTTCTATAGCTAGTGATGTCAATAATACAGCTTTTAATCCTAGCATCTTAAAAAGAGGCCATTGCTGAGCCTTATATCTACTACTATTAAGTTTTTTGATCACTCCAACCTCAAGAAGTGTATTGAACATCAGTTCTGTATTATTTGTCTCACTGGTTTCATTAGAAACCGCTATAGATAACATCTCCATAATATCCTCAGGCGCAAAAAAAGAATTGCTTCTAGCGTATCCCGCTATAATATCAATCATCTCAGATAAAATAGGGAACGTCAACACCAACATACAACGATGTATCTCCAGTGGCAAACGATACTCTTCGTATTGCTTGGCAATTTGTTGAATCGCTTTTTTCGTCTGTCCATATTTTCCACCTGTATTTCCCCATACCTCATATAAGATATTAGTAATTTGCTCCTGCTCAGACTTATTTTTTAAGCTCTTCTTGCAACGAGAACCCAATTCACTCTTTAGTCCATTCAGATCATCGTCATAGTACCGCAGCATATAAATCATATCATCCAACCACTCAAGCTTAATTTTTCTAATATTCTTCATTGACAATCCCCTCCAAACACATATTTAGCTAGATAATTCTCTGTCTAATACATATTATACTTGGAATCTTATAAATTTAGTTATGTTGCAGGTATTTAACTATTCAATGAAGAAATTTAATTATATCTGTTGAATAAAGGAAGTGTACAAATATGGCGAAAAACAGTTTAATCCCCCAAAACGAAGAATACTTGACAAAGTTTGCTTTTGCCGGGAAATTTTGCTTAAATGATATTACACAAGAAATTGAATTTAAAAAATCAGAAAATTTGCCTCATAATATAAATGGTATTTATGCAATATGTCTAAATGACATAGTTAAATTTGAAGGTGAATGCTTTAGTAAAAGCGCAGGAATTTCTAATAGGCTAAATATTTTTCGCACTGGTGGTCATCCTACAAATACAACTTATCGGTATGTTCATGGAAAAATAAAAGAACATTTGAAAAAAAGTGAAAAAATCACAGTATATTTTTTTAAGTGTAGCACCTCATCTGATTATCCTCGCATCTACCAAAAAATATTTGGATCAGTGGCAAAACCTGAATGGAATAAAAAAAATGCAAGAAATGAAAAAACTATATTTAGCGAACAATTAGAAAAATTATTATTAAATCCCTCAGAATTAAAAGCATCATCAGAAAAGTGCCGGGAAGACGAAATTATCTCAAACAACCAATTGCATATTAATATTAAAGAATTTACAAGGAAATATCCAGAAAAAATCAAGGCCCTAAAAAATAGTAAAAATAAATGTGCTTTAGAAAGCCTAAATAGATATTGTGTATACTTTGAACGAAGGAATAAAATTACTAACATTCCTAATGAAAGATATTTAGAAGTCCATCATTTAATACCCTTGTCAAGCACTATTTCAAATAGTAGTTTTAAATGTGATCATTTAGATAAATATGAAAATATGGTTTGTTTATGTGGTAACTGTCACAATCAAATACATTACGGTATGGAAAAGGATGTAGAATTAATTTTAAAAAATTTATATGAACTTAAGGAAATGGAATTTAAAAAAGTTGGTTTAAATATCGGCATAAAAAAATTGATATCTATTTATAAGAAATTGTAATATTTAATAGTTTTATTTGTATCCATCTACTAAATTAATCATATTATTTTGATTTAAGACTCTTACGATTCTCTTTTTTATTCATTATGCTCCTTTAAATAATACAAAACTCGGTCAGATATCATCTCACCGAGTTATATAAAAACTAAATTTATTTTTACTGCATTAATTATTATGTATTGTTAATACGATATGATCAACGTTTATACCGTCTCTGGCTGCGCGTCTATCCATATTTGCCACATCTATATATATCCACAAATACTCTCCATTAGCGATACGTATAGGAGCCGCTACTCTTATATTCTTTACATTGTAAAACCCAGCAAATTCTTCTAAACTATTATCACAATTATACCCCGATTTATCTAATCTACGGTTACCATTTTTTAATATTGTTATTTTATCAACTCTACCTTTATAAAAGCGTATTTCCCATCCATCATTGGCATAAGACCAAGTAATAAATTGACTCGGCTTTGCATTTTCAACACTGGTAGGTGTTCCATATGCTTTTAATACCTCCTTATCTGTCATACCCAAATATATACCGCCAATTGATTCAAAATATTGTACATTGGAATTATTCTGTAATGTTACTCCATTATTTAAAATAAGATACTTTGTCTGTCCAGCAGTATTCCATTCAATTCGTAAATCTTTATAATTACCATTTTCCAATATTCTAAACGTCCCTATACCATGACTACCACCACCAGCTAAATCGTTTATACTTTTAACAACAAATCCATTGATTCCATTATTGTCAATATATAACACAGCATTGCCAGAACTATCATACCACGTTCCGGATAATTTATTTAAAAAGCCACTTATATTGATATTACTGGCTTCTACAGCAGCACTAACGAATATCATGGTTATAGCCATTACTACTGTGAACGATAATTTAATGATTTTTTTCATTAGTTATACACCTCATTACTGTAAATCTTTCTAAAGTTATCTATACCATTACAAATGCTTTCGCAACAATATATACAATTTCAATAGCTAATAATCCAAATATTAACGCTCCACTTAAAATCCCTTCAATCACCACTACTAGAATTGGAAGACCCACGGAGCAAAGACCATTATTACCAGCATTGCCAATATCCAATATCCTTTTGTACATTCTCTATCGACAACTAATATGACCCTATCAATAAAATTATAATAAAGATAATGTTCATCAACCATTTAATCCTCTAATTACCTATACAAAGTACTAAAATTAATAATGCAAAAAATACAAACACCATTTCTATTGCACTTATATATTTTTTCTGTTTCTTTTGTTGCTAAAGATCATTATAAAAATAATTATTATGATAAGCCCTTACCCAGTCATATCTAGCACCTACAATTTCAGACGCATACCCTTAAACACAAATAATATCGATAATATATTATTTCATTCTATTAAAATTCTAGCCTTTATCATAAAATCAATTATTTTTTCATATCAATTCCTCCAAAGATATTGGCATGTGTCTCCCCTATCTTCATTCCATTATTCAGGATATCATGCCCACCAAAGATATTGGCATGTGTCTCTCCTATCTTCATTCCATTATCCAGGATATCATGTCCGCCAAAGATATTGGCATGTGTCTCCCCTATCTTCATTCCATTATCCAGGATATCATGTCCGCCAAAGATATTGGCATGTGTCTCCCCTATCTTCATTCCATTATTCAGGATATCATGCCCACCAAAGATATTGGCATGTGTCTCTCCTATCTTCATTCCATTATCCAGGATATCATGTCCGCCAAAGATATTGGCATGTGTCTCCCCTATCTTCATTCCGTTATCCAGGATATCATGCCCACCAAAGATGCTACCATGTCCCTGAACGTTATCATCTAAATCATTTTCCAAACCCGTATCTATATCTTCTGTGTTATCAAAATCAAATTCAAAGTTCATCATCACTTAATCCTTTCTTGAACAATTGAAATATATACTAAAATCTAAATAAAATATTTTTTTAATGGCCGTATTGTTTCACTATTCTCAATAAGTTTATCAAAAATATTTTTAATTGCTGCAGATAAAGTGACCTTTCCATACTCTTTAATAAAACTTTCTACATCTTCATACGAGCGACATATCTCAATATCTGTTTTATTAAATTCACTTAAAAACGAATCAAAATTATTATTCAACTGTTTATTCAATTCATCAATCTGATCACTATTCTCACTATAATTACTCACCTCTCTAACAGCATTTAATATTCCTATAGGACCTGCTAAAAACATGT
>ERZ791630.559-NODE-559-length-16871-cov-3.38743_pt1 | contig 16871 bp, 16 predicted proteins | sample MGYA00510264_ERZ791630 | MGnify/ENA primary metagenome ERZ791630 (study PRJEB30046, sample SAMN00715150) | human gut metagenome | study: EMG produced TPA metagenomics assembly of the A metagenome-wide association study of gut microbiota in type 2... | reverse complement strand
CCCGGTTTATGAAGCTGCTGATCGAGCAGAACGAGGACGGGGGCAAGCGCAGGAACGCCGCAAGGAAAAAGGAGCTGGAAGCCGCCGAGAAGCGTATCAGCGAGTTATCCGCTATCTTCAAGCGGCTGTATGAGGACAGCGTGACCGGGCGCATTTCAGACGAGCGTTTCACGGAGCTGTCGGCAGACTATGAAGCCGAGCAGAAAGAACTGAAAGAGAGAGCCGCCGCTATCCGGGCAGAGCTTTCCAAAGCGCAGGAAGCCACGGTAAACGCAGAAAAGTTTATGAATGTTGTCCGCAAGTACACCAGCTTTGAAGAACTTACCCCTACCCTTTTGCGTGAGTTTGTGGAGAAAATCGTTGTGCATGAGTGCAGCTATGACGAGAACGGCACACGCAGACAGGACATTGATATTTATTACTCTTTCGTTGGCAAGGTAGACCTGCCCGAATGACCGCCCGACCTATCCGGCGCAATGCGCAAACGCCGGATAGGAACGGCAAAATTTTTTACACTTCTACTACTTCTTTATCACACATCAGCAAAATGCTGCGGGAAAAAACAGTGCATGAGATATCGTTTATGGACCATACGCCCGGGCAGGGGCAGTACCGCAATATCGAGACTTACCGCAAAACTATTACCGCTTATCACGGCGAAACTGTAACAACGCTGGGGTTTGAGGGCGTGCTGGAACATCATAAAAACAAACGGACCCTGAGCTTTGAACAGCTGCATGAGCTGGCGGAACTGGCCAGGGCTAACGGAATCCCCGCAGCGTCACATGATGACGATACTGCTGCCAAGCTGCAGGTAAATAAGGAGCTGGGCGTTGCTATCAGTGAATTTCCAATTACGATCGACGTTGCCAGGCAAGCACAGCAGTTAGGTTTGGCTACAGTGGTCGGAGCCCCTAATATTCTGCTGGGCGGTTCACATACCGGCAATCTATCTGCGGCAGAAGCGGTCAAGGAAGGCTGCGCCGATATTCTCTGCTCCGACTATTATCCTGCGGCAATGCTGCACAGTATTTTCATTATGCATAAGCAGCACGGCGTGCCGCTGCCGGAAATCGTCAATAAGCTGACGCTGAACCCGGCCAGAGCGATGTGTATCGATAACGATTATGGCTCGTTGGCGGTGGGAAAAAAGGCCGATCTGCTGATTATCAAGATTTTAGACGGTTATCCTGTTATTACTCACGCTTTGGTTGACGGCAAGGTTATTTCACAGTTGGAATACAGGGTTTAGGAGGAGTTATGGAGATACTTGCCATTGAAGGGCTGACGAAAAATTTTTATCTGCATAATTTGGGCAAAACTATCAAGAGCTGCCGCGATATCGGTTTCACGCTGCATGAGGGTGAATTTATCGGTATAGTGGGGCGTTCCGGCGCCGGTAAGTCGAGCATTCTTAAATGTATCAACCGTACCTATCTGCCGCTGCAGGGTACGATCGTTTATAACAGTCAGGCTTTTGGGCCTATTGATCTGGCTCAGGCCGACGAACGGAAGATGCTGCAGCTGCGCCGCTATGAAATCGGTTATGTGGCTCAGTTTCTGAATGTGATGCCGCGTACGACGGCAAAAGAGCATGTTATGTCGGCACTGCTGGAAATCGGCGTCGCCCCCCGCGGGGGCGGGGGCGCGGATGCGAGGCCGAGCGCCGTGCTAAGGAAATGCTGGATTATTTTCGTTTGCAGGAGGAATTGTGGGATATTTATCCGCAGACCTTTTCCGGAGGTGAAAGGCTGCGTTTGAATCTGGCGCACGCTATGGTCAAACGGCCGCGGCTGATGCTGCTGGACGAACCAACGGCGTCTCTGGATAATAAGACTAAAGTTTTAGTAAAGGATATTCTGCAGCAGTTAAAAGAAGAAAAGACCAGTATGCTGGGAATTTTTCATGATCTGGAATTTATGGAAGGCGTTTGTGATAAGGTCTTCAATATGTCCGAAGGGAGTTTTGCCTGATGCGCGGTGATCTGCACTTACATTCTGCATATTCTGACGGCAGCGCTACGGTGATTGAACTGATCCAGCAGGCGGTGAGCAAGGGGCTGACCCATATCGCCATTACCGACCATGACCGGGTGCCGCGATGCGGTGATATTCCGCCGGTCACTGCTTTGAAGGTGATGCCTGGAATCGAGATTTCGGCCTATGATTTTCAAAAGCAGCGAAAGGCGCATGTTTTAGGTTATGCCATGCGTGACACGAGATCAGTAACGGCCTTCTGCCGTCCGCTGCTGGAACGCAGGCAGGCTAATAGCCTGCGTCAGATCGCCCTTCTGGCAGAGCATGGTTTTCGTATCCGTCCTCAGAATTTTGTGAAACGGGCCGGACACGTTATTTACAAACAGCATCTTATGGAATATTTGGTGGCGACGGAGCAGGTTGAAGAAATGTTTGGCACTTTTTATCATGAAACATTTAAAAACGGCGGTTATTGTGATTTCGATATTGAGTACCTGGATGCTGCTGCTGCCGTGCGTGTGATTACAGAAGCCGGAGGATTGGCAGTATTGGCCCATCCGGGGCAGCAGCAAAATCTTGAGCTTGTGCCTGAACTGGTCGGGTATGGCTTAAAGGGTATTGAGCTGGAACACCGTAAAAATACAGAGGCTGATAAAGAAGCTATCAGACAGATGGCTGGTCAATATGTTTTATTTCTTACCGGCGGCAGCGATTACCACGGCACACTGGAGGATGGCAGCAGTGAGCTTGGTTCCTGCCTGGCGACGGAAAACGCGCTGCGGATAATATTTAATAATAACAGTGATAAATAAAAAGAACGCATTATCCAATGCGTTCTTTTTATCATTTATGCTGTTGTTTACGTTCTTTACGTTTGGCACGCTTTTCTTCTTCTTCTTTTTTTGCGGCCGCACGTTTTTGATAATCCAGATAGAAAAAATACAGGCAAGCCGGTACGCCGACTGCGAAAAAACCTATCCAGCGGTTGCCTAAAAAATATTCTGTCGCCATACCGGCGGCAAAGGTTGCGAGAACTACATAAAGCATAGCGTTGCTCCTTTATAGTTTAAATAAATTTAAAAGCTTTTCACTGACGATGATATTGTTATGGGGCACTTTCTGCCAGCTGAACAACGGAAGCAGTTCTTTGGCACTGACTGGTTCAGGTGCCGGCAGCAGTCCGGCCAGGAAGGCAAGGAGGCCGATGAGCGGCTGAGGACTGACAAAATGCTGACGGAGAAAGCCGAGATCCAGATCACGGTCGCGTTTGGAAAGACGTCTGCCATCTGCAGCCATCAGCAGTGGTACATGAATAAAAGCCGGTGGGGTAAAGCCCAGCAGCTGGTACAGATAAAGCTGCTGCGGTGTGGAACTGAGCAGGTCGCAGCCGCGGACAATTTCCGTGATGCCCATCAGGGCATCGTCGACGACCACTGCCAGTTGATAGGCGTAAACACCGTCGCTGCGCCGCAGGATGATATCGCCGCATTCAGCAGCCAGGTTCTGCGTATACGGACCATAATGTCCGTCGATAAAGCTGACAGCAGTATCAGGAAGCCGCAGCCGCTGTGCCGGGTCTTTGGTGCAGGCTTTGGCAGCAGTCTGTTCGGCTGTCAAATGGCGGCAGGTACCGGCGTATAGAATGCGTCCGTCACTTAGATGCGGTGCCTGGGCGGCGTGCAGCTCAGCCCGGTTGCAAAAGCAGGGGTAAGTCAGTCCCAGTTTTTGCAGCTGTGCAAAATAGGCGGCATAGATGTCAAAACGGCGGCTTTGATAATAGGGTGCATCTTTTCCGCCGGCGCTGCCTCCGGTATCCCATTCCAGGCCCAGCCAGTGCAGATCATCTTCTAAAAGCATGTCGCTGCCGGCAGGGCAGCGGGGCTTGTCAAGGTCTTCGATACGCAGTGTGATGGTTCCGCCCTGTTTTTTTGCTGACAGCCAGGCCAGCAGGGCGCAGAAAACATTGCCGAGGTGCATTCTGCCGCTGGGCGTAGGGGCAAAGCGCCCGCAGACGGCTTTTGCCATAAACCGACCGCTCCTTTCAGACTTTTTTATTATTGTATCACGGAGCGGGAGACAAAAAAAGGTTTGCTATAAAATAAACAGCACCTGCTGCTGAACAGGTGCTGTGAAAGTTTATTTAAAGAAAGGCCAGACGATAGGGATAACGATCATGGAAACGATAAAACTTACGAAAATCAAAGGAGTGCCAACTTTAACATAATCCATGAAACGATAGCCGCCAGGTCCTAAAACCAGTGTGTTAGGCGGTGTACCGACAGGAGTGGCATAGGCGCAGGCGATGCCGATGGTGATCGACATGACGACGGCGTGAGGTGAAGCGCCTATCTGTTGGGCAATAGCAACTCCGATGGGGCAGAGTAATGTTGCTGTTGCTGTGTTGGACATAAATTGTGTCAAAAAGCTGGATACTAAAAATAACAATGCGGCTACGAATAAGGGTGAAGGCGTGCCGCCGAGCAGATCGACGCAGAATTTAGCCAGCAGTTTGCCGGCACCGGTTTTATCCATGGCGGATGAAACGGAGATCATACCGGCGAACAGGAAGATTGAAACCCAGTCGATGCTGGCATATGCTTGCTTTTCAGTCAGGCAGCCGGTCAATACGGCGACGAGCGCGCCGATAACAGCCGCCATTTCCAGGGTAATGAATTTCAGGTTCAAAGCCATAACGATGACTACGCCTAAAAGGATCAGACCGGAAATAAGCTGTTTTTGAGGATTGTCATTACTGACGTCGAATTCCTGTTCGATTTCTATATCGGCGGCCGCATTGACTTTAGGCAGAAAACGGTAGCCGATGAACATCATGTACAGGGTGCCGGCGATAGCGATAGGAATACCGACCCAGGCAAATTCAAAAAAGCCAAAAGGCCTGAAGCCTGCTTCGACTAAAGCGTTGGAGGCGATCAGGTTCGGCGGTGTGCCGATAATAGTGAAGATGCCTCCGAAAGCGATGCCGAATGCCAGCGGCAGCAGCTGCCTGGAAGCCGGAAGCCTGGCAGCGGAGCAGATGCCCAGTACAACAGGCATCAGGCAGGCCGTCGTGCCGGTATTAGACAAAAAACCTGACAGGACAGCGCCGATGATCATGATACCCAGCATCAGGCTTTTTTCGCTGGTACCGAATACCGAGACTACTTTTTTCCCGATGTTCTGCGCCAGCCCGGTATGGAACATTGCTGCACCGACGACGAACATGCCGGCAAATAGGAGTACTGAAGAATTGGAAAGGCCGGAAAAGACGGCTTTGGGTGTGATGAAGCCTAACAGGCCGCAGGCAACGGCGCCGCCGATCGATGTGACGGCAAGCGGGATCAGTTCGGTAATGAAAAGTAAAGCAATAACAGCAAGCAGTAATAAAAATTGTACGTCCGGGGTCATGATTATCAACTCCTTCTCTCCAGAAAATAACAGTCTTGCTGAAGCTGGCAATAGACAGTACAGCAGGACAATTTATGGGTAAAAAATACCGCAAAGATAATGTGCCGCTTAAAGGTGTATGAGGTTACCTGTTAAAGGACATTATTTTGCGGTTTACAAACGAAGCTATTTTATTTTCAAAGGATGTACAGCTGACTATAAAGGAATATTTCCGTGACGTTTCGCAGGGCGGGTCTCGCGTTTGCTCTGCAGCATTTGCAGGGCGTTGATGACAGTGGGACGGGTGTTCTGCGGTTCGATGACCAGATCGACCATACCTCGCATCGCAGCCTGATATGGTGTGGCAAAGTTGTCGATGTATTCCTCAGTTTTGGCTTTTACATCAGGGTCGTTTTTGAAAATGATATTAGCTGCACCGGCAGGACCCATTACTGCTACCTCCGCAGTTGGCCAGGCTATGACCTGATCGGCACGGAGGTCCTGTGAGCACATGGCGATGTATGAACCGCCGTAGGCTTTACGGGTAATGACTGTGATCTTGGGTACAGTAGCTTCGGAATAAGCATACAGCATTTTGGCTCCGTGGCGGATAATACCGCCGTATTCCTGATTACAGCCCGGCAGGAACCCGGGAACATCTACCAGATTCAGCAGGGGGATATTGAAGGCATCGCAGAAACGGATAAAGCGTGCCGCTTTATCAGAGGCGTTGATATCAAGGCAGCCTGCCATGATTTTAGGCTGGTTGGCAATGATCCCAACAGTCTGTCCGTCCATACGGGCAAAACAGGTGATGATATTTGCAGCCCAGTATTGTTGTGATTCATAAAATTCGCCGTTGTCAACAATTGATGTGATAACGGTTTTCATATCGTAGGCCTGATTGGAATTGTCCGGCAGCAGGGTATTCAGTCTGGCGTCGATACGCTGTAGGGCATCTCCTGTGTCGACGACAGGCGCCGCTTCCAGATTATTTGAAGGCAGAAAGCTGAGAAGATAACGGATCTGCCGCAGACAGTCGCTATCATTTTCAGCGGCAAAATGCGCTACGCCGGAAGTACCGTTATGGGTCATGGCGCCGCCTAATTGTTCCTGGGTCACATCTTCGCCGGTGACGGCTTTAACAACTGCTGGGCCGGTGATGAACATTTTAGAGGTATTTCTGACCATATAAATAAAGTCTGTCAGTGCCGGACTGTAGACTGCGCCGCCGGCTGAAGGTCCCATAATGGCCGAGATCTGCGGGATTACTCCCGAGGCCAGAGTATTATTGAAAAAAATCTTGCCATAGCCGGACATGGCATCGACAGCTTCCTGAATACGTGCTCCGCCGGAATCGTTAAGTCCGACAAGCGGCGCACCCATTTTCAGAGCCAGGCGCTGGACTTTGACGATTTTTGCGGCGTGCATTTCGCCTAAGGAACCGCCTTCGACTGTAAAATCCTGGGCAAAAACGTAGACCAGACGGCCGGAGACAGTACCATAGCCGGTTGTGACTCCTTCGCCGGGCAGCGCCTTTTGGGACTGGCCGAAATCAGTACAGCGGTGTTTGACGAAACGGTCTAATTCAACAAAGGAGTTTTCGTCCAGCAGTGAGGCGATCCTTTCCCGTGCTGTCATTTTACCGGCTGCGTGCTGTTTGGCGATACGTTTTTCCCCGCCTGCCGCTAAAACTACAGCTGTTTTCTGCAGCATTTTTTCTATTTTTACCTGGGTTGACAAGGGAAACACCTCCTGAATGGTTGGCTGTTAAAGCCAGTGTGATTTAAGAGAACTGTTTTACCGGCTGCGGTCAGTGGGTATTGGCGTTTATAAAATCGACGATATTACCGGTAGGAGTACCTGGAGTAAAGACTTCGGCCACACCGGCGGCTTTTAAGCCGGGAATATCAGTATCAGGGATAACGCCGCCGCCGATAACCAGTACATCGTTTAAACCTTTGGCCCGCATTAATTCGACCACTTTCGGGAACAGGGTGTTATGTGCTCCGGAAAGCAGGCTCAGGGCGACGACCTTGACATCATCCTGCAGAGCTGCTTCAGCGATTTGTTCCGGGGTCAGTCTGATCCCGGTATAAATAACTTCAAAGCCTGCGTCACGTAAGGCGCGGGCGACGACTTTGGCGCCGCGGTCATGTCCGTCAAGGCCTGGTTTAGCTACTAAAACACGAATTTTCATTTACAACACTCCTCAATAAAATATAGTTTTTTGATTTAAGCGGCAATAAATATCTGCCTGAGTTTATTTAACCTAATTATATAAGCTGGATATTTGTTTGAAAAATATGGATGTTTGTTAGGTGAACGGGTCGAAATTGATAAGTAACAATAAAAAATAAATGGTTAAAGGGTCGGATGATTATAAAAACTGTCTAAAACCATTCAGAGGGCAGCCTGATAGATATTCTATCCAGTAAAGTTGGTTGTTTTTATATATCCAGATATCAAAAAATATTATAATTGGATAATATTTTAATGAAAATTTACAAATAGCGGCTTTGTGATATTTTAGTAACATTGCAGGATAAGTTGATGCAAAAGCGAATTATAACAGCAGGAACAATCGCAAAGAGGTGATACCATGACCGAAGAAAAAGAATTACAGCCTGTCGATATAGAGTGGGAAGCTGAAAAAATCTGCCGCTGGGGAGCAGCCCGTGCCGGTGTGATTGTAGTTGCGCCTTTGGTGGGAACAATGGCTTTGATGGCTAACGAGGTCTATATGATTATGCGCCTGGGCGAGCTGCGCGGAGTAAAGCTGGAAGAAAGTGCTGTTTTGGGACTTTTGACTTCACTGGGGGCGACTTTTGTCGGTCAGACACTGGTAACGTTGATTCCAATAGCGCCGATCCAGGTGCCGGTAGGTGTATCGGTGACTTATGCTGTAGGCAAGGCCGCTAATGCCTGGATTAAGGCCGGGCGTCCCGAAGATATTGCTGAATTCCGGGAAGTTTATGAAAGCGCCCGTAAAGAGGGAATGAAGCACAGTGAAGATTTTGAAAAAATGGATTGCAAAGACACGCCTTTGGGCGATGAAAGCAAACGTTTTGAATTGCGTGAGCTGAAGGAAGCTTTGCGAAACAAATCAGGAAATTTGTTTTCTAAAATAGAAAAACATGCTGATCGGGCGGAAACGGTTTTATCAGAAAAAATCGCGACGGTCAGTGAAAGACTGCGGCCGTTGAAAGATAAGGGGCAGCTGTGGTTCTCGGCGCAGAAATGGGAGCAGCTGAGCAAGGGCGGTCTGGTAGTCCCTTATGATGAAATCGTGGATTATGTGCGTCAAAGCCTGGCCGGCAGCGAATTTACATTACAGTCTCTGGCTTATGCCGAGCCTGATCTGCTGCGGCTGGAGCTGCAGCAGACAACGCACGGCACTTTGGAGCTGCTGCTGCAGGTCGAGGTGTTTAATGTCGATGCCGAATCTGCTTTTACAAGGCTGAAGCTGGTCGATTTTGCTGTCGCAGACAATGATTTTGCGCAGCTGGTAGTGGAGCTGATGGGGAGCAAGCTGATCATGGCTATCGTAGATCTGGTGATCGACAGGGTGGATATCGATGCGGATAGTGTTACGACCAAGTATGAGCAGGGCAGTATCAGTGTCGATTTTACGGCTGCGCTGCAGCAAAGCAGGCTGCAGCAGAAAAAAGTCCTGGATCGTTCACTGTTTGATGTAGTACATTTGGTTGAGCTGGTGCCTCAGGCCGATGGCGTTCTGGTAAAAGCTAAAACTGAATGGAAATAAAACCGTTTTATAAGGTGACGCTGCTTTGGGCAGCGCCACTTATTTTTTGCGTTTTTGCCGTTTTCGGTGTAGAATATACATACCTAGCTATATATATGTATGTATAGCTACGAAGGAGGAAATTAAGTGATTCGTAAAACTTCTGCCATGGTAGAAGCGGGCATTTTGGCCGCTATCGCCATAGTTTTTGCTATTATCAGCATGTATGTGCCGGTCATCGGCAGCTTTATCAATTTTTTATGGCCCCTGCCTATCGCTATCTGCGGTATGCGCAACGGACTGCGCTGGAGCGTTATGACGCTGATAGTAGCTGATATTGCCGTAGCAGTTCTGATCAGCCCGCTGCATGCTTTTTCGCTGCTGGCTGCTTTTGGTTTAGTGGGGCTGACCTTGGGCGAGTGTATGCGCCGCGGGTATAAGCCTTTCAAGCTGATGCTGATCAGCTCGGTGGCCTGCCTGATTTCTATCGGTGCCAGTTTTTTGATTGCGCTGTATATCATGGGTATCCAGCCGGTCGATATGATGTTTACTTCATTGGAAGAGGCTGCCCGTGAGAGCGTAGGCTATTACCAGTCCATGGGAATGAGCCAGACCGAGATCGACGCAGCCGTTAAAAGCAATGCCGAGATGCTTCGGATGATGCGACTGATCATGCCGGGAGCTTTTTTCCTGTGCGCTCCTATTATTGCCTTTGTCAATTATCTGGCCGCACGTAAAATTTTGAGTAAGCTGGGAGCTGCTTTTGAGGAGTTTCCTCCTTTTACGCAATGGAACGTACCTGGCTGGATGCTGTGGCCTTATGGTATTTCGCTGCTGATGGTTTCCTATTATGTTCAGTATCCGGAAAGCCTGATGTACCATATCTCAGTTAATCTGCAGGTGATAACCAGTGTTTTCTTTGTATTGCAGGGTATTGCTTTGATCTATTGGTGGCTGGAAAAAAACAATAAACCGAAATGGTGGGGAACTGTATCGGTGGCACTGTTGTTTTTTGTCCAGATATTTTCTCAGATTATTGTGTTTGTGGGCGCGTTTGACCTGGTATTTGATTTCCGTAATCTCAGCGGGAAAAGGACTTCCAAGCGCGCATAGAGATGAGGCGAGTATATGTTTAACAAAATTTGGGATTCGCGCAGTGATATCATACCGCTGATACTGATCGTTTTTCTGACGTTCATTATCGGTTTTTACGAACCGTTATGGATACCGGTATGTATTCTGCTGATCGGCCTGTTGTATTATTACAACAAAAAAAGTCTGCGCAGTAAGGAAGTACGCTTTAACAGCTATCTGGATACGGTAGTGCGTAATATTGAGCGTACTAATCATCATGCCGTTCAGAATCTGGATATCGGGATGGCTGTTTTTGCCAAAGACGGTAAACTGCAGTGGAAAAATGAGCTGTTCAGTAAATATGTGGGTACTAAAAATCTGGAGGGCAAACGTCCGGAAGATGTTCTGCCGCTGCCGGCCAATGCGTTCGACACGCTGAGCGTGAAGGACGGCGAACGCCTGATCCAGATCGAGGACCGCTACTATAATTTGAAGCATTGCCGGGTGCAGACATCGGAAAAAGGTGAGAAAAAAGGCACGGGCCTGATGGTTTATCTGAGCGACGTGACTGATTTTGAGCTGCTGCGCCAGAAATATGATAATGAGAAGCTGTGTCTGGCCTACGTCAGGTTTGATAATTATGAAGACGTGATGAAGGGTATGAGCGAAACGACCCGCGCCAATATCAGCGGCGAGGTCAATGAAGTACTGAGCAAGTGGGCCGAGGAAGAAAACGGCTTTATCAGCCGTTCTAATAAAGAATTGTGTCTGATTGGTTTTAATCAGGCGGTCCTGCGTGATTTAATGGAGCAGAAATTCCCCGTTTTAGACAGTGTACGTGAGATCCATGTCGGCAATAAGATCACTCCGACAGTGAGCATTGGTATTGCCTGCGAAGGCGACAATCTGGAAGAACTGAGCCAGAACGCAGTCAAAGCATTGGATCTGGCGCTGGGGCGCGGAGGCGACCAGGTGGTCGTAGCCGTAGACGGCGGGACACAGTTCTTTGGCGGCACGACTACCGTAACTGCTAAAAGTACACGTGTGCGCGCACGTATCGTAGCGCATACGATCCATGAACAGATCATTGCCGCAGATAAGGTTTTCGTTATGGGGCATATGATGGAGGACTTTGATTCGATCGGCAGTGCTATCGGTGTAGCGAAAATGGCGCTGTCACTGCAGAAGGAAACTTATATCGTTGTCAGCGGCGAAACTGACGCACTGGATAAGATCAAGGAAATGCTGCAGCGTGATGAACTGAAGCTGATCCAGGATGATGAACAGTACCTGGAACTGATGCTGGAAGGACCGGAGGCAATGGCCCATATTACGCCCGGCAGCCTGCTGTTTCTGGTCGACCATCACCGGCCGATGCTGTGCGCAAGCAAAGAGGTTATGGAAGCGATCCCGAAACGGATCATTATCGACCATCATCGCCGGGCGGAAGACGCCATCAAAGAAACGGTGCTGCAATATATGGAACCGTCTTCTTCCTCGACCAGCGAACTGGTGACGGAGCTTGTAGGCTATTTTAATGACCGTCTGGAATTTACTAAAGGCGAAGCGACCGCGCTTTATGCGGGCATCGTTGTCGATACGAAAAATTTTGCCGTACAGACCGGTGAGCGCACCTTTGAAGCGGCAGCTTTACTGCGCCGCAGCGGGGCTGACCCGACTGTGGTAAGGCAGCTGTTCAAGGACGATATGGAAACCTTCCAGATCCGTTCGCGGCTGATTGCCGAAGCAGAAAGCCCGGAACCGGGACTGATCGTTTCCGTTTATGAACAGGCTCCCAAAGAAGCGAAATCATCAGTCATAGCGGCTCAGACTGCCGACACGATGGTTGCCATCAGCGGTATTTATGTCAGTGTCGTTATTGTGGAATATGTTGACGGTTCGCTGGGCATCAGTGCCCGCAGCGACGGTACGGTCAACGTACAGATCATTATGGAAGAGCTGGGCGGCGGCGGTCATCAGACTGTGGCCGGCGTACAGCTTGACAATAAGAGGGCTGTGGATATCATGCCGCAGATCATCTCTTTGGCAAAAAAACAGTTAGAGGAGATTGATAACAATGAAAGTGATCTTACTGCAAGATATTAAAAGTTTAGGTAAAAAAGGCGATATCGTAGAAACGGCCGAAGGTTATGGCCGCAACTATCTGCTGCCTCGCAAATTAGCGAAAGAAGCCAGTGCGGCTAATTTAAATCAGGCCAAGCAGGATCAGGCCAATGCTGCCCGTCGTGCCGCACAGAAGAAAGATGAAGCTACCGTTCTGGCAGCTCAGATCGAAAAAGTGACCGTTACCTTGAAGGTACGTGTCGGTGATAATGGGAAAATGTTCGGCTCGGTTGCGTCTAAAGACGTGGCGGAAGCATTGATCGAACAGACCAAGCTGGATATCGACCGCCGGAAAATAGAACTGAAAACACCTGTTAAGGGTTTAGGCAATTATACAGCTGTAGCTAAACTGCACCCTGAGATTGCTGCGGAATTTGCCGTAGTAGTTGAAGCGGAATAAGCGAAAGACAGGGAAGGTTATGCAGGACAGAGTACCACCGCAAAATATAGAAGCCGAGCAGTCAGTGCTGGGCGCGATGCTGATCGAGAAAGAGGCTATCCCCAAGGTCATGGAGATCCTGCGGGATACTGATTTTTACCGTGAGGCGCACCGCGTCATTTTTAACGCTATGCTGGAGCTTTACAATAAGAACGAAGCTGTGGATATGATCACGGTGACGGAGATTCTGAAGCGTGACAACAAGCTGGAGGATGTGGGCGGTATCGCTTATGTCACTTCGCTGGCTAATGCTGTGCCGACTGCGGCCAACGTAACCTATCATGCGAGCATTATCGAAGAAAAATCGATTCTGCGTCAGCTGGTTTCCGTATCGACGCAGATCGCTTCGATGGGTTATGAGGCTAATGATGATGTGAAAAACATCATCGACAGTGCTGAAAGCAAGATTCTGGAGATTTCCAACCGGAAGAAGACAGCTGATTTTACGCCGATCAATGAGATCGTTCTTGATTCTTTTAAGAGTATCGAAGCGCTGATGGGCAATAAGAATGGTCTTACAGGACTGCCTACAGGCTTTGAAGATCTTGATAATCTGACCTCCGGCCTGCATGGCAGTGATTTTATCATCCTTGCGGCCCGTCCTTCCATGGGTAAAACTGCTTTTGCGCTCAATGTGGTACAGAATGTGGCGATTCGAGCTGCCAAAAAGGTTGGCGGAGCTCCGAAAACAGTTGCTTTTTTCAGCCTGGAAATGAGCAAGGAGCAGCTTGTACAGCGTATGCTCTGCGCCGAAGCCAACATTGATTCGCAGCGTCTGCGTATCGGCGAGCTGCGTGATGAAGATTGGGCGATGCTCATCAATACGGCAGATACGCTTTCCAGTGCTAATATCTATATCGACGATACAGCAGGTATCACTGCCATGGATATGAGGTCGCGCGCCCGCCGGCTGAAAGCCGAACACGGTCTTGATCTGATCGTAGTCGATTATCTGCAGCTGATGCAGGGCAGCGGTAAAAAGAACAACAGCGGTGACCGGCAGCAGGAGGTTTCAGAGATCTCACGTTCGTTGAAAGCGCTGGCCCGTGAGCTTGATGTTCCGGTCATTGCTTTATCGCAGCTGAGCCGCAGCGTCGAAGCGCGTCAGGTCAAACGTCCGATGCTGTCTGACCTGCGTGAGTCTGGTTCTTTGGAGCAGGATGCGGATATTGTAGCCTTTTTATATCGTGAAGATTACTATAATCCGGAAACGGAGAATAAAAATATTACCGAACTGATCATCGCTAAGCACCGTAACGGCCCTGTCGATACGGTCAATCTGTTCTTCCACAAACAATATACCAAATTTGTGGGACTCAGTAAGCGTAAGGAGTAAACTCAGACCTGTGAGCAGATGAGAAGGAGGCGGCGCGTGGAAATATGGATGGAGCAGCTGATGGCTTTTTTGCAGAAGCATTGGCAGTTTACTATCATCGGCTGCGGCCTGCTGATTTTTATCGGCGCGCTTTTAAACTGGCGTTGGGTCTGCGAATTTGACCACAGGCGGGTGCGCCCGTTTGCCTTTGATACGCTGGTGCATGATTTTTTCGGTGATCAGGGGTACCGTTTTCTGATGGGTATCAGTGGACTGGTCATTATTTTGTGTGGTCTGGTATTTTTATTTTTGTCATAAATAATGGAGCGCTTTAAAGAGAAACAGCGTGAACGCCTGTGATAACAGGTTTTCACGCTGTTGTTTATTTTACGAATGTTTTAAATAAATTTGCAAAAAATGTTCAGTAGTCTTGCAGTGAAGAACTGAAAATGTTATGATATGAGAGGATAAAAAAGTTTATTTATAAGAGAGGAAGAACGCAAGCAGGCCTTCTTCCTATTCTTATTGCAAAAAACACCGATTTTACGGGGGGAAACAAAAAAATGATCGAACGTTATACTCATCCCGAGATGGGTCATATCTGGACTTTGGAAAACGAATTCCGAACAATGCTGCAGGTAGAAATTCTGGCCTGCGAGGCGATGAACAAACTGGGCATCGTTCCTGATGACGCATTGAAGGATATTCAGACTAAAGCTGATTTCCGCATCGAACGCATCAAAGAAATCGAAGCTGTTACCAACCATGACATCATTGCTTTTCTGACAAATGTGGCCGAATATGTGGGCGATGCTTCCAAATACATCCATAAAGGTCTGACTTCCAGCGATGTCAAGGACACCGCTTTGGGCGTGATGATGAAACAGTCTGCCGACCTTTTACTGAGTCATCTGGAAAAATTCCATGCTGTGCTGAAACGCCGTGCCGCTGAACACAAGCATACGATTATGATCGGTCGTACTCATGGCATCCATGCCGAGCCGATGACCTTCGGGCTGAAGTTTGCGCTGTGGATGGATGAGACCGAGCGCAATATCGAACGGTTGAAGCAGGCGCGTGATTTTATTGCGGTCGGTAAGCTTTCGGGCGCAGTCGGCACTTACTCCAATATTGACCCGTTTATTGAAGAATATGTTTGTGAAAAATTAGGTATCAAGGCTGCCCGTCTGGCTACCCAGGTCATTCAGCGCGACCGCCATGCCGATTTTCTGACTACTTTGGCGATCATTGGTTCCTCTCTTGATAAAATGGCTACGGAAATCCGTAATCTGCAGCGTACGGACATTCGTGAAGCTGAAGAATATTTTGCTCCCGGGCAAAAAGGCTCCTCGGCGATGCCGCATAAACGTAATCCCATCACCTGCGAAAAAATCTCCGGTATGGCGCGTTTGCTGAGAGGGTATGCCGTTGCTGCGCTGGAAGATGTCGCCTTATGGCACGAACGCGATATTTCCCACTCTTCTGTGGAACGTGTGATTTTACCGGATGCTACTATCGCGCTGGATCATATGCTGCGTAAATTTACCGGTATCGTCGACAAGCTGCTGGTTTATCCTGAAGCGATGATGGTGAACCTGAACAAAACCGGCGGCCTGATCTTCAGCCAGAATCTGCTGATCGCACTGGTCAGCAAGGGCGTGCTGCGTGAAGACGCTTATAAATGGGTGCAGCGCAACGCTATGGCCCGCTGGCTTGAAGGCGCTGATTTTAAGACCAACGTGGAAATGGATGCGGATATCCAAAAATATCTCTCCAAAGAAGAAATCGAAGCCTGCTTCGATCCCAAACCCATGCTGCGTCATGTAGATTTGATTATGTCCCGCTTCGGATTATGATTTAGATAAGGAGATGCTCACATGTCATCTGTTGTAGTTATTGGTGCCCAATGGGGCGATGAAGGTAAAGGTAAGATTGTTGATTATTTGGCACAGAAAGCCGATGCCGTCGTACGTTATTCCGGCGGTTCCAACGCAGGTCATACGGTAGTCGTCAATGACGTTTCCTATAAACTGCGTCTGCTTCCCTCCGGTGTTTTGTACAGTGATAAGACTAATGTGCTGGGTAACGGCGTCGTTATCAACCCCGGCGTAGTTCTGCATGAAATTGCTGATATGAAGGCTAAAGGCATCAGCTGCGACAATCTGGTCATTTCTGACCGTGCGCATGTGGTGCTGCCTTACCATGCCCGTCTGGATGAACTGCAGGAAGCAGCTTTGGGCTGTAATAAGATCGGTACGACCAAAGGCGGTATTGGCCCCTGCTATATGGATAAGGTTGCCCGTACCGGCATCCGCATCTGTGATTTGATGGAACCCGATACTTTTGCAGAAAAGCTGAAAATCAACCTGGAAGCCAAAAATGCCATTATTACTAAAATTTATGGCGGTGAACCTTTTGATTATGAAACTATGCTGCAGGAATTTTTGGCTTATGCCGAAGAGCTGCGGCCGTATATTGCCGATACCGGCGTAGTTTTAGACGAAATTTTCAGCGAGGGCAAAAACGTGCTGTTTGAAGGCGCGCAGGCTACTTTCCTTGATATCGATCATGGTACTTATCCGTATGTTACCAGCTCGAACCCGACTGCCGGCAATGCCAGCACTGGCAGCGGCATCGGCCCCCGTTATATCGACCATGTGGTGGGCGTAGTCAAGGCTTATACGACACGCGTCGGCGAAGGTCCCTTTGTTACTGAGCTGCTTGATACTGACGGACCCGGGCATCAGATCCGTGAAACAGGCCATGAATACGGTACCGTTACCGGACGTCCCCGCCGCTGTGGCTGGGCTGGAT